>ENA-OWOZ01000212-OWOZ01000212.1-bioreactor-metagenome-genome-assembly--contig:-NODE-212-length-82744-cov-20.933020_pt1 | contig 82744 bp, 89 predicted proteins | sample MGYA00238140_ERZ651804 | MGnify/ENA primary metagenome ERZ651804 (study PRJEB26910, sample SAMN07631232) | bioreactor metagenome | isolation source: Switchgrass digestor | place: USA: Dartmouth...
GGCCGGAATTATAAATTATTTTGATACAAAACTTACAAATGCAGTTCTTGAGGGAATAAATAGTATTATACAAACTGAGAATGTCTAAAATTTTGTGTATAAGAGAATCAAAAGCCTCCTTCTTGGCAAGAATTATAGAAATAATAACCAAGGAGGAGATTTTTTATGTCAACACTATCAAAAGAGCAGGTAAAGGAATTAGTTAAGGGAAATAATTTTCAGACTGTTTCAGATGTGAGTGCATATTTGAAAGATATTTTCAAGGACATTATTCAAGAGCTTCTTGAAGCAGAACTTGAAACAAAATTGGGTTATGCAAAAGATGATGTTGAAAACAAAAATACAGATAATAGTCGAAACGGATATTCATCAAAGACCATAAAAAGCGAGTTTGGAGAAGTTGATATTCAAGTACCAAGAGACCGAAAAGGAGAGTTTCGGCCGAAAATTATACCTAAGTACCAGCGAGATGTTTCAGGAATTGAAGAAAAAGTTATGGCTTTATACGCTAGAGGAATGTCTACACGAGATATTAGTGAGCAAATTCAAGAACTATATGGCTTTAGTTTGTCAGCTGAAATGGTTAGCAAGATCACAGACAGAATAGCTCCGGAGATCAAGCAGTGGCAACAAAGGCCGCTAGAGCCTATATATCCGTTCATTTTTATGGATGCAATTCACTACAAGGTTCGAGATGACGGAAGAATAGTAAATCGTGCAGCATATGTTGTTCTTGGTGTTTCAGCTGAAGGAAGTAAAGATATTCTAGGAATATGGATTGGTGATAACGAATCATCTAAATTTTGGCTTGGAGTCTTAAATGACCTTAAGAACAGAGGTGTACAGGATGTTCTAATATTTTGTGTTGATGGACTGACAGGCATAAAAGAAGCAATTAATGCAGCATATCCAAAGGCCGAGGTGCAGAGATGCATAATACATCAGCTTCGAAACTCTTTTAAATATGTGTCATATAAAGATGTTAAAGCTTTTAGTAATGACTTTAAGGAAGTATACCGTGCTATTAACGAAGAAGTAGCGTTAGAGAAGTTTTGTGAACTTAAGAGCAAATGGGGAAAGGAATATCCTTATGCAATACGAAGTTGGGAAAATAATTGGGATGTGATAAGTCCGTTTTACAAATTTTCAGAAGAAATCAGAAAAATAATTTATACTACGAATATAATTGAAGGACTGCATCGACAGTTCCGTAAAGTTACGAAAACAAAAACAATGTTCCCAAGCGACAGTTCACTTGAAAAGATGTTGTATTTAGCATCGATGAATGTTACAAAAAAGTGGACTCAACGCTATAAGAATTGGGATCGGGTGCTAAGCCAATTGATGATCCAGTATCCAGGTAGATTGGAAAGTTATATTTAAAAGCGTTCACCCCCACCGCCCTCAAGGGCTCGTCCTCATTGCCGGACGGGCTAGACCCCACAAATTGAAAAACGGTCGAAAAAATGAGCGGAATGCACCATTATGAATAATTATTGCCAGATTAAATCAAGTTTATGTATAAAACTTAATAAATCTGGCAATAATATATAATGTAAAGATAGTTAAGAGTAATATTCTGTAAACCTTAAAAACTTGAAATTACTTGTCTAGAAGGATTGCATAAAATTCCATACACAGAATTATTTATATTCCCAAATCAGACATACTATCAGCGAAATCATCAGAATGCCTGCCACAACACCTCCAACTATAGCTGACTTTTTCGTCTCTCTTCGGGCATGTCTTTTCAAAACGTTTCCGGCTTCATTACTCAACCGTTTCTCTGAATTTTTATTATTTAATTCATCGGCAATTTTCCTGCATGTTGGGCACTCTGTAATATGCTCTCTTACCAGTTCCTTACTCTCTTCGCTACATACATTATCATAATATAGTGGCAGGAGATCCTGTACGATTGTGCAATTATTTATATTTGCTTTATTCATCTGTTTTCATCCTTTCCACTAGTTTCAGTCATTGACGGTAATATGTCACTCTGACCAAACTTTCTGTTTTTCGAAATACATTGCAAATATTCTACTCTCTTCATATTATTTTATCAAACTTGCACTGATTTTTGTGTTTTATCCTATATTGTTTCGTTATCAAATATCCATAGTAGAACCATATATAAAAAAACAATAGGACAAGGCTCCAAATTGGATAGTCTATTATTATAGTTTCATAACTAATGCGATTATTACTATAGTCAGCGAAAAAACGCTACATACTAATAACCACTTGTTTTTTCTATAGAGAATTAAGTTTATGAATGACGATAGAAAAAAGGAATAATCCATTATAATATCAAAACACTTACTATCAGAATCCACTTAAGTGCCATTCCTTCATAAAAATCCCCCATAATTGCAGACGTTGCAGCTAAGAAAACAATTATATTCAGTATATTTACTTATTTTCATTATACTTTTCCTTTCGTAATCGTCTTGATAAGAAGGCGGATAATCTTTATCCTTTAATCAAATAAATATCATAAACTTCAAAACTTAGTAAACCGCTATCTCCCCACTGGACAGACTCATTAACAACCTAATAAAAAAAAACAGTACCGAAAAAAATCAATTTTAATTTGTATCTTTATTATCATATCTACCGAAGCTTAAGTAATTTTGAGTAATGGATCGTTTTTTATAAGTTTTTCATATATCATCTAGTTAATTTCATTGTAGTGATTGTATCTTCTTTTGACAATACTCTTGTAGCAGGATTCTCAGTTATTTTAAACCTTGAAGCATCTCTTGCTGACTGGCTTTCTTCGATATTATCAAGAATAGTATACCTATAAGCAGTTGCCTTATTACCACTCCCGCATCTATATCAGCAGATTTTAGAAATCTTCCTTTATCCTTATCAACTTTCAAATATATCCGGCTTTATTATATCCCATAGCATTGTAGGTTACTCGATATTTTTCCTTCACTCCCCAATTTGTGGTTCTATAATTGGTTTAGTTTGGGGAATTTTCACTTGACAAAAGCAATTAAGCTGATAAAAAGAAAATTCAAGTAAGTATTGCTCAAAACAAATAAATACCCCAAATGTCATTGAAGACAGATTATATCATCGTTCCCTAAATTCATACAAAAAAATGTTTTTAAAACCTTGAATTACAAAATGTAAATATTGTCATGTTAAATTTTATACTAAATAGTCAAATAATTAAATAGCAATTTTGTAATTTTAAATATTTTTTGCATACAATATCTTTATTGGTATTCTCCACCTTGCAAGAAATACTTTAAATGGTAATACAATTTTCGACATATGAAGTAAAGCCTGTAAGCTGGTCAAATCCAACCACTTACAGGCTTTTAAATTTATAAACTGTTATATACTAAATTATGCCTCAAGGATGTATTATACACGTATTTTTCAGTAAGGAAATTTGATGTTATCTTATAAGCTTGACGCCCTTTAATCCATAATCGGTCTGTGACTCCGACAATTCGCCCTGTGCAACGTTCTGAATAAAGTATCCTGCCAATTGGCACTGATTTCCCTGTCCTGCCACCTCTTCAATTAAGAAGGATGCAAATCCACATATTCTAACCGGGCCTCTTCCGTTTACGTCCATCTCTTCAACAATAACAACCGTCACTATTTTAGGGCAGTCAGGATTATAACTGTCAATAGTGCATTCGGGGGCATGGTTGCACTGTCTGATTAGTGTGTCTATCGACGATTTCGTAGGATTGCTCATGTTTCCCGGTTCGGTATTTACATAATCCCCAACCTTCAACTCGCCGTCATATCCATATAAAATGTTGTATCTGTAATTTGATGCCCCGTTTCCCCCCAGGGCCAAACACCCATAATTCCCATTGCTTCCGGCTCCCCCGCCTTCTTTTAATACATATCTTTCCCCATAAAGCAAAGGCTGATCCTCTATTGCAAAAGGTCTTACCCCTCCGTCAACACTGACCACAGGAAGTGCCCGGGCAACCGCTGCCGCCTCCACCCTTCCCTTTTCAAATCCCAGTATCCTTGCAAAATAATAGTTTACTTCCCTGCTTGCCAATATACTAATGCCGTCTTCGAAAATAGTTATATCCGCCTCATCGGGGCTGACACCGTTCTTCTCCAGATAACTACAGGCTACACCATAAGGATTGCCTACATTGCCGGCAAATTCCTGAGCCCCGGCCAATGCTGCAGCGTCAACAGCTTTTGTAATCTCCGCTTTTTCCAGCATAATGTGGCCAATATCCACCGCTATGGATGCACATCCAATAAGAACTGAAATTGCAACCACATATACCACCATGGTTGTACCTTTGTTGTTTTTTATAACGTTTTTAAGTTTCATAACTCATCACCCCTAAAATAAATCGGACCCTAAAGACAAACTTTTGCAAAAACATTCTGTTTATCCCAGGGTCCGCATCGTCTATAAGCGTATTTCGCTTATATTTTCATTATAATGAAAAATGATATCTCTTTATATAGAACCTCATAACCATTTTCATAGTATTATTGTACCTATATTAAATTGTTCAAAATTCTTATTGACCTCCGGAAAGCAATTCTATAGCCTTTAAATATTGCAGGTCTTTATTTTTTAATAATTCGTCCAGCTTGTCATTCAATGCCTGTTGTGTTGCAAAATCCAATACCCCATAGGAGTACAACCCGCAATCCTTTTGAAACTGTGCTACTGCTTTGACGGTCTTTTCATCCATAAAGTTATCCGGTTCATCCACATCATATCCGGCAAACATAAGGATGCTTTCTGCTGTTAATACTTCCTTGCTCTCATCGTTTAAGCCCGGTTTGGTTACCTTTCTCAATTTACCGATTCTCTCTAATTGTATACCGTTTTTCACGGAATCGGGATTATCCACATACACGTCGGGGTCAATGCCCTCGCCGTCTATCATTCTTCCGTTAGGGGTATAATATTCACCCGTTGTTATTTTAATCCAACCAATTATTTCGTCATCCGAAGGGTAAATATTGTGCTTTGAATTCAATTCCTGGGCATCAATAAAGCTAACCCCAAATTTTTGACCATACTTTTCAGAAGCTTCCGGTGTAAGTATTGGGAAAAGATTTTGGACCTTTCCTTTTCCGAAAGTTTTTGTACCTACCAATGTCCCGGCACCGGTATCCTGTATCGCACCGGCCAAAATCTCCGATGCGCTTGCACTTCTTCTATTTACGAGCACCACAAGCTTATATTTGGGCTCTTTCAAATATGAATAATAACTCTCGTCCTTCATGGATTCCGATTTAAAGTCCAGCTTTGTAATCAGTCCTTCAGGTACAAACCTTCGGGCAATTAATACCGCCTGGTTTACCTCTCCGCCCGGGTTATCCCTCAAATCAAGTACGATTTTCGTTATACCGTTCTTGTTCATATGGTCAAGAGCTTTATCCACTGCTTCGCACGCATTTGAATTAAAAGAATCCAGCTTGATATATCCAATTTTACCGTCTATTTTATACGTTACCGGCTCTATTCGAACCTCCCGCCTTATTAGCTCATACCTTATTACTTCCGATTTACCGTCCCTTCGTATACCTATCGTAACCTTGGTCCCTTCTTCCCCCAGCAGAAAAGAGCTGACTTCTTCAAGGGAACGTCCCACCATACTTCTTCTGTCCACCTCAACTATTATATCACCAACCATCAGGCCTGCTTCCTCTGCCGGTGAAAAACTGTATACCTGCTCTATAATAAATTTCCCGTCAACCTCGGTAAACGCAATACCAACACCGATAAAAGTCCCGTTTATGCTTTGAAAGAAAGTCTGTGCCTCCTCCTTTGTATAAAAGGTGGTATAAGGATCCATGGTGCTAAACAATCCTTTTAAGGCACCCTCCAATAGTTTTTGCCGGTCAATCTCCCCTTTGTATCTGTCAATTACCATGTCCATAACGCTTTGAATATAATCCGCGTCATTTAAATCCCCGGCCTGCACCTCGGCCGCCTGTACAAAAACGCCTCCGGACATTAACAGAGTGAAGACAATTAAATAAACCAGTGCAATTTTTATTGATTTCCTCGTCACATTAATTCCCCTTTTCTATATTAGATTTCATTACTAATAGTTTACTATTCTTTCCCGGTAATCCTTCTTTAAATCATCTCTCATATAGTTTATCACTTTATTTATAATTACCGCAGCCCTCGCTTTGGTGAGGTATTCTCTCGGTTTCAGATATCCCCTTTCATCCCCCAATACAAGACCTATTCTCTGGGCTACATAAACCGAACCCCTTGCATATTGGGGAATATCAGCATCATCCCTGAAGCTTGTAACAGTACCCGTTGAAGGCGCTAACCCTTCCAAACCCAAGGCCCGAATGATTATTGTAATTGCATCCGCTGTGGTAAGATAATCCTCCGGTGCAAAAATGTTATATCCTCTTCCGCTGATCATACCTCTGTTATATGCGCTTTCAATGCTCTTAAAATACCTGCTTTCCGTTGAAACATCCACAAAGGGAGAAACCGTTTCCTCTATAGCCTTTCTGGTTGATGTTTGCGTACTTGTCCTGGATTTTGCAAGCAAAGGATCCTCCGGAACTTCTTTGGCTGCCAATACAATGGCTTCGGCAAACTCAGCCCTGGTCATTATCTGTGCAGGGTCAAAAGTCGACGGATCGTCGGTTAAAATTTCAAGACTGTAGAGAGCTTTTATATCATTTTCCGCCCAGTGACCCCTCAGATGATTCAAGCTGGGTACCAAAAGCCTCTTGCTTACCGGAAAGCTTTCGATCTTCAAGCTGTCCTTAGATTCAATAAGCCTGTCGGTAGCAATGCCCTTAGAATCAAATTCCGGCAAGCTGGCAGTATATTGCAAAATACTGCTGTTATACTGGCTCTGAACAAACCCTCCCTCGAAGCTTATGGTCTGGGGTTCATTCTCAACATAATGAATCTGCTTCGTAGTTGAAGACGAAAGTTTGACATTGGCGGTTCCGCCCCAGCGGTCCACTTCTCCTTCGTTTACTTTCTCACTTGTAATTATATAGTTCAAAACCTGAGTCTCAACAGTTCCCCAGAATTGGTTATATCCATAAAAATCTCCGCTGATCTCGACGGTAACATTTCCACCCCTTGCTCCGCCTCCTGTTTCATAGGTTTTCTTCCCCCAAATATTTCCGGCAAAATAATCCACTGCCGGCCGTGAGTCAATCAAGTTTGTCTTTGTAAAATCATAATTGATCAGGGTATAGGTAGTACCTCCAATTCTTACAACCTCGGTACATCTGCCGTTAAGACTTGTCTCCTCAATGGTCTGGCCATTGTCTTTTTTAGTTATAACGGTATTATAGGATATATATCTGGAAAGGGTGGCACTCCTTTGGAGATTTTGAAGGCTGTAGGTATAATTGGCTGTAATAACGTTGCTTCCCGTTGTTTTATCCTGCTTTAGCGTCTTCTTTATCGTAACGGTTCCTTCGAAGACTACCGGTTCACCGGTTAAAAAGCATACCTCTTTATATTCAAAGGAGGTTTTGTTGGGAGCCTCTCCCGATGATATACCCCCTTCATATCCGTTATCACCTTCCCTCGCAAATACATATCCTGTATTGCTTCCATAGAATATAAGAAATATCGACACTATGAATGAAAGTACCTTTTTTGACATACCGCTTCGCCTCCGACAGCTTAAAATTTCCTTTGTGAGAAAATATCTTCAATAAAGCTTCTAAATTCATTCAACAAATATGATGTAAGCGTCCCCTGCCTCATTGCTATCGTTCTTAATCGCCCTAATTCTATCGCCTTTCTTAAGATCGGCAGGACGTATAATGCTATTTCCTTTTATAACAATGCTGTTTCCGAGAATTCCAAGCTCTGTCTCTTTACGATTCACCCACATATTGGCTGAAGAATCGTATTCTTTTGCCTCAAGAAGCTTAACGGTTAGTATTCTCTCATTTCCCAATCCTTCGGAGTTCTGCTGTGCAGTATCACTGGTATCTTCCACCACAATTTCATATATTTCTCCCTTAACATTGATATTACCATATGGTGCAGTGTTAATCAACACAGCATCGGAACCGTTAGATACTATATACACCGTTCTGCCCTTATAGCTTTTATCACCGTAATCGGTGAAATCTCTCTGTCCTACAACTCCTTCATCGTCCAAAATCCGAGTGTCGTAGGTAAGCTTGAAGGTCTTGGGTGTGTTATAGTAATTCCACTTCAGTCCATTCAACTCTGAAAAAGATTCTACAGTAAAGTCAGAGTTTTCGTCTATGCTTGCGATTCTTCCCCGGTAAATCTTAAAGAAATCAGAGTAAGTACGTTCCGTAATTTGAACTACACTGGCATAATAAGCAGAATCATCATAGCTTCTGTTTGCAACTACATATGCCTGATCCTCCTGACTTATGCTGTTTCCGGTAACCAACCTGTTATCCTTTACTATAATTGTCCCGTTATTGTACGCAATGTTTTTGTATTCATTACCGAGAGTAATTTCGCCTTCAATTCCCGCTATATGTGAAGTAATGCTATCGGTATAGACCGGTGCTTCACTGTCACTGGCATTTTTAAAGGATATCAGCACCGCCTTTTCCTCGCCTCCGTAGTCTTTCTCCACAGCAATATAAGCAGGCGCATTTCTAAGTTGCTTCTTCACCTTATCCGCATCTATACTGCCGTTATTGTAAACGAACTTGTTGTCTTCAGACAATCTCAATGTGGTATAACCCTTTTGGTCAATCTTATTCCATTTTCCGTTATTCAACACTTCCATATTCTTTAGGATTACCGTGTTTGACACAATATCCAAGTCCGTTACAAAGCCTTTGTAAATGTTTGTAATAAAATGTTCGTCTCCCTCTATTGTAACTTTTTTGACAGCGGTATCATTGTCGGTGATATTTAAAAGCAGCTTGACTCTATCCCCATCCCTCAAATTATCAAAACTTACAAACTTTCTATCCAGTTCTATAGGAACATTTTCATCCAAATAAATTATCTGCTGGGTTCCGTCATCAAAGGCCACATTAATTATGCCGGATTTCTTCGTTATTACTTTTCCGAGCTTTTCTACATAATTGTCAACCGCACTTATTATTTCTATTGCTCCGTTTTCATCAAGCTTGATATAGGCCGAATCACCGTTCTCTATATCTTCAAGCGCAGCTTCCCTATGATTTTTATAAACCGTGATGTTCTTAGGATTTGAATAGTTGTATGTCTTAATCCTGTCTTTTCTGTCTTTTGAAGCGGCATCCCTCGGAAACTTTTCATTATACAAGGTTATATATCCGAGCTGAGGATTGTTATCCTCCACAATACCGCTTACAACTCCCTTATTCCTAAGGCTGAGGTTAATAGTATTTATCGCCGTGACCACATTACCCCTGACCGACAGAACCGCGTCCGTTCCGGGGATTATGTCGGAAATATCTGATTTTTTGCCGTTTACAAACACACCAACGGTATTGCTGTAAACATAGGTAATATCAACCTCTTCTTTTCCGGTATCAAAAGAAAAATCCAAGTTTTCCGTGTCAATATCCGGGTATTCCATGTCAAAAAGCTTTGTTACCCTGATTGCATTGGCATCGGGTTGTACCTCTCTTATTTTCGCTGCAAAATATTGAGTATCGGAAGCATTGGATATTACCTTCACATATCTCACGCGGTTATCGCCCGAGATTATATATTCAATTCTGTCACCCTTCTCTAATAAAGAACCGTCACCAACCCAACCGTTTTTATACACAATCAGATCCATTTCAGGCTGCCCAATTTTTTGGCCGCCCAACTCATTTTTATATCCTGAAGAAGTTTGATCCGTATACCTGACCGATATTTCATGAAGCTTACCGTTGCTGTTCCTTACGTAAAAGGTATTGGAATACTGTGTTAATCCGTTAGTAAAATCAATTGATTTTTTAATGTCCTCTACGGTACCTATTTTTTTGTTATACCCAAGCAGCGGAAGAATCCAGGAATCAGCGTTTTTTATTATCTGTGCTATCTGCTCCCGGGTCACATTTCCTGTGGGTCTGAAATATCCGTTTCCTTCGCCGTTCATTATATTGTTTACAAGAACTGCCTCTATGTAGGGTATTTTGTGGGGATCTGCAGAAGACCAATCCCTAAAACTATTAAAGATTTCCTGCTGTCCGTATATGGGCTCAAGACCTAAAACCTTGGAAATCCAATAAGCCACTTCCTGTCTTTGGGCAGGAGCTCTTCGGTTGAAGGAACCTTCCTGCAAATTACCCTGTTCCGGTGAAAAAGCAGCTTCAAGATCCTCTGCGCTAATAAGTCCCTCACCGGCAGCAAGCTGCAAATATCCGTCGGACCACATGGAAGGAGCATAAGTCTTTTTTTCGTCGGAATTTCTTTGGGCATCCAAAACCTCAGCAGCCCTTTGAGCATCTTCTTCTCTTCCTGCCGCTCTATATATGATTGCAATCGCCTCTTCCTTGGTTACACTGTTTGTGCGGCCAAACACCCTGTTTCCATAGCCCTTTACAATTTCCAGAGCACCCATTTCACAAATTGCTTCTTTAGACCATGCTCCGGAGTTTCTGACATCGGTAAAATCTATATTGTATAAAAGTACATGGGAATTTTCCAATCCAAAGTATACTTCTTCCGGTTCTTCTTTGGAATATGCAGGAATTATAGGGGTAAAGACCATTAAAAAGAGTAACAGAACAATCCCAATTATTATTTTATTATTTTTAGTAAGAAATTTCTTTTCCATATTCACATCACAACCTTCCGAAATTATACTTATCTATTTATGAAAATTCCAAGATTCATCTAAATAAAAGTTCGGAACATCGAGTCCCTTCGCTTTTGCCTCTTTCATTTCATTCCAAGAGGCCAAATAAAAAAATAATTAGCCGTACTTTTATATCGGCTAATTATAACATTTTTTTTATTAATAAAATATTACATAGTAAAGCAAGAAACTATAGGAAAAAAATCGCGTACATTAAATAAGTGTGATATTTTTTATAAATATAATATGCTGTCCGGCATATCAGCAATAATCCAAAACCAAAACCTTGCGGTCTCCTCCGATGTCCTCCTTGTTAATCTCTATCTCCTGCTTTGAGACACGTTCTCCTCCGCCTATTTGATCAAGAAATTTATTCACGCCATCGATTTGGAAGGACAGGTGCGGTGTTTTATAATGCATAGGAATTACTATTGAAGGCTTAATGAGGTTTACTACCTCAAAAGCACCTTTGTAATCTACTGTATAAACGCCCCCCACAGGAACCAAAAGCACATCGACATGGCCTATTTTCTCCAGCTGCTCACCGGTTAAAACATGGCCAAGATCCCCCAAATGGCAAACATTTATCCCGTCTATCCTGAAATTGAAAACAAAGTTTTTACCGCGTTTTTTCCCCTCCACTTCATCATGGAAGGTCTGAACTCCCGTTATTTCAACATCTTCTATTATAACTTTTCCTGAGCCCTGAACATGCTTGGCATCGCTCTTTATCATATCAATGTAATTATGGTCATAATGATCGTGACTTGTAGTTACAATATCCGCTTCTATCTTCTCAACCTTGTATCCCACAGTTTCATCATAAGGATCGGTAACTATCCTCGTACCTTTTTCCGATGTCAAGAGAAAGCATGAATGACCTAACCATTTAATCTTCATAATCTTTCCTCCTCTGTATCTTCATATATAATAATATATTTTAATATACCAAATATTTTTCTGATTTTCCCGGCATTTCGCGCGTTAATCGCAACTACAGAACAGCCCCGGATATTGCCAAATCCAGGGCTATTAGCTACAGTGCTAACACACATTGTATACTATTTTTTATTCTTCAAAACACTTGTACATCTTTTCAGGCGCCGATATGCTCAAAAGATCCAACACATTCCTAATAACTATTCTCGTACAATCCACAAGAATCATTCTTGCTTTCATTAAATTCTCATCCTGTCCTTTGACCTTGCAAGCGTTATAAAAACTATGGAACCCCCCGGCAACATCAAGAACATACCTTGTAAGCCTGCTTGGCTCTAAGGTCTGGGCAGAAATTCTTATTTCCTCCGGATATGCAGCCAGCTTTTTCATCAGTTCAATCTCTTCCGGAGCCTCCAATAAAGTCAACTGAACGGAGTTTACATCAGGTACCTTGAACCCTTCACCTTCCAATAAATTCAGCATGCTGCATATTCTCGCATGGGCATACTGAACATAAAATACAGGGTTGTCCTTCGACTCTTCCACTGCCAAATCCAGGTCAAAATCAAGGTGATTGCCCGATGCCTTGGTGTTAAAGAAGAATCTTGCCGCATCCCTTCCGACCTCTTCCAACAAATCCGTCAACGATATTGCCTTTCCGGTTCTTTTGGACATCCTGGCTATCTCGCCGTTTCTGTATAGTCTCACCAACTGGAACAAAACAACATCAAGCTTGTCCGGATCAATTCCAAGAGCTTTCACGGCACATTTCATCCTGCCGGCATGTCCATGGTGGTCGGCCCCCAAAAGGTTTATTACCCGGTCGAATCCCCGTTTAATAAACTTGTTCCTGTGATATGCTATATCTGAAGCAAAGTATGTAGGAATCCCGTTATTTCTTATCAGTACTTCATCCTTGTCAGCTCCCAGTTCGGTAGCCTTAAACCATACAGCTCCGTCCTTCTCCGTTGTATAACCGTTTTTCTCGAGATACTCCAAGGTTTCCTGAATTTCACCGTTATCGTACAGGGACTGTTCGGAAAACCATACGTCAAATTTAATTCCGTAGCTTTCAAGCGCCTTCCTGATCGCTTCTACATTCTTGGGAAGAACATAATCAACAAGTTCCTTGCGTCTTTCCTCACTGCTTACATTAAGAAGCTTGTCCCCGTTTTCTTCGATATACTCCTTCACCCGCTCAATAATGTCCTCACCGTGATAGCCGTCCTCGGGAAATTCTATTGCATCCTCGCCCTTTAAGAGCTGAATATATCTGGCTTCCAGGGAAATCCCGAACTTCTCAATCTGATTGCCGGCATCGTTTATATAGTATTCTCTGGTCACATCATAACCGGCCTTTTCCAAAACACTGGCAATACAGTCACCTAATGCACCGCCTCTGGCATTTCCCATATGGAGAGGTCCTGTAGGATTGGCACTGACGAACTCAACCATAACCCTTTGTCCTTTGCCCAAATCTATCCTTCCGTAGTCCTCTCTTTTGGTTTGAATATCTTTCAGGGCATCATACAGCCAGTCATTGTTCAGGAAAAAGTTTATAAACCCCGGTCCTGCGGTCTCAACTCTTTCAATATATGTATTGCTCAAATCCATGCTATTAATAATAATTTCCGCAACCTGTCTGGGTGGTTTTTTTGCAACCTTAGCTCCCTGCATGGCAATATTGGTTGAAAAATCTCCATGCCCTGCATCCTTTGGAACCTCTATAGTGAGTTCCTCCACCGGAATCTCGGGAATTTCCCCGTTTTCCGATGCCTTACGTATTGATTTTTTAACAATCTCCTCAATTTGGTGTTTTATAGTCTCCACAACATTTGTCATCCAACTGCCCTACCTCTCTAATTAACATATGCAAATCATTTTCACCAGTTTTATTATCATCTATTTCAAGCTTATAATCAACCTTTATTTCTCCGCCACTGTCGTCAACATCTATTGACACTGTCCGGGCAGTAACCATAATAGTAAAGGTTCCGTATTTGGTATCATAATAGGACACATGTTTTTGCCCCTGCTCAAAAATAAACTGGGTGTTAACCGAACCAAACCTCATTAAAGTTACTACTCCGTCAGAAATCTTCAAAGTGGTGGTAGTGCCTTCCATACCGGTAACTTCACTTTCTTTATAGGTCACATAATAAGCATCGCCCTTTTTATAGTATTTACCTTCCGTCACCAGCTCCAATATATTTTTATCATTATTCGGCGAAGTTTGAATCCCTTTTACAGATATAATAACATTTTTATTCATAATGACCGCCTCCATTTTTATAGGGGCACACTGACCCCCGAATATTTTAAATACCTTGCTGCTTTCTTTGTACATTAAGTTCTCCTATGATTCAGCCGGATAGTAGTATTGCTAATATCTCTCAATATCAACTTTTTCAGCAGAATGTATTTTTTCGTTTAAAATGGAATTTGCCAGAGACTCAAACTTTTCAACACTGTCACTGGTGTAAAACCGGTACACAGGTGTAATTTTATCATCCCTTGCGGCGTTGTTTTTATTTATCACCTCCTTAACAACTTTGGCAACCTCCAATGCTGAACTAACCAGCTTGACGCCCTCTCCCATTACCTTTGATATGGTATTATACAAAAGAGGATAATGGGTACAGCCTAAAACAAGGCTGTCAATCCCCTTTTCCTTCAATGGAAGCAAATATTCTTCAACAATTCTTACGGCAATATCGTTTTCCCACCAGCCCTCCTCAACAAGGGGCACAAACAGTGGGCACGCCTTCTGAAATATTTCAATAGAAGGATCCAGGCGGCTTATTGCCTTTTCATAAACACCGCTGTTTACCGTTGCAACGGTTCCTATTACCCCAATCTTCTTATTAACCGTTTCCCTGACGGCACTAACTGCCCCAGGCTCTACCACTTCTACTACCGGAATATCAAAGCTGTGCTTTACCAAATCAATGCTGCAGGCACTTGCGGTGTTACATGCAATTACAATCATCTTTATATCCTGATTCAAAAGAAACCGTATGTTCTGAAATGTATACTTGATAACGGTTTCTTTTGACTTGGTTCCATAAGGTGCTCTCCCGCTGTCTCCAAAATAAACTATGCTTTCTGTCGGCAGTAAATTTCTAATTTCCTTTAAAACGGTAAGTCCGCCCAATCCTGAATCAAATACACCAATCGGTCTGTTATCCATAGTTATTTCCCCCAAATATAATACGGCTAAACTGCATCATTTCTACCGGTCTATCACATATCCTATCCAGACTTCAAATATCAAAACACAAGTGAATTACTGCTCCCAAATTCCATAAATTCTATCCGTTAATATCCCTTGAATTATCTTCATACCTCTCGATTGCAAGATTTATCAATCTTTCAATAAGCTCTCCATAGGGTACCCCGGATGCCTCCCAGAGCATGGGATACATACTGATGCTTGTAAAACCGGGCATAGTGTTGATTTCGTTTATATAAACCTTGCCGGTTTCCTTATGAACAAAAAAGTCAACCCTTGCCAAGCCGCAACAGTCCAGGGCCTTAAAAGCCTTTACCGCATACCCCCTGATCTCCTCAACAGTCTCTTTGGGCAAATCGGCAGGTACTTTTATTTTTGAGCTGTTATCAATGTATTTTGCCTTGTAATCATAAAACTCATTTCCCGGAACCACTTCACCGACAGTGGATGCCTCCGGATCATCATTTCCCAAAACAGCACATTCAACCTCTCTGCCGTTGATAAACTCTTCAATCAGTACTTTTCTGTCAAAGCGGGCAGCTAAATTTAAACCTCTCTCCAATTCGTCCCTATCGTGGGCTTTTGATACCCCCACTGAAGACCCGGCATTTGAAGGCTTTACAAATATCGGATATGCAAACTTCTCCTCTATTTTTGAAATAACCCGGTCAATATTTCTGCCTATTTCTTTTCTTGTAAAATAAAGATAGTCTGCCTGGGGTATTCCTGCTTTTTCAAATATTATCTTGGCATAAATCTTATCCATTCCCAAAGCAGAACCCAAAACACCGCAACCCACATAAGGCACCGAAGCGAGCTCAAAAAGTCCCTGAATGGTACCGTCTTCTCCGTTGCAGCCATGGAGTACCGGGAAAACCACATCGATCTTTTTCCCATTAACCTGGGTTTCCCCTGATTTCTCAATATTTTTGTCAGTATCATTACAAACAACCATCGCATCCAGCAAGCTGCTTTTGGTACCAATACCCTTAATATTTTCCCCTAAAGCAATTTGTTCCCACTCACCGGAAGGAATTTTATCGATATCTCCGTTATAAGGGAGCCATTTTCCGTCTTTTGTAATTCCCATCATTACAACTTCAAACTTTTCACGATTGATGTTTTTCAGTATAGATGTCGCCGATATACGTGAAACCTCATGTTCCGACGACTGTCCGCCAAAAATAACCAGTACTCTTTTTTTGTCCTCCATAGGTTCTCTCCCCTTATAATTTGATACAAAACCCTATCATTCCCTAACATACCCAATTTCTATTTTTTCATAATAAAAAAATACAATTTTACTTTTGTACCTCTAATAATCTCCATCAAATAATATAATTAACTGTCCTAAGGCATAAATCATACAGTAAATATATATTTCTCATTTTACTATTTAAGTACGGCAACTTCAAGATTTTCGTCAAAATATACACGTTACTTAAATATCCATAAATATCATAATTTATACTTGCGAAAAATAAAACCTTCAGAAAGCAATAAACACGAAGCTGTAATTTGAGAACACAAAATACAAGTTATAAAGACCTAATTAAAAAACGAAAGGATTTTAAAAAATATACCACTCTTTTATTATATCATAAAAGCAGGGTCATGTCCACAGATGTTATGTTGAGGAAAATGCTCCAGAAACTAAAGTTTCGCAATGTTTCTTTCACATTTTCCTCAACATAAAAATATGCACCCCAAAAAAAAGGACTGGGTGCATTTAATCTTACATTTATCGCCTTGTTATAAAGAATTTACTTCTTTGAGCGTGATTTTATACTGAAGATTTTCATTTATAGGACGGGTCATAATTAGGGCATTTCCATAGATAGAAGTTGAAACTTCAAACTCAGTATCATTCCCGTCAGTCACAAAAAGGGTATTACTGCTGTCAAACCTGAATTTAAGAGCTCTTTGACTTGTATTAATATACATTGTACCGTTTTCATCATCGTAGAATACGGTAAATCCAAACTTCCGGTCATCGGTAATCCATATACCAAGGTATTTTTCTGCTATTTCCCTGTCTACCTGAACTCCGTTTTCCTTATACCTTATTTGGGTAGTAACCTGTTTTAACAAATAATCTTGAAATATCGGAATTAAGTCAATGGTAAAAAAAGCATTGCAGGCTAATGCAAAAATTAAAAATAACGCTCCCAGCCAAGCATAAGAAGTGCCGGCATTATTATTACCTGCACCATACAACTCTTCTGCCAACGCTTTTTGCTCGCTGTATGTTCTGTATCCTCTCCTCTTCATTTCTTCAAACAGTTCCTCGACGTCTACCTCTCGAGGAGCATAACGGCGAACATTTTTCCTAATCACATATGTACCGGCAATTTTATCGTGTATTGTTTGTTTTTTCTCGCTAAATGCTGCTAAAATGAATAATATAAAGGGAAGCACGCTTGTTACTATAGCTATTACTTTTGCCAAAGACCTCAATAATACTCTAAAAAAACTGCTCCGGTTTTCGGCAACAATTTCAAGCCCCAACAACATCTTACCGGGTGTTGCAGATACCTTCAAGCTTACAAAGAGAACCTCATAAATCAGATACAATAAACCAAAGGAAAGATAATATACTGCCATAGCAGTAGGATCCCGATCTAGAACTTTGTATACGGGTATATCCATGTTAAGAGCATACTTAAGTAATAATAGGATGCCTGAATATATACCCAATACTATAATATCGTCAAAAATGAAAGCCCAGAACCTTCTTGATAATTTGCTTATATTCATACCAATCTCCCATTACCAGTTTAATATATAATTAAAAGCAAAAAAAATAAACAACCTATTTCCAATAGAATAATTTATTATAAATCTATATATTTTTCAATAACCAATTTATAATATTTTATTATAATAATTAACATCCGAGAACTACGCCCTTATACATAGAACTTTAACCGATTTTTATAATATTATATCAGATAGCTTTGGGAAATTCCATAGTCAAACTGAATTAAAGGATTAATGTAACAAAAAAGAAGAAAAATATGCCGGGAAATAAATTTCTACATATTTTTCTTCCTGTAAATAATATACATCTATTTGGAATACATTCATAAATCTTAATGCTGTTGATTAATAGGAATCCTGGAACTTTCTTATATTTATATCTCCGTTTCTGTTTTCCACTTTTATGCTTATATCACCGTTTCCAATGGTATTTTTTGCCCTCTGCTTGTTGAGGTCTTCATTAACAATAATATCAAAATCACTTTTTATACTGCCAAACTCCGTCTTAATATCAAAGCTTCCCTGCTGCTCTGCCGCAAGCTTTAATGCTATCTTGCCGAATTTGTTGCTTATGTTCACATCGTTTTTAATCAAATCCTTGTTTTCCAAAACAATTTCACCGTTCTGACCCGTAAGTTCCACACTGCTGCCCACTCCCGAAATCTTAATATCACCGAACTGGTTTTGTGCTTTAACTTTTTTGCCGACATTTTTTATGCGGATAGAGCCATGCTCGTCCACTACATCGACATTTCCCGATATTCCTTCCAGCTCGATATCTCCCATCTTGTTTTCGACTACAAGATCTCCGCCGACATGGAACGCCTTGATTTCCCCATGAGAGTTTTTTACTTTGGTATAAGCCTTGACATTACTTATTTCCACATCTCCAAAGGAATTTTCAATATACAGGTCCTGCCCTATGTTATCAACAATGATCTCTCCGTGAGAATTGGTTATGCTTGCCTTCAATAAAATTCCGCTAACATCGATATCTCCGAATTTGTTGTCAATTTCAACATTTATTTTCTCCGGTACTTTTATACGGTAGTTAACCCGTATTGATCCAATGGACCCGTTTTTTGAAGTGTATTGATTGGTTTTGGAATATACGGTTATAATATCCGTATTTATAATTTCTATAATATCGTCGGAAATTTCTGCTGCATGTTCCTCATCATTATTACGAATAATAATATCGGCATTAATCTCTATTTTATCCGAATCTCCCTTAACTACCTCCACATTTCCCGATGTGTTTTTTATTTTCAATGTATCCTTCGCTCCGAGGTCTACCGTCATATACTTTTCAAAGCGGGATTCATTTTTATAAATATCTATTGAAGGAAGAATCGATACATTGTCTTTGGCATACTGAACAACACTTGTAATTGCGTAAACACCCACACCGGCTAACATAATAAACGAGATAATGAAAATACTGAAAATATCAAACTTAACCTTCGGCTGTTCCTGCTTTGATAAAAAGATGTATACCAAAATTTCAACACCAAGCAAAACCAGTATAATGGGCCACCACTTTAATATTAAACCCAGCGACTGAACACCGGCTATCTGGGAATATAACATAATACTCCCTAAGGCAACAAGTATAATCCCCATTGAAAGAGTTCCAACTCTCCACTGTCTCACAATAATTCATCCTCCTTAAAAGCAGCCGGATTTTTTTTGCTTCCCATCAGAAGCTTTATTCCTCCCGCAATAAATAACAGCGCAATTATTATTGTCTGAATGTATTCTTTTATATTCCACTGAACCAGCTTTGCAATCTGAGGCATTGCAATTCTGTCAAACAAAAGAAATGCGCCTATTCCAATAAAAACATATGCCATAAACTTACTTGTGTTTTTGATTAACGGTGTCTGTCCGTTAAGCCATGATACCAGCAGAATATCATTGTCCTCCTTTATATTGATGCCCGAAGCCTTGTACATGACATCAAACAAGCTGTAGAACCATATTACCGGAATCGCAAACATAAACAGGCTGACTCTCAACCAGTCGGTAAGGAATATCCCGAGGAAAAACATGGTCATAAGCTGTACTCCTTGTCTCTGAAGTCCAAGGTACATGTGCCCTGCCCCAGGTATTATCGATAAGCACATTGCAATGATTTTTTTATTTTGCTTTTCCATTTCCATACTCTCGAAAATTTCATTGTGGTTTTTTCCCGTTTGAACAAGCCAATTATATTTGTCCACCAATACCATACTGTCAACAATGGCTCCAAGCCAAATAACCGGAATCAAAAACATTAAAATCGGTGCCCTATTCATTCCAAAACCTGCTCCGAAGACAACCGCAAGGAACATAACTGCCATTTCCGCAAAGAAAAACGCTCCTCCCCGGACATTAAACCCAAGATATAAATGTCCCAATCCCGGTATCCAGGATAGAATAAATGTTAAAAACTTGCTTTTTCTAACCATAAAAATACCTCTCCTTTAAATTTCTTCAAATCTTTCCTTCTATGGAATTAAGCGGTAATAAGCTTACTACTTCATTGTGAATCCGTTTCTGTTTTTAGCAGAGCTTTTGTTACTCACCGGAATTTCTTCCGCAAAGAACATCTATTACTCCTGACGTACCTTCAACAAGCCGGTCAGTCCAGCCGTTCGGCGCTATATTCTCAATACTCCCTGATGAATTTTCTATACTGGCCGTCACATTCGAAACACTGCCGAAAATCTGCTGAAATACTCCGCTCGCCATAAAAATCAGTGTAATACATGCTGCAGCTACATAGTATATGAAAACTTGATATTTCTTTTGAACCCTCCTCTCTTCTCTTTCATTGTTTTTCTCTTTCTCTTCTTTTATCTGATCCATAACCCTGTCGCAAAATCCGGGAGAGATAAGAAGGGATGCATCATGAACATTCCTGTACTCTATGGCTTCAATATACTTTTCCATGCAGTCATCGCAGTTTAGCAAATGATTCTCGATTTGAAGCTTCAAGTTTTCTTCCGCAAGTCCGTTGGTATATAACATCATCCGGTGCATATCAAAATGTTCCATATCCTTCACCCTCCTTCCATTTCTTCCTTAGCTCTTGCTTCGCCCTATAAAGCCTTGTCTCCACAGTTCTTATACTGATACCCTCTTCTAGTGAAATCTGACTGTAAGTTTTCGATTGAAAATAGTATTTTTTCAACACAGTACTGTATTTTTCCGGCAAGCTTTCGCAAATTTCCAAAACCCGTTTTCGGTCTTCATTCATAATAATTTGCTCATGAACACTTCTTTCGTCACTGTGAAGATCTTTTATATCCTCAATATACAAAAGCTTTCTCTCATTCTCCGCCTTAGCCTTTCTCTTCCAATCTATAGCCTTATTGACGGCTATTTTTCCAATCCATGCTTTAAAACCTTTGTTCCGGTATAAAGGAAGGGAGCGGTATACCTGCAAAAAGGTTTCCTGAGCCAGATTCTCAGCTTCTTGCCTTTGTCCTACAATATTAAAGCAAATTGCAAACACCAAATTTTGATACTTTTCAACTATTGTTCTAAAAGCTTCCTGATCACCGTTTATTACGCGTTTTATAAGCAGCTCTTCAGGTTCCATGGCTCCCCTCCTTTCCCTATGAACTTATCTTTACAATATCATAGACGGAAAAAAATTTAAAACCCCTTCATTTTTTAAAAAATTTTTAAAAAGTGAGGAAAAGCAAAAGAAAAAGCAGGGAGTTTTAATATCCACCCCTGCTTTATGATTTTCTTAAGATTGCACGTTAAGAAATGTGAAAATTTGGAGAAATCATTATTCCAGAAACTCTATATATGTTTCCTCATATTCCTCATCAAAAGAGTCCTGCCATTCTTCATCCTCGTTGGGAGCCTCTCCGAATACATCATCTTCATTATAAACTCCTGCATCGGATTCCTGGGCTTCACTGTCATTTACCGTATCGACAGCATCATTCTCGCCAACGCTTTGATCGTCAATATCATCATCATTTTGACCTCCGCTTCCCATTCCCACAGGTTCGGCTTTAGTGCTTATGAGCTCCGCACATCTTGGGAAGCTGGCATCAAATTTGAAGTTTCCTTTAAACTCAGGAGTTGATTTACCCTCTATTAAAAACTTTACTTTGCTTATTTCCTTAAGTTCCGTCAACGAATTTACAACCGAGTAAATGGTCATTCTCTCTTCTGCCTTTCCCCCCGGATGATTGTCTTTAAACTCTTTTGAAAAATTGACCGTCGCAACATCTCCGTCAATTTTTATTTCCGACTTAAGCTTTGTTCCCTCCGGTATGGTAGGCTTCATCCCTGCAACCTTCGGACCGTTAATCAGTTCGTTGACAATTATCTCTGCAAGATGGTTCACACTTTTTTCGGCTTCACTCATCGGTATATACCTTATCTCAAGCTTTAGCTTGGAATTGTCTTCATTGGCAAAGTAAAGACGGATCGGCATTTTGTCGACAATCTGGGCTGCTTCCTCCTCCGTTAAAGCAATACTGCTTGCAGGACATGAATCGTCGTCTCCAAGCCCATATTTTTCGTTATTGGAACACCCAACACAAAATGACAATGTCATAATCAATACCAGAATAATACATAAAAGTCTTTGCATCAACCGGACACCTCACAATAAATTCTTTATAGCTTATTTTTATGCCGGTTGAAGTTTTAGTATTCTTATCCAAATAAAATTTCGGACCTCTTAAGGGGTGTCCTTCGTTCCTTCCTCCGCAATGGCAACCGTTGAACTTGTTCCCAGCCTGACACAGCCTGCCTTTATAAACTCCACTGCCTGTTCAAAGGTTTTTATTCCACCGGATGCCTTAAGCTTAATATCCGGTCCTCCGGCTTCTCTCATAATTCGAATGTCTTCAAGGGCAGCTCCCCTTCCGTTGAACCCCGTAGACGTTTTCAAATAATCCGCTCCGGCCTCCCGGGAAAGCTTGCAGGCCATTTTCTTCTGTTCCTCCGAAAGAAGAGCTGCTTCAATTATAACCTTTACCTCGACATTTTTCTCATGTGCTGTCTGTACAATACTTTCTATCTCATTTTTTACATAGTCATAGTCTTCTGATATCAGCTTTCCTATGTTTATTACCATGTCCAATTCCACAGCACCGTTTTCAATGGCTTCCCTTGCCTCGAAAACCTTACATCGGGTTGTTGTTGAGCCATGGGGAAATCCAATAACCGTGCTCACTTTTACATTGGAATCCCTCAGTAATTCATGGGCTAAAGAGACATGGCACGGCTTGACACAAACCGAAGCAACCCCGTATTTTGCTGCAAGCATGCACTGTTCTCTAACGTCACTATCCGTAGCATCCGGTTTTAAAACCGCATGATCAATCGTTGAAAGTACTGTCTTTCTATTCCAATGAAGTTCCATATCTTCGTCCCCCTCGACTGTAGAAATATATTCGGCTTTCTTTATTTTTAACTTATTATATAATATGCACCCATATATCTTCCGAATTTGGCTAAATGGCCTTTGTATACCGGTCTGCAAAACAGCTGGCACAATAGCTGTCCGGTTTTATTTTAGGTGTAAAGTTCAAACCCTTTACCATCCCGACCATTTCATTAATAAGTGCTTTCGTTTCTCCCTTTCTTCCGATATCGATATGAAATTCAAAAGCCACACCTTTTCCGTTCATATCGTTTTGTCCCAAAGCCTTGTGAATTAAATCCATCCTTTGCGGGTCAAACATATAAGCCACTTGAAGGCTCATGCATGTTTCCATATAAATCTTTTCCCGCAAATTTTTTATTGGTCTGTCCAACTGATTTTTATGAAGAAAGCCTATCGCTCCTTTGCCTATCCTGTGGACATGGATGCATGTTACAATAAGGGTTGACTTGCTCACTTGGGAGTCAGACCCTATGGATATCCTATAGGAACTGTTTGTATCCGCCTTTATAAACCTTATTATCTCCTCGAATACCCCGTTAAAAGTAACATCTCCCTTTCCCAGGCTCCTGAACACCGTGTTTTCGTCAAGTACCATATTATTCCCCAGCAACATACTACCTTTCCTCCTTTCTTCACATCCCCCCAAAAAGCAAGACTGTATAAAATAAAAAACCCGGTGACAAAAATCACAGGGTTACACATACAAGGTCAAAATATAATTTATTCCAACGAAAATCAGCATACGAGTGCCGTTTAAAAAAATGTTTAAACTTTCGTTTGGCACCCATAGCATTTCATCGTCCTTTCATCGACAAAATATTCTATTTTTTATAGTAGCACACAATATAACATAAATCAAGTTGTACGCTATTCAATCAAGCTGTCAATTTTTTCTTTATCAAAGCCCACAACTATGCTGCCGTCAATTTCCAGTACCGGTACTCCTCTCTGACCTGACTTTTGTATCATCTGCATTGCTGCGTCTCTATCCTTTGAAACATCAAACTCTTCGTACGGAACATTCTTTGAATCCAGATATTTTTTAGCCATAGTACAATATGGGCATGTCGGTGTGGAATAAACTTTAACTTCCATAGTATCTCCTCCTTTTTATTGGAATCGGTCAAAATCACCAATAGTCCTTCTCTTTTTCAAGGTCTCAAAACTAAAGGCTTCTTACATATTCAATAATCTTTCTGCCTGCTAAAGCCCCCTGCCCTACAGCTGTTGAAATCTGTTTGAAACCGCCTGTGCAATCTCCTGCGGCAAACAAGCCGTCTATGTTGGTCTGCTGGTCTCTGTCGACAACAATGGAATTCTCATCTACCAAAATTCCAAGCTTTCTTGCGAAATCAACACTCGAAGGGCTTTCATAAGCAATAAACAAACCGTCAATGTTCTCACTTGTTCCGTCCTTAAAAAAGATCCTTTGAAGGAAGTCTCCTCCGTCAATTCTGTAAATCTCTTTTGTATTTACATTAAATCTTTTTGATGTTTCGAGGAACTGTTCCGAAAGCTCAAGCTGTTTTCCGTTCGTATATATGGTTATGTCCTTTGTAAACGCTTCCAGTTCAACAGCCTCATGCACCACAAAATCTTTATAACCCAAAACCCCTACCTTAAGGTTGTTGTAAAAAAATCCGTCACAGGTGGTGCAATAGCTCACTCCTTTTCCTTCAAATTGCTCCAAATTCTCTATCCTAATCTTTTTCAACGGTTGTCCCGTAGCTAAAAGGACGGATTTGGAAACATAACTGTTATCCGGAGTCAAAACTTCAAAAAAATCGTTTTTTTCTATGTTTATTACCTCATTCTCAATAATCTGCACGCCGAGCCTTGCAGCCTGCTTCTCACCTTCATTTAAAAGGTCTTCTCCTCTTATGGCCTGTGAAAAGCCATAGTAGTTCTCTATTTTTTCCGCTTTCTTAAGAGCGCTGTCACCTTTTCCTATTACCAGGGTCTTTAAATTTGCCCTGGCGGTATATAATGAAGCAGATATACCTGCCGGCCCTTTTCCAACTATTATCACGTCATACATAATCACTTTTCCTCACTTTATTTATATTTCCCCTTAATTTTATATTCTAAACGGAAATTTTTCAATAACCTGGCCCCTGCTTTCCGCTTATGAATCTTTCCGCCATAATTCCCGCTATTGCTCCGTCTCCAACAGCGGTAGCAATCTGTCTCACTCTTTTGCTTCTCACATCTCCCGCGGCAAAAACCCCAGGAATATTTGTAAGCATATCCTCATCCGTAATAATAAAGCCTCTTTCATCCATATTGATTTTTCCCTTGAAAATTTCCGTTTTGGACTCCATTCCGATATAGACAAATATTCCATCGGTCTCGATTTCTTTTTCCTCTCCGGTCTTAAGATTTTCAATTATAACGCTTTTTACGAAATTATCACCCTTTATTTTTCTTATCTGTGAATCCCAGATTACATCGATATTGGGATTCTTGAAAACCTCGTCCTGTGCAACCTTTGATGCGTTGAAACTGTCAGAACGATGAATTATGGTTACATGCTTTGCGTACCGGGTCAAAAACACAGCTTCTTCAACTGCCGAGTTTCCGCCGCCTACTACCAATACTTTTGCATCTGTATACAAGGCTCCGTCACATGTGGCACAATAGTGCACTCCTCTGCCCCTAAACTCTGCTTCTCCCTCGGCCGGAAGCCTTCTCGGTGTTGTACCGGTGGCAATTATCACAGCTTTTGCATAATAGTCGGTGTCCGGGGTTGAAATGTACTTTTCTTCCCCTTCCAGGCTAATTTCGGATATTTCCTTAAGCTCGTCTATCTGTGCTCCAAATCCAATGGCCTGCCTTTTCATGTTTTCCATCAGCTCCATACCCCTGATTACTCCATTGGTACCGGGGTAGTTTGCAACATGAAAGGTAGTGGACACCTGGCCGCCCGTCAGCCCCTTCTCAAGGATAACCGTATAAAGCCTGGATCTTGCAGAATAAATAGCCGCCGACAGTCCTGCAGGTCCACCCCCCAGTATTATAAGGTCACAGTATACCTTTTCCTTTTCTTTTACTTCACACGGACCGCCGATAACATTTTCTATGCTGCCTGCAATTTTTGATTTGCCGATATAACCGTTTAATCTTGAGCAAACCTCCCTGCCGTCCTTAAAAAACAAAACAGTGGGGCTGTTTTTTATACCCAGGCTTTCCGACAGCTGCCGGTTTTCCTGCCGCTGAATTTTGACAAACCTCATCTTATCGCCGTAGATTTGTGCCATCCTTTCAAACATCGGATTAAAATAGCCGCAATGATGACAATCTTCCGAATAAAAATATACCACCACAGGAAGTTCGCTTTTTAATACATCGTGTTCAAAATTTTTCTCATTGGAATAAATAATTCCGCTTCTCATACAATACCTCCCGGGAATCGTTCATTATATTATCCATTTTTCATATTACCCTCATCTTTGATTTATTACACAAAATCAATTACTCAAAATTTTCAGAAAGTTCCGCAACATTCCGGCTTACGGTGAATATTATGTTAATATAGGGCATTATTTTATATACATTATTATAACAAAAAAACTTTGCTTAAAATTAAACATCTTAGTTTGCTCCGTGGCTTTGGACATTCACAATAATGAATATGGGGGTGCAATTATTATGTCTAAAGAGATTAAAAAAAGCAATTCCAATATATTGTTTTTTATTCTGATCTTTCTTTTACTGTTTTATGACAGCAGTGCCATCGACGGATGTAAAAAAGTTATCGATAAAAACGATGATTCCTTGCTGTTTTTCATTCTAGTCTTCCTTAAACTCTTCTATTGTTAATTTTTCTTTTTTTTTTTTTGCCTAAAGGGTTCTATTTTCAGCAGCTTCTAAATACAAATATAATTAGAAAATCTTTGTCATGTTAAAAATTGGGTGTACAAAAGCAAAGAAAAACACGCACCTGTTTTATAATATCGCTTTGTAAATATTTAATTGAAAGGATTGTGTTTCATGAGTGATTTAAGCAAAAAAATATCCGAACTGTTTGGAAGAATGGATGAAAAGATGCTCCAGAAAAAAATCAATACAGCGATAGATATGCTGCAAAACGGAGATATCGAAGATTTAGCAAAGAAACTCAACAAAATAGATAAGGATGAATTGCTGGAAAAAATTAATGAATTTGATGAATCAAAGCTTGAGAAGCTAAACATCGATAAAAGTGAAATCCGGCAAAAGATCAATGAAGCCGATCTCAACAACCTTGCTCAGCTTTTAGGGGAACAAGGAGACGAGATTGTAAAAAGACTCAAGAATTTTCTCGAAAAGCAGTGAAAATATGCCCTGGGTTTGAATCCAAGAGGGTTAAGGGGGGAACGGACAGAAATGAATGACGATTTCAATAAAAAACTAAAGCAAATTACGGATATGTTGGGAGGTAATGAAAAAGCATCGGAAAACCTCTCCCGTTTGCTTTCTATGCTCGCTGACTCCGGCAATAAAGATCAGTCAACTGCAACACCTTCCGATACGGAGGTTCAAAAAGCTAAAACCGAAAGCACTACAGACAATGTTGAATCTGTACCCAAATTAAAAGCAAAAGATGAAGAAGTAAGAAATAACTTTCCGGACAACGCAGAAATGCTCAGGACAGTAAAAACCATTATGGATACAATGCAAAACATGAATGATCCAAGAATCAATTTGCTTACGGCAATAAGACCGTTTTTGAGCAGTAACAGGCAGAAAAAATTAGGAAACTGTATCAGACTTTTTCAAATGACTCAACTGACCAGATTGATTACCGAATCAGAAAATACAATGTGAAAGGGGCACTATAATGATATATAGAAGAGATCCAAGATATAGAAAATACAGTGCTTCTGCTGGCGAAAGCATACCGCAGCCAAATTACCATGAAAACGATAAATTCTCCGATATCTCACAGGATATCGATAGAATTCCTCTGCCCAATGAAAAAGATGAAGCAGCTTTACCTGACCTGCAGGATAGTACCAGAAAAATAAATCGTCCGGGAATTTTCCCGCGAAGACTGCAAGCTGATGAAATAATTCTTCTCGGTTTGATATTTTTGCTCATTGAAGAACGTATTGATGATGATTTTTTGCTGATAATACTCATATATCTTTTGGTATCGGAAATAATCGAGGAACAATTCCGGCCATCGCCAAAATCCATGTAAAAGCGAAGGGACTCTACGTCCCCCTCGCTTTTAGGTTGTTCCTAAATCCCCAATAATGTTTTTACAACATCAGGTGCCACTTTAATCTCCTTGGCACTGCTTTCATATTCCGCCAATCTGCCTTTTTCATCTTTCATCAGACATTTCATATTAATATACCCTTCAAAACACCTGTCACACCAATTTATATACACACAATACTGCTCTTCTTTCCGGGCTGCACGAAAAGAGAGAAATCTTTTCATCTCATCGGGACTTAATCTGTCAATTTCCTGCAGCTTAATGAAAGTATCCGTATCCCCAATAGGGAAATTGAACAGCTTCTTTCTCTTCATATACCTTCTGCAATTATCACAATACTTTTTATCCCCGATTATAAGTCCTAATGCCACTAATGCACCAAGCGACGACCCCAGGGCATCTATCAGGAAGAATATCCAATTAACCACAGGTTTCCCTTCTACATTAACAAGGTTGTGTCTGCGATATGAGAAAGAAATGGTACTGGATTCAACCATCAACGAGGCTGAAGAAGTAACGTTAAATATTACTTTTCGCCATTTTTATACAAAATCCTTCATGAAAATATTAATTTATTCCATTAATAATAATTTGACTCCAAAACAGACAAAATAAATTTGAATTATAAAAATTACTTATTAATACTTGGGGAAAAGGAGAATCACTTTGCATAAAAGAGCTATATTTTCAGTCGTACTGGCAATAGCCATATTGACACTTTTATGTACAACTGTTTTATTCAGGGATGAAATATACGACCTTTACGGCTACAGCCGTGCCGCACTATCCCGTTACGGCTCCACCGGGCAGGAAGTTAAGGATATTCAGTACAAACTGGCTATATGGAAATACTACGACGGCAAAATTGATGGCATATACGGTTATAAAACCTATTCGGCGGTTCGTAAATTTCAAATTAAAAACGGTCTTAAGGTGGATGGGATTGCAGGGCCGGAAACACTGGCAGCTCTCGGCCTTCCCACAGGTAAAGCTCAATCGGCTGCAGCTCAGCCAACAGGCAATAAAGACCTGAATCTTTTAGCACACCTGGTTTACGGAGAAGCCCGGGGTGAACCTTATATAGGTCAAGTGGCGGTTGCTGCAGTGGTTCTCAACAGAACAAGGGACGGCAGATTTCCCAAAACTATAGCTGGGGTTATTTATCAGCCCGGAGCCTTTGATGCCGTAGCTGACGGACAAATCAACCTTGCTCCCGATGCCACCGCATATAAAGCAGCAAGAGATGCTCTAAACGGGTGGGATCCTTCAGGAGGAGCCATATACTATTATAATCCGCAAACGGCAACCAGCAAGTGGATTTGGTCAAGACCAATCATAAAAGTCATAGGTAAACACAACTTTGCAAAATAATTAATATTACAGGAAAGGTTTATATTTTACCAAACGGTTCTTTGGCTCATTGAAGCACAAAGAACCGTTACCCAAGAGTGTTCTGTTATTTACACGAAAAAATGCTTTGGATACGACTCATTCCTGACTTACTTTTTCTTTAAATGCCAAAAATCTTGTGAAGATCATAACTGTCAATGTAATAAAAAACAGGGTTTTAAATATCCAGTTTATAAAAAGCAGCAATACAACTCTTAAAATACTTGCAGCTCCATCTATCGGTAAAATTGAATTAAAATATATCATTATATACTCAAACAATATAAAAACAACATCCAAAAGCATAATTCGTACTAAAATATTCCAAAAGTAAGTGTCTGCAGCATATTTCCCGATGGAAAAATGCCTGTCCGTAAAATTTAAAACTGCAGGAAACCAGGAAAACATGTATATTCTAAAAAACATAAATCCGAAGAACAATACCAGCAAAGTAACAATATCAAACAAAACGGTTAATACCAAAAGATCCGTCCTTCCGTCAAGAAAAGACCTGGTAACGGCTACAGCCGGAACCGACACCACCATCATAAACACACAAAATAAAATACTGAGCAAAACCAGTGTAAAAGAGACTATTGAAAGCTTGATAAAATGCTTTTTCACACCCTTAAAAAACTCCAACTGGATTTTCTTCCTTTTTGCAAGAAAGTTATTCAACATATAGAAGCATCCTGATGAAACAAAACCAAATGCCAAACCTGCAAATAAAGCTCCTGCAAGTCCATACAAAAGATATCTGGGATTAAGAAAAAGTCCTATTATAAGTTGTATAACATGCATAATGTTGTCCATTAAATTGCCGCCGCTAATGGAAGAAATCCCGTAAAGCACGGGAAATACCAATATGTACTCAGTAAAGCAAAAAACAAATGTAGACAGACTGAAGGCCAGAACTATATCCGGTCTTTTTACAAGCCTTCTGACACTGCCAACTACTCTAATCATGTCGAAACCTTCCTTCAAAACTTTATCATGTATACCAAGTATAATTATTGACATTTAAATCAATCAACTTGCCTCATGGTCATTGATATTCTTTTTCTTGCAACATCCACATCCAAAATTTTAACCTTAACAATATCTCCCACCGATACAACATCCATTGGGTTCCTTACATATTTGTCACTCATTTCGGATATATGAACCAATCCATCCTGGTGAACGCCTATATCTATAAATGCACCGAAATCAGCAACATTTCTGACGGTACCCGACAATACCATGCCCGGTCTGAGATCCTCAATATGAAGCACATCGGTCAAAAGCATGGGCTTGGGGAGCTCATCCCTCGGGTCACGCCCGGGTTTTAAAAGCTCATTTATTATATCCCTTAGGGTAGGTACACCTATTCCCAACTGTTCGGCAATTTTTGAAACCCCTTTTTCCTCAACTTGCTCCTTAATACGTGAAAGCCTTCTTTCTTTCACATCCTCAAGACTGTACCCTAAAATATCCAAAAGCTTTTTTGCCGCATCATAAGACTCGGGATGCACCGAAGTATTGTCAAGAATGTTTTTCCCATCCGGTATTCTAAGAAAACCGGCACACTGCTCATATGCCTTTTCTCCAAGTTTTTTTACTTTTTTAAGCTCTTTCCTTTCGGTAAATTTACCGTTGGCCTCTCTGTATTCTACAATGTTTTTGGCAATAGCGGAGTTTATACCGGAGACATAGGATAAAAGTGAAGGGGATGCTGTGTTAAGGTCAACACCCACACTATTTACACAATCTTCCACCACGCCATTTAAGGTCTCTCCTAAAACCTTTTGGTTCATGTCATGCTGGTACTGGCCTACTCCTATGGCCTTTGGGTCAATTTTTACCAGCTCCGCCAAAGGATCCTGAAGTCTTCTTGCTATGGATACGGCACTTCTTAACGCTACATCAAAATCGGGAAATTCCTCTGCACCAAGCTTTGAAGCGGAATAAACCGACGCTCCTGCCTCACTTACTACCATATAATATACCTTTCGATCAATCTCCTTCAAGAGGTCGGCGATAAAAATCTCAGATTCTTTAGATGCCGTCCCGTTGCCTATTGAGATTATATCGACATTGTGCTTTTCTATTAGATACTTTATAATCTTTTTTGATTCTTCAATTTTGTTCTGCGGCGGTGTCGGATATATAACGGTAGTATCCAGCACCTTTCCGGTGTCATCCACAACCGCAATCTTGCACCCCGTTCTGTATGCCGGGTCAAGCCCCAAAACAGTCTTTCCCTTTACAGGGGGCTGAAGCAAAAGGTTTTTAAGATTGGCGGCAAAAACCTTCATTGCTTTCTCTTCTGCCATTTCTGTAAGTGCATTTCTGACTTCTCTCTCAACCGATGGAGCTATAAGCCTTTCATATGAATCTATAAGTGCTCTTTCAACATATTCCGAGGTTATTGATCTCGGTTTTTTGATCAAACGGGCTTTTAAATATTCAATTATGCTTTCGGAAGGAACATCAATTTTAACCTTTAAAAATTCCTCCTTCTCTCCCCGGTTGATTGCCAGCACTCTATGACCGGCTATCTTCGATACCGGCTCGGAAAAATCATAATACATTCTGTAGACCGAATCTTCTTCCGTTTTTGCCTTTGACACAACTATGCCCTGTTTCATGAACATATTTCTAATATCTTTTCTAATTTCTGCATCGTCCGATATATCCTCGGCTATTATATCCATAGCCCCGTTTAAAGCCTCTTCAACATTATTAACCCCTTTTTCCGGGTCAACATAGGGCATTGCCAAGTCGGATATACTGCCGTCTTTCTCATCTTGACCGAAAAGAAGCTTCGCCAAAGGTTCTAAGCCCTTTTCCCTTGCAATGGTTGCCTTTGTTCTTCTCTTGGGCCGGAAAGGTCTGTATATATCTTCAATCTCCTGAAGTGTAACAGCCTTCATAAGGTTCATGGATATTTCTTCTGTAAGCTTCCCTTGCTCTTCAATGAGATGTTTTACCTCTTGCCTTCTTGCTTCCAGGTTTCGCAAATACACGAGTCTTTCGTGAAGCTCTCTTAACACCTGGTCGTTCAGTTCTCCCGTCATTTCTTTTCTGTATCTGGCAATAAACGGTATGGTGTTTCCCTCATCAATAAGTTTAACAACATTTTGAACTTGAAAAGGCTTCAGGTTAAATTCTTTTATTAATGCTGAAATAATGTCCGACATTTTATTCCTCCATACAGTATTAAATCCATATTATTAAGCAGTTTTCCATAAACCACGGCTGATAAATTGCATTTATGATTAAGTTTTACCCTTAATTACTAATTTATTTAATTACTAATTTATTTTATTATATAGTTAAATTAATACTTCAATCAAGAGTTATTATTGATTTGGAGTGAGCACAGCAAAAAACGGATATAACCCATATTTAAATATGAATTATATCCGTTTTATTAACACGGTTATTTTTATTCTGTTTATAGATCGAGTACTTCTATTTCTATACTTTCCAACTGTTCATCAACTTTGTCTTTGTCAACGACACCTATTTCAACAAATTGCGTATTGCTGACACCACAAGCCATAGCCAATTTAAGGCATTCTTCGAAGGATTTTTTTCTTACAAGTCCGACTGCCATTCCGGCAACCATTGCATCTCCCGAACCTATGGAATTAACGGCAGTTACAACAGGAGCTTTAGCCCTCAGGCACATATTTTCAGAAACCATGATTGCCCCTTCTTCGCCCATCGAAACAGTTACAACCTCAACACCCGAACTGACAATCTCCCTGCAAAATTCCAAAACATCAGCAGTATTGCTCAAATCTCTTTTCGCCAGATTCTTCAGTTCCCTTAAATTCGGCTTTATCATATACGGCTTGGCTTTTAGGCCTTCACTCAGAGCTTCTCCACTGGCATCGAGTATTACGGGAAGGTTATAAAGCCTTGCCACTTCTATCAATGTCTTATAATAATCAACCGGTATCCCATGTGGCAGTCCTCCGGATAAAACAACAACTTTAGAATATTCCAGTGTTTCTTTATATATCTGAAGAAATCTGCCCATGTCGACACCGCTAATAGTGGGTCCTATCTCCAATATTTCCGTTTCGGTTTTTCTTTTTCGATCAATGATGTTGTTATTTGTTCTGGTTTCACCTTTAACTTCAACAAACCTGGTACGAACACCGAGCTTTTTAAGCTGTGCCTCTATCCAGTTGCCTGCAGCACCGCCCTTAAAGCCTATTGCCGCAGTGTCTTCTCCCAGGGTTTTAGCAACGCGGGCAACATTTACACCTTTACCACCGGCGGATTCGATCTTTTCCCGAACCCTGTACATTTTACCAGCTTCAAATTCATCAACGAAATAAATCTTATCCAATGCGGGATTTAGAGCTACCGTGGTAAGCATTACATCTACATCTCCTTGAACATTTTTCTTGAACATTATCAATTTTACCCGCTAAATCTATTTTAGTAAAGCTTTCCTTTCCTCTTCCACGGATCTTTTAACTTCATCGGCTATGTCCCTAATAGCTTTCTTGGAATCAATATCATTTTCTATAGCCTCAAGTATTTTTTGATTAAATATTTCAAGAGCTTTACCGTCTAACGGGCTTTGCCTGTATTGAACCATATTCAATGCTAGATCTTCAAACAATGGTTGAGCAAGCTGATCTCCATAAAATACGTTTTCTCTCAACATTATTTTCATATTTTTTCTGGCAGGCAGGTATCCCGAAATCATATCTATGTTTTCGCCGCCCTCCTGCTGCGTTACTACATATTCCAGGAACAACCACGCCCATTTTTTGTTCTTGCTTTGAGAGTCAATTGCAAGTTTTGTATCCGAATACCATGGCGTCAACCCCAACGGCGGTTTTGCAATTCTCCATTTTCCGGCTTGCTCCGGAGCAATCTCTTGGATGGTCCCGGTCCCCCACGAACCCATAGTGATTATCATAACCAACTTGTCATTCTTAATGGCCTCTCTCCCGATATCACTCCACAAATCTGCTCCCAGTATGTATTGGGATTGATATATCTTTTTAGATAAGTCCAGCATATCTACAAATGTACTTGAATCTCTGACAAAGTTTAAATCTTTATCAAAAACTCCTGTGGATGAGCCCAGCAAGTTAATAAGATCCGTAGGCATTTGGAATATATATTGTCCTTTGCTCTTTAGTTTTTTCGCAATTGCAATAAGATTATCCGGATTTTCAATAAATTTTCCGAATTCATTAGGTTCTGACGGAAAACCGTTCTCTTCCATGATATCGGCACGGTAATAGGTAACAAAGGGTGATGTCAAAAATGTCATTGATATTAATCTATTACCGTTGAGAGACTTATTACACTCCCACATGTCCTCAGGGAAATCTTTTTCATATCTGCCCGCCAAATAAGGCTCCTTCAGCAAGTCCTCAAAGTATTCCCCGGTCGTATATTCATAATAATAGCCACTGTCTAAATATAAAATATCGGGTCCGTTTCCTGCCAAAACCGCTTTTTTATATTCTTTGCTTATCTCTTCAAAAGGAAACCTTTCAACATTGATTTTTATTTTGGGATGAATTGTCTCAAAGCTTTTAATAATACGACTCCATCCATTGTTATATGTCCAAAATTTTATCTCAACTTCCTCTGTTGGTTCTTCAATTTCGGCAGCCTTAACCCTGTTTCCCTCATCCTCAGACATTGAGTTTTGACCGTTACAACCAGTTAAGACAAAGGAAAAGCAAAGAACAATAAGCAAAAGACAATACCCAATCCTTTTCATTATGTATACCTCCGCATTTTGATTTTACATAAACTAAAAAAGATTATATAAATTTTATAAATAGGAATATTCTATTAATCTTAAGCAACTGTGCAGTCATTCACTGAAGCCTTGATATCCTCTTTCGGCTAAACCCACTGAATATCAGTTTTCTTCTGAAGTGTTGTAAAATATATGACATTTATCCTTTGACAATGATTTGCAGTTTTCATTTCTCTGCATATAATATTAATTCGACATGTTTTTAAAATATCCTTTTTTTTAACAAGTCAACATATTAAGGATGTATTATGTGAGTTCTTTTATTGCATTCTTTATTTCTTCATCATTGGGAGCTAATTTCTGAGCTTCCTTAAGAACCTTTACACTCTCACTATACTTTCCCAATCCAAACAATGAATACGCCTTGATTTTGTATGCGTTGACGTCATTAGGATTAATCTCCATCGATTTTTCACAAGCGTTTAAAGCCTCATTGAAACGCTTTAGATTGTATAATGCATTGGCTTTAATTATATAGAGAGCATAAAAATCGGAATGAATTTCCAAGCCTTTCTGGCAATAGTCTAATGCTTCCTCGTATTTTTTCAATCCTATCAATGTATTTGCCATAATGCAATAAGCGGAGGAATCGCCTATATTGTTTTCGAAAATCTTTTTGCATATAGCATGAGCTTCCTCAAATTTCCCGCTTTCGGTTAAAAAACCCGCTTTTATTAAATAGGCTTCAACCTGTTTCGGCATTACCTCTATGGATTTGTCACACTCTCTCATGGCTTCATCAAAATTTCCCAGTTGATATAATGCAATTGCTTTGTTTGAGTAAGCTGTGTGGCAATCGGGCATTATGTCCAAGGCTTTGTCGCAGTCTGCAATAGCTTCATTAAATTTGCCCATACCAATATATGCATTTGATCTGGCAAGGTACGCAATTATCTCATTAGGATCGATTTCAATGGCATTATTGCTTATCTCTATTGACTCATTGAAATTTCCCATAAGAGCCAAAATATTTGCTTTTGTGCCAAGACCAAAAGCATTATCCGGTGCAATCTCCAATCCCGTCTCGCAGTTTTCAAGGGCCTCCTCAAGCTTATTCATCGCAGCCAAAGCTCCGGCTTTATTAAAATAGGCTTCGTAAAAGTATTTATTCCATTGTATTGCCTTGTCAAACATTTCAATAGCTTTTTTGCTGTCTCCTTCTTCCAATATCATTAAACCCAAATCGTTATAGGCTTCCCAATACCCAATATTTAATTCCGTTGCCTTAACTAAACATCTATAGGCTTCATCATTTTTCTGCATCTTCCACAGGAAAAACCCTTTATTTGCATAAGCTGAAGCATTTTTTTCATCCAATTCAATTGCCTTGTTGACGCAATTTATTGCCCCGCTTCTATCCCCAACATCCCACAGGGTCATTGCTTTATTGCTATAAACGGAACTATTGCCCGGCTCCAACTCAATAGCGCGGTCAAACATTTCAAGGGCTTCCGGATAATTTCTCATTTTGTCCAGAATAATGCCTCTTGTGTTATACTCATTTCCGTCTTTCAAGCCCATCTCCATTGCCTTGTCCAAATCCTTCAATGCCGGCTGAAGCTTGTTCATTTTATAATATAGAGCTCCTCTGTCACTGTAGCATTGTGCGTATTTGGGATCTAACTCGATGGCTTTGTTGTAACATTCCAGGGCTTCCTCAAATTTTGAAACGGCAAAAAGTACATTTCCTTTGGTTTTATAAGCAACAGAAAACTTTGGATTAAGTTTAATTGACTTATCCAGGCACTCCAAAGCTTCCTCAATCTTTCCCATTTTGTATAGGGCCAGTCCCTTGTTATTGTATGTTCTTTCTGACTCGGGATTTTTTTCCAATGCCTTGTCAAAATAATTTATTGCCTCTTCATATTCGCCTTTTTCCAGAAGTTCATGGCCTTTATTGTTATAGGAGTCTGCACTGCTGCAGGAAGTCAACAGCATCAGTAGCGATAAAGCCCATGCTAAAATAACCTTTTTTGACATTAAAGTCTGCCTCCCCCAATAACCGCAGTTAATAAGCTATCTAATATACCTATAATTATAGCAAGATTTTCCTTTAACATCAATTATAAGGGCTGGAACGGGTGTTTTAAATAAAGGATTCCATTAATTTAAAAAAAGAGCCAAAGATATGGCTCTTTATACGCAGGTATGTTTTGTAAACAATCAACATCAATATTGTAAATCCTCTATAAGTGCATTTACCTTCTGATCACATTTCTTTAATACTTCCATGGTTTTATCGGGACTGTATTCACCGTTAACTTGCGTAACATTATCCCATACTTCAGCCAGCGCCATATGTAAATACGTTTCCAACGGAGACCATGCAGGTATGGACGGATAACCTATTGCATAGTTCATTTGATCGGCAAATACATTTCTCAACCTGTTGTCTTTTATCCATGGATCCTCATATGCTGATTTGACCACCGGCATATTTCCCGTCATTTTACTGTATTCTACTTGTGCCTCTTTACTGATCAGACATTTTAACAGCTCCACAGCTTCCTTCTTATTATGTGATCCTCTGAAAACTGCAAGTGAACTTCCCCCAAGAAATGCAAATCTACCCTTTGCACCTTTTGGAAGCATTGCAACCCCAATCTTGTCTGAGATATCATTTTCATTATTATTTCTTTCTAAATTAATAATAACCCATGGACCCAAAATAGAAGTTGCAAAATCACCGTTAATAAATGCTTCTTCCACACTATTAGTGTCTTTTTCAAGTGCCGTTTTATCCATTAACCCCTCAAATGCCAACTCCGAATAGAACTTAATTCCATTGAAGGCTTCCTTGCTGCTAAGAGTTGATTGTGTATAATCCAAATTGAGGAAACTGCCGCCTGCTCCATAAATCCATGGTGCATAATTGTGAATAACATTCCAGTCATTTTTACCCGGCATTCCCAGAGCAGACAACTTCTTGCCGTTGATTTCCACATTGTTCAGCTTTTTCAAAGCTTCTTTGAAGGAATCCCAGGTTTCAAAATCCTTTTTCGGATCAACCCCCGCTTTCTCGCATGCATCAATCCTATAATATATCGCTCTTGTATCTGCAAACCAAGGCACAGCATACCTTTCCTTTTTTCTGGCAATTCCGGTTGAACCCAGTGTCTGAGGATGAAACTCATCCCAGTTTATTTCTTCTGAAAGATCCGCCAGAGCACCCATATCTGCAAAAGCCGCTACCCACGTAGTTCCCATCTGGGTTACGTCCGGAGCTCCTTCTCCCGTCAAATATGCCGCCGTTAATTTAGTCCATGCCGATCCCCAATCTACCATTGTAACATTCAAACCTATGTCAGGATTATCCTGCAAAAAAGGCGATGCAATTTTCATAAAATCCTTCGAAAGATTTTCGGAGTTTGGCATAATCCAAACATCGAGAACTGTTTTATACTTTTTGCTTTCATTATCTTCACTTGGATTGGATAATATGTCTATGGTGTATGTATCCCCATCCCACAAGACCTGTTTGCCGAGAGCTTCACTAACAGCCCTTACAGGCAAGTATGTTGTCCCCTCAAAAATAAACGGTTCAACCCTTCTGCCGTTTCCATCCTTAGGATCAATCCTCTTTCCGTCAACGTTGATCTTAATATCCCTATAATCAACGGTTATTGTTTTTCTCATTGACATGGTATAAGCCGTTAAGGATGTAGCTATTATAGCTGTTGTGATCATCCCGGCCACAAAGAATTTTGCTTTCTCCAAAAACCTCACTTCTATCTCCCCTTAATTTCTCTATTTTGTTAATATCCACATAATAACAAATATATCACACCGATTTCCAATTTTCAAAACAAATTGAAATCCTCTCTAATGTTAAATATCACAACATATTTGATAGTGTTGGTGTCGGCATAAAAAAGGTCAAAATCGGTTTACAACGGATCAAGATATAAAGCGGCAATGCTCTTATCTATACTCACTCCGCTGCCTTAAAGTTATAAATCGGTTTTATAATATCTATAATTTCAACGGTATCCCGGATATTTTCAATAATCTCTTCCATAGGCTTGTAGGCCATGGGAGATTCATCGATAGTTGACTTGTTGACCGTTGTTGAATATATTCCTTCCATTGATTTTTTAAACTCACTAAGGGTTATTACTTCCTTGGCTTTCGACCTGCTCATCAGCCTGCCGGCACCGTGGGGTGCAGAATAATTCCAGTCCCTATTCCCCTTTCCGATGCAAATAAGGCTCCCGTCCCTCATATTAATGGGAATCAGGACCTTTTCCCCTTCCCGGGCTGAAATGGCACCTTTTCGAAGAATCATATTGTCAAGGTCGATATAGTTATGTATAGTGGTAAACTGCTCCTCAATTTTAAAGTCCATACGTTTTACAATCTCGTCCACAATGGCCTTACGGTTTAATACTGCAAATTTTTGCACCAGCTTCATATCGGAAAGATAATTGTCAAAGGATTTACCCTGAACATAGGCAAGATGTTTGCTGACACTTGAGGTTTTTATTTTCTTTATTTCCGTTTGAATTTCTTTCTCCCGCCCTTCAGCCTTCATCTTTTCCACAAGCTCTTTAATTATTTCACTTTGTGTCACCAGCTCCTTGTAGCCCAGCTCTTGATAAAATTGGGCAACCTGCTTTCCCAGATGCCTGCTTCCGGAATGTACAACCAGGTATAGATTACCTTCCTTGTCTTTGTTTACCTCGATAAAGTGGTTACCTCCTCCCAATGTTCCGATGCTCAGCTTCGCACGGTTTATATTAACATTCTTTCTGCATATGAGCTCTTCCAAATCAATGTTTTTGGCATAGGGATGCTCCTTTTTCCGAATATCAAAACCTGCAGGGATATATTCATGGATAACCTTATCCAGTTTGCTAAGTTCAATATTCTTGTTTTTAAGTTTTATTGTCTCCATTCCGCAGCCAATATCAACCCCAACCAGATTGGGAACAATTTTATCTTTAATTGTCATGGTTGTTCCAATGGTGCATCCGGCACCGGCATGGGTGTCCGGCATGATTCTTATTATGCTGCCTTTAGCAAACTCCTGATTGCATAATTCTATTATCTGTGCAACAGCATCCTCTTCTACATTATCAGTAAAGACCTTAGCTGTATTGTATTTTCCCCTGATTTCTATCATAACCCCACCGTCTTTCAGTTTTATAATACCTTATTCAAAGAAACTTTTTGTTATACTTTCATAATATTCTTTTACCGGACAATAATACCCGTCATATGATACCCGATGCTAATGTCTGAATATTATCATATCTTTTTCCCCCGGTTCAACATATACATCCGGCGAAATATCGTTATAGTCTATGGTAATTTTAGTGTATTCGTATGGTTTAAAATAATCAGCTTTAGGAAAACCCGGATAATTGAGGTTTTCCAAGTATGGACCGTACTCCTTGCCATCATATGTAATTTTTCCCTGAAGTTTTATTATTAATAAATCTACACTTTCTATCGTTTTTTTCTTCGAAGGTCAAATACATATCCTGACTCTCCAATACATAAACTTCAATAGCTTTTCTAAGCTGAGCTGCTTTACTTGGTATTTCAACACAAGGTTGCTTCCGGTTACGAAGGTAATTAATAAAAGTTATAGTTATAGTTAAAATTATAATACTTGATAATACAATACAAAAAATCTTCCGATTATTATAACTCTTTTTCAAAGCACCACTCCTTCCTAAACTTTATGGTTCGATACTCCATTTCAGTTTATTAACCAGATTTACAAACTGCTTCTCAATTTATACCCATTATTATTCTTGCTTAACATTTATCGTAAGTAAGCACATGAGAATTTATTCTCTTTCCTGATACCAGAAGCAAAATCTCATGGTCATCGAGTTCATTTTCTTTTTGGTCATTTCACTTCGTGAAATCCCACTAAATAAAAGCTTCGTGGGCAGCGATTCCCCAACGATTTTTGTCACTCCACTTCATGAAATCACATTAAAAAGGAGCTACGCACTAATTGATCAGTGCCGTAGCCCCTTAACCTGCAATATTTGTCACGGAAGAACCGTCCCTTTGTGTTATTAGAAGCCGTTCTTCTCGGCCCAATTTGCAGCTTCTTTTACCGCATTTTGATGATTTGAATCCACACGGTTGGTTCCGTGGGTTTTGCTGTTTAAGAAGTGGATATCAAAAACACCATTCATGTTGTTGCCTTTTACGGAATCCAGGTTATCTCCGCCTCCGTATCCTCCACTTCTTGATTTGACATATGTATTAGCCGGTGCACTATCAACACCTGCGTGAGGCATTCCAGCCATTGATGCGGCTATCTTACGCCCATTTACCGTGAGAATTATAGGTCTTCTTTCCCAACTCCAACTGCCTCCGTAGATTTCAAGCATTATTTTCGTATCGTTGGCGGTTAAAGTCTCACAGTCGGCGTGGTTATAGCCATATGTTCTCTTTATGTTAAATGTGCGCCCTGTCCTGATATCGTATACTTGTGCAGTTGATCCTATACTAAATACATTCTCTGCATTACCAAACCACGAAAGCAAATAATCCTTGCTGCTAAGACCTCCTCTTGTCGCAGTTGATGCAGTGCTTGTCCTTCCCATAAGTCTGTCAATTGTTGCTAATGTTTTAGGTCCTGCAACTCCATCCTGTTCAAGCCCGTGCTTTGCCTGAAGTTTTTTCACTGCTTCCTTCGTAAGGCTGCCAAAATACCCTGTCGGGTCTACACTTAAATAGCCCAGTGCCTTAAGATCCTTCTGCAAAGACGTTACACTGCTTCCACTCATCCCCTCTTTTAATAAAGAGCCTCCCGAAGAGCGGGTAGCAGTCTTTTGACTAAGCAGGTTTTTAATAACCGCTAAAGTTTTCGGCCCTGCAATTCCGTCCTTCTCAAGTCCGTTCTGGGCTTGAAGCTTAATAACCGCTTCTTTTGTTATTTGGCCGAAATATCCGGTGGGTTCTTCATTGAAATAGCCCAGTGTCTTAAGGTCCCGCTGCAGTGATGTAACCTCACTTCCGCTCATCCCTTCCTTCAATACTCCTGAAGCAGCAAAAACAAGTGAAGTGTTAACCAACAGAATTATTAAAAGGAAGGCTAGAACTGCTGTAAGCAACGCAGGCTTTTTCTTTTGCATTTCCATTTTTCCCCCCTCTTTGGCTTTGACCAGTTATTTTTTATCCTCCACAATTGTATCATTTTATTCTCATATTATAAAGGCAAAATATATGTATATTTAAATTAACCTATGTATAAAGATAACCTGCCTTTTCCTTTTTGATAAATATGTATATTCCACCTGTCATTATATATAAAATGCTCTCGTAAGTAAACCCTTCAAAGAAAATTTCCGTTATTAAAAATCCCGTTTTGAACGATATATAAAAAGCATACATAAACCTTCTCCATATTAAATTTTTATTCCAAATAATAAAGGATTTTCTTATGTTATATTGAATATATATATTATGCTATATGTTTTGCAAAAATTTTTTACACTAAAGTCATTCATTTTTTTGCAAAACCACATAGGTGGCGCTGTTGAACGCACAATTACAAATGCAGCTTATTTTCGTGCGTTCAATTAAGACTTATTCAATATAAATTATTATACGGTTTATTTGTTTGATTTTAGTGGTTTTCACCGAATACAATTTAAATTAAACTCCTAAATTTTTGTTAATAATATATTTCGGATCAATGGCCGTCTATAAAGTGAAAGGATGATCATTAGATGAAAGCAATTATAATGGCTGGCGGAGAAGGCTCAAGACTTCGACCCCTTACATGTGATTTGCCAAAACCCATGGTTCCAATAATGAATGTTCCTATTATGGAACATATCATTGAATTGCTTAAATCCCATGGAATAACTGAAATCGGTGTTACGCTTATGTATCTTCCCCAAATAATAAAGGACTATTTCGGTGACGGATCCAATTTCGGAGTAAATCTTCACTACTTCACCGAAGATACTCCCCTTGGAACTGCCGGAAGTGTCAAAAATGCAGAAAAGTTCCTGGATGAAACCTTTATTGTAATAAGCGGTGATTCTTTAACCAACATGAATATCAGCAGTGCAGTGGAGTATCATAAATCAAAAAAAGCTTTGGCAACTCTGGTTTTAACAACAGTAGACGTTCCTTTGGAATACGGAGTTGTAATTACAGATAAAAACGGTTCCATCACTGGCTTTTTGGAAAAACCCAGTTGGGGTGAAGTGTTCAGCGATACGGTAAACACCGGAACTTATATTTTAGAGCCGGAAGTATTAGCCTACCTTGAAAAAGGTAAAAAAGAAGACTTCAGCCAAGACCTTTTCCCAATGCTTTTATCGAAAAAAGAGCCCATGTTCGGTTATGTAATGAATGACTATTGGTGTGATATCGGAGATCTTCAAGCATATCTTCAGGCACATTATGATGTTCTTGAAGGAAAGATCCGTCTTAATATTAACGGCAAGGAAATAAAAAAGGGGGTTTGGGTTGGTTCAGGTACTACAATTGAGCCGGAAGCCGTAATTAATCCTCCATGTGTTATAGGAGACAACTGTTATATCGGAAAGGGTGCAGTAATAGACAGTCTGAGTGTTATCGGAGATAACAATGTCATTGAATCGGACAGCTCTGTTAAACGCAGCGTTATTTGGAACGGAAATTACATAGGGCATGGTTGTGAAATAAGAGGTTCAATCCTGTGCAATAAAACCAAATTAAAGAACTATGTGCATATCTATGAAAACGGCATCGTCGGAGACAATTGTGTAATTAACGAAAGAGTCGTAATCAAGCCCAATATTAAAATATGGCCTCAGAAAACCATTGACCCGTTGGCCATAGTGGACAGAAATGTAATATGGGGTTCAAAACACTCAAAGAGCATTTTCGGCGAGCACGGTATTTCAGGAATTATTAATGTCGACATTTCTCCGGAATTTGCCACCAGATTGGGTGCTGCTTACGGTTCAATATTTAAAAAGGGTTCCAAGGTGGTTGTTAGCTCTACTACTTCCAATTCCGCGAGAATGTTCAAACACGCCTTTATATCCGGTATTCTCTCCGTGGGTGTGGAAGTATTCAACATGAGCAGTCTTCTAACCCCGTTAGCCCGTCATGCCATCAATTTTCTCGCTGTAGAAGGCGGAATTCATATTAAGCTCAGTGAAGGCAATCCCAACAAACTCAAAGTTGATTTTATGGATTCAAAAGGGGCAAGCATCAGCAGAGCAACCGAAAGAAAAATAGAGAATTCCTTTTCCAAGGAGGATTTCAAACGTTGCTCCGGAGATGAAATCTGCCGGCTCAACAATATTACGGATTTCAAAAACTACTATGTGCGTTCCATATTAAATGATATAAATGTTGACGCCATAAAGAGCAATCCTCCGAAAATTTGCATAGTTTCACCGTCGGATTTCGTTATATCCATCGTTGTGCCCATGCTTACCGATTTAGGCTGTAAAGTAGCAAGTTTTTCCTCCACCAGTATAAATGAGATTGACAACATAATTGAGGAAATCAAAAACAACGATGCCAGCTTTGCCGCTTTCATAGACAGCAACGGTGAAACCCTTATTCTTGTAGATAAGAACGGAACTGTAGTTAAAGATGATCTTTTCTTATCCCTTACGTCCCTCATTACCTTTAAAACCAAACCCAACTCCAAAGTGGTTGTGCCTATAACCGCACCGTCCATAATTGAAGTAATGGCAAATAAATATAACGGCAAGGTGGTAAGGACAAAAACCTCTCCCCAGGCAGTAATGGAACAAATGCTAAACCATAATTTATTCAAGAACCGTGAGAACATGGATCAGTTCCTCTTGAATTTTGATGCCATTGCAGGTCTGGTAAAGATAATTGAATTCTTATGTGTTATGAATACCACCCTCACTGAAACCCTTGAAGAAATACCTACTTTCTATGTAAGCAAAAAGAAAATTTTCTGTCCCTGGGAAACGAAGGGTAGGGTGATGAGGACACTGATAACCGAAAAAACCGGAGACAAGGTAGAGCTTTTAGACGGTGTAAAATTTATTCTCGAAAACGGTTGGTCCCTGGTTCTGCCCGATGCGGATATGCCTCTTTGCAGGGTTTATTCGGAGGGAATATCACCGGATGTGGCAGAAACAATCTCCAATAAATATATAGATAAAATAAAAGCAATAATCAACGGCAAGGGCTAACTAAATAAAAAGAAAAAGCCTGTAGGATTTTTCCTATCAGGCTTTTCTTTATTATCTGCCTATAAACATTTGTACAAATATCTTACCGTACCTTGGACTTTCCACAACCCCTATTCCGGTATAATTAAAATTAGCATTCAATATATTTTGCCTATGTCCGGATGATTCCATCCATGCCTTGACTGCTCCTTCTACCGTACGGTTTCCTGCAATATTTTCTCCGGCGCTTCTAAAGCTTATGTTATACTGTCTCATCATATCAAAGGGTGAACCGTATGTCGGAGACTGATGTGAGAAATAATTCTTTTCCACCATGTCTTTAGCTTTTAACCTGGCCACTTTTTGCAGTTCCATATCAAACTTGAGAGGTGCAAGCCCTGCTTTGGCCCTTTCTTTATTGATAAGTTCCAATGTGCGCTGTTCATCCTCACTGATACCGGTAACCGGAGTGGTTTCAGGTCCTTTTGTTGGAGTTACTTTTGTACTGTCTCCCGGCACCGGAGTCGGCTGAAGTTTCGGTGTAGCAGTCGGTTTTGGAACAGCTGTTTTTTGTGCTGGTGTTTTGGTTGGTTGACTTGGTACCGTTGTTGCATTTGTACCGGGTTGCTTAATATAATTTGCAGAAACAGCCCCAACAATCCCTTTCTGAGGTTCATAAATCACATACCAACTACCTATTTTGGCCAGTACATTTACATATTGTCCTTTCTTAAGTACATATACCGTAGGGTATTCGGTAGACGGGCCCTGCCTGACATTTAATAGATTGGCAGTCACCACACCGCTTATAAAGTTGACTCTTTCGAAGGTTTCAGCTGCAGAAGCCTGCTGAAAATCCCGTCCTGAATAAACCAGTATTCCCGTCAGAACAAGAGCCATGATGGTTAGCAAAATTATCTTCCTGTTCATGAAAATCCCTCCAACTTATCAAATTAAAATAAACAAGGTAAACAATATTTAAACGGTAATTACATTGATGAATATAGTATTGACAAATTTATATGAATTATTTACATAAGCAACCCAAATTTAAAAAACTTTTGATAAAGAAAAAAATATGAAAGAAACTTTAACTTCTTTCATATTTTTCTTAAATCGTATGTGGAAATAAAATAAAAAAAAAAGCTCACAGGGTATTGCGCCCTTGAGCTTTCGGAGTGTTTCAATTTTATATAGAGTTATTAAAACATTATATTTCTTATGATCTATATTATATTTACTTTATTTAACTGCACAGCCTTCCTCAACTTCTCTTTTTGCCATTTCAATTGCTTGCTCTGCGGAAATTACAGTAAAATCTTTTTCCTTTCTTCTCTTATATTCCACAATGCCTTCGTTTGCTTTTTTCCCTACCGTTATTCTGATGGGAATGCCAATAAGGTCGGCATCCTTAAACTTGACACCGGGTCTTTCATCCCTATCGTCAAGCATTACCTCTACACCTTTTGCCATAAGCTCAGAATATATTTTTTCTGCCAGCTCCATCTGAACACTGTCAGTGGTATTAACAGGTATAACGATTACATGGTAGGGTGCTATTGCTATCGGCCATATAATTCCGTTTTCATCATTATTCTGTTCAATTACGGCAGCCATGCTTCTGTTTATTCCGATTCCGTAGCATCCCATAATCATCGGGTTTTCCTTCCCGTTTTCATCGAGATACACACAGTTCAAAGCTTTTGAGTATTTGGTTCCCAGCTTGAATATATGTCCAACCTCTATTCCGAATTCAACCTTCACAGGAGCACCGCACTTTGGACACGGGTCTCCCTCCTTGATGGTTCTGATGTCCTTAACAATAGTAGCCTTAAAGTCTCTGTTAATATTGACATTTTTGTAGTGATAGCCTGTCTCGTTTGCTCCCACAACAAAATTTTTCATTTCCGCAACTTCGGAATCCACTATAACATCAATTTTAAGACCTATCGGTCCGGCAAACCCTACAGCCGCTCCGGTAACCTTTTCCACAGTTTCACTGTCGGCCATTTCAAGCTCTATACAGCCTAAAATATTTTGGAGTTTTGTTTCATTGAGCTCCCTATCGCCCCTTACCATCGCAGCAACCACTTTATCATCTGCCTTGTAAATCAATGTCTTGGCAAACTCTTTGGCAGAACAGCCAAAAAAGTTCATAAGCTCATCAATGGTTCGCGCATCGGGAGTAGCAACCTTTTCCAAGTTCAGCTCCTCGCATTTTTCTTCTCCGCAGCCTTTCTGTACGATACACTCTGCCTTTTCGTCATTGGCAGCATATCCACACGCTTCACAATATGCAATAACCGATTCTCCGATAGACGATTTCACCGTAAACTCCTGGGAACCGGAACCTCCCATTGCTCCGGTGTCCGCATCAACAATTATATAATCCAGCCCAAGACGGTCAAATATTCTGCAATATGCATCATACATGTTCTTATAGGATATGTCCAGACCTGCTTCATCCCTGTCAAAGCTATACGCATCTTTCATTACAAACTCCCGGGATCTCATAACTCCAAATCTCGGTCTTCTCTCATCCCTGTACTTTGTTTGAATTTGATAGAGGGTAAGGGGAAGTGACCTGTAGGATCTTGTAACGCTCTTTACGGTATCGGTAAATATTTCTTCATGAGTTGGCCCTAAGCAAAACTCCCTGCCGCCTCTGTCCTTGAGTCTGAACATTTCCGCACCGAATACTTCCCACCGGCCCGATGCCTGATACGCCTCTGCCGGTAAAAGCGCAGACATTATCAATTCTTGCGCTCCAGCCCTATCCATTTCCTCTCTTACAATCTGTTCAATTTTTCTAAATACTCTGTATCCTAAAGGCAAAAAAGAATAAATACCTGAAGCCAGCTTCCTCATAAGCCCAGCTCTAAGCATTAGCTGATGGCTGGCTATTTCAGCTTCTGCCGGTACTTCTCTAAGAGTCTGAAAGAACATTTTGGATACTCTCATAACTTAAACCTCCTTAAATATAAAAAAGCCCCATCCGCTCTTATGGGACGAACACTCACGATTTATAGTTTAATATTAATATAACTGCCATACTATGTCAAGACTGTACCGGTTTCTGTTGCGAATAGGTGGGCTATAGTATATAATTGTTAAGGAATTGACTGAAAAAGGATGGGTTGTAATGAGAGTTGGGATCGGGCAAGACAGCCATAGATTTGATTTTAACGATAAAAATAAAGAACTGGTGCTGGGAGGTGTCGTATTTAAGGACTGTCCTCCTCTTTCCGGCAACAGTGACGCGGATGTTGTCCTTCATTCGATTACCAATGCCATTTCAGGTGTTACCTGTGTCAACATACTTGGACCGGTAAGCGATGAGTTATGCCTAAAGAAGGGTATCAAGGACAGTACGGTTTATCTTAAAGAAGCCCTTAAATATTTAAAGGGCATGAAAATAGTCCATGTATCTATCTCCATAGAATGTCTTGTACCTAAAATCACTCCTATGATTCCTCAAATGAGAAGCAATATAGCAAAGCTTCTCGGTATACCGGAGGATTCTGTCGGAATAACCGCAACTACCGGCGAAGGACTTACCGAATTCGGTCAGGGCAAAGGAATACAGGTGTTTAGCTGCGTCACCGTGGAGTGAATACGGAAATTGGCTTACAAGGGTATATTCACATAAACACTGGTTCCTTCACCTTCTTTGCTGTCAATGCTCATCGTGCCCCTAAATCTACCTACTATTGTTGAATAAGACATATAAACTCCTATTCCCGTTCCTTCTTTGCCTTTGGTTGTTATCATTTGCTTAAACAGCTTATTTTTTACATCCTCAGGTATTCCACTTCCGTAATCTCTTACAACAATCTCCAGGTCCTTGTCCTTTTTGTTAAACAACAAATCAACCTTTCCTCCACCGCCATCGTATGATTCTATGGCATTGTAAATTAAGTTGTTCAATACCTGTACCAGGTTGTTTATTTCACCTTTGACAGATGCTTCCTCACTAACATTAAGCTCCACATTCAGTTCACAATTATTATGCTTAAATTCATGGTCCATAAGTATCTTTACCCTTCTTAAAAGCTCACCTACAGTAAAGCTTTCATTTGTTGAATCATTTAATTTCACTGCCTGTCCCTTTACCGTAGATATGACATTGGATATATAGGAGCAAAACGGCTTGATTTTTTCTACATGTTCCTTCATTTTTGCAGCAATTGCAAAATGCTCCTCCTCTGCCGACCTGTTATCGATAGCCCGGTCATATTCGTCCATAAGTTTTTTTAAATCCTCCAGCCCTTGCTCTATGGAACTGATGGGTGTCCTAAAATTGTAAGCTATTCCGCCTATTAATTCTCCCAGAGATGCAAGTCTCTCTCTTTCCATAAGAATAGCATGCTTTTTGTTAAATTTTTTCTCTGACTCATAACTGTATATGCTGATAATTACAATAGAAAGCAAAAGCGCCAAGGCAATACAAATTATTCCGATATTAAGCAAGTTGTTGCTTGCATCCCTTATTCCTTTTGTTACTAAATCAATGGGTGTCATCGCAAACACTGTCCATCCAAGGTCCGTACCGTTTATTTCATCTATTGTTTTGCACACAATAATATATTCTTTCCCATCTATCTTCTTTATAAAGGACCCATTTCCCTGCTCAAGTATTTCTTTTAAATACAGATCATATTTGAAATAATCAACTTTGCCGTTACGATTTCTATCCTGAGTATTCATTACATAATTTCCGTCCCTGCCGATTATAAATAATTGGCCTTTATCGGGAAGAACTATTTCAGAAACAATACCATAAAGATAGGACTCCCTGATATTGAGTATTAGGATGCCCGCATCTTTATTATCTTCTAGCTTTATGTTCCTGATATTCGATACCACCAGAAGGTTATCGGTATAAGTTGTGGTGGATGTTACCTCCGAACTATAAGTATCCAGCCACATTGAATCCTTATTTTTATATTTAAACATTTTTATTGCATAATAGGACAAAGCATTATCACCGGAGCTCTTTTTTACATCACTGGACGTTATATACTCACCTTTTTTTGTAACCACTGCAATATCAGCAATATCGGTCCTTGTTCTCGCCCGTTTTTTTAATATTCCTTCAATTATTCTTTCACTTTCCGCTCTCTGATGAAAATCAGTTAAATTATCATAGTCTCTTACCAATTCTTTAAAGTTCTTCTCATTTAGTATATCCTTTACAACACTGTCCAGACCGGTTAAAATCACCTCGACATTTTTGGTAATTTGACTTATTAGCATTTCGGATTCTTGCCGGGCATGACTTACCACAGCTTCCGATATCATTCTAAAAGACACATGTCCCAATATTGATACTGACATAATAATAATGATGATGAAAGACAGGTTTACCTTCCAGTGTGTATTGACTATATGAAAAATAAATCCTATAAACGTGCTGACCGGTTTATTACATCTTTTTGTCATAAACACAGCTCCCCTACCTGTTTGCTACTTTTTCACGGAACACGGAATATAAATATATACTACCGTTCCCTTACCTTCCTCACTCTCAATCTTCATGGTTCCTCCGAACTTACCTTTGATTGTGGAATATGACATATACAGGCCTAACCCTGTTCCATTCTTACCCTTGGTGGTTATCATTTCCTTGAGAAGCTTCTTTTTAACTTTCTCCGGTATTCCTTCACCAAAGTCTCTGACCATAATTTCCAATTCCTGTCCTCTTTTGCCTATAACCAGGTCAATATCACCGTCTTCTCCGTTATATGCTTCAATAGAATTGGAAATAAGGTTATTCAATACCTGGATAAGATTATTGATTTCTCCGGGTATAACGGTGTTTATATCGACTTTCAAATCCACATTCATTTTACAGTGATATTTTTTAAGCTCATGATTCATAAGAATGTTAACCCTTTTCAACAGTTCTTCCACTGTAAAGCTTGCATTGGAAGATTCGTTCAAGTTGACGGTATGTCCTTTTACCGTGGAAATGATATCGGACATATAGGAGCAATAAGGCCTGATTTTTTCAACCCAGTCTTTCATTTCTGCCGCAATTTCATGGTGGTCCTGAATAGTAACCTCAGAATCCCCAATGGAACTCTCATACTCTTTAATTAAATCCATTATGGCTTCCAAGCCGCCGGATATAGACATTATCGGTGTTTTAAAATTATGAGCTATTCCTCCTATAAGCTGTCCCAATAAAGCAAGTCTTTCCCTTTCAAGGGCTATGGCATGCCTTTCCGAGTATTCTTTGTCTAAAAATGTGTTATAAAGTTTTGTTATAAAGCCTATTAAAATAAACCCAACAGCAACACATATAAGCCCTATAAAAAACAATCTCATCCCGGCTCTTGTAACACTGGTAGTTATGGATGAAACCGGGGCAATTTCGACAACAGTCCAGCCCAAATGGGTACCTTTTATCTGATCAATGGTCTGAAAGGTTATAAGATAATCCTTTTTTCCGATTTTTCTAATCTCACAGGCATTACCCTTTCCCAATATATCATTAATAAAATCATATTCAACTTTTGCGCCGTTTTGGGATCTGTCTTCGGGATTTAATACATAATTTCCGTCACTGCCCACTATAAATATCTTTCCGTCATCCGAAGGTTTTATATCGGCAATAATACCATAAAGATATGACTCGTCAATATTGACAAGCAATATTCCCTTCACCTTTAAACTTGACGGGCTTAATATTCCTTTCATTAAGGAAAACACCTGCCCGTTTTTTGAATATCTATATGTAGAATCAACATCTGTGGTATATGTATTCAACCACAATGATCCTTTATTGCTTTCAACAAATTTGCTAACTGCATAGCACTTGGTTATATCCTGGTTAACATCAGGTCCCAGTATTCCAGATGAAATGTAACCTCCATTGTTTGATATAACCGCAATATCGATTATGTCACTTCTTGTTTTAATACGGTTATCCAGTATTTCTCTTATTTTACGCTCAGTAGCCTCTTTCTTGTGAAAATCATCAAGGCTGTCATATTCACCTATACTCTGCGCTATTGTATCATCCTGGGACAATGTCATGGCAATTTCATCAAAACCCTTCAAAATTGTCTCAAGATTTCTGCAGGTCTGCTTAATAAGCTCCGTTGAGCTCGCTTTGGCATGGTTTAGCATTGATTCGGAAATCATTCTAAATGAAGTCGAACCCACCACTAATATAGACAAAACCACTACCAGCGCAAAACCAATATTCAGCTTCCAGGCCGTGCTGATTTTCTCCTGTTCCAAGCCATTAACAATGTCGGGAACTATCTTTTTACGTCTAAAAAGCATAGATAAATCCTCCGTCTATAGCCTGAAATTTTGTATTGATGTATTAAAAAACCTTTTGAACTGCCAAATTGGATCGTGAAAATGCTGTCCCATATGTGTCACAGAAATATTTCGAAATGAAGCTATTTTATTTTAATTCTACATAAAGTATGAAAATTCCTCCTTAATTGATGTTATTTGAAATAAAATAGTCTCAAGATCCTTATCGGGTACTTTTAAATAAGGGCGAAAAAAAAACGCGGAAGATTCAATTTTCTTCCACGTTTTCTTTCTTAAATAACCTGTATTTTTTTGAGCGGTTAATCAGCTTCTAAAAAGAAACTTCTCTTTTGTAAATAAAGATGCAGTAAGCCATAAACTTATAATTACATATACAACGGAAGAACCCAAGGTGTAAAAAAGATAAGTATAGTCGATGCTGTATCCGAACACCGTCTTAAATGCCGAAAGGGCATTCAATACCGGAACAAAAAACATGTATACGGGAATCTCCTTAGGCTGCATAAACATAGTCGCATAGCCCGGAATCATTACCGCTATCATCAAGAAGGACAAATATGTCTGCGCCTCTTTAAATGACTTCGCATAAGTGCTGAAAGCTATTTGCAATGCAGAAAATGTCATCCCGAGAGTTATTGAAATAATAATTACCAGCAACAAGGCCACCGGCGGTATTGAAAATCCTGTTATGTTAGTTCCGCTTCCCATTGAAAAAGAAGACGGATTAATGACATATCCGATTATTACTCCTACCATTGTTGCTATTACAGTTATAAATGAAAACAGGGTAACCGTCAAATACTTGCCCACAAGAAGAGATAAACGGCTTGGCTTTGTGGTAAGTAACGGCTCAAAAGTATTTCTCTCCTTTTCTCCTGCCACCAGATCGGTAGCGGGTGCTATTCCGGCTGAAGACATTAAAATCACAATAAGTATCGGAAATATCATGGCAAGAATACTTCCGGCCGATTCTTTCTCATCGGCAATATTGCTTTCCTCAATCACCGCAGGAGTAAGAATATCCTTGCTTATTCCGTAAGTGTCCAATCTTCTCTCAACAATTTTTCTATTAAAATTATCAATAGCATCCCATATGAATCCAAGGCTGCCTTCGGACTTGGTTTGAGATTTGTCGTATAAAAGCTTTATTACAAAGGGTTTTCCCTCATTCAGCTTAGTTAAGTAATCCTCTTCAAAATCCAGCACTACTCTGACCTTCGACTCTTTAATAGCCTCTATGGGGTCATCAACTTCAATCAGGCTGATATTGGGATAGTCCTTTATCACCTCATTTTTAACCAAATTTCTAATTTCTTCAGTATTGGAAGACTCCGACAGAGCAACGGTAATATTCTCCGTTATGTCCCTGTTTAGCTTCTCAACATTTCCTCCCACAAGTATGTTCAATAACGGTATCAAAATCATTGGAACGAGAATACTTGTAATTATTGTCCTTCTATCCCGGATTATATCCTTTACTTCCTTCTTAAAAACAATCCAAACATGCTTAAGATTCACTTTTTCCACCCACCAATCTGATAAATATGTTCTCAAGGTCCGAATCTCCATATTGTGACTTTATTTCATCAAGGGTACCCGTTGCCACAAGCCTGCCTTTATGAATTACACCGACCCGGTCACACAGCTTTTCAACCTCGTCCATGCTGTGGCTCGAAAAAATCACTGTCTTTCCTTCAGATTTACACCTTTTGATAAATTCATGAACATCCCTTATTGCACTGACATCAAGTCCGGATGTTGGTTCATCCAAAAGCATTATATCCGGATCGTGAATAATAGCCCGGGCAAAGGCCACCTTCTGCCTCATTCCTTTTGAAAGCTTTCCTGCCCTTCTGGAAAGATAATCTTCCATGTTAAAAACTTTCGCAAGCTCCTTTATTCTTTCTTTTATCCGGTTTCTGTCCATATCGTTTAACTCCCCGAAATAAGCAATATTCTCTTCTGCTGTCAGCCTGTCATACAGCCCGCTTTCTCCTCCGAAAAGAATACCGATACTGCCTCTGACCTTTTCCGGTTCATTTATAATGTCGAAACCTGCCATTTTTGCAGTACCGGATGTGGGAGTCAACATGGTGGCAAGCATTCTAAGGGTCGTGGTTTTTCCTGCACCGTTTTCACCCAAAAGACCAAACACCTCTCCCTTATTTACCTTAAAACTAATACCGTCAACTGCAACTACTTTATCAAAATGCTTCGATAAACCCTGAATATCAATCATATAAACCACCTTTCATTTCAATATCGAGTTCACTATTGCCTCAGCAAATGCCAAATCTTCTTTTGTGGTTATTTTTATGTTGTTGTAAGAACCCATCACAAGTCTGGTTTTAAAGCCCAGTCTCTCTGCAAGAACCGTATCATCGGTACCGATAAATCCGTCCTCCGCTGCCCTTTTATGGGCACTAATTAAAACGTCATATTTAAAAGCCTGAGGGGTCTGTATTGCCCATAATTTGCTTCTTTCAAGGGTCTCTTCAACAAAGTCCCCATCTTCAGATATTTTTACCGTATCCTTAACCGGCACTGCCACCGTTGAAACACCGTGTTCAAGAGCAGCCTCTATACATTCAGCTATGATTTTATCATTGATAAACGGTCTTGCTCCATCATGTATAACAACAACATCCGTATCCCTATTTAGCTGCAGTAAGCCATTGAATACGGAATTTTGCCTCTCCGATCCACCTGCAACCAAAAGTTTTACCTTCGTTAAGTCGTAAAGTTCGATTATATTTTGTTTGCAATAAAATATGTCATTTTCATTTACTACTACAACAACCTCATCGATCAAATCACATTTTTCAAATACCATAAGGGTTCTGGCAAGCACAGGTATTCCACATACCTCAATATACTGCTTGTTGATGTCCATATTCATTCGTGTCCCTTTTCCGGCAGCAGCAACCACTGCACTCACAAAAAACTCTCTTGCCGTTTTCATAGCTTTCTCCCGATATAATTATATTTTCTAAAATTATACCATATCCTTATTCATAATAGGGCAAAATTATAGAGAATATTTATATACAATTACAAAGATAAGATATATGCAAAAACATCTTAAAAAAACAAAAAAAGTATTCCGGAAACTCAAGCTTTATTCCGCAAGGTTTCCTTCCTACTTTTCTTCACCTGAATATCCGCCCATAAACGGCAGATATAAATTGCAATATGCTTCTTTTACAAAAAGCTGTTATAAGCATTACTGTATTTAGTGCACTGAATTAAATTGAGCGCACTTAAATAAAAGCTCGGGACATCGAGTCCCTTCGCTTTTGCCTCTTTCATTTCATTCCAAGAGGCCAAATAAAAGCTCGGGACATCGAGTCCCTTCGCTTTTGCCTCTTTCATTTCATTCCAAGAGGCCAAATTATATGATAAGTTATTTCCATGTCATTTCAAATAACAGTTTGAACTCCGTTATACTTAACAATCGGAACCTCATTTACCTATTGGTTAAATGTTAAATATTTGTTAATTATATTTTCAATCTCCCTTGGATTCATGTTTTTGACAAGCACTAATTCGCTTATTAGAATCTGTTTTGCATTGTTCAGCATTTTTCGTTCACCGGTAGAGAGTCCCTTTTCCTTATCCCTTAGCATCAAGCACCGCACAACCTCAGCCACATCATATATATTCCCGCTCTTTATCTTAACCATGTTTTCTCTATATCGCTTATTCCAATTGGAAGACATGCTGACAGATTTGTTTTTGAGTACGGAAAATACCTTGTCTGCATCCTCTTCGCTAATTACCTCTCTAATCCCGATATCCTCTACATTTTTTGTTGGAATTAAAACCTTCATTTCTCCGATTGGAATTTTTACTACATAATAACTTTGTTTATTCCCCAAAATCTCTTTCTCCTCAATAGACTCTATAACTCCCGCACCATGCATGGGATACACAATTTTATCGCCGATATTGTACATATACACTCCTCCAATAATGCAAAACAACACACCAGTTTATAAATATAATATCTTTTATTTATAAAAACCGGTTTTCCTATCAAAGCAAAAATCAAATTGTCGTATATCTCTTTTTCCGAATAAAAAATAATACCAGAGAATGTTGAGAAAGCAATATCACAGATTATTCCCCACATCTCTAGTATACTACAAAGGAGTATAATTGTCAAAATAATTTATTTTAGCATGAGATTAAAATAGTGTCAACAGTAATTTTTGCCTTTTCACCTAAATAAAAAGCAAAAGTAAAGATTTTCTCCACCCTTTGGGCAAAATAACGATATAGAAAAATAAAATGTACCGCATTAATAGTATACTTCCACAAGATACAAGCCATGGGCCGGAGCTGTACGTCCGGCTTTTTTCCTGTCTTTGCTCTTTATTATATCCGGTATATCATCGGCCTTTATTCTCCCCATTCCAACCTCCACCAGGGTGCCTGCAATAATTCGCACCATGTTGTACAAAAAGCCGTTTCCGCAAATCTCAAACTCCAGGATATTATCCTTCTTCTCAAGAGAAACGCCTGTTATGGTACGAACCGTTGTTTTAACACTGCTGCCGGTGGCCATAAATGTAAAAAAGTCATGAGTTCCCGTAAAGTATGAGGCTGCCTTTTTCATTCCTTCAACGTCCAGATTGTATGATACATGATAAGCTCGCTTTCTCAGCATAGCCGACGGAAATCTGGAGTTATATATGATATACCTGTATTTTTTCCCCTTTGCCTGAAACCGGGCATGAAAATCCAAACTAACTTCACAGGATTCCCGGATTACTATGTCCTCGGGAAGTATCCTGTTTAGGGCATAGCAAAACCTGTCACCCGGTATGGTCGAGTTTGTTATAAAATTCGCCACCTGTCCCAATGCATGAACTCCAAAATCCGTCCTGCTCGAGCCTATAAGAGCAATTTTCTCTCCCGTTAAATCCTCTAAAGCCTTTTCAATTACATCCTGTACAGTCCTGGCGTTTTCCTGGGTCTGCCAGCCGTGATAATTTGTTCCGTCGTATTCGATAATCAACTTTATATTTTTCATAATACCAAGTTCTCAATTTACGCCCTTGCAAGCATTGCGGCACCTACAATTCCGGCATCATTTCCCATCTGCGCCGTCTTAAGCTGCGTCTGAGGTATATCCTCCTTGCTGTAAACACCTTGTTTTATCAGCTCCCTTAAGGGTTTGAGAAGATATTCACCCTCCTTGCATACTCCTCCTCCTATTACCAATACCTCGGGCATGAAAATATTTATCATGTTTATTAATCCCTCTGAAATGTATTTAATATACTGTCCAACCACCAATTCACCGGTCTTATCTCCCTGCTTTGCCGCATCGAAAGCAGTTTTTGCATCGATTTTGGAGAGGTCTCCGTCAACAAGCTTATTAATAAGGGAATCCGGATTCTCCTGTGCCGCTTTCTTAGTCTGCCTTATAAGTGCAGTGGCAGAAGCATAAGCTTCCCAGCAGCCCTTTCTTCCACAGGTACATTGCTCTCCGTCCACCATTATAACCGTATGTCCAAGTTCTCCTCCTGCAAAGTTAAAGCCGCTGTAAATCTTTCCGTCAATTACAACTCCTCCGCCAATTCCCGTACCCAAAGTTATGGTAACGGAAATATCGGAACCCTTTGCAGCACCGGCAACACTCTCAGCCAAAGCTGCACAGTTTGCATCATTATCAAGATAAACCGGCAAATTTATATACTTTTGAATTTCGGTTCTTATAGGAACATTACGGAAATTCAAATTGTTGTTGTAAACAAGAATTCCATCCTTACAATTAGGAGTTCCGGGACTTCCTACTCCTATACCCGAAACCTGGTCAATACTGACACCTGCATCCTCAATTACTTTTTTAGCAAGCATTGCCATATCCTTGATTATCATCTGATACGGTCTTTCCCTGAGGGTTGGAACACTGTCCTTATGTATAATTTTCCCTTCCTCATTTACCAGACCAACCGCTATATTTGTTCCGCCAAGATCAATCCCCACGCTATACATCTTTTTCCTCCTATAAGCAATTAATATATTTTAAAATTTCACCTCAACCCATACAGATATATTATACAGGCATTTTTACATATTGTACATATAACAAAACAAATTCAAATACGACTAAAACCAGGGTTATCTGAAGATCTACCTTTGTCAGTTTTAACTGTTTCATCCTTGTTCTTCCTTTCCCGCCGTTGTAACATCTTGCCTCCATTGCCACCGCAAGCTCATCGGCTCTCCTTAGAGCACTTACAAATAGCGGCACCAACACAGGTATAAAATTTTTTCCCCTTTCAATAATACCTCCGGTTTCAAAATCCACTCCCCTCGATGCCTGGGCCTTCATCACTTTATCGGTCTCCTCCAAAAGCGTTGGAATGAACCTCAACGCAATATTCATCATCATGGCAAATTCATGTACCGGAAGTCCTATCCGGCTAAGAGGATACAAAAGCCTTTCAATTCCGTCCGTAAGGGATAACGGCGTGGTGGTAAGCAGCATAATAGATGTACCGATAATAAGAGTAACAATTCTCAAGCTCGTTTTTGCCGCCATATCCAAGCCTTCATATGTAATATGAATAAACTTAAACCCATACAAAACGGTTCCTTCTGTTGTAAATATATTAATCAACGCGGTAAATATAACCACCGGCATTATAGGCTTAAGACCTTTCAATGTGTAAACGAAAGGTATTTTGCCTGAAAATACGGTTACAAGAATCAGTCCTGCAATCATCAAAAAGGCTGTATATGATTTTACAATCATTATTGTTGTCATGAGTATAAATGTCAGAATTAATTTTACTCTCGGGTCTGCTCTATGAATTAACGAATTGCCCGGAATATACTGTCCTAATGTTATATCTTTCACCATTACTTATCCGTCAGCCTTTCTTAAATACTTTTCCAATTCTTTTCTAGCCTCGCTAACCGAAATTATGTTGTCATTTATAGCCGGAATCCTTTTCTTCAGCTTCTTAAACAAGTAGGTTATTTGGGGGAGTGCAAGTCCTATCTCTTCAAGTCTTTCCATCTTACTGAAAATACTTTGGGGCGGACCGGTCATTTCTACTTTTCCCCTATTCATTACTATTATATTATCAACATACCTTGCTATGTCTTCCATGCTATGGGAAACTAATATAACCGTCATTTTATGACTTTTATGCAAATCGGATATCAAATTAAATATTTCATCCCGCCCTTTTGGATCCAATCCGGCTGCGGGTTCATCCAAAACAAGTATTTCCGGTTGAAGCACCAGTATACCTGCAATTGCCACCCTTCTTTTTTGCCCTCCCGACAATTCAAAAGGTGATTTCTCCAAAATATCCTCCGAAAGCCCCAATGCCTTAACGGTGTTTCTGACTTTTTCGTCTATTGCCTCCTTGCTTTCGCCTCTCTTAACAAGACCGAAAGCAATATCCTTATATACCGTTTCTTCAAACAATTGATGCTCCGGATATTGAAATACAATTCCGACCTTCCTTTTAAGTTCCTTTGCCCTGTTTCCCTTCAACTCCTCACCGTTTATAAACACACTTCCCGAGGTGGGCTTTAAAAGGCCGTTAAAATGCTGAACCAGAGTCGATTTCCCCGATCCGGTATGGCCTATTATTCCAACAAACTCCCCTGTCCCTATATTTATGTTTATGTCTTCCAAAGCCTTTTTCTCAAAGGACGTCCCCTTCATATAAACATATGAAAGATTCTTTACCGTTACAGACATTTTCCCTCCACAATTCGGTCTTCCTCTATAATTGATTTCTTATCTTCCTTAAAATAGATTTCTTAAATTATATCATATTTATTTATACACTTTTTTAAACTTGACTTCAAGCTGATGCTAAAAATATTATTGTTAACGTATAGCGGTTGTAAAATATTGATGGAACTATGCCGGATGGGTATAATAAATACATGGTATTTTAAAAAGAATTATTTTATGAAAGGTGACTTTAAATGAACCATTATTACACACAAAATCCGGATACACCTCATGACATAGGCATTATCGAATACGAAGTAAAGGGCATCAAGCTTCAACTGACTACAGACTCCGGTGTGTTTTCGAAAAAGAAAGTGGATTATGGCAGTAATTTGTTGATCAATTCTCTGCCACCGGCCTCGGGAAATGTACTTGACATAGGCTGCGGTTACGGAGTGATCGGAATTTCTCTGGCAAAATTAAATCCCGGTTCTTATGTTACAATGATTGACATAAATGAACGGGCTGTAGATCTTGCCGAAAAAAATATAAAGCTTAATAAGGTTACCAATGCCAAAGCAATGCAAAGCGATGGTTTTTCCAGCGTTACGGATAAGTTTGATATGATTGTGAGCAATCCTCCGATAAGAGCGGGTAAAAAAGTAATTTATCCCATATTTGAAAACAGTATAAACTATTTAAACCCCGGCGGTGCTATTTTTATTGTCATCCAAAAAAAGCAGGGCGCAAATTCTGCTTTTTCAAAACTCGAAGAAATTTACGGAAACTGCGATGTCATCAATAAAAGCGGGGGATATTGGATAATTAGAAGTATTAAAAAGTCCTAATACTCAGTTATATCCATTGATAGGGTTTATTTTGCTTTTTCATTAATATTCACTCAGTAAAATATGCCCAATAAATATATGCTTAATAGATATATACTTAATAAAACTCTGCAAATTTGTTAGCAATAATGTTTCCGGAATCTTTACATTGCTAAATAATATCTTTTAATATTTCATAAGCTTCATCTGCAGTAAGCACATTCAAGGGTACATCATAGCCGCTCTTTCTCAGTTCGTAAAACAGTTCAGTAACCTGAGGTACTTCCAATCCGAGCGCCTTGATTTCTTCCACCCTTGAAAATATCTCCGACGGTTTTCCGTCCATTACAATTCTTCCGTCGTCAACTACTATAACCCGATGTGCCACAGTAGCTTCATCCATATGATGGGTAATATGAATAATTGTAATATTTTCTTCTTCATTTAATCTTTTAAGTACACCCAATACCTCTTTTCTCCCCACAGGGTCAAGCATAGCCGTCGCTTCGTCCAGTACAATACACTTAGGCCGCATTGCAAGAATTCCTGCTATCGCAACCCTCTGCTTTTGACCTCCGGACAGGTTATGGGGTGCATATTCTCTATATTCTTCCATGCCAACATCTTTAAGTGCTTCACTAACCCTTTCAACAATTTCAACCGGGGGTACACCCAGATTTTCAGGACCAAAGGCCACATCTTCTTCTACCGATGCGGCTACAAATTGATTTTCGGGATTTTGAAACACCATTCCCACTGTTTGCCTTATATGCATTATATCCTTCTCTGAATCTGTTCTCATATTGGTAATGTACAAAACACCGTCGCTCGGAACAATAAGGGCATTTAAAAGCCTTGCAAAGGTTGATTTTCCTGACCCATTTCTTCCGATAACAGCGACAAATTCGCCATCCTCTATCTGTACATTTAGATTTTTCACTGCCGGAGAGCCTTGTGTTTTCTCATTATCCGTTCGATATATATAGCTTATATTATCCGCTTTAATGACGATATTTTTCATATATTCTCCCCTATAATAATCTTTTCACGTTTTATTTTCTCTCATAGCAAAACAGGGATTTAGGTGAATTCTGTTACCACCCAATCCCCATTGACCATACTTTTTTCCTGCTCTTAAATTTCAGGTCTTTAATACTAAACCAATTGTAAAATCACCATTTCAGCTGCGTCTCCTCTTCTGGGACCCAACTTGTACATCCTTGTATATCCACCGTTTACATCCTTATATTTCGGTGCTATCTCGTCGAATAATTTGTTGGTAATGCTGATGGTTTTGCCGTTCTCATCTTTAACTTTGTAAACCCAGTTCATTACCTTTCTTCTTGCATGAAGCCTTGATGGATTATCAACTCTTACCATATCGGTTTTAATTTCTCTTTCCACCACTTCATACTCTTTTCCGTTCTTGGACTTCTTAACGTTAGTAATTTTCTGACCCTTCGGATCCAATTTTGCCGAACTTACTTTTACCTGTTTGGAAGTGAAGTTGTCACATTCCTTAACAGCGATAGCTATAAGCTTTTCTGCAATATTTTTAACTTCTTTGGCTTTTGCCTCAGTCGTTTCTATTTTTCCATTTAGAAATAGTGACGTAACAAGATTTTTGAGCATTGCTTTTCTGTGATCCGTGCTACGTCCTATTTTCCTTTGCACTGGCATTCTTATACCTCCTTTACCTTAAATCCTCTCGTCAACTTAGGACTTATTCCGAATTATTCTTTTCCGGATGCTTTTTAGCAAAACCGGTTTCTGATTTTCATAATGTCAAATATCATTTCCCATATTAGGGCTTGGACATTCCATGATGAATTTGGGATTTTAAAACAATTTAATCTTCACTCGGTGCCAATGACAATCCCAGAGCTTTGAGCTTGTTAAGAACCTCTTCCAAGGACTTCCTTCCGAGATTTCTAACCTTCATCATATCTGCCTCTGTTCTGTTTGTTAAATCCTCAACGGTATTTATCCCGGCTCTCTTTAAGCAGTTGTAAGATCTAACCGAAAGATCCAGTTCCTCAATAGTCATTTCAAGAACTTTTTCCTTCTTGTTTTCTTCCTTCTCTACCATGATTTCGGCGTTCTTGGCATTATCAGAAAGATCAATAAACAGATTAAGATGTTCGCTCATTATTTTAGCACCCAAGCTAATAGCTTCATCGGGTTTAATGCTTCCATTGGTCCAAACCTCTAATGTCAGCTTGTCATAATCCGTAACCTGGCCAACACGTGTATTTTCAACAGTATAGTTAACTTTCCTGACAGGAGTGAATATCGAATCAATTGGAATCACTCCTATCGGCTGGCCTGGATGCTTGTTTCTTTCCGCTGATACATACCCTCTTCCTTTTTCGAGGGTTAGCTCCATATAAAGTCTGCTATCGCCGTTCAAGGTTGCTATTTTATGATCCGGGTTTAGAATTTCAACATCGGAATCAGCTTTAATGTCCGATGCTTTTACTTCTCCTTCACCCTCAGCATCAATATACACAACCTTACTTCCTTCACTGTGAAGATTTAAAGACAACTCTTTTATGTTGAGGATTATTTCCGTCACATCTTCTACCACGCCCGGTATTGTGGAAAATTCATGCAGTACACCGTCTATTTTGATAGAGGTTACAGCCACGCCGGGCAAAGATGAAAGTAATATTCTCCTCAGTGAATTACCAAGAGTGATGCCGTATCCCCTTTCCAACGGTTCCACAACAAATTTTCCATAAGTGTTGTCTTCACTGGATATTACACATTCTATCTTCGGCTTTTCAATTTCTATCATCAAAAACCCTCCTTTTAAACTTTTATATTTTTTGAGGGCAACTGATTCAAAATTCCTTATCTCTCAATTAAGCTATAACATGAACCTTCATATCTATCGTTTGAATTCTCAGTTGCTGTACCAGGAATATACTCATTCTCTTAAGCTTCACTATTACTTGGAGTACAACTCAACTATCAGACTTTCCTTGATCGGCAGATCGATGTCTTCTCTTAACGGAAGAGCTACAACTTTAGCCGACATCTCTTCTGCATCATACTCAATCCACTTCGGACTTGGCTTTACTGCCGCCAACTCTTTGTTGTCCTTCATTTTAGTAGTACCTTTGCTCTTCTCTCTTACTGCTACAACATCTCCAAGCTTCACCAGATAGGAAGGTATGTTAACTTTCTTGCCGTTAACGGTAAAATGTCCGTGTCTAACCAACTGTCTGGCTTCCGGCCTTGATGCTGCAAGACCCATTCTATATACAACATTATCAAGCCTTAACTCAAGGATCTGAAGAAGGTTTTCACCGGTAATACCCTTCTTTTTAACAGCCATATCAAAGTATTTTCTGAACTGACTTTCCAAAACACCATAGTACCTTCTAGCCTTTTGCTTTTCACGAAGCTGTATACCATATTCGGACAACTTCTTTCTGTTTTGACCGTGATGTCCGGGAGCATATGCTCTCCTCGTAATCGAGCATTTATTTGTAGTGCATCTTTCTCCTTTGAGGAAAAGTTTTTCACCTTCCCTGCGGCAGAGTCTGCAAGATGCATCGGTATATCTTGCCATCTAGTTTTACACCTCCAAAAGAATATTAATATATAATTAAGTCAAAAATACTAATTAAAATTTCAATAATAAATGCATTATACTCTTCTTCTCTTCGGCGGTCTGCATCCGTTATGCGGAATGGGAGTTACGTCTTTAATAAGACTTACTTCAAGTCCTGCCGCTTGCAAAGCTCTAATAGCTGCTTCTCTTCCGGATCCCGGTCCTTTTACATAAACCTCTACCACCTTAAGTCCATGTTCCATTGCACCTTTAGCAGCAGTTTCAGCAGCCATTTGCGCAGCAAAGGGTGTGCTCTTTTTTGAGCCTCTGAAACCAAGGCTTCCTGCACTGGACCATGCTATCGCATTACCTGCCACATCTGTCAATGTTACTATTGTATTATTAAATGTTGAACGAATGTGTGCAGCACCACGCTCGATATTTTTACGTTCTCTTCTTTTTCTACCAGCTCTCTTACCGCCAGCTGTTTTAGTAGCCATTTAATCGCAAACCTCCTTTTACTATTTCTTTCTTTGAACTCCAACAGTTCTCTTCGGACCTTTTCTTGTTCTCGCATTGGTCTTGGTCCTTTGACCACGCACCGGAAGACCGACTCTATGTCTTCTTCCTCTATAGCAACCTATTTCCATTAATCTTTTGATATTGAGAGAAACTTCCCTTCTCAAGTCTCCTTCAACCTTATATTCCTTGTCAATTACTTCTCTAAGCTTATTAATCTCTTCGTCAGTCAGGTCTCTTACTCTGGTATCAGGATTTATACCCGTTTTCGCCAAAATTTCGTTTGACAGAGTTCTACCGATACCATAGATGTAAGTCAGACCAATTTCTACCCTTTTTTCTCTGGGCAAATCGATTCCGGCAATACGTGCCATCTTTTTTTACACCTCCAAAAAATTTGTGCGTTTTTCTTTTCGGTACTTAGTTATATAAAATAAACAATCCAGGTTATAAGAATATGAACTCAAAATTCATATTCTTATACAGCCGCGCCCTGTATGTTATTTTTCATAAAACTAATATTTCTTAATAAACAGAAAAATTAGCCCTGTCTTTGCTTATGCTTTGGGTTTTGACATATAACCATTATTCTGCCTTTTCTTCTAATAATCTTACACTTTTCACAAATTACCTTTACGGACGGTTTTACTTTCATATCGACACCTCCTCATACTAAATTACTTAGCCCTCCATGTAATCCTACCACGGGTCAGATCATAAGGAGAAAGCTCAACTGTCACCTTATCTCCGGGTAAAATCCTAATAAAGTTCATTCTGAGTTTACCAGATATATGCGCCAGTATTTTATGTCCATTTTCCAGTTCTACTTCGAACATTGCATTGGGCAATGCTTCAACAACCTTACCTTCAACTTCAATAACATCTTCCTTTGACAATGTTTTAACCCTCCTTATCTCTGATTTGGGCTACACCCCATCTATGAACTGCTCTCTTCTTTATCAATATCCGCCAAAGCTTTACGAATTTCAGCATTCGAAACTTTTGCACCCTTTTTTATCTTTTCGGATAATGTTAAATCAACTATATTGGTGAATTTTAGATGCTTAAGCTTTTTCAATTTCGGTTTTTCCACTCTTCTCAAGTCACCGTCTGAAATCTTCACTCTGCGGTCATCAACTATCTCAACTACAATAAACTTCCTACCTGCATCCCTTCCAGCTATAGAATATACAACCTGGCCAATACCAATGTCCACAATTCTCACCTCTGCTATTACCGCAAAACCTAATCCAGCCTGGTCAAAATTAACGGTTCGTCTTCGGTTACCACGATTGTATTTTCATAGTGGGCAGATAGTTTTCCGTCTAATGTAACAACCGTCCAACCGTTATCAAGTATCTTAACCATGTGTGTACCTTCATTAACCATTGGCTCAATTGCGAGGGTCATACCTGCTTCTATTCTGCTTCTCTGTCCCCGGCATCTGTAGTTCGGTATCTGAGGTTCTTCATGCATCTCCCTTCCAATACCATGTCCTACAAACTCTCGGACAACAGAAAATCCATTCATTACCACATAATCTTCTATAGCTCCGGAAATATCAATTATTCTCTTTCCGTTTACCGCATTCTTTAATCCTTCAAAAAAGCTTTGCTTTGTAACGTCTATCAGCCTTTGGGCTTCTTCGGAGATTTTCCCGACAGCAAATGTCCTTGCAGCATCTCCATGAAACCCGTCCAAGCAAGCACCTACGTCGATACTAATAATATCACCATCTTTTAGTACTCTTAAACCGGGTATTCCATGAACTACTTCGTTGTTAATTGAGGCACAAATGCTTCCGGGAAAATCTGCAACACTTTTAAATGCTGCTTTATAACCCTTAAATGAGGGAATGGCACCACATTTTCGAATAAATTCTTCGGCAATTCTGTCTAGCTCCAATGTGGTAACCCCCGGTTTCACTGCTTCTTCTATCTTTTTTAAGGTCAAGGCCACGACTTCACCGGCCTTCTTCATTACTTCGATTTCTTTTTTTGACTTTATTATCCTCATATCAAACTCCATTTAAAGCATCCAGAACCTCTTTTGTAGTATCGTCAATGCTTTCTCTTCCTTCAACCGTTACAAGCTTTCCGCTTTTTTCATAATATTCTATCAGTGGCTCAGTCTGTTTATGGTAAGTCTCAAGCCTCTGAATAACGGTCTCTTCACGGTCATCCTCCCTTTGAAACAGCTCTCCGTTACAGCTGTCACAGATTCCTTCTTTCTTGGGGGGATTATTCAGTATGTGGTAAGTTTTCCCGCATTGACATACTCTTCTTCCGGATAATCTTTTAATGATCTTTTCGTCGGAAACATCGATATTCAGGACGCAATCCAATTCTATACCCATACCTTCTAAAATTTTGTCAAGTTCCTGTGCTTGAAATATGGTTCTTGGAAAACCATCCAGGATGAAACCGTCCGAACAGTCGGGTTTGTTAATTCTGTCCTTTACAATATCTATTGTAAGCTCATCCGGAACCAACAACCCCTTGTCAATATATTCCTTAGCTTTCTTACCGAGTTCCGTGTTGTTTTTAATGTTGCTTCTGAATATATCTCCTGTTGATATATGAGGTATATTATATTTTTCCGACAGAATCACTGCCTGTGTTCCTTTTCCCGCCCCAGGGGCACCTAACAGAACTAGTCTCATATTAATCCTCCCTCAAATGCTTCAATGGAATTACATCTGAAACTGCTATTTAACTATATTCAGTCTAAAATCTTACTCCAAAAATCCTTTATAATGTCTCATGAGCATTTGCGATTCAATCTGTCTAACCGTTTCTATTGCAACACCAACAAGAATCAATACACTGGTTCCGGCAAACCAAACCCCTCTTACTCCGGTAATTGCTTGCATTATTGAAGGCAATATTTGTATTATAGCAAGGAACAAGGCTGAGAACCAAGTTATTCTGGTCAGTACCTTGTAAATGTAATCGGATGTGGGTTTTCCGGGACGTATTCCAGGTATGAATCCACCGTTTTTCTTAAGGTTGTTTGCCAATTCAATCGGGTTAAACTGAATAAATGTATAGAAAAATGTAAAGAACATAATTAGCAAACCCGACAATAGGGAAATTTCTATCTTTGATTGATATTCTCTGAAGTACACAGCCACCGGGTGCGTTGATGTAGGAAAGAAAAATCCAACTATTGTTGCCGGTAATGCTATAAAGGATGTCGCAAAAATTATAGGCATAACTCCAGCGGAATTTACTTTTATAGGAATATGTGTGCTTTGACCGCCGTACATTCTACGACCTACAACCTTCTTAGCATATTGTACGGGTATTCTCCTTTCGGCCTCTGTAACCCATATAACAGCAACTATGATTGCTATAAATACAAGCAACACTCCTATAATTCCAAGTATACCCAAGACACCCTGTCCTAAATTACCAAGGGTATATTCACTATAGAGGTAAATTATTCCTGCCGGTCCCCTTGACACTATACCCGCAAAAATCAGTAATGAAATTCCGTTTCCTATTCCATATTCCGTGATCTGTTCTCCCAGCCACATAAGGAACGCTGTACCTGCAGTAAATGTCAAAGTAATTACAAAAAAGGTTAAAACATTTCTCTCTATTACGGCATTTCTCAAACCGAAATAGAATGCGCTGGCTTGAAGGAATCCCAGAACTACTGAACCGTATCTCACATATTCAGCAATCATCTTTCTTCCTTCTTCACCTTCTTTTGCAAGCTTCTCAAGCTGCGGTATTGCTACTGTCAACAACTGAATAATAATCGAAGCTGTAATGTATGGCCCAATACTCATGGCAAAGATTGTTGCATTTCCAAAAGCTCCACCAGATAGTATATCAACAAAACCGAAGATTGTTCCCTGATCCAGCATTTCTTTCAATGCATTAGGATCCAAATACGGAACAACTATGTGACAACCCATCCTGAATATCACTATCATCAAAAGAGTAAAAAACATTTTCTTTCTCAGATCCGGAATCCTCCAGGCGTTTCGTATTGTTGCAAACAATCCGCCCATATTAAATCACCTCGACCTTTCCTCCCGCAGCCTCAATCTTTTGTGAAGCCGTCTTTGTAAATCTTTCAGCTTTTACGGTAAGTTTCTTTGTCAGTTCGCCATTTCCTAAAATTACAACTCCATCAACGACCTTCTTTACAAGTCCCTTTTCTTTCAGGAGTTCTCTTGTTACAACCGTACCGTTATCAAAAACATTTAAATCGGATACATTAACTTCTGTATATTCTTTAGCAAATATATTGTTAAACCCTCTTTTCGGAAGTCTTCTGTAAATAGGCATCTGACCACCTTCAAAGCCAGGTCTTACTCCGCCTCCGGAACGAGCGTTCTGCCCCTTGTGTCCTCTTCCTGCAGTTTTACCGTTACCGGTTCCATGTCCTCTACCTTTTCTTTTAGGCAGCTTCTTAGAGCCTGGTGCAGGTTGTAATTCAAACAACTTCATGGATTACACCTCCCTTATATTTCTTCAACGGATAATACATGTTTAACTTTATTAATCATACCTCTAATCTGAGGATTATCCTGCTGTTCAACACTGGCACCGATTTTCCTTAAACCTAAAGCTTTTACGGTCGCTGCCTGTGCCTTCTGTAACTTGCATGTACTTTTAACCAAGGTAATTTTCAGTTTAGCCACCAGAGTTCCCTCCTAACCTAACACTTCTTCTACAGTCTTTCCACGAAGCTTTGCTACTTCTTCCACAGTCTTTAACTGAGAGAGACCATTCATAGTTGCATTAACCATATTAATCGGGTTGTTTGATCCTAAGGATTTTGTTCTGATATCCTTAATTCCTGCCAACTCCAATACCGCTCTAACAGGTCCGCCGGCTATAACTCCAGTACCGGCACCGGCCGGTTTAAGAAGAACTTTTCCGGCTCCAAACTCTCCTATAACCTCATGGGGAATTGTAGTATCTACTAACGGTACCTTTATAAGGTTTTTCTTTGCGTCCTCAATTCCTTTTCTTATAGCATCAGGTATTTCTGCTGCTTTTCCGATTCCACTACCTACATGACCGTTTTCATCACCGACTACTACCAAGGCACTAAAACGAAAGTTTCTACCACCCTTAACAACCTTAGTAACACGGCCAATATTTACAACTCTCTCTTTTAAATCTAAAACACTAGCATCAATACGTTGCAAGTTGGTTTCCCTCCTCTTCCTAAAAATCTAATCCAGCTTCTCTTGCACCTTCTGCAAGTTCTTTTACTCTACCGTGATATATATATCCGCCTCTATCGAATACAACCTGCTTTATTCCGCTACCTAATGCTTTTTTGGCAACAAGCTTTCCGACTTCCCTTGCTGCCTCCTTGTTTCCGCAATAACCCAATTTGCTTTTTATATCTTTATCGAGGGATGATGCCGAAACAAGAGTTCTTCCGGTCGTATCGTCAATAATCTGCGCATATATATTAGTTAAGCTTCTATATACATTTAAACGTGGGCGTTCAGTAGTACCACTTATCTTTTTTCTTACTCTTATATGCTTTCTCACTCTAGCCACATTTTTGCCGGGCTTTTTAATCATGTGATTTCACTCCCTCCTACTTCTTAGCTTTAGCACCGGTTTTACCTTCTTTACGCCTAATAACTTCAGTTTCGTATTTAATTCCTTTACCTTTGTATACTTCCGGCATTCTCTTTCCTCTTATTTTAGCCGCATATTCTCCAACTGCCTGCTTGTCTATTCCTTTAACAACTATCTTATTCGGAGCGGGTACTTCTACGGTTATTCCTTCAGGATCGTCCATTTCTACCGGATGGGAATATCCCAAAGTCAGGACTAATTTTTTACCTTGCTTTTGTGCCCTGTAACCCACACCGTTTATTTCCAGGTTTTTCTCATATCCCTCAGTTACACCTACAACCATATTATTAATCAAGGTTCTCGTCAAACCGTGTAAAGCCTTATGTTTCTTCTCTTCCGAAGGTCTTTGGACTAAAATATTACCGTTTTCTACTTTTATTATCATATCCTTATGGAACTGTTTTGTCAAAGTTCCCTTTTTACCTTTTACAGTAAGAGTATTGTTATCTCCGAGTTTTACTTCAACTCCACTCGGAACTGCAACCGGTAATCTACCTATTCTTGACATTGTGCCACCTCCTGTCCTTAACATTACCATACAAACGCTAATACTTCTCCGCCAACTCCTGCTGCTCTTGCCTTTTTATCTGTCATTATTCCTTTTGACGTTGATAATATCGCTATTCCGAGTCCACCCAAAACCTTAGGTATTTCTCCTTTTCCTGCATAAACCCTCAAACCGGGTTTGCTTATTCTCTTTATTCCTGTAATAACATTTTGCTTGTTGTTTGTATATTTCAATTTAACTCTTATAATGCCCTGCTTACCGTCATCTATTTCCTCGAGTCCTTTTATATAACCCTCTTCCAGCAAAATGTTAGCTATTGCCCTTTTCATATTGGAAGCGGGTATATCAACTGTTTCATGTTTTGCAGAACTAGCATTCCTGATTCTGGTCAACATATCTGCTATTACATCTGTCGTCTGCATATGTTTAACCTCCTTTCATAAGATAACTACCAACTCGCTTTACGCACACCTGGTATATGACCTTTGTAAGCCAATTCTCTAAAGCATAAACGACATATTCCGAACTTTCTCATATATGCATGTGGCCTTCCACACAATTTACATCTGTTGTATTCTCTCGTCTTATACTTCTGCTTCCTCTGCTGTTTCAAAATCATCGCTTTTTTTGCCACGCAACAGTCCCTCCTTTTAACTCTTGCTAAACGGCATTCCTAAAAGCGAAAGAAGTTCCTTTGCTTCTTCGTCGGTTTTTGCCGTTGTAACAAACGTTATATCCATTCCTCTAATTTTATCAATCTTGTCATACTCTATCTCAGGGAAAATAAGCTGTTCCTTTACTCCCATTGAATAATTTCCTCTTCCGTCAAAGGAATTCATAGGAACACCTCTAAAGTCTCTTACTCTTGGGAGCGATATATTAATAAGCTTATAAGCAAAATCATACATCTTTTCCCCTCTAAGAGTTACTTTACATCCTATGTTCATACCTGCTCTAAGCTTAAATGCCGCAACAGATTTTTTTGCTTTTATTACCACCGGTTTCTGTCCAGCAATTAATGTCATATCATTAACAGCCGATTCCATAGCTTTGGGATTATCCTTTACATCTCCAACTCCCATGTTCAGAACAATCTTTTCAAGCTTTGGTACTTCCATTACGTTTTTATATTTAAATTTAGCTTGTAAGGCCGGTATTACTTCTTTCATATATTTTTCTTTTAAAACCGACATCTAATTTTACCTCCTCTCTCAGAGAATACTTATCAACCTCTAGCTTCTTTGATTATATCAATTGTTCCGTTGCATTTCTTGCACTCTCTGTCTTTTTCTCCGTTCTCCAATACACGTCTTCTGATCCTTGTAGGCTTTCCGCATTTCGGGCAAACCAGCATAACTTTTGAGCTGTTAATCGGTGATTCCTGATGGATTATACCACCCTGCTGATATTGTGATCTGGGCTTTCTATGCTTTGTTGTCATATTAACGCCCTCAACCAATACTGTTCCGTCCTGAGGGTTAACCTGCAAAACTTTTCCCTTTTTGCCTATATCTTTTCCGTTTATAACAATTACAGTATCTCCCTTTTTAACATGAACCTTGTTCTTCAACTTAAGCCGCCTCCTCCCTTATAAAACTTCTGGTGCGAGGGACAATATTTTCATATATTCCTTATCCCTTAATTCTCTTGCAACAGGTCCAAAAATACGAGTTCCTCTAGGATTCTTATCCTCTTTAATAATAACTGCTGCGTTTTCATCAAACCTTATATAAGAACCGTCCGATCTTCTAACTCCTCTTTTTGAACGGACTATAACGCATCTTACAACATCACCTTTTTTAACAACACCGCCGGGTGTTGCTTCTTTAACTGAAGCTACTATAACATCACCAATGTTGGCATACTTTCTTTTTGAACCGCCAAGTACTTTTATACACATTAACTCTTTTGCTCCGCTGTTATCTGCAGCCTTGAGCCTTGTTTGTGCTTGAATCATGTTAGAACCTCCTTTCTGCTATCATTAACGGGCTCTCTCAATAATTTCAACCAGTCTCCACCTTTTTTCCTTGCTAAGAGGACGGGTTTCCATTACCCTTACTACATCGCCTATATTGCACTCATTATTCTCATCATGCGCTTTCAGCTTGTATGTTCTCTTAACAAACTTTTTGTACAGTGGATGCTTTTCGGAACTTTCTATTTTAACAACTATCGTTTTATCCATTTTATTGCTGGTAACTTTACCAACTCTTACTTTTCTTAAAGCCCTTTCAGACAACTTAACTTACCTCCTTTCAAGGTATATCAAACGTTTATTCCCTTAAGTTCCCTTTCCCTCAATACAGTCTTAATACGTGCAATTGATTTCTTTACATCCTTAAGTTTCATAGGATTTTCAAGCTGATTTGTTGCGTGTTGAAATCTAAGCTTGAATAATTCTGATTTCAACTCACCTAATTCTTTTTCCAATTCGTCTAGCGATTTTTCTCTTATATCTTTAGCTTTCATTTGCTTCACCACCCATTTCTTCTTCACGTGCTATAAATTTACACTTAATGGGAAGTTTATGCATAGCAAGCCTTAGCGCTTCCCTTGCAACCTCTTCCGATACTCCGGCAACTTCAAACAATACTCTGCCGGGTTTAACAACAGCTACCCAATATTCCGGTGAACCTTTACCGCTACCCATACGAGTTTCAGCAGGCTTTTGAGTTACCGGTTTGTCCGGAAAAATTTTTACCCAAACTTTTCCGCCTCTTTTTGTAAAACGAGTCATAGCTACTCTGGCAGCCTCTATCTGATTACTGGTTATCCAGGCCGGTTCAAGAGCTTGAAGTCCAAATTGTCCGTCAGTTATCTTGTTACCTCTTGTTGCAACGCCTTTCATTCTTCCTCTTTGAACCTTTCTGTGTTTCACTCTTTTAGGCATTAACATTATTTATCTCCTCCTTCCTGCTTTTTCTCCTTTTTAACAGCCGGAAGTACTTCTCCTTTATAAATCCATACTTTAACACCTAATTTACCGTAGGTCGTATTTGCTTCTGCAAAGCCGTAATCAACATCAGCTCTTAATGTCTGAAGGGGTATTGTTCCTTCATGGTAGTGCTCTGTTCTTGCTATTTCAGCACCTCCAAGACGACCGGACACCGCTGTCTTTATCCCCTTTGCTCCGAGCTTCATTGTCCTTGCCATAGCCTGCTTCATTGCTCTTCTGAAAGAAACTCTCTTTTCAAGCTGAGAAGCAATATTCTCTGCAACAATCTGAGAATCCAATTCCGGAACCTTTATTTCCGTAATATTTATCAAAACACTCTTCTGAGTTAACTTTTCAAGCTGTTTCCTCAGCTCTTCTATTCCAGCTCCACCCTTACCGATTACCAGTCCGGGTTTCGATGTATTTACGTTAATTTTAACCTTGTTTGCAGCTCTTTCAATCTCAATTCTTGAAATACCGGCTGCATAAAGCTTATTTTTTATAAATTTTCTGATTTTAAAATCTTCTACCAAAAACTCACTAAAGTTTTTGTCGTTTGCATACCATTTTGTATCCCAATCTTTAATAATTCCTATTCTCAATCCATGAGGATTAACCTTTTGGCCCATCATCCACCCTCCTTTTCTTTTAGTTTCTTTCTTTAACTACTAATGTTATGTGACTGGTCCTTTTTCTAATCCTGTATGCCCTTCCCTGAGCTCTCGGCATTATTCTCTTTAATGTCGGGCCTTGATTTGCAAAGGCCTCTGCAACATACAAATCATCTCTATTTAATCCGTTATTGTTTGTTGCATTTGCTTCAGCGGACTTCAAAAGCTTGAATAATATATCCGAGGCTGCCTTTGGAGTATATCTCAATATTGCATAAGCCTCATCAATATTCTTACCCTTTATTAGATCCAAAACGATTTTTACCTTTCTTGAAGATATCCTTGCATATCTAAGAATCGCCTTGCCCTGATCCTTTCCTATCCCCAACTTCTTCTTTTCACTTTTTGTGAGCAAAGCCGGTTTATTTGATTTTCTATGCTTAGCACTATAAACCTCCAGGGCTTTATCCCTGTCCTGAAGTAATTCCTTTTTCGCAACAGAATTCTTTCCCAACTGGGTTCCCTCCCTTCTTGTTACCTTACTTTACTTTAATGCTGTGGATTTTTCAGTATGACCACCATGTCCCTTATAAGTTCTTGTAGGTGCAAATTCTCCCAACTTATGACCAACCATATCTTCCGTTATATAAATTGGCACATGTTTTCTTCCGTCATGTACAGCTATTGTATGTCCTACCATCTGTGGGAAAATGGTAGAAGCTCTTGACCAAGTCTTTATTACCTTCTTCTCATTTTTTTCGTTCATGGCTTCAATTTTTTTAAGAAGCTTAGGTTCAACAAACGGTCCTTTCTTAACTGACCTACTCATATACCCGCGTCCTCCTTTCTTTACTGCTTACCAAAACGCACCAATATACAACCTTGAAACTATTTCTGATTTCTTCTCTTAACAATAAACTTGTCTGTGCTCTTATTTTTCTTTCTTGTCTTAAGTCCCAAAGTAGGTTTACCCCAAGGAGTTACAGGACTTGGTCTACCAATTGGCGATTTTCCTTCTCCTCCACCGTGCGGGTGATCCACAGGGTTCATTACCACACCGCGGACTGTCGGTCTAATTCCCATCCATCTTTTTCTTCCTGCTTTTCCTATTGAAATGTTTTCGTTTTCTATGTTGCCAACCTGTCCGATGGATGCTTTGCATTTAATACTAACCATTCTTACTTCTCCCGAAGGAAGTCTTACCTGGGCATAATCGCCTTCTTTAGCCATAAGCTGCGCAGCATTTCCTGCAGCTCTTACCAACTGTCCTCCCTTTCCGGGTTTTAATTCAATATTATGAATTTCAGTACCTACCGGGATACTACTTAACGGCAATGCGTTTCCTGGCTTAATATCAGCATTTTCTCCGGATTCTACAATATCCCCAACCTTTAATCCTACAGGTGCAATTATATATCTCTTTTCACCATCAACATAATGTAAAAGTGCTATATGAGCAGTTCTGTTCGGATCATATTCTATAGCTGCAACCTTGGATTTAATTCCGTCCTTATCTCTCTTAAAGTCAATTATTCTATACTTTCTGCTTGCTCCCCCTCCATGGTGACGGACCGTTATCCTACCATATGAATTCCTACCGCCAGTCTTCTTAAGGGGTGCCAACAATGATTTCTCCGGTTCCTTCTTAGTAATCTCCTCAAAAGTGGAAACTGTCATAAATCTTCTTGCAGGAGACGTAGGATTATACTTTTTAACTGGCATTTATTTTCACTCCTTCACCTATCTTACTTCAGTAAGACTGAACTTATTGTGCTACACCAAACTCTTCAATGCTTGTTTTATATTTCTTGTTAGTTGTAACTGATTTGCCTCCATCAGTTAAATACGCTACCGGCTTCGGATCCGTATCAATTTTTACAATTGCTTTCTTCCAGTCCGGTCTGTATCCTTCATGAACTCCCATTCTTTTCTGTTTACCTTCATAATTTACTGTGTTTACTTTCAAAACCTTAACCTGAAAAAGCTTTTCAACCGCTTGCTTTATTTCGGTTTTTGTTGCTTTTACATCTACTATGAAGGTGTACTTCCCGTTAGCTATCTCATCGTTACTTTTTTCCGTTATATACGGTCTGATCAATATATCCTCAGCGGCTCTCATTATGCGTACACCTCCTCAACCTTTGATACTGCATCCCTGGTTATAATAAACTTTTCATGTCTTACAATGTCATAAACATTAATTGTGTTGACAAGAAGAGTTTTAACTCCGGGAATATTTCTTGCCGACAATTGTACGTTTTCATTTTTATCGGCTAAAACAATAACAGCAGTTTCATTTACATTCAAATTTTTCAAAACATCTACCATTTGTTTTGTCTTAATCTTATCGAAATTCAAGCTATCCAATACAAGTATTTCATTCTCATTAACCTTTGATGTAAGTGCTGACTTTAATGCCAATCTCTTAAGCTTTTTAGGTAGTGTATAATTGTAGCTTCTCGGCTTCGGTCCAAGCGCTATACCACCTTTAACCCACTGAGCAGAACGAATACTACCCTGTCTTGCTCTACCTGTTCCTTTCTGTCTCCATGGCTTTATTCCACCACCGCGTACTTCACTTACTGTCTTTGTTGACTGAGTACCCTGCCTTTTATTTGCCAGCTGATTCACCACTACCTGATGAATTGCGGTTTCATTAACATCAACTGCAAATATATTGTCACTTAACTCAATATCTCCAACGACCTTGCCATTTATATCATAAACATCAACCTTCGGCATTCTAATTCCTCCTTTCGCCCATTATTTAACGGCCTTTTACCGTTTCCTTAATCATCAGTAAGCCACCTTTAGCTCCCGGCACGGCTCCTTTAACAAGAAGAAGATTTCTTTCGCTATCCACTCTTACAACATCGAGATTCTGGACTGTTACTCTGTTTACACCCATATGTCCCGGTAGTTTTCTTCCTTTAAATACTCTTGACGGATCAGAGTTCGCTCCCAAAGAACCAACTCTTCTATGATATTTGGAACCATGGGTTTCCTTTCCGCGTCTGAATCCATGCCTTTTTATAGCACCGGCAAATCCTTTACCCTTTGAGGTACCGGTCACATCAACGCGATCTCCACTCTGGAACATTTCAGCAATTTTTATTTCCTGTCCGACCTCGAACTGTTCCGTATTTTCAACTCTAAATTCTCTCATATATTTCTTTGGTGAAATCTTCAGCTTTGTAAATACTCCCTTTTGTGGCTTGTTGAGTCTTTTTTCCAGAACGTCACCGAATCCAACTTTAATTGCACTATATCCGTCTGTATCAGGATTCTTCTTCTGGACTACGGTCATGGGTCCTGCTTCTATAACAGTTACAGGAACTAATAAACCCTCTTCATCAAAAATCTGGGTCATACCTACTTTTTTGCCTAAAATAAATTTCTTCACTTATTATCCCTCCTATGGTTATTGGTTCACATTACAACCTTTACTGCCATAATGCGAACATGACCTTTTTTACAGTTGTTTTCATTAGAGCTTTATTTCGATATCTACACCGGCAGGCAAATCCAGTCTCATCAACGCATCCACAGTCTTCGGAGTCGGGAGCAGAATATCTATAAGTCTCTTATGTGTTCTCATTTCAAACTGCTCACGGGAATCCTTATACTTATGCGGTGCCCTCAATATTGTTATTATTTCTTTTTCTGTCGGTAACGGCACAGGACCTGACACCTGAGCTCCGGTTCTTTTAGCCGTATCAACAATCTTCTCGGCCGACTGATCAAGAACCTGATGGTCAAATGCTTTTAATCTGATTCTGATTTTTTGTTTGTTTGCCATACATAATCCTCCTTAAAATTATTACGTACAACAAAATCTTTCTGTACACTATGCCGGGTGTTTCCTATTTAACTATATTAAAACCCAGGAATCAAATTTTGCCTTTACGGCGCATTTACCTGGGCTGTACTATTTCAAGTTCCTATGCATATTTCTATGCATCGCAAAATGTACAGTGACTTGTCGCCCGGTTTCTAGAATCGGACATTCTCCATAGAAGTTACCTGCCTCTAGGGCAGCAATCTCCTATATCATCGTATGCCTCGCCACAACATTCAATATTCTACTACATAAATGTTAATTTTTCAAGTATTTTTTTAATTTTATTTATTTTATTTTTGGATATAAATTGTAAGTTAATGTATAAATTTTTTATTAATTATATGTTAAATATTACTAATTTCATCTGAAAGTTTTCTCAAGCTTTTCTAAACTATAAAATACATTATTACCTTTTACTGTGATATGAAAAATAGATGTTTTTTTTCACATCGATTGTAATGCTACTCCGCGAAGTTATCTTCTAATAGTTTAAACTTCTTGTACCATTATATACTTTTATATACTTTATCATAATATTTGATTTTTACTGCATATTAACACATTCTACTAGCTTTTATTTTGACTATTCTTCATAATATTTTCTTCACGATATAAATAATTATATTTTATGTTAACTATCTTACTGACTTATGTCGACATAGACATATATATATTAACTCTTACATTGAACCGAGATATTAGGAGGGAACTTAATGAGTTCAAAAGACATTATTGCCAGAAATCGTACGGAATCTGATATTTTTGCGCTGAAATGTATGAAATTTTGTTCTGTATTTTCCATAATCGATTTTTTTATTGTGGAATTAAACAAAAAATGGAACGCTGATGCAGGAGATTGGTTAATTCTTCTGTCCGGAATAGCTGCACTAATACCTATTTTTTATTATAAAAAATCAAAAGATAAGCAAAAATTTCTTCCCATTCTGTTTATTTCCTCAGAGCTTATTTCAATTGGATTATATATTAGCTCCTGGGTTTATGCAGCACCTGCACTTGTTTTTCCATTTATTATCGGAGCATTGTATTATGACGCAAAGATTTTAAAAAAATTAATGATTGTCAAAATCCCGATAACAATAGCTATGACAATCTTTTTATATTATCTGTATAAAGGTGATTTCATTCTGGATGATGTTATATTTACAAAGAATCTAGCCATAAGCTCCGCTGAATATTATCTAATACAAATAATAGCTATTGGATTTACCTTTATACATATAGCACAAAAAACCAATAGCGTACTAAAAAGTGCATTGGAGCAAAGTGAAAGCAATGAACTATTGTTGAATAAAGTTATGGAAAACGCTGAAAACATAAATAAGAACATTAACGATTTATATGCATCAATATATCAAAGTCGTGATTCGGTAATCAATATTTCAAAGACAGCTTCTACCATTTCATCCAAGTCAGAAGCTATGGCTATTAAGGCCGAAGAAAGCCAGAAATATATAAATGAGATCAAAATGCAAATTGAAAAAACCATGGAAAACTCCAATAAAATTTCTAGCCTTACAAATTCTATGAGTGATATTACTAAAAAGAATCAGAGCAATATTGACTGTATTGTCGATAATGTCAATAAAATCAATGCTTCAAACATCGAGACCATTAAACATTTTGAATATATCAGTAGCAACAATGAATTAATAGGTGATGCGCTAAAGATAATTAACGATGTTTCCGAGCAAACTAATCTATTGGCATTAAACGCTTCTATTGAAGCCGCCAGGGCCGGAGAAGCTGGAAAAGGTTTTGCGGTTGTAGCAACAGAAATTCGAAAACTGGCAGATCAGTCCAATTCATCTACAAATCATATTACAAATATTCTGAAAAACATGAAAACTGGAACAATTCAATCCTTAGAAGCTATAAATTCTACACAAACTAATATTTGTGACACGCTTGAACTATTGGAGAATTCAAAAGAAGATTTTTCAAAAATGTTCAGTTGCCAAAATTCCGTTATAGATCAAATAATGCAATCAGAAAAGCTTATACATATATTGGAGGAGTACATTCAAAATATTAAACATGTCTTAGGAGAAACTCTGTCTGAATTTAAAGCTACTTCTTCAGATATCTCGGATATTTCCGGTGTGCTTGAAGATCTTAATAAGTCTTTCCAAGTAATATCCAATTTCGCAAAAGATGTTCAAGATAGTTCAAACAGCTTGATAGAATCTTAATTTTTAAGTATTTCTGTAAATCAAATATTAAAGCAGTTCGAAACAAGTCAAATTGAAAGTGTTTTTATGGGGACGGGGCAATTTTTGTTCATTTTTATAGAAATTACTCAAAATTAGTGGTATAATTTTGTATGAGGTGGTTAACAAATGGCAAGATTGGCAAGAGTAATTAGCCAAACAGGATTATACCATGTTATTTTTAGAGGTATATGTCGTCAAAACATATTTGAAGAATTGCAGGATTATGAAAAAATGCTTGAATTAATTGTGCGAGTAAAAAGAGAGTTTCAATACGATGTTTACGCATATTGCCTTATGACAAATCATGCACATTTATTTATTAAGGAAAAGAATGTAGGGGATATAAGTAAAATAATGTCAAAGATTTTATCACAGTATGCAGCCTGGTTCAACAAAAAGTATTCCAGAAGTGGAGCTTTATTTGGTGACAGATATAAAAGTGAAGCAATTGAAGATTATAGATATTTATTTTCTTTGGTAAGGTACATACACCAAAATCCTCTTAGGGCAGGAATGGTAAGTAAATTAAATGAATATAAATGGAGCAGTTATAACGATTATATAAAAGCAAATGGCAATTCGTTAACAGATACAGAATTTATATTAAACCAATTCTCAAATGACAGAGATAGAGCGGTTGAGCTATTCAAGAATTTCAATGGTCAGGTTGAGGACAGTGATTTTTCGATTGCAGACGGAAGAAGAAAAAGTGAAGACAGTATTAAAAGAATAATAATGAGTCTGATTGATGGTGAACAGCCTCATACTATAAAAAGTATGCCGAAAGATAAAAGAAATTTAATTATTTATAAGCTATATAAGAATAAAGGATTATCAAAAAGTACAATTGAGAGGGCTACTGGAATATCAAGAGGAACTATTATTAAAATCATAAAGCAGTTCGAAAGGAGTCAAATTGAACAATAATTGCCCCGTCCCATAAACAAAGCCTTATGGTTTAGACCATAAGGCTTTGATATAAATCTGGCAGCGACCTACTTTCCCGGGACGTCTCCATCCAAGTATCATCGGCACTGAGAAGCTTAACTACCGTGTTCGGTATGGGAACGGGTGTGTCCTTCTCGTTATAGCCACCAGAAGATTGTTAACTTGTTAATGTTCGGTGCTTCTTCCTTGCACCTTCAAAAATATATAATGTCTAAAGCAAGATTCGAAGCAGATACCTCATTTAAGACTTCTAAAAGACCTTCTACCTGTTTTCCTTGGTCAAGCCCTCGACCGATTAGTACCAGTCAGCTAAATACATTACTGTACTTACACCCCTGGCCTATCTACCATGTAGTCTACATGGGGTCTTACCCTTGCGGTGGGATATCTCATCTTAGGGTGGGTTTCACGCTTAGATGCCTTCAGCGTTTATCCCGTCCAAACTTGGCTACCCAGCTGTGCCACTGGCGTGACAACTGGTGCACCAGAGGTTTGTCCATCCCGGTCCTCTCGTACTAAGGACAGATCCCTTCAAATATCCTGCGCCCGCGACAGATAGGGACCGAACTGT
>ENA-OWOZ01000214-OWOZ01000214.1-bioreactor-metagenome-genome-assembly--contig:-NODE-214-length-82534-cov-8.993172_pt1 | contig 82534 bp, 68 predicted proteins | sample MGYA00238140_ERZ651804 | MGnify/ENA primary metagenome ERZ651804 (study PRJEB26910, sample SAMN07631232) | bioreactor metagenome | isolation source: Switchgrass digestor | place: USA: Dartmouth...
TCTTGAAGCGAACTCACGACTGACGATTTATCTTCCGTCAGCATTCCGCTGAACATTGGAAGAAGAAACATAATCGCCAACGATAAGGACAACGCCCATATTATAATTGAGGTTTTGTATTGCTTTAATTCAAATCGAAAAACACCCATAAAATTCACCTCCCGTTATAGTTATATATAGTAGTGCATAAATATCTCTTCGAGTGACGGTTCTTCTATCAGAACATCAAGCAGACGGTGTTGTCGAAGACTGTCAAGAAGCATGTTTACATCTCCTTTGAACAAAAAGTTGATTTGCTCTCCATTTTGTTCAAAGTTGCTCACACCATCCATATCAAGCGTCTGAATTTCAGTTGTTTCAGGCATATGAAGAATTATTTTTTTGTAGGCATTGGAGCGCATAGTTTCAATGTTCTCAATACTAATTACTTTCCCATCTTTAAGAATTGCAATTCTATTACACATTTTTTGAACCTCACTCAAAATGTGGGAAGAAAACAATATGGTTACTCCCTTTTGATTTTCCTCGCGTAGAATATCAAAGAATGTCTGTTGCATCAAAGGGTCAAGACCGCTTGTCGGTTCATCTAATATCAAGAGCTTTGGCGAGTGAAGTAACCCTGCAACAATCCCCACTTTCTTTTTATTTCCAAACGATAAGTCACGGATTTTTCGGGTGACATCAAGGTTAAGGCGAAAAGTTAATTCCTCAATCCTTTTTGAACAGTCTTTTTTGTATAATGTCGCCGCATAGCTCAGCAAATCCCGTACCTTCATATTCTCATAAAAAAAAGTTTCAGAGGGAACGTAGCCTATATCCTGCGCAATAACAGGAGCCTCCTTGATACAATCTTTTCCGAAAATAGTGGCACTTCCTGATGTTGGATGAATCAAAGCTAATAAAGTACGAATGGTAGTAGATTTCCCTGCGCCGTTTGGACCAATTAAACCAAAAATTTCTCCTTCCTTAACAGAAAAACTAACATTATCAATCCCTCTATGCTTGCCATATTGCTTTGTGAGATTATTAATTTCAATTACGTTTCTTGTCATAATAATATTTCTCCTTTCATATTTTTTAATAATTATTTATAAAAATTTCTTTTAAAGAGTTGTAGACATTCTTCAAACACCTTATATAATTCATCAAAATCAGTTTTTTCCGCGTCTGAAATTTTACTCATGTATCCCTCAGCAATCCAGTCAATCATGTTCATGACAAGTTTTGGGTCAATATCGTCTTTAAATTTCGAAAAATCTGCACCTTCAAAAGTTATTTTCTTTCCGATAGTTTTGCCATCATCTTTTTTAAAAATAACTCTTATCTCTGTTCTAACTTCCTCATCATTTTCAAAATATGCGCTCTGAATAAAGGAGGGGACATTAGGATATTTCTTCAACAAAGATAACTTAAGCTTAGATGTATATAAAATCCTATCAAAGAAATCCGTGATACTGTCATCAAATTTTTCGACAACTTCAGTGCTAATATTATCTACACACGTATTTACCAAGTAGAGGTACAGCTCTTTCTTTGTACCAAAGTAATGAAATATCATTGCTTTGGAAATTCCTGCAGTACTGGCTATATCACTTATAGATGTCTTTTTATATCCGTGCTTTCCAAATATTTTTAATGCAGCATCAATAATTATATTTTGTTTTTCCATAGGTAAATTTAAAAAATTTTCCAAATAATTTCCTCCTCATTAAAATTTAATAAACCGAATTGGTTTATATGTATAATAACACGATAAACCGTTTCGGTCAAGACTATTTTTACTATTTATATCTTGAAATATATACGTTTGTAATTCTAAGCTTTTGTCTACAATTTCCTAATTATTCTCGTTTTTGTCTTGCATTTGCATTAAATCAAACTGTGATATTGATATGATTATTTATCGCCATAAGCTTTTAGATTGCAAAATTAATAATTACAAGATATATATGATTTATTATACTCACTTATATGATATGTATACTCATATCCAAAGCGGAATGATGAACTGTAAAATGTAGTAGGGTGAAATAAATTATGAAACGAAAAGTTGAAAAATACGATTTTAAGGCTTTAGGTCAAGCAATAAAAGAAGCAAGAAATATAAAGGGACTATCTAGAAATCAATTAGCTGATATAATGAACATTGCTCCACGATATATTGCATCTATTGAGAATAGTGGGCAGCATCCAAGCCTACAAATTTTTTATGAACTTGTTACCGTTTTAGATGTATCAGTGGATCAATTCTTTTTTCCAAATAAAAAAGTAGATAAATCTACTCAGCGTAGACAACTTGATAGTCTACTCGATGAAATGGATGATAATGATTTAATCATTATGACGGCTACCGCAAAGGGAATACTAGAAACCAAGTCAGGAGAAAGGATGGAAAGTTAAACCGTTCTTTTTTATTTTGTCTATAGATGAAACTTGTTGTCAGAGTTCTCTAATAATATTCGCAAGCAGGGCAAGGTGGTACACACCTTGCGATTTTGCTCAAAATTTCCTTACGGAATTTTTGCTAAATCTGCTTGTTGGGGAGTATCCCCAATCCCCATTGAACACACAATAAATTGTGTGGCTACGCTCCCTTTGGGAGCTTGAAACTCATAAAATCTTACCTCTCTTTTTGTGATTTTTCTTTCTCTTTTTCTACTGAATCTTCTCCTAAAAGACGGTCAACATTTGCCTTTGCAGTCAGAATGTTTTTCATTTCTTTTTTTATAGAATGATACTTTGTATAAGCTTTTCTTTTTTCAGAAATTAGTTCTGTATATTCCTTTTGTAAAGCCTTTACTGTAGGTATTTTCTTAGTATCTAATTCATCAAAAGCAGTCTTTGCAGCCTTGTGCAAAATTAAATCAGCAGTATGTTCTTCATAGTATTTCTTGGAATATCCTGATTTACGGTAAGCAGTATAAACATCACGGGTTTTTGAATAATTTATTATATGGGTTTTAAGATTACCTATCTCCTTCATACGATTTTCAATGCTTTTAATCTGGTATGATATTTCATTAAAGTTATCTGTTGAAAGCTGTGCTTTTTTCTCTAAATCCCCATATACAAGAAGGTTATTTTCTGTTAAAAAGTTAATAGTCTGTGCCATCTGTTTTAGATTGAAAATCTTTGCCCATCGTTCATATCCAGCACCTTTTCCTGCTTGCAATATAGCTTGTATGTCTACCAATAGATTAACAGGAGATTGTCGCTTTTCATTTGCTTGTTTTTTATTAATAAAAGGTCTATCACCTTTAATGATTTCCTTAATTTCTTCCTCTGAATAACCCTCTCCAAGAGAACGCAAACGGATAAATCTTTTTTGTTCTTTATTCTTAAAAGCAAGATGTTTTCCTTGCTTAATAGAATAGTCAACTTGTTTCATTTCAAATAAGAAAGCATCAAAATCTATAGGTTTTTTTGAAAGAATTTCATCTATAGTATCTCGTAATCTTTGTGAATGGGTAATAGTTTTTTTATCTCCAAGCCATTTACCATAATGAGTTTTTCCACGCTTTGGATTTTTAATAATTGATAGTCCATTTTCAAGACAAATACGGTCAGATATTTTTCCTACAGCTTTCCCCGAGCCTAAGAAATCCCTAAATTTTCTTGTACAGTCTATAGAAGTAGAATTGTATATTATATGGTTATGAATATGGGACTTATCTATATGGGTGGCTACAAAAAAAGCATGGTTTCTTTTGGTAAACTTTAAGGCTAATTCATAGCCAATTTTATTAGCAAGTTCTGGGGTAATTTCTCCCGGCTTAAATGACTGCCGTATCTGATATAGTATCACATCATTTTCTTGCTCTCTCCCTGTAATATTGTCATAGATTCTCTTAGATAGTATAAATTCTCCCTTTACTGTTTTTGGATCACATTCATATGAAGAAACATATTTACCCTTATTAGTTTTTTCAGGATTTAATGCATAATCTATACGGTCAGAAATACAATCAGCTACGGATTTACCCTTGTTCTTGTGCATGGAAATTAAACGGGTTGTTGCCATAAATATAACCTCCTTAATAGCATGAAAAAAGAGCTACCCTATGGCAACTCCATTTAAAAAGTTATATCAACTACAAAAATCTATTCTTAATAACAAAATCTATAATTCAAGTTACATTCTGCCGATTCAATATGTTTGTCTAGATTCTCAGTAATAACTCCAACTAAGCTTGCATCGGATAGGTGAATATATAATTCCTCTTTTGCACGACTACAAGCAACATAGTATAATCTAGTAAATTCATCAGGGGAAGATTCTGCTAGTATCCTAGGATTACTCCAAAAATCATATAATGTTGTATCATCAAATTTACTTGGTACAACACCTACTATTACCTTATCCCATTCTAAACCTTTTGCTTGATGTACGGTCATATATCTACTGTTTTTTGAGAATACTTCATTGAAGAGTTGTTGTGCAGTACTAAATTCTAATTTATTTAAATTTGTCCGCAATCTTTCATTATCATATTCAGTCAAATACTCAATTTGAAAATTATCATTTCCCAATTTTTTTAAAAAATTTCGTAGGCTTATATCATTTAACAACAGATAGTTGAAACGATTTATTATATCCACAATAAGAGTCTCGTCATCTATATCTTTGAATAAATCCTTCAGTCCTTTTTTAAGAGAAATGATATCAGTAGTTAAGATTAATTTTTCTTTTTTTATTTTATCAATATTCAAATATAATCCAAATGCGGATAATACATCAATAAAGGAATTAGTTGTATGCCCCTCGTATAAATTTATGATAAATCTAAAGGCCCTCACCCAAGATACATAATTGTGCTCGACAATTTCTGCCCTAATATCTATAGATGAGACGTAATAACTATTATAGATATTTGTTAATACCTTTTTTTGTTCATCACTTATGTTTTGTATATATTTAAAAGCCATAGCCCATGTACGAGTTAAAACAACTCCACCACTATTCTTCACACTATTTAATAAAGCTAATGCTGTTTTACTTTCTCCAATAACAAATACTATTTCTTTAGATTCAATATCTTTTTGCTTAATATTATCAGAATATGGCTTTATGCTTTTTTGCTTTAAAGTATCAGACTTTCTTATATAATTACATAATTGGACTATACTATTGGTAGAACGCCGGTTGCCTTTAATAGTATATTCAACTATATTGTTTTCACCAATTTTTATTAAATTGTGAAATTCAGATGGTTTTGCGCCCTGAAAGCTGTATATTGACTGTGCAATATCTCCAATAATACCAACTATGCTATGTTTTTCCCCTATTTTCTTAATTATAAGTGTTTGTATAGGATTAGTGTCTTGAAATTCATCAATAAAAATATATGGGAACTTTACTCTTAGAGCATACAATGCCGTACTATTTTCCATTATTATTCTATATCCAAAGTATAAAATCTCATCATGTGTTAGTTTACAGGCAATTGCCCAAATATATTTTTTTATTATAGTTGCTAATTCTATATTAAATTTCTTTGAATATGAAAGTAAAGATTTTCTTGAATGATAGAATTCTTGTATATTAACCTGAATTTCACCCATTGTTTTCTTATTAAAATCATATTCTTGTGTTGCTGATAACTCATTATTAATAAAGCTATAAATCTGCTCTTTATCGTGTCCATGTAATATGTTAAGCCCCTCAACTTGAGAGGTTATTTTATTATTGCTATTGATTTCTATATTAAAATCCTTCTTTATTATTTGCTTCAAATCTTCCTGAAAAGGCGCAATAATATGTTTTGTAATGAAACCATGTATTGTATTAACTTCAACTGCATCGCTAAGCCCATGAAGTCGACGCTGGATTTCTTCAACTGCTGAATTTGTATATGTAATACATAAAACCTTCCTATTTTGGCTATTGGTAACCTTTGGAACAGTTTTTACTATGTTTTTAATATTTTCTACTAAAAAGTGTGTTTTCCCTGCTCCAGGTCCAGCATATATTTTCATATGTTTGGACAATTGCTGTGGTGTTAATATATCTCCAGAAGTTATTTCGATAGCCATTTTATACCCTCCTTGATATAATCAGGAACTATTACCTTATTCATTAGGTTTTCTTCAACTAGTAAACTTAAAGCAACATCTCCTTTCTTGTCTTTAGCATAAGTTAAAAATAGTTCTGCAAAAAACAACTTCTTATATGTATTTGCATCTTTAATATAGGACTTACAAGCACAAATATATTTTTTAAGAATTGGAGCTATTTTATCTCTACTATTTTTATTTATTCTTTCCAGGTTATTCCACCATTTGTAAAAGTTAGTACCGTTCTCATCGATAAAATCCTTTAGCGTTTTAGGTAATGCAATTTGAAGTAGTCTTGTTAAAACATAATCATTTTCAATATTGCTCATAAAGAGCTCATCCTCAAATGTTTGCCCCAGTTGCTGCTGTGATACAATATGCACATTTGTTGCATCATTAAAGCATTTATTTAACACCTCAATGTGAGAAGGAACGAATGTAGTGTAATTTGATATAGGTTCTATTACATCGGATTTAAACCATTTAAAATCCTTATCTGTAACACACAAAACTTTCTTCTGAACAGCATTATGTGCAAATACATTAATAAAATGACTAAAATGTTTACCTCCTATTTCAACAATTGATATATGTTCATCTTCATACGAATACTTAAGCTTGTCCATAAATTTAGGCAAAAGTAACTTTTCTGCAATGCCTTCTACAAGTATCACCTTGTCAGCAAAAAGCATATCCGATCTAGTTACATCTAAAAACTTCATCATATGTTTTTTTGAGTTTTCATTATCTTTAAATTGTATTTGCAAGCTTTGCTGTACGCACTCTGTGTCACCATCTTGCCTCTTATAATCTATCATAAACATATTATCAAGACCTGCTACAGCTGTTATATTAGAAGAATGTGTTGTAACAAAAATTTGTTGTTTTAGACTATCCGTTTCATCAAGATTCTTGAGGAATTTGAATAGTTTATACTGCATAGCAGGATGTAGATGTGATTCTGGTTCTTCAAGACAAAGAATTCTAAAGTCTTTCCCTTTCTGGATTTCTGTCAAACGTATGAGCATATACATATTTATTAAATTATTATATCCTAATCCATTATGGGATAATGGAACAGTATAGCCTGATTTCGTGTCTCTTACATCTATAACGTATGAATCTGATATAGAAACAGTAGAACGGACATCTTGGGCTATAGCAACATAACCTTTTTCTAAACCAATTGCATTTTTTTCACAGTCAATAAGAGATTGTATGTTTACCAAGACTTGTTCAATTAGCTTTTTCATTTCACTTGAAATATCTTGTTGAAATTTCTGCATGGTAACCATATTTTCATCGGCTTTTAGAAACTTATCAATTTCCCCTTTTGTTTCCTTATATACGCTTCCACTATTTCGTTCTGCTTCTATAAAATCCACTTTAAAAATATTTGTTGCTTCTTTTTTATCAATATCAAATTCAGTTACACCATTTGTATAATGCCATGAGTAATACTTCTCAAAGAGTTTAAGCATATCACAGTACTCATCAAATGTATTAATTTTTTTTACCTCTTCAATATATCTACCAATTTCCTTTGTGCTTAATGAATATTTCATTTTTACACATGCTGTTATAGTATATTGTAAAGACTCCATTGAAGTTGCTTTGGATTCACTAATTTTATCCATGCCAATAAAAGAAAGTAGTTTAATAATACTTTCATCTTCAGTATTATCTTCTGATATATCATGTTCGATTAAGTATTTTATTGTAATTTCAGGTGGAGCTTCTTTATATTTAGAAGAATAGTTTTGTTGAATATTATTTTTATTGAAGTCATCAGTACATATAAGCTCTGGACAAGAAATTAAATGAATAGCCTTTAAAAGTCCTGTTTTCCCAGAATTATTTGCACCAACAATAACGTTCAAACCCTCATTGAAATCCATTTTAAAATTATTGAAGTTGCGAAAGTTTTGTATTTCAATATTTTTAATATACAAACGATTACCCCCTTCTTTATTATTCATTTTACCTAACAGATAATCTTGCTTTTTGCATATAAATTAAAGAATTTTTAATATCTGGATAGATATCTTCGATATCAAAAGCCCTTAAAACTGCAATATCGAATTCAACCCTATCAACTTGCTCAATTTCTTGCATTGTATTCATAATATCTCTATTGGCCATAATAGCAAACTTATTTAAAATTTCTAATCTATTTTCATTAGACACTTGATTGGGATCAAGCATAAAAGCATTCTTAAGTGTTGTATTGTTAATGTCTAATGCACCTAACCCGCGACCGAATCCAATGGCTTCAATATAGAACATACCAATAATTGAATTCAGTAATGCGTGATACAATTCTATGTCTTGATAGTTTGATTTCTGCTTCAATCCTATTAACCTTTGATTAATAAAAGTCGGCTCGTCAAACTTAGCAAAAAATAATCTTTGATCAGGATTCATAGTTGTGCAGATATCAGCAGTTGCAGTATCTTTCATTTCATACCAATACATATTCGACCTTCTTAAAACTTCTGTAAGTGGCCGACCAGTACCATTCACACCATTTTCAAAACGTTCTATCCAGTTAAGTGCACCTGTAAGGTCTTGCTGAATTAATTCCTCTTTTGAGAAAGAACAGCAAAAGGCATCATTGTCTGCTTCTGCAAATAATGATGTGACTCTACGGGCATTTTTCAATACTCGTTTTATAAAAATTGGTTCAATACCGTGCCCACCTGCCGGATAAAACATACCGTCCCATCCACGACGTTCACCTCTAAATACAGTAAATACTTTATTTAGAGGGATAAGCTTTTCTTTGATATCCAGTAACCACATCACATTATGAAATAGAGCATTTAAGGAGATATTCAAGTTTTGTAAATCAATTATTTGCTGATATGTATATCTAGATAATTCAATCACATTCGAATTTAATTCTCTATCCAGCAACGAGGAACGGACAATTATATCAAAAAATTCGGACTCATTTTCTATTTGTGAAAGTGACTTATTCCATTTATAAAATGACATAAGAGTATTGTTTTCAGGAGACACAATTTCTGCTTTTTTAGTAAGTACTAAAATAACAGTTACAATTTGTGCATTGTCAAACCATCTTTTATTACCACTTATATGTATTTGATTGACTTCAAAATACTTATTCAATGCCTTGAAAAATTTTTTACCCCAAGATGTTCCAAGCCAAGAATTAGAAGTTATAACACCTATTCTCCCATCATCCTCAATGAGCTTATATAATGCAAAAATAATAAAACAATATAAATCACTTCTACGACTTAAATTAACACCAGCGTTATTTTTAACTTCTTCTATTATTTCGTCAATCAAACGTAAATCATCATCTTTTATAATCTCAAAAGGAATAAATGGCAAATTTGATGATATTGCTCCAAAGGAAGGTATTTCTAAATCTAATAATTCTCCGTTAGCAGGATTAACTATTTCAATAGCTTCTCCACATTCAAGATTTAAAACATTGTGTTTAAATATGCGATTTGGCAAATTTATAGTTTCCGAAGAAGTTAAGCTAATATTTGCTACTTGGAGTGGATAATTATATTTATCAGATGCCCAAGTAGTATTAACAGCGGTTTCAATATCGAAAGCTGCTTTTTTATTATTTAAAATTGCTTGAGAAATAGAGCCTGTACCACAGCAAGGATCAATACAAGGTTTGCTCCAATCAATAATTGTTATTCTTGCTAATATTTCAGCTAATTTTGTCGGAGTAGTAAACTGTCCTGCAAGCTCTCTTTTAGAAGTTGAAACTGAGTTTTCCAAAATAGTCTGCAATGATGTTTGTTCTATCTCAGAAATCCCATTATCAATAAGAAATTGATTAAGTTCTATCAAGTCCTCCCATGTTTCTTTTGGAATGCAAGTATTATAATCTAATGCTGAAAAAACATTATAGAAATCACAAGATGCTGAAATGCTATCAAATATTGCATTTGCATCTTGTGGTGTTGTTTCAAAACTTATATCATTTACATATGTACCTGCGTTGTGGTGTCTTTTTATAAGATGAGCAAATACAATTCTATTAGTCCAGTTTAACAAAAGGATTTTTGCATAAGCCCTGTATTTATCTGCTTCATCAGCTGAAAATTCAGTCCTGACTTCATCCCACCAAACATCAATATTAGCTCCCATTATAGTATTTGTATTTGCATTGTTTCTTAATTCAGATGCAACTAACGATTTATTTCGTTCAATTATTGTAACTACGATTGAATCAGATACAACTTCTCCCAATGATGAACCATATATATCGCCATTTAAGAAAAATTGATTTAGATCAATTATAATATTTTCAAGTGTATGTTCCCAATCATTACGATACAATTCCACATCAGCACGTGAACGTATATGGTTAGTATCGTTCCATTGTTTCACTATTTGAAAATTATCACATTCATCTTTTATATACAGAGCTCCAGCTGTAAAATTCCAAATAAAGCAACTGTTTAATCCAAGTGAAATTGCCTTCCTTTGTGCATCCTTGATAAAATTTTCGTCTGTAATTAATGTGTCTGGAAGCTTGAGCTCCCAGCCTTGTATAATTCTCGTTCTTTCAGCATCTCCATACAAAACAACATCGGGAAACATTCGTCCATTTCTGCTAGTCGATATAGTTCTTTCACCACCTGCCTTCTTTATCTGCAAAGTATATCTTTGCGACAAGTCATTAATTTGAGAAATTAAATCAATAGCATAACTACGCTCGTTATCCCTTACTATTGTAGGCATTATCCGTCCACCCCTCTTTGAATTCTTTAATAAGATTTTCATTTATTATTTTTGACTTATTTTTTTTATCAAGACTTTCCCAAGCCAAATATAAACGACGTTTAGCGGCATCAATATAATCAATTTCTTCCTTTTTAAACAAAGCAACATCCTCATTTTTCTCAATCCCTATAAAGTTTCGACCTTCTAATAGTGCGGCTACCAGAAATGAACCACTACCAAATGTATTATCGAGTACAACATCCCCAGGCTTTGTATATGTTCTAATTAAATACCTGCCTAATTCAATTGGTTTTTGTGTAGGATGTATAACTTCCCCCTCACTTTCAGCTGTTTTTACATATATGATATCAGTGGGATATCTTTCGCCATTACTTGATACATGAACCGGCTGAAAGTCTCCATAACTTCCACTTAATTGATCTTTTCTAATACCTTTATCATAAGGCTCACCTTGTGTCATTTGCGGATTATAGGTTGGTTGTTTTTTGTAAAAAACACAAATATCTTCATGTTTTCTCAAAGGTTGCTTCTTCGCATTAAGAAAGTTTGTTGGTTTTGACTTTTCCCAAACCCATTTATATTTATAAATTTTGGGCTGACTTAATATTAGTTTTGCTGTAAAAATTCCATGTGATGTAAGTACAATTGCACCATTTGGTTTAATAATACGGTTATATTCCTCCCATAATTTATCAAGTGGAATTAAACAATCCCAATCATTTTGTGTAGTTCCGTATGGCAAATCACATAAAATCATATCTATAGATTCGTTTGGCAAATCTTTCATATAAACAAGGCAATCACCCTCATAAAGCTTATTAATATATGGCTTTAATATCTCTTTAATTTCTGTATTCATAAATAGTCCCTCATTTCAGCATTATTAATTGTCATGTATTATTTCAACAATATCATCAAGTGTGCACTCAAGTGCACAACAAATTTTTACAAGAACTTCAACCGTAACATTTTCGTTCCTCCCAAGTTTTGCAATTAATGAAGGGCTTATATCTGCTACCATACTAAGTTCTTTCTTTTTCATATTTTTATCTATCAGAATCTTCCAAAGCTTATTATAACTTACAGTCACTAGGGCACCTCTTTTCATAGATAATGTATATTATATAATATAACAAATTATATCCTATATGAACACAAAAATCAATAAAGTTGTACGAAAATACATTTCTTTAGATTAACATGAAGATAAATTGTGCATAGAAATACAAATTGAAATAGCAGGTGTACCATCAAAAAGCAAGGGTCGAGATAAACGGCTACGCGCCCTTGCTTTTTGATAGCACTCCTGCTGTATGTCAATTAAGGGTGAAAGCATAAAAATGCTTTCACCCTTTTTAATAATTAAATAGCTTTTAACCGTTCATTTACCTGCCCAATCTTTCCTATTAACCAAGAGGCAAGGATAGGTATCCCAAAGGGACTAATAAGATAGGCAAGTACCATTGCTCTTAAACCGTCCTGCATATCTTTCAAGATAATCATAGTCCCCAAGGCTAGTGCAAATAAAAGTAGCGCTAAAATGGAAAGAAACATTGTTCCAAATAGGCATATAAATTCAGAAAATAGCAAGATAATAGTCAATGACAGGGTAATTGGAAATAATAATATTTTAAGTAGTATCCGCATCATCAAGTCCCCCTTTTTTATTGATACTTTATATGAAAAACATACCAAATAAAAAAGATATTGTATATCATATGGATTTTAAATAGTAGAAAGTCTTAACAGTATTTCATCTGCTGTATCCCAAAGTCTGTCATAACTTTCTCTAAGTGCTTCTATATCCTCAACATAGATGTTCCCTGTCTGATGGACACGCTTTGTAAGCTGATTTAAGCTATTGCTAGTACGACGAAGGAGTGTTACTAGCTCTCTTATATCTGATAGGTCTAGGTGGATAATATAGCCGTCTATAGCCATTTTACGAAGATAGGCTCCCATGTTCTTTGTAGAAAGTTGGGCCATCTTTTCATCTATTAAACTGCGTTCATGTTCCGTTACCATGAAATGTAGTTGGACATTTCTTTTACGATTTGCCATCACCTCACCTCCGCACATTTATCTTGTTTAACTTTAGATTCCCTATTTAATTGTGGGGATTGTTTTAAGCTATTTAATACAGACGGACGTTCAGGTTTAGGATTCTCTTTTTGTGCCTGTTCTTGCGAGCCTGATACTTCTATACCCATATTTAACTCTGCATCAAGTACAGCTAACCTAGAAATTTTATCCTTTAACTCTTGTTCTTGTGGAAAGGGTTTACCAATCTCTGACCTTGCTGCTTCTTGCTGTTTAATGAGATTTTCAAGCTGATCTCTAACATGATTTAATCTACTTTCCATATTAGTAAGGGTATTATCAATACGAGTAAGATTCCCCCTTGCATCTGTTCCTAATTTTGCTGTATGACTCATTGCTCCCTTTAGATTAAGTTGAAATTCATTATAAAAGCCATCATAGGATAAGTACATGGTAAAACCTCTATAACTGCCTACCTCCACTGGGTCTTTACCTCTTACTTCTTTACAAACTTCAAGTAAAGCAGCTCCTGCCTTCTCCTTATCTGTAAAGGTATTACATTTTATCACCATTGGCAAAAACTCACCTTCAGCTGGAATGTTTTCTGAAAGGGTCTTTAAGTCCTGTTCAAATCCCTTGATATATCCCCTGTTCTTTTCAATATTTTCAGGAAAGTATTTCAATAGGTTATCTTCTAAACGGTACTGGTTACTTTGATGATTTGCTTTTAAAAGCTTTAACTTTGCCACATCAATATCCAAATCCATCTTTTCCTTTATTTTTGGATTACCGGCACATAAGGCTTTAATTTCTGCATAAGATAAAGCCGCTTCATCCACATCTTCACAGGAACGGACAGGGCTTTTTGAAGTCATAATCTGTGAGATAAACTTTTGTTTGTTCTCTACGGTTTGCCATAAATATGCATCAAATGTTGATTCTGTTACATAACGATAAATATCTACTTCCTCATTCATATTCCCCTGTCTTTCAATTCTCCCGGCACGCTGAGTTAAGTCCCCTGGTCTCCAGGGGCAATCTAAATCATGAAGTGCCACAAGACGGTCTTGAATATTAGTACCTGCACCACATTTTTGAGTGCTACCAATTAGCACCCGAACATCACCACTTCGCACCTTTGCAAAGAGTTCCTTTTTCCTAACCTCTGTATTTGCCTCATGAATAAAGGCTACTTCATAGGCAGGTACACCCTTTGCTACTAGCTTATCCCTTATATCATCATAAACATTAAATGTAGCTCTATAGTTAGCTTCCTCTTGAGCTGAACCATCTTGTAAAGCATAAAGTTCTGTTCCATTAATGGTTTTATTTCCTGCCTCTGCCACTCTTTGCACCTGTGATGCCCTGCCTTTAGGTGTAGAAATATCACAGAAAACAAGTTGGGTTAATTTTTCAGGTTTACCTTTATCCCAGATATTATAAATGTTATTGATACAGGCATTTACCTTGCTATTTTCATCATCTGGTAGGAGTGGGTTAACAATCCGTTGGTCAAGTCCCAGCTTCCTTCCATCAGATGTTATCTTTAACATATTATCTACTGTAGGATCAACCTTATTTGCATGAACATCAGCCGCCCTATCAGATAAATTCTTTACCATTTCCTCTTGTATTTCAGTAGGCTTCACTGCAATGGTATGAAAGTTTGCTTTAGGGGTAGGTAGATTTAATTGGTCAGCAGTTTTAATATCTGCAACCTCTTTGAACATTGCCATAAGTTCAGGAAGATTAAAGAATTTTGAAAATCTTGTCCTTGCCCGGTATCCCGTACCTTCAGGAGCAAGTTCAATGGCAGTTACTGTTTCTCCAAAGGTACTTGCCCAGCTATCAAAATGTACCAATCCATTTCTTTGTAATGTGTTATATTGAAGATACCTCATCATGGTATAAAGCTCAGTCATGGAGTTTGAAACAGGTGTCCCTGTGGCAAATACAATACCTTTACTACCTGTTAATTCATCCATGTAACGGCATTTCATAAACATATCACTGGATTTTTGGGCATCGGTAGTGGATAGTCCTGCAACATTACGCATTTTAGTATATAAAAATAGATTCTTATAATTATGTGCTTCATCCACATATAGCCTGTCAACACCCAATTGTTCAAAGGTTACAACATCATCTTTTCTTTCCTGAGACTGTAATTTTTCTAGCCTTTGCTCCAATCCTTTTTTTGTCCTTTCTAATTGTTTGACAGTAAACCTTTCACCACCACTTGCCTTTACTTCTTCAATTCCTTCTAAGATTTCATCAATCTGTTCACGAAGAAGCCTTTCCTGCCTTTCAATAGACATTGGAATACGCTCAAGTTGACTATGCCCTATAATAACTGCATCATATTCTCCTGTAGCTATTCTAGCACAAAATTTCTTTCTATTTTTTGTTTCAAAGTCTTTTTTTGTGGCCACTAAAATATTAGCGGCAGGATAAAGCCTTAAAAACTCACCTGCCCATTGCTCTGTTAGATGATTGGGTACAGCAAAGAGTGGTTTTTGGCAAAGTCCTAACCTTTTACTTTCCATAGCAGCAGCTACCATTTCAAAGGTTTTTCCTGCACCCACTTCATGGGCAAGAAGGACATTATCCCCGTAAAGAATATGGGCAATGGCATTGACTTGGTGGGGTCTTAATGTGATTTCAGGATTCATACCCACAAAGTTTATATGCTTTCCATCGTATTCACGGGGGCGGATGGAATTAAATTTCTCATTATATTTCTTAACTAAGATCTGCCTTCTGTCTGCATCCCTCCAAATCCAATCCTGAAATTCATCCTTAATAGCTTGTTGTTTTTGCTGTGCCAAAGTAGTTGCATCCTTATTTAGTACACGCTTTTCCTTGCCATCAGCATCGGTTATAGTGTCATAAATCCTAACATCACGAAGGTTTAGACTATCTTCTAAAATCTTATAAGCATTGGCTCTATCTGTACCATAGGTAACATCTGCGGCTACATTGTTATATCCAACGGCATTTTTATTGCTAATATTCCATTCCGCAGTAAAAGGGGCGTATTTAACTTCAATTTGCCCCTGGTAACGGTAGGGGGTATCAAATAATTCATACATAAACTGCTGAATATATTCCTTATCAATCCAGGTAGCACCTAGACGGACATCTATTTCAGAGGCATCTAAATCCTTTGGCTGTGCTGCCTCTAAAGCTTCCACATTGCTTCTATAAATATCTGATGTTTGTAGGGCAAGTTTGGCTGTTTGAAGTTTTTCCCTTACATTACCGGAAAGATATTCATCTGCTGTAACATAATTTGTAGGACTATCATTATCAAGAGGAGTAGGTAGAAGGAAGATAACACCTCTTAAATCATTGGCAAGATCTTCCTCAGTAAGTCCTGTTAGCTTACCCATATACTCCATATCTACCCTTGCTTTTTCAGCTATGGATAGTGCCAAGGCTTCACTTGCAGTATCTACTGAATGGACAGATGTACGCTTTTTAATGGTACGCTTGGTAAACATATCTGCCTTGGCTTTTAGATTGCCATTTTCGTCTACATCTTCAAGGGAACAAAGGAGATAATAGGAGTTATCATCACTAAAGGCAAGGCTATTACCACGGCTGTTAATGAGTCCACATTTTTCAGTGAAGCTATCATAAAGCCGATTAAGAGTTTCTTGTTCCTCTTTAATAGTTTCTTCACTGTAATCCTCTAACTGGTAGCGTATAAGATTATCTACACTCTCCCTTAGCGCTACCATTCCCCTAATTCTTTCCTTTGCCCTCTCATTGGTATTTGGCTTAATCATACGGGAGTTTTCACGGTAGTATATTTCACCGTCTACAAGAGTATAAGAAAAGTTCTTAACCGTTGGGTCAGCAGGGATGGATGTATCAGCACTTATTTCCATATTAGGCATCTCTATTTCAGATATACTGCCCTCAATATTTTGAATTGCAGATTTTAATTGTTCTGAAAGGTCAGCATCAGGAAGGGGTGTACAAGTGCTTTCCATTCCAAAGGGTCCGCTTTTCATTTCCATTCTTCCAAGAATCATCTCAGGGTGGTCAGTAAAATAACTATTTAGGCTAATGCCATCTTCATCGGTATCAAGATGAATCCAATCCCTCTCCATATCAATGGGTCTATCTCTCTTTTGCAGAAAGATAATATCGCTTGTAACCTCTGCACCTGCATTTTTAAAGGCGTTATTGGGCAGTCTAATTGCACCTAATAATTCAGCCCTCTGGGCAAGGTATCTGCGTACATCAATACTTTGCTTATCCATTGTTCCCTTTGAAGTGATAAAGGCAACTACCCCTCCGGGACGGACTTTATCTAACGCCTTTGCAAAGAAGTGGTCATGTATGAGGAAGTTAAGATTGTCATATTTCTTTTCATTTAACTTGTAGTTACCAAAGGGTACATTTCCAATAGCAAGGTCAAAAAAACTATCAGGTAGTTCTGTCTTTTCAAATCCATTTATAGATATATGGGCATTGGGGTAAAGCTGTTTTGCAATTCTTCCTGTAATACTATCTAGTTCAATCCCATATAGATTAGAATTTTGCATACTATCAGGAAGCATACCAAAGAAACTTCCAATTCCGCAGGAAGGCTCTAATATATTTCCCCTTGTAAATCCCATTCTATCTATTGCATCATATATGGCTTTAATAACTATGGGGCTTGTATAATGGGCATTTAAGGTAGATGCCCTTGCCATACTATACTCATCTTCAGATAGTAAGGATTTTAGCTGTGTATATTCATTAGCAAAACTACTATTGTCCTTATCAAAGACTTCGGATAAACCTCCCCAGCCAACATACTTTGATAAAATTTCTTGTTCTTCTTTTCTTGCAGGACGATTTTCCCTTTCAATGGTCTGTAAGGTGCTAATAGCATTTATATTTCCTGCAAACTTTTCTCTTTTACTTCCTTGCCCTAAATCTTCATCAGTAATACGAAAATTTTCAGCCTTTTCCTCTGAAACTTCTGATTGGGGATAACGCTCCAAAAGTTGTAAAAAACTTTCTCTACTTTCTGCCCTAAGTATTGGATATAGCAAGGATGGATCACGAAGGCTTACCCTATAATCCGTAATTTCTTCAATTAAAAAAGGTGTACCATTTTCTAAATATATGGTATCACCTTTACTATAGGGAATAGGAATAATTTTTTCTGTAGTATTCTGTGCCATTTCTTGGCTTGTTTCTTCCATAGGCTCTGTTATCTCAGGTATGGGTGGTGTATCTATTATCCCTGCTTTATCCCTCTGTATTTCTTCGAACCTTATCTTTTCTTCAGCAGTTATATAACGGTCAGTGGATATAAGGTAATCAACTCGTTTGGCAACTTTACTCCAGTTTAAATGTAATTTATCATCTCCATCCCTACGGCTATATACAATTCCTTTTCCATCGTGCATTTGGGTACTACTATCAGCTCCAGAAAGGGCATGACTTCTGCCCCCTGTACCATATTCCTGCTTTAAAAATTCTTCTTTTTCTTTAGGAGTGTGTAGCTCTGTGAAAAAGTCATATATACGAAATTTACCGCCTTGGATACCACTTCCACTGGTAAGTTCCTTATCTACTTCATCCTGTGTAATAAACATTCTATAATCAGAAATGTCGGTAATACTTGCATTAAATTCCCGTCTAGGTAGCTGTAAATCTTTAATATCAGAAAGTAACTTTTGAGGTTTATGGAAATGGAAACGCAAAAGTTCAGGGTCTTCTTCATAGGCAAATTTAAACTCTTGTAATGATTCAATAATTATTTCTCTTTCCTTGGGGTTATCTAGTAACTGTGCTATATGCTTTGTTGAATCAGGAAAACCCCCTTTAAATATTTCTTCATTAAAAAATTGATTTCTTACCTTATCAGAAAAATCCTGATGTATATACCAAAGTGTTTGTGCAAGTTCTTGACTTTCATAGGCTCCTGCCTTATCTAATATATCCTGCGATACATATTGTCCATCCCTTAAAAGTTCTTCAATCCTTTCAGCAATTTCTATCCAGCTAATTACTTGCTTGGAATTGGAATAGAGGGCAGTATCTCCCTTAGCTATATGAATACCATCATCATAAAACCATAAAGATACTTTCTGATTTTCAATATAAAGTCCTTTTCCACCCTGATATTCCTTTTGTAAAAAATCTGCCTTTTCTTCTAATGATTTATTCTTTTGATAAAATGAAATAATCCTTAATAATCCATCATCCTTGTTATTCCCTGTCCTTAATATGGAGTCAATCTGATTTTGTGGCATAGAAAAAGCGGAGTAGGTAAAAGGTTTATTAATCCTTTCCTTCCTCGCTATCCTTTGTATCTGTTCTACTTCCGATGGAAATAGGCTTAGTTGTAGATTAGTTCCTTCAGTATGATTTCCTCTGCCTGTGATTTCAAGTTGTTCATGTAACCCACCCATTCCATCTGGTCTGTCATCTTGTCCGGTGCTGGCTGTACTTTCTGTAAATCCATCATGATTTGCTCCATCCGTCTGTTCGCCGTCTTGTCTATCTCCAACAGGTGGGGAAACAGTTTCTCGGATAGGAGTAGGGAGTGGAATAATGGTTTCCTGTGTTCCTGAAGATATTGCTTCCTCATCCTGCCGTATTTGCCCAGTGGACTCTGGTCTTTGCTCTCCTTCTGCCCTGTCAATTCTATCTCGGGTATCAGATAATCCCCGTTCCTTCTGTAAGTGATTTCTTTCATATTCCTCGCTCCTCTCACGCTCTGTTTTAATAATAGTAATGGCTATTTCTCTTAATATTTCCTCTGATTGTTCACTAATTGCTGTACCTAATAAGGCGATGGCATCGGCAGTGTTAAAATTAAATATAGGTAGAAAATCTTCATGTTCAAAATATCCATCTGTATCAAATCCACATCTTTTCATTAGGGTGTATGCTGTACTGACAGTTGCTGCATCTTCAAAAGTCTTTTGTAGGTTCTCCTCATCATATTCCTCTAAAAAGCTATCTTCTATGAGATAACCCATATCCCTTTTATGATTATTATAATACTCCCTAGACATATTTCTTGCAATCTTATAAAAGGCATCAAAAAGATTATTGTCCTCTGAACCGTACTTGCCTTTTAGCATCTCTAAAATCGGCTCTTTATAATCTTCTTTCATATCCCAAAGATAAGGATAGCGAGAATTTTCCCTACTACCTGTATCAGAAACATCAAAAACATATCTTAGTCTCGGAATATCAGCTGTCGTATCAAGTAGTGCAATTCCTTTTGAACCACGGCGAACATACCTATTCATTGTGTTATTCCAAAGGTCATATTCTGCACAAGCCCTAGCATCAGGTCTTTGTGCGTAAATCATTAGCTGTTCATGATAAGGGTATTTATATAGCCTTCCAACAGTATTAAGAAAACCTGTCCAATCTTCAAGACTTCTAGTTAAGCCTTTGGCTGTATCTTCTGCCAATTGTGCATAGGTTTGTATTTTAGTTGCCATACTAGTCCTCCTTTACTTTTTTATGAAATACAAAAAGGTAACCTTGCCGTAAAAGACAAAGTTACCTACAAATTTTCATCACCTATGGTAGTTAGCAAATATCAAGCAACTACCATCATTTCCCTCGACTACTCAAACTTTGCAACAAGTCTCGGTATGATAATATCAAAATCATCATCACTCATAGCACTTATCTTATCCATAACTGACTTTGTAAGCTCTATAAGTTCCTTTTCGTCCTCTTTTAAGTGAGTCTGCATTTCAGATAGTTCTTCAAGCAAGCCTTCCCTTGTACCTGTATTATAGATACATATTAAATTTGTTTCTTCTACTGTAAATCTCTCCATAATCATCGTTCCATTTCTGTACCTATTTGAGGCAATCTTTTTTGTTTTTCTTTTTCTGTGGGTGGTTTCACTTTAAGTTGCTTTACTACAGAGGTTTTCTTTTCTTCTCTTTCCGTCTTTACTGCATTTGCGAGATCTAATAATGAAATATTACCACCTGCTTTTACAGTCTGTTCCAGTTCCTCCATTGTAGGCTTGTTATTAATTATCCCATCTATTTGATTATAATTTTGCTCTACTGATTTTTCAGCAGTTTCTAAATAATTTTGTTGGTCTATCCAGCTAATACGCTCAATCCCATAGATACCATTATGGTTATCTATATCCTTCAGGTCAAAAGCAATTGCCTCAGAATCATCTTCATAGAGCAAGAATACAGGTAAATTCTCTTTAAATAATTCTGTAGCCCGTTCTTTTGATAGTGGTAACATTTCATCATCTAAATATCCGTAGGAATTTCTATCTGAAATACTTATATTAGGGTCAGGCATGGGATAACTATGTTCTTGCATAGGTACCATATAGTCAGATTTTATTTCCCCTACTGATTGTGGTGATTTAATATCATAGGTTTCTACTGCTTCCAGTACCCCCTTAGCTTGGAAAGAATATACTTCATTTTGATTAATACCACTGATAATCAAATGATCTAAAACCTTAATACCCAAAAGATTACCTGTTTCTTTTAGCCTTCTAGTAATATTAATATCTTCTGTACTTGGTGTTAAATCCCCTGATGGATGATTATGACAAAGAATCACAGAGTTAGCCTTATTGATTATGGCATTCCTAAAGACTTCCCTTGGGTGTACGATTGAACTATTAATCGTTCCAACGGATACAACTTCATGGTCAATAACACGATTTTTAGTGTTTAAAAAGGCAACTACAAAGGCTTCCTTATCATATATCTCATCCATTACTGAATGAAAATAGGAGGATGCCTTTTCTGGTGAATTTATGATAGGATTTCTAGTATTGATAGTACTACTCATTCTATATAAATCAAGAAAAGCCTGATGTTTTTCCCTCTGAACTGGAGTAGCAAGAAGTTGAGTAGCATTGTCTACCAATGCGTTTAATCCTTTTCTCTCTGCATATTCTATAGCAGCATCTTCTTTTACGCCTATAATTCTTGCAAAGGCCTGAATATAACGAAGTTCATCAGTATCCCTCATTTTATTCCACCTCCTGCTTAGCTAGTAAATCTATGAGTAAAAATAAGTCATTTAGCTTTTCTATATCCTCTTTTTTAGCAACATATTTATTTGGATTATCACGCAGTTCCAGCAAGTTATCAGTTTCTACTTCTATATCTAAGAGGGTCTTAATTAAATTTTTAATACTCATGCTTTTACCTTCCTTTCTTTGTAGGGAACTCTATTTTAAAGTTTACATACTTACCACCATTATCATCAAGGATAACAATAGCATCATAGGTTTTACCTGTTTTTTCTGAATAACAGCCCGTAAGTTTTACCCTGCCTTCTTTTAAAAGTTTGATTGCTATTTCTTTTGTCAAAGTCTTTTTCTTCATTGTAAAAAATTTATTTTCCTTCCAAAGTGCAAAGGCACAATCCTTGTTTTCACAGCAAAATCCTTTCCTGTTTTCAATTACATTTCCGCCACATCTGGGGCATTTACCGATACCTTCTTTATTAGATGGAAATAGATTATCTGTCCCCTTTATTACTTCATAGGTTCTCACAAGGCTTTCTATCATTTCATTGATTTCCTGTAAAAATTCATCTGGAGAAAGACTACCCTGTTCAATCTGTTTTAGCTTTTCTTCCCATTCAGCAGTAAGTATAGGTGATTGGATGATTTCTGGCAAAATGGTAATAAGGGAAATACCTTTATGTGTAGGAATAAAATGTTTAGTTTTTTTATCCCCTTTACGTTCTGCAAATCCTGTCTTAATAAGCTTTTCTAAAATTCCTGCACGGGTGGCAGGAGTACCAATGCCTTTCCTCTCCATATCCTCCAGTGCATTATTAGCATTTTCCATAGCGGACAATAAGGTATCATCTGTATAGTGTTTTGGTGGGCTGGTTTTGCCTTCTTTTATCCCTGCTTTTGCAGTAAATACTTCACCTTGGGAAATTGGTGGTAGGGTTTTATCCTTGTTAATTTTAGTTGGTTTCTTTTTGTTTTTGGAATATAAGTTTTCAACTGCTTTAAAGCCTTCTGCAAGGACTGTCTTACCCTTGGCAGTAAATATAGTTTCATTACAGTTAGCTGTTATAATGGTTTCAGCATAACGGTGATTATCCCCCACGGCACAAATTAAGCCTATGGCAACCATCTTTAATATTTCCTTTTCTCCAAAAGGCAGGGAATGAATATCATAGCTTTCAATACCCATAGTAGTAATAATTCCGTGATGATTACTTACCCTACTGTTATCAATTACCTGTCCTATATTTAAGGACAAATCAATATCTTGGGATAAAAATATCCCTGCATTGATATTTACCAAGGCAGGGATACTATCTTTCATATCTTCTGTTAAATAACGGCTATCAGTACGGGGATAGGTAACAAGTTTTTTCTCATAAAGGCTTTGTGTATATTCAAGGGTCTGATTAGCAGTAAAGCCTAATTGCCTATTTGCATCCCTTTGCAGAGTAGTTAAATCATATAGCTTTGGTGGTTTTTCTATCTTTTCTTTTTCCTCTACTTTTTCTATGGCAATAGTTTGTCCATTGCAGGATTTACAAAGTGTTTCAGCTATTTCCTTATCTTTTATCCTCTCACTTGAAAGAATGAAATCACCGCAATGTAGTTCTACAATATAAAATGGCTCTGCTTTAAATTCTGAAATATTTACTTGTCTTTCTACTATCATGGCAAGGGTTGGAGTCATTACCCTACCTACATTTAGGGTCTGACCATAAAGAACAGAAAAGAGACGGGTTGCATTAATACCTACAATCCAATCTGCCTTGGCTCTGCAAAGTGCCGATTGATATAAAAGCTCATAATCTGCCCCATTTCGTAGATTCTCAAATCCCTTGGCAATGGCACTTTCCTCCATTGATGAAATCCATAATCTTTTGATAGGTTTCTTGCATCTTAATTTCTCATATACCAATCTAAAAATTAATTCTCCTTCACGCCCTGAATCCGTAGCCGCTATAATTTCTTTAACTTCCCTTTGTTTCATTAGTTGCTCAATAATTTTCATTTGCTTTTCCTTACCCTTTGAAATAACATACTTCCAGTTTTGCGGTAAGATAGGCAAATCCTTATACTGCCACTTGGCATATTTTTCATCATAATAATCAGCAGGGGCAAGTCCAACCAAATGCCCCACGCACCATGTTATAATGTAACCGCTACCTTCCATATATCCATCTTTTCTACTATTAGCACCTAAAACAGTCCCAATACTCTGGGCTACAGATGGCTTTTCTGCAATAACCAGTCTCATTCTTTTTCACTTCCTTCCTTTGGAAGAATAATTAGTTTACGATATTTAAGCTTATTATCTATACCATTACTTACATTCTTCTTTTTTAAGGCAGAAGTTTCTTTCTCCTGCCTGTATCTTGGTCTTTGCGTCATCATCCGTTCATAAATGCTATCCGTAAAATAGGCCACTAAATATCAACCTCACTTTCATCCTCATCATCAATTTCTGTTTCATATTCATAATCATCATCTTCATCATCCTCAAAGTCATAATCATCAAGGATGGTATTTCCTTTAGTATTAGGCTTGTTGTTTAACACCTTAAAATAATAAATGCCTCCACCTACTATACCAACTATTAGTAAAAGTAGGATACCGCCCATACCTTTATTTTTTTCCTTTTCAGGCTCAGGAGTAGATGTAGGAGTTAATAATTTTCTTGTACATTCAGTAAGGTCATTCCTGCAAAGGGAACAATTAGGGTCTATTTTTCCTTCCTCACAAAGATTAATACAGTTACATCTCTGTGGTGTTTCTTGCTGTTTGGGTTTATCTTCCTCAATTAAGGCAAGTAAATCTTCTTCATCTACAAGATTAAGAAAATATACATTTTGCCTATCCCCTGCACGGTCAATAACTAGGTAGAAATAGTTACCGTTCTTTGAAACAACAGTAACGAATTGTTTATCTTCTGCCTCTTCTCCTGAAACATCATCTACTAGGGTTAAATTACCATCAGGTGTGAGAGGGACAGCATCAGTTTTTGTCTTTTCAGTTTCTTCAGGAATAAGCGATACTTCTTCCTCACCGCCTCCTGCAAAGGCTACTGTTGAAAATATAGTAAAGCAAAGCATAATTGTAATTAAGCTAACCAATATTCGACTCTTATTCTTCATGACTTCTTTCCTCCTCTTTTTCAATTAAAAAAGACGCATCACCTTTTTCACGATACGCCTTTAAAAATATAGCAAGTTCTCTGGTATTCATTTTTGTACCACGGACAAGTTCTACAATTTCCGTGTTTTCAAGTTCTATTTTTTGATTTTCCAGTTGTCTAAGCTTACTTTGTAAATCAGATATTTTTTCCTTTGTTTTCTTAATATCTGAAATAACTTTTTGTTTTTTCTTACTCATGAAATTCCTCCTTAATTTAATCTTCCATAAGCATAGAAATGCTCTGTCCAGTAAGGGCTATTGACTGAGGCATACTGTATGGGATTGCCACAATGGATCATCATGCCATTTCCAACATAGATACCAACATGGGATACTGCACCACTACTTGCATAAGTGCCTGTAAAGAAGATAATATCTCCCGGTCTTGATTCGCTTGGTGGAATTTTTGCACACTCATTGAAAATACCTTGTGCTGTTGTTCTTCCAATATTATAAACTCCTGATTCCCTTAGTACCCAACATACAAAGCCTGAGCAATCAAAACTAGTAGAGGGTGAACTTCCGCCCCATACATAGGGGTATCCCAAATATTTTTCTGCCTCTTTTATAAGGGCTTCAAAGTCAGGGTCAGTTAGTGCATCTGGTGGTATATCATAGTCCGTATATTCACCCTTATTAGGAGCATAAATATTTCCTGCAAATAAATAGGGCTTATTGCCCTGTGTTTCCATATAGACCCCAAACATTTCATATTGGTCTGTGGTTAAATTATTTGAGGCAATAATACTAATATCCTTATTTTTCAAGGTTACATGAAGGATATAATAATCATAGGGAACTTCTACTGTATAGGTATCACTATGGGTATTGCCATCACTATCTGTCCATGTATCAGTCCTTGTTTCTGTTCGATAACGCACCTGTATTTCCTCATGGGTAGTTAGAGTGTACTGATCATCAAACAAGGCTTTTAACTCTGAGCCTACTTCAGATCTAGTATAAACCTGTAGCTTTGCCGTTAGATATGAGGCAAGGGTAAAAGGATTATGCCCTATTTCATCTAAATGGTATTGGTATTCATCATAGCCCGGATATTCACTTTCTATATTATCAATGCGTACCTGTAATGCCTGTTCCAATGAGGTGTAATCCTCATCTACAGCAATAATATCCTCATCTTCTGATGTATAGGAAGTAGCTACTACACTTTGAAGTCCCCCCTCCAAGATAACTGAACAAGATGAAATAGCACTCATTAAAAACAAAAGTGCTGCTCCAATTCCAAGAATAATCAAGATAGCCTTATGGTTTTTAACAGCAAATCTTGTTATTTTCTCTGTTGTATCCGCTACCTTTCCCACTGCTTTTTTAGTGTTTATAACTGTTTCTTTAGTTGTTTTTGCACCCTTCCCATACCTTTTTGCAATGTATTCCTTTTTAATCGCCTGTTTTTGTTGCCAACGAGAAATTGGATTAGTAGTAGGCTTTGGATTATCTCCTAAACTCTTTTTATAAAGGTAATTTACCTCAGCCTTAACTGTCTTTTTTTCCGCCCTTGCAAGCTGTCTATAAGGTTTTAACTTATGGCTGTGATAACCGCTTCTTACCCTATTTACAACAAATTCTCCACCTTGTTCAGTCTTATGAGCCGCTTCTACTCCTACATTATCTTCTTCACCTTCCCTAATTTCCTTATGAATTTTAGCAAGGAGTTCTCTTTGTGGTATGGTCTTTAATTTATGGGAAAGCTTAGAAGGTGACTTGGGTTTATCACTTTCTTCAAAATATAAATGCACCCTCTCTTTGCCTGTTTTGGCATCAACGGTGCGTTTGGTAACTAAACTTTTCTTTTTTGGTATTTTATCCTGTGCTTTTTCTAATTTATCCCCTGCTTTTTCTGCTTTCTTTATTGGTTTTTCAAGATTAGGGTCAGCCCTTTCTTCTTCTGTAAAGGTAAGTCTGGATACCTTACCAGCAGGGCGGAATGGTTTTTTACTTGTTTTGCTCAAATGGCATCCTCCTTTCGATATTATTTTGAACATAACAAAACCCGCTTTTTGGCGGGTAATTATAATAACTTAAGTTTGTTTGTTTAGTAGCAAAAACAAATGATAGATTTCATTTAAATACAAGAACTTCTTTAATGAATTGACTTCACTTTCTTTTTCATATGCATGACCATGAGCAATTTTATGTCGGGACTTATTGGATGACTTATCAGGGTCAGAATGCTTAAAACCTTCAGTGAAGGCATCTTCTATCCTTTCAATCACATCATTAAATACTTCATATTCATAGATAGACACTATTTCATTTTCATCTAAAGCTATTTTAATATCTTTAATTGCTTTTTCTACACGATACCTAGGCATCTCTAGATTCAATCTAACAAAATCAGTTATTACCCCCTCTGTATGCACAGTCAATAGTGTGACTGAAGAATTATAGTATTTTCTTGAGTGATTAACTAATGCTTCATGAAATATAATTTCTCGGTTACAAAAGTACGGAAGTTCCTTCCATTGCTTAACAATATCTTTCAACGCCTTGCATCTGTCATTCCTAAAGTAAGTAACTATGATTTCATCCACATTTTCTCCTGTAAGAGTTTCTCTTTTTTCATGGATTTCATCAATTAAGTCATCTGGAAATTCACCTGAATAAAACCAGCCATACTTTAATAACGTTTCACGTTGTTCATTCCATTCTTTTCGGTATATCAACAACGAAAAATCAATAGAAGAAAACAAGGATTCCATATTTTTTGTCATTTCAAATAGCGGAGATTGAAGCATTTTAATCAAATTTTCATTCACTAGCTGTAAACTTTTCACCATGGATTGGAAGGGAAAGACTATTTCCTGAATATCGAAAACAGGCTTAGGTAAATTTTTTATTACTGATATTATTTCAGGATAATTAGTTCGTGGAAGATTTATTAACGCTGACTGCCATTGGGGTAAATTAAATTTTGGTATATTCTCCACTAAAGAAGTCATCCTATGAAAATTCATCTCCGGAACAATAATACTACTCATTGCACTATCAATGGATTTAAGCAAAGGCTTATTTAGCAATTCAATCTTTTTGGATATCCTTCCAATAGAATCTGAAATATGCTTTGTAGTTTCTGCTAAAATAGCCTCATTTGCATTATAGAAATGCTCAAATGGAGATTCACTTTCTATTTTGTCATACTCTGTTTTAACTTTAATATCCTGTACGAGAATATTCTCAAGTATTATCAATAAATTATCATCTGATATTTTGATAAAATCTTCTATAGTTAAATCAATACTCTTGTTATTAGTTGTATTTTGATACATGTGATAAATAGTTTTAATAAAAGCTAGACGATAATCGTCGCCTTCTTCATGATATTTAAACATCATCTTACAACAGCTAAAACTAAAAAATATTTTAATATATATATCTATCCCAGATACAGTAATCTTGGTTACAGGTGTATCTTTTACAAGTATTGATAAATCAATGTTTTGTTCCACATCATTCCCCCCTTAATATGACCATAATTATATCACACCCTTCTTTTAGCTAATAGTATCAATTTATAAATTAATATAGCTTTGTTATATAAAATCAATTTACTTGTAATTCATTTGGCTTAGTAGTCATAATACCATATAACTCTGTATCCTTTGGAAACTTATCAGTAAAGGGCAGAATTACATTTCCATAAAACAAAAGTCCTTCTCCCTCACCTGAATGGGTTACATAGGACAATTGATGGGGTGAAATATTAAGTTGTTTGGCTAGGATTTGTCGGTCCCCTGATGCTTGGTTGAGCATATAAATAAAGTCGGAGTTTTCAAAGATATTCTCTACCTCACGGGAAGATAAAAGGTCTTTTACGTTTTGGGTAATACCTGTTGGAATACCTCCCCACTTCCTAAACCTTTTCCAAATCTCTACGCTATAAGCTGCTGTTTGTTCTTCTTTTAATAGTAAATGAAACTCATCCATATAATACCTAGTTGACCGCTTTTCTGCACGGTTTACTGTTACTCTGTTCCATACTTGGTCTTGTACTACCAGCATCCCTAGTTTCTTTAGTTGTTTCCCTAGTTCCTTAATATCAAAACAAACAAGGCGGTTGGTTATATCCACATTGGTACGATGATTAAATAGATTTAGTGAGCCTGTTACATAAATCTCAAGGGCTGCTCTAATATGCTGTGCCTCTTTTTCCTCTTGATTTTCTAAGGCATCATATAAATCTCCCAATATAGGCATGTTCTCAGGTATTGGGTCTGCCAGGTAATCTGCATAAATTAATCGTACACACCTATCAATAATACTTTTTTCTACAGGCTTTAAACCATCTTTACCCCCTACAATTAACTCACATAGAGATAGGATAAAATCAGATTTTAAGGACAAAGGGTTTTCATCTTCAGAGTAGTTAAGATTAATATCCATAGGATTTACATAGTCAGGGGAGGTAGGTGAAATCTTAATTACTTGCCCCTTTAACCGGTTAACAAGGGGATAATACTCCGCCTCCGGATCACAAATAATAATGTCATCAGTGGTAATGAGAAAGATATTGGTAATCTCCCGCTTAGCTGAGAAGGACTTACCACTTCCCGGTGTTCCTAAGATTAATCCATTGGGATTTTTAAGTTTCTTACGGTCTACCATAATCAAATTATTAGATAGGGCATTTAATCCGTAGTATAAAGCCTCACCACTGGACTGAAATAACTCCTGTGTAGTAAAAGGCACAAAGATTGCCGTAGCAGATGTAGTTAGACTTCTTTCTATCTCCACTTGATTTAGTCCAAGGGGAAGTGAAGATAAAAAACCTTGTTCCTGCTGAAAGTCCAATCGTACTAATAGGCAGTTATGTTTTTGGGCTATACCTGCTGCACCAAAGACAATATTTTCAAGCTCCTGTTTTGTATCGGCTGTATTCATCACAAGAAATGTTAAAAGAAACATTCTCTCATTACGGCTTTGTAAATCCTGTAATAATTTCTTTGCCTCTGCTCCATAGGTAGCAAGGTCTGAAGGAATAATATCCATATCATATCCAGCTCTTACTGCCTTCTTTTGTTCCTCTATTTTCATTTTATCAAGGTCAGTTATTTTTCTTTTAATGGTCTTAATAGCCTTTGTTTGGTCTACAGATTGAATGTGCATGGTCAGTAAAAGATTACTCTCCATATCAAGGAAATCTGCTAGGATACGGTCATTTAATTCAGGTGCAAGGATTTGTAGAAAGGACATAGCACCAAACTTATTACCTGTTTTAAAACTTCTCCCTTCCCTAAATTCAAAGGAAGATGGAGCAATAAAGTCTTTGGTAGATAAACCTGATGGAGCAAGCCATTTCCAATCAAAATTAAAGGGTACATTTCCATCCATGTGCAAGATATTGTGGCATAGCTTTAATCTTTCCTTCCCCTCTATAGAATCTACTACCACTCCTAATCTTTTAAATCCATTCCATAGGTCATTTTCAATACGCTCCAGACGAGGTTTTGCTATTTTTATACCATCCGCTTCAATTCCAAAGGTTAGGTACTTGCTTTTCATTAAGCCATTATTCCCCTTGGCAAGCTGATTATGAAGCATCTGGGTATATTCAGTACGGATACTATCAAAGTCATCTTCCTGTGATTTAATATGAATACTGCTTTCATAATCCTTTGTATTAGCCGTCATATTGAGAAATGAAAGTTGAAATTTAATAGAACTATCAAAGTAATTAAGAAAATCACACCAACTTTCAAAGATTGCCGTTTTATCTTCATTTTGGGCAAGCTGATAGTTTATATCTTGAAAACGGATTGTTTTGGTATAGAGTTTATCTGTTACCCTGCAAATACCATCAGGATACATACGCTCATAAGGGATGGTATCCTGTGCTGATTGTTCCTTTTTACTTCCCCCCCTTGTCCTTACTATGGCATTATTAATTAGTCTTTTTTCTTCTCTTGTTAGCTTGAGACTGCCTTGATTTTGCTTTTTTAACAATATACTTTACCTCCTCATCTAGCTGATTCTGCCTTATTAAAAGACTATAGAAATTCTTTGTTTTATAGGGTCTGTATTTAGGTTTTAAGAAACGCACCTCAATATAATGCTTTAATATTAGTTCCAATGGTTGCCCGTGCTTTTCATACATGGCAAACATAAAAAAGGGCAACATGGAAAAAATCATTATAAGTGTAGCTGTGCTTGTTCCAGTGCTGTCCTTTATAAGAAAAAAGATAGGTAGACCCACTACAAGGGCAATGGAAAAACAGATAAGCTGCCTTTTAGTAAGGTTAAACATTACCTTGGTTTTTACGGTACTTAAATCTTTTGGTATAGGTACATATGCCATAAAATACTCCTTTTATAAAATATTTAGGTTGATAAAGGTAACCTATGACCCTTTATTCTAATGGGAACTAAAAATACTTTTTGCCAGTGAACCTGTTTTAAATAGGGTAAAGCAAAGTAGAACTGTATAGCCTACGCAAGTCCATATTGCACTCATAATATCAGCATCTGTTGCAATGGATTGGACTAATACTGCATAAATCCCTACACATACCATAATGAGAAAGGCTTGAAAGCCAAGAGCAAACATGGATTTTAAATAGTTTTGCCCCATACTGCCCCATTCCCTATTTGCCATTGTAGAAAAGGGGATGGGTGCAAGGGATGTCATTAAATATATTTCTACCATTCGCCCATAGATAACTACAAAAATACAGATAGTAAGGGCATTCATGGTAAACCCAACAAACATACTTTGTAGCCATAAGCCAAAGAGAGGACCAAGTTCCATTGCCAAAAGTCGTGTTTCCATATCTACTATGGCAGAACTTATATCTATATTGGTATCACTAATAATTACACCTGCTGCACCTGAAACAACATGCTGAGATAAATCAAAGATTCCCATAATGATGTTAAAGGTATTGGTTATAATCATTACTGCTACAAAGGTTTTAAATATCCATTTGAAGAACATAAAGGTTTCAAAGTCATGCATGTTATTCTTTTCTATGACCATTTGTATCAGTTCGTAGCACATGATAAAGGTCAAGATAATGCCGGCAATGGGAATAATCACTGTTTCGGAGAGGTTTCGTATCATGGAAAAGACACCACCATTCCATACTGACGGTGTCATCCCCACTTCACCTGCGATTTCGCCAACCTTTTGATTGACATTATCGAACATCCCCGACAAATTATCCGTTATACCGCCAACTAATAGCTCCGTGAGCCACTGGGTAATACTGTCGATGATGCTTTGCATAATCTTTTACCTTTAACCAAATAACCCTGAAAGAAGGGGTACAAGGGTCATGCCAATCAGTGCTACGCCACCGCCTGCCATTAGTTGTTTCATCCCTTGCGATTTTGCTCCTGGATTATCATTACCATAGCCTTCTAAAAGATTAATAACTCCCCAAATACCAAGTCCTGCACCAAGAGCAACTACCAATGTTTGTAATACATCTACTGCTGAATTAAAAAATGCCATAATCATTTCCTCCTAAAATTTATTTTATTTTGAATTAAAATAACCGCCTAGTCAGCGGTTTTGTTTTCATCTGCAAGGTCTATTTCATAAACATCATAAACCTCATTAGATTTTACTTTTAGTCTTGTGGATAGATACTTTTCAATATTAAAGGTGTTTCTTTTATCAAAGTCGGATAAGTATTTGTAGTTTGGATGCTTTGTAATATCATACTTATCCGATAGAAATGGGCGAACACCCCTTAGCTGTAAAATGCACTTGCCTCCATCCATAACAGCAAGTTCATCCATACTCATAAGCTCCTTTCCCAGCTTTTGATAATTAAGCCCATAACTCCTTTGTGTTCCTCTGGTATCAGAAGTATTGAACATATCAATAGTTTCTTTTCCGAGGGTTTCTGATAAATCCTTGAGGGTGGTTTTTTCCTTACCACCAAGGAAGATCATACTGTCGCAGTTGCCAATGATGGTATCCGCATTATCCTTATATAATACCTTTAACTGGCTTTGTGCCTGTAAAACAAGGCAAGCTGAAATCTCCCTTGAACGAATAGTAGCCATTAGCTTTTCTAGTTTTGGAATCTGCCCAATATTTGCAGCTTCATCAATTAGACACCTTACATGAATGGGTAATCTTCCACCATATACATCATCTGCCTTATCACAAAGTAAATTAAAAAGTTGGGTATATGCCATAGATACTAAAAAGTTAAAGGTATCATCTGTATCACTTATAATAATAAATAAGGCTGTTTTTCTATCTCCCAAGGTATCTAGTTCCATTTCATCATAGGCAGTAATTTCTCTTAATTCCCTAATATCAAAAGGAGCCAGTCTTGCACCACAGGAGATGAGTATAGATTTTGCAGTTTTCCCTGCTGCTAATTTGTATTTCTTGTACTGCCTTACTGCAAAATGCTCTGGATCTTTATCCTCTAAGGCATCAAACATTAAGTCTACTGGATTTTTAAAGTCCTCATCATCTTCACGCACCTCCGAAGCATTGATAAATTCAATCAGGGTAGAAAAGTTCTGTTCATGTTCAGGAGCCTCAAAATAGATATAGCCAATAAGGGCTGTGTAGAGCAAGGTTTCTGCCTTGACCCAAAAATCATCACCTGCCTTGCCTTCACCCTTGGTATTGGCAATCAAAGTGGTAACCAGTTTTAAAATATCTTTTTCGCTTTTGATATAGGCAAATGGATTATAGTGCATAGACTTTTTAAAATTAATGGTGTTAAGAATCTTAATCTTATAACCCATACGCTGTAATAATTTCCCGCACTCTACAACAATACTGCCCTTTGGATCAGTGACCACATAAGAACTATGACACTGCATTAGATTTGGTTTTAGCCAAAACCTTGTCTTTCCTGAGCCAGAACCACCCACGATTAGCACATTTTTATTTCTAGCATTCTTAGGATTCTTAGGACGGTTAGACATCATAAGCCTTTCTGTTTCAGTTAGTATCACGTTATTTTGGAATACGGGGTCTTGAAAAGGGCGAATATCCTCCCTATTGCCCCAACGAGCAGAGCCATATTCTATCCCCTTTCTATATTTCTTAGCGTTCTTACCCTTTAGATAAACTGCAAGGCGAATAATAACCGCTATAGCTATGGCAAATAGTAAATCTTTTGGGTTTAAACTTGGAAGTGGGTTATCAAATGCTAATCTAAAGCCATTCATTAGGTTTAAAATTTTCTGCCCAATATCATATCCAAGGGCAAGTCTCCATGCCTGTGATACCTTAGTAAAAAATAGGGCTAAAAATAGATAAGGGATATTTAAGATTAATATTCTTTTTAGTCTTGTATTCATAGGCTTTGCTCCCTATCTTTACTTTTCACCCTATCTGTAACTGTGTTCTTCACAAGCTGGGTAAACTTTTTAAGCTGTGAAAGTACGGAAGGCCTTTCTGCTCTTTTTACCATTTTAGATGTAAAATCCGTAAATGCAGCAGTAATGGCATCTGCATCCCTGCCCTTGAAAAAGACAAGATATTTAGGTGGGTTTACACTTCTATCTTTTTTAATAGCAAAATCAACACCGTATTTTCTTGCTGATCTTTCAAAGCTTTTAATATTTTTATCTGTAATTTCAATATTGGTCATTCCTGCATTTTGCTTAGCAAGGTCTTTTATACTTTGTTTTCCTTGAGGAATTTCAGGATGATTTTTCTTATCCTTTCGCCATGCTAGATATTTTAAAATAGCTGCCTTTAAACTTCTTGCTGTAAGCTTTGTACCGCTTATTACAAGTGCTACTGTTCTATTTTCTACTTCTTCCTGCATAGGAAGCTCCTCCCTTCTGCTTTTGACATAGAAAAAGGCATTTTGTAATCCTCTTGTACCAGGTACAAAATGCCTTTAGGGGTTTCTATTTAAGTCATGATTAACTAGTGCCGAGTAATAACTATCTATGGTGGATGGTGCATTAAACAAAGTCGCTAATAAATACCGCCTGATGTTACGGATGTAGGTGGTGGTCTTATCAAGACATTCAAAGACATAGTCAATATGCAGACAATTTATCCTTAGTAGCTTTTCTTTTACAAGCTGTGCAGGGTAATCATCTCCTGCAACATTTATTGTGTCTTTGGTAGAGCATAGGGTTTCCACCATTAGGTCTACGATTTCATCTAAACGCTCACGGTTATGATTATCTTTAATATACCTATATTCAATATTTTCTAAAACCATTTTTTTTATTTCTGCTGGGCTATCACATCCAATCTCATCATATCTCATCTTTTTTTCTTGTGGCTCTTTATTTGATTGATACAGATTTGATGGATAAGGATTTGATACCTCCATATTTAATAAATCAGTATTTAATGAATTAGTATTTAATATATTAGTACTTAATTGGTGGGGGTTTCCCAAGATAGGCTCAGCCTGTTTAGGTTTTTCCAAGATTGGATTTTCCAATATAGGTTTCTCCTGTGCTTGATTATCCAAGATGGGATTATCCAGTATTGGATTTTCCCCTTTAGGTGGTATATCAGTTATATCAAGGTTTTGAGGCTGTTCAAAAATAGTATATTCTGTAGTAGTCAGTTGCCCTTTTTCATTCCTTAACCGCCTACGAATCACATATCCATTAACTTCTAGTTCCTTTACACCACTGTTAATACTATCTATGCCATCCTTACATATACAGGCAAGTCCCTTGGTCGTATAATCCCAGTTCTCCGGTAAAGAAAGCATAAGGGATAATAAGCCTTTTGCTTTTAAGGAAAGGTCTGTATTTCTTAAATGATGGTTTGACATCACTGTATAATCCCGTGTTTTTTCCACTCTAAAAACTGCCATAAATATCACCTCTTTTCCTGCTTAAATATTGTTTATCTTTCTTGATCCCTAATTCGTTTTTTATGCCAGCCTTCAAGCAGTTTAATAATCGTTTCTTCCATTTGTTTTGGTGTATATGATTTTGGAAAATACCTCTTTAACTTATCTCCTGTAAGGGTTACCTTATCTAAGTCCCCCTTCTTTTCTTCACTCATTATGGCACTCATAACTCCAAGGCTTAACTTCCCCTCATTACTAAATTTCTTTAATCTCTGTGCCTGTGAAAGTGAAGGTGTTGCCTGTTCCATATCCATAGCTTCAAGTAGGTCAATTTGCTCCTCATCTTTAAGGAAGGATAGTTCCACAGCAGGATTGAAGGCTATTTTCTTTTCATCTACCATCGAAAGTATTTCTGGGATAAGGTGAGTAAGACGGATGTAACGATAGATTTGATTTTTACTTTCGCCAATTTGCTCAGCTAAAAGGTCGCTTGATTTTTTTCCTAATAAATTATTCCCAACTTGGGAACTATTTTCTTTTGATGGTCTACCTGCTTGCCTTTTCATTGCTGATAACTTCATTTTATATGCAAAGGCTCTTTCACTTGGTAAGATATTTTCTCTCTGCAAGTTGCTGTCAACCATGATAATAATGGCGGCATCATCGTCAAGGTTGCGAACTATGACAGGCATTGTTTCAAGTTCTGCAAGTTCACAGGCTCTTTTCCTTCGGTGTCCTGCCACAAGTTCGTAGCCACCCTCATCACGGGGTCTTGCAATGGCTGGAACTAATACACCATATTGTTTAACACTTTCTGCTGTATCAAACATGGCTTCATTATCGATTACCTTAAATGGGTGGTCTTTAAAGGGATGTAATTCTGTTAAAGGGATTTCAATTATCTTTTCCCTTGCTTCATCAGCCCTACTTTCCTCTGTGGAAAATAAATCATCTACTGATGCCAGCTTTATGTTTTTGGCGGAGCTTTTCAATTTTCAACACCTCCTTGGTTAAATTACCATACCCTTCAGCAACTTTTCCCTTTGGGTCATGGGCAAAAATACTTTTTCCCTCTGCACTAATTTCTGCTGCCTTTACTGAACGAGGTATATCTGCTTTAAATACTTTAATACTGCCTTCATAAGTTTTCCTTACTAGACTGCTAATGTCCTTGGCAAAATTAGTACGCCCATCTACCATAGTCAATAAAATACCATCAATTTTTAGTTTCGAATTTATCTGCCTGCGTACCTTTCCAATGGTCTGTAAAAGCTGTTCTAATCCCTTTGCAGGTAGATAATCAGCCTGTACAGGAATGATTACACTATCAGATGCAGCAAGGGCATTAATCGTTAACATACCTAAAGAGGGCATACAGTCTAAAAGTATATAATCATAATCTTTCTTTACCGTATCAAGGTATTGTTTAAGTATGGTTTCCCTGCTCATAGCATTAACAAGGGATACTTCCATACCAGATAATTCAATGTTTGCTGGGAGTAAGTCTACTCCCTCATGATGTTGTAAGATGCCCTCTCTAGGCTCAATAGGTGTGTCGATAATAACCTTTCCCATTACTGTTGCAATGGTTGTTGGAAGCTTATCCGGCTGTGGGAATCCTAAACTAATGGATAAACTGCCTTGTGGATCTGCATCTACAAGCAAAACTTTTTTCCCTTCCATAGCCAGTCCTATACCTAAGTTGGCACAGGTTGTTGTTTTGCCTACACCACCTTTTTGATTTGTGATGGCAATTATTTTTGCGTTCAAATTTCTTCCTCCTTTCAATTTTGGGTACAAAAAAACCGCTTACTTTATTTTTCAATAAAGAAAACGGCTTTTTCTTTTTATACTTAATTTAATTAGAATTACATGTTATAAATATTGCTAAATATTTTAATTTAATCATACATCAACATATCTACACACTCCATATCTAAAACTACTGATACTTCGATTTTATTTCTCAATTCCTTATTTCTAAAATCATCACCATCTTTAGTAAAAGTAACATAGTTCGTAAAGTGTTGAAAATTAAGGATTTCTACGTATCTTTCCTTTGCATTCCTATTACGCATTCGATATGAGGCGTATGCGGAAACATGTCAACTGGCTGGACTTCTTCTATCTTGAATCCATTTTCGCTTAGTATTTTTAAGTCCCTAGCTAAAGTAGACGGATTACAAGATACATATACTACTTTTTCCGGTTTCATTTTTATTATTGTATCTATGACCCTAGGGTCGCATCCCTTTCTTGGAGGATCTACTACTACTACATCTGCCCTTACACCTTCTTTATGAAGATTAGGAAATACTTCCTCGGCATTGCCACTGTAAAATTCAACGTTATTTATTCTGTTTAGTTTTGCATTTTCCTTTGCATCTTTTATTGCTTGATTTACTGATTCTATACCATAGACTTTCTTCGCTTTTTTAGCTAAAAACAGAGATATTGTTCCTATTCCACAATATATGTCAAAAACTGTTTCATTTCCATTCAAATCTGCATATTCTAATGCTTTATTATATAACACCTCAGTTTGAACAGGATTAACTTGAAAAAAGGATTCGGCTGATATATAAAACTTCAACTCTCCAATGTAATCTAATATTCTCTCTTCCCCAAATATTACCTTTGATTTTGTACCCATTATTAAATTGGTTCTTTTAGTATTTATATTTTGAATGACACTTTTAAGTTTTGGTATTTCACTTTTTAACATTTTTACTAACTCATCCGAATGAGGAAGTATATTGCCATTAGTGACTAGAATAACCATGGTGTCACCAGTTCTGAAGGAATTTTTGACTATTATATGTCTTATAAGTCCTCTGCCTGTTTTTTCACCGTAGGGATCAACATTAAATTCTTCAATATATTTTCTTATTACTTTCACAGCTTTATCTGCCACTTCATGTTGGATTCTGCAGGTATTTATATTTATAATATTATGGCTTCCTTTTCTATAAAATCCTATTACTGCTTTCCCATTTTCTATTCCTACTGGTATCTGGACCTTATTTCTATATCTATCTGGATTTTTCATTCCAATAGTATCTCGTATAACTACATCCTCTAATCCGCCAATTCTTCTTATATCATTTTTAACTTTATTAGTCTTATATTCTAATTGAATTCTATAGTCTAGTCCACGAAGGCTGCATCCACCACAGTATTCTGAAATATCACATTCTGCATCTACTCTATATTTGGAAGGTTCTATAATCTTTAAAGTTTTTCCTAAAGAATAATTTTTTTTGGATTCTGTTACTTCTAAAATTACTTTATCTCCTAATGTGCCGCCTTCAGTAAATATTGTATATCCTTCGAACTTCACTACTCCACTGCCTTCATGATTGATATCTATTATTTCCCCTTGAATTACACTGCCCTTACTAACTGGAATATTCATCTAATCTCTCCTTAGTAAAATCATTATTCATTATTAGACAAAATATCAGTAAAAATTTTGTCTAATTTTATTTTTATCATATTAATATTAAGATAATATAATATATTTTGCAATATTTTGATATATTTTATATGTTTATATATGTATATATTTAGTATAAAATTATATTATAGCCATAGGACAAAAATGAGGAGGATAATAAATGTTAAAAGCTTTTAGTAATCTACTCATAATATTACTTATATGTATTGGTGCTTCAGGAATACCAATATTCTATAGTCCTGTAATAAATCAAGACACTTCAATCTATGCAGATAACGAAGAAGTTATCTTATCAGCATCAACTGATGCAGACGACTTATTATTTAATCCTGACAGTATCTTTATCAAATACAAAACTAATCGAAATGCAGTCGTAAATCTTGATGAATATTATCAATTTACTGCAAAAATATTTAAAAATGAAGAAATATACAAAGTTCAAAATATCCGCACTGAAAGTCCTACCCAAATTGAGTTCACTAAAGATACCCCTTACAGCGTTAGTATTGATATTTCTAAAAAAAGTCTTGATTTACCCAATGGAGAATATAGAATTGAAATTTCACCAAATATAGTAAATAATTCTCTTATGGCTGAACCATTAGTTCTAAGCGTTAAATACTTAAGTAATGTTCCTTACGTACCCGCAGTAAGTACTATCCCAGATGGCAAAATGGCATTAAAGTTGTATTTTATAGACCCTAATAACTCAGTTAAACAATTAATTGGAATTACACGATTTGTTGATTATAATAAAAGGCCATTGGCCACTATAGTAGATGAACTGAAAAAAGGTCCTTCTTTAGAACTAGGACTCAATATGAATCCTATTATAGGGAATTATAACTATGTATCCTTAAAGGGTACTACAGCATATATTGACTTACCATCAAAAGAAAGTATATATTCAGATGGGAACGGAAAAAGTGAAATTGCTATGAATTCGCTAATTAAGTCTATTGGAAGTTATCCTGGTGTTGAAAATGTTAGATTTTTAGTAGATTACAATAAAGCTAAAACCTTTTTTGATGGACAAGATATCACTAAATCTTTTAATTATGATATAGAAAATAAAGTTTTTCTTGCCTATGACTCTATTAGCAGGTATTTCCTAGTAGAATGTGATGTGGAAGATATTTCCGAGGAAATGACAATAGAAAATAAAGCTAATGTAATCTTTGAAAATCTCAAAAATACTAAATATGATTATCTATCTTCTACAATACCACCTGATATCGAACTTATAAATTCTAGGCTTGAAAATGATACTTTGATATTAAATTTTAGCTCAAATTTTTTAAATGCTTATAACAATGATAATAATCTAAATAGAATGATGCTTGATTCTATTTTGTTTTCATTTACTAGTCTAAAAGAAGTTAATAAAGTCAGATTTCTAGTAGATGGGGAATTTGTTAATAGATTTGCAGATGTAGACTTATCTAAAGACATGATAAGGCCTTTATACATAAATCCAGAAAATTAATTTCAAGACAATAGATTGAATTAAACTCAAAAGAGATTCTTCAGCTACATTTAGAATGACTTGTAAAACATTTCATTCTAAAACCCCAAATCTGAAGAATCTCTTTATATTAATTCAGTATCTCTTTTATTTTCTAGCTTCTTGATAGATCTTTTACTTCTTTAACTAGTGTTTTAACTCTATCAGCAATTAACTCCAGTTCATCATTTCTTGGATTCCCTTTAAATTCTACAGGCTCTATGAAATCCCAGTTCATGGAGTATCTACTCATAATCTCATCCAGCTCTTTTTGAGCTCCTCCTGACCAGCCATATGAGCCAAATCGAAAGGCCTTTCTATTCAATACCTTTTTCTTGCCCAACTCCTCTAAAACCGCTGCCATAGGTGGAAACATTTTATATTCATAGGTAGGCATAGCAAGTATTATTCCAGTAGAAGTCCAAGCAGATGCTAGTATTGTCCCCCACGAAGTCTCAGGTACACGATGTACATTGTATTGAATCTTTTCCTGTTCTAAAACTTTAATAACATGCTGAACTGCTTTTTCTGTCATACCGTACATTGAGCCCCAGATTATTGTTATTTCTTCCTTAGCAGGACCTTTTTGATATGAGGCATATCTGCTATAATCTTCTACAATTTTATTAGGATTTTTTCTCCATACTATTCCATGACCAGGAGCTATGATTTTTATAGGTAACTTTGAGCACTTATCAATTGCTTTTTTGACTGGCAATGAAAAAGCTGCCACTATATTTGAATAATACCTTACTGCTTCTTTTTCATAAAACTTAATATCCTCATCACTCAGTTCATCATCATAATTTGAGTCTGTAACTTTCCCAAAGGAACCAAAGGCATCACAAGAAAATAATGTCCCTGTTAATGTATCAAATGTAACTATTGTGTCTGGCCAATGTACATTAGGTATTTCATAAAATTCTAAAACATGTCCATTACCTAAGTCTAAAGTATATCCATCTTTAACACAAATTATATCATTTGTATGTTCGTAAAAAGCTCCTAGCAATTCTTTAGACTTCTCACTGCATAATACCTTAAAGTTTGGATTAATTTTCTTAAAATCTTCTATCCATCCAGAGTGGTCAGGCTCCATGTGATTTATTATGACATATTCGATGGACTTTGGTTCAATATTTAGTTCATCTAACAATTTAAATAGGCTTTCTGGAACTCCGTCCCATCCACAAACTCCATCTACAATTGCAGTCTTTTCACCCTTGATTATATATGAGTTTAGTGAAACTCCATTTGGAATTTCCCATAAGCCTTCAAATAATATATCTTCTACATTTACTGAAAGCAAATAAATACCATCAGCAACTTTTGATACTTTCACAAGATCCCCTCCTAGTACCCTTATTAATAGCATTTTTTATATATATCTTGGATTCCCAATTAATAAATATATCCTCAGTTTTCTTCTCCGTATATTTTTTACCCTAGATTTTTATCATCAATCATTAGAAAATAGGCAAAAAAAGCACACCTTTAGGTGTGCAAAGCTAGAACCAGTATACCCTGTATTATCACACTCATGGTATTTATTATTAACATCTTTATTCCAGCTTATACATAATCAACCTAAAATATCTGCAACTCTTTTTAACATTTTTCTTATAGGCAAATTATATGGACATCTACTCTCACATTGACCACATTCTATACAATCACTTGCCTTACTAGCACAACTTGAATACCTTGATTTAGCCCAGTCTTTAAGATTATATCTTGTATAATAGCCTTCTATTAAAAACTGAGTTGGTATATCTATTCCCTGTGGACAAGGAGCACAATATCCACATCTTCTACAAAATTCTGTTCCTAGCTCTTTAGCTTCTGTTAAAATAATCTCTCTTTCTGCATCACTTAGCTTAATATATTCCTTTCCTACTTTAGCATTTTCCTTGATCTGTTCTATGCTATCCATTCCTGGTATTGCTATAGATACATTTGAATTCTCTAATATAAATCTTAAAGAGAGCTCTGCATTTCTTATGGCCCCACCAGCTAATGGTTTCATAACTATTACTCCAATCCCCAAGCTATTAGCCCTTTCAAATAATTCTTCTGCTTGTCTCTCTACTGGATTATATGGGAATTGGATAGTATCAAAACACCCAGATTCCATTCCTTTCCAAATGGTATTTAAATCATGGCTAGTTATTCCTATATGCTTAATTTTCCCTTCAGCCTTTGCCTCTTGAAGTGCTTTTAGTGCACCATCTTTGCCCATTGCTGTATCATATTCCTGTTCTGTTCTCACATTATGTAATTGATACAGGTCTATAACTTGAGTCCTTAAATTTTTGAGACTTATTTCTATGTCTTCTTTCATAGACTTATAATCTCTGGCCATAGATTTTGTGGCCAAAATAAACTTTTCTCTACCTACTTGTTCTAATCCATAACCAATTAATTCTTCACTTATTGTATAAGCTCTAGCTGTATCAATAAAATTTATTTCTTGATTATGCAATTCCTTCACAAGCTCTATAGCTCTTTCCTTATCTAGTCTCTGCATTGGAATACCGCCAAAGCCTATTACAGATACTTCTAGTCCTGTTTTCCCTAAAAATCTTTTTTCCATCATGTTTCCCCCTTATCTTCTGAAAAAATATACATTTCTATTATCAACTATATTGCATGAATTTTTTATAGGCTTTATATGAAAGTATCTATGCAAGTAAATCAAATAAAACCTATAATTTTTTAAATAGCATTATTATCTCTGTCTTCAATACATTCATTAAGTACATTCCAGATATGAGACATCTTCTTTTTAAAATTCACAGGTTTTAACTCTTTGTTTACAAAAGCATGTTTTGTATATCCTTCTGCCAACAATACACCATCGCTTTTCCTCACTACTTCATATCTAAATACTAGCTTAACCCCTTTTAAGCTAGTAAGAGCAGTTTTGATAACGATTTCATCATCATATTTAGTAGGCTTTAAATATTTACATCCCACATCTATGACAGGAAGAAGTATATTAGATTCTTCAAGCTCTTTATAGCTCAAGTTAAGCTGTCTCAAAAACTCTGTCCTTCCTATCTCAAACCACACAAAGTAGTTTGCATGATATATAATTCCCATTTGATCAGTCTCTGCATATCTAGTACGTATTACAACTTCGGTTATCATTGAATAATCCTCCAAAAACATTTTGGCTCTTAAATTATTATATCAATATAATCAAAAAAATAAAAGGTAGCAATAAAGTGTAACAGCCAAAAAGAATTTAAATACTTTAAGCTGCCCCCGCTCTATGCTACCAAATATAATGCCTATAATACTGTTGTCTCTCCTCTATATACCAATCCCCTTATACTATCTACAGTAATGATTTCTCCATCCTTAAGTATCTTTGTAGCATCATTTGCCCCAACTATTACTGGTTTTCCTAAATTCAACCCTACAATTGCAGCATGTGAAGTAAGTCCGCCTTGCTCCGTAATTATAGCAGAAGCTCTTTCCATATAAGAAACCATATCTTTATCTGTATCTATAGATACGATTATATCTCCATCTTCAAATTTATTTTCCAAATCCTTTATATTTTTCGCTATGCAAACCTTACCTGTTGCTGAATTATTACCTATTCCTATTCCCTTCACTAATATCTCTCCCACTATGTGGACTTTTATTAGATTTGTGCTACCAGCTACACCTACTGGTATTCCAGCAGTAATGACAATTAAATCGCCTTGCTTAATATATCCTTTCTCCATAGCTCTTTTTACTGATTCATCTATAACCTCATCTGTTGAGTCCACGTCCTCTGCTTGTACTGCATAGACTCCCCATACAAGCATGAGTTTTCTCATGACATCTTCTCTAGGCGTAACAGCAACTATAGGTGCAGAAGGTCTAAACTTTGAAACCGCCTTTGCAGTATATCCTGATGAAGTAGCAGTTACAATAGCTGCAGCACCCAAATCTTCTGCAGTAGCACATGTCGCATGACTAATAGCATTAGTAACCGTAATGTTATTTCCTATTGATTTAGTACTTAACAGTTCTTTATAATTTAGGGAATGTTCTGTTCTAAGAGCAATATTTGCCATTGTCCTAACAGCCTCTACAGGATATTTTCCAGCCGCAGTTTCTCCAGATAACATTATTGCATCAGTACCATCAAATATTGCATTTGCCACGTCAGTCACTTCTGCTCTTGTTGGTCTTGGATTTCTCATCATTGAATCAAGCATTTGAGTAGCAGTAATAACAGGTTTTCCTTCTTCATTGCACTTTTTAATTATAGTCTTTTGTACTAGAGGGATTTCTTCAGTAGGTATTTCAACTCCAAGGTCTCCTCTTGCTACCATTATTCCATCTGAAACCTGTATTATTTCATCTATATTGTCTACGCCTTCTTGGTTCTCAATTTTTGATATTATCTGTATGTTATTAGCCTTATGAGCCTCTAATATCTTCCTTATTTCTATAACATCAGATGCCTTTCTAATAAATGATGCTGCAATAAAATCTATTTCATTTTCTATTCCAAATAGAATATCATCAATGTCCTTCTGTGTTATAGCAGGTAGGTTGATTTTAATGCCCGGCACATTTACTCCCTTATGGTTTTTTACGGGACCTGGATTTACAACTATACATTTTATATCTGTGTCATTTACTATTTCTTTTACTTTAAGTTCAATAAGTCCATCATCTATCAATATACTATTACCAACACTAACATCTTTGGGTAGTCCTTTGTAAGTAACACTACAAATACTGCTATTTCCAACAACGTCCCTAGTAGTTACAGTAAATTCTTGACCTTCCACTAACTCTACAATACCATTTTCAAAAACTCCTGTTCTTATTTCGGGTCCCTTAGTATCTAGCATAATTGCTACAGGTATGTCTAGTTTTTTTCTAACTTTTTTAATCATATCAATACGCTTTTTATGTTCTTCATGTGTACCATGGGAAAAGTTCAATCTAGCTACATTGAGGCCATTTAAAACTAGCTTTTCAAATACTTCTTCACTTTCTGAGGCAGGTCCTATTGTACATACTATTTTTGTTTTTTTCATGCTTTCCCTCCTATATGGACAAAATTTTTGTCAGCTCATAAGTCTCTTTATCAAATATTTTCTCTATCGAAAGTGCTTCATCTATATCAACATCGATTATTTTGTTCCCTTTAACCCCAAGGGTTCTGGCAGTCTTACCTTCCATAAGAAGTTGTACTGCCCTTGCTCCCATTTTACTAGCAAGTATTCGATCAAAAGCTGTTGGACTTCCTCCTCTTTGAAGATGCCCCAGTATAGTGACTCTAGTTTCTATTCCAGTAAATTTCTGAATCTGATTTCCTAATTCATATGCATTGCCTACACCCTCTGCGAGTAAAATTATACTATGAAGCTTTCCTCTATTTTTACCTTGAATAAGCCTTTTACATACATCATCTATATTAAAGCCCTCTTCAGGAACTATTATACTTTCAGCACCACCAGCTAATCCGGCATGTAAAGCAATATCTCCGCAATGTCTGCCCATTACTTCAATAATATTCGCCCTTCCATGGGAAGTAGATGTATCTCTAATATTACTTATGGCATCTATTACAGTATTAATAGCTGTATCAAATCCTATGGTATAATCAGTATAGCCTAAATCGTTATCAATAGTTCCAGGTATTCCAATAGTGGGAAATCCTAGTTTATTGAGCTCACTAGCTCCCCTCAGTGATCCATCTCCTCCAATAACTACTAGCCCATCAATCCTAAAAACTTTTAAAACAGTCTTAGCTTTCTCTCTTCCAGCTTCAGTTGTAAATTCTTCACACCTTGCAGTTCTCAGTATAGTTCCACCTCTATGAATAATATCTGCCACTGAAGAAAGATTCATTTCATATATATTCCCGTCTATTAATCCGTTGTATCCTTGCTTAATTCCCATAACTCTTAAATTATTGTAGATGCCTGTTCTAACAACAGCTCTAATGGCTGCATTCATCCCAGGTGCATCTCCTCCACTAGTTAATACCCCTATAGTTTTCATAAATAGCCTCCCTCCAAGCCAACCCGGTCTCGTAACGTCCCGGTTAGTTTAAAAATCCACACTTTTAAAAAATATTATTTCAAAAAATATACTTAATAGTATCCTATGCCTAAATCCATTAAAGCAGCCTGAGCATCATCTGCCTCGAATTCTGGGACCAATATCTTGTAAACTATATTGTCTCCTTCTTTTGAAAAAGGTTTCACTTTAACTAAGAAACCCTCAGTTCTTAGTTTTTCCTGTAATTTCTTAGCTTCCTCTGCACCTTCTATCATATATACTGCTGTCCACATCTTATTGACCTCCAAAGCTTCTATTTCTATGATGAATATTATTATGAACGGATACTACAAGCATATTATATCATAAAATTAGAAATATCTACTATTGATTTTGTTGAAAATCTATTAACAAACCTTCACACAATCCCTTCCTAACATTTCCTCAAGTTTTTCTAACAGCTCTTGATTATCAGCATCTACCCACAAATCTCTATCGGCCATTATAGTACTTTTATTTTTTTCTAAATATACATAAACTGGTACTGTACCACTATATTGAGTTAATACCTTTTTTATCTTTTCAAGATAGCTAATTGATTTTGAACTAGGAATTTTTATATATACCTTATCTTTTTTAGATTTTACAAGAGGTTTAATAGTTTCTACTATTATCTTAGGATCTTCCTCTTCGCTTAAAGCAAGTCTTCCATCAACAATCACAATACTATCTTCATAAATAAGCTTACTATACTTTTCAAAAGTTGCAGGAAAAATAAGAAGTTCAATTGTACCGTATAAATCTTCTAACGTAGCAAATGCCATCATATTATTATTTTTAGTAATTTTATTCTGCTTCTTTACAATTATTCCTCCGATTGTCACTTTTTTTCCATCACTAATAGTAGCTGCGCCTACCTCCATATTCTCTACTGCTTCATTAATATCTACAGTAGTCACATTTGAAAGTTTCTTAATCTCTTCTATGAAAGATGAAAGTGGATGTCCACTAATATAAACTCCCAGCATTTCCTTTTCCATGGATAACAAAGTCCTTTCGGGAAATTCTTTAATATCTGGAAGTATGTCTAAGTTTAAGTCAGGATTATCTTCAGGACTTATTACATCAAATAAAGAAAATTGCCCTTTTACATTTCTCTTTTTGTCCTGATTTATACCATCTAAAATTCTTTCGTATACAGCAAGCAGTTGTGCTCTATTAGCCCCTAAAGAATCAAAGACTCCACACTTAATCATGCTTTCAATCATTCTTTTATTTATAACATTTAAATCTACCCTTTGGCAAAAGTCAACAAAACTGTGAAACTTTCCACCTTTTTTTCTAGTCTCAACTATTGAATCTATTGCAGCAGCACCAACATTTTTAATAGCTGCTAGTCCAAATCTTATTGCCCCGTCTTTCACTGTAAATTTAGAATAGCTTTCATTTATGTCAGGAGGTAAAATTTTTATTCCAAGTCGTCTACATTCCTGAATATATAATGAAATAGAACTTGTACTTCCAATAACACTTGTCATAAGTGCAGCCATAAATTCAACAGGGTAGTAATACTTTAACCAAGCTGTCTCGTAGGCAACAACTGCATAGGCAGCAGAGTGAGATTTATTAAATGCATAGTTTGCAAAGTCTATCATTTCGTCGTATATTTTATTAGCAGTTTCTTCATCTACTCCATTTCTAATAGCTCCCGGTATTTCTACTTCTCCCTTTTCATTGACTTTTCCATAGATAAAGTGCTTCCTCTCTTGCTCCATTACATCCATCTTTTTCTTTCCCATAGCTCTCCTTACTAAATCAGATCTACCCATAGAAAAACCGCCAATATCTCTTACTATCTGCATCACCTGCTCCTGATAAACCATACAACCATAAGTTACATTGAGTATTGGCTCAAGCTTTGGATGTAAATACACAATAGAATCCGGATTATTTTTATTTTGTATATACCTAGGAATCTGATCCATAGGTCCGGGTCTATATAAGGAGTTAGCAGCTACAATATTTTCAAAACAGGTTGGCTTAAGCTCCTTTAGGAATTGCCTCATTCCAGAACTTTCAAACTGGAATACTCCAAGAGTCTCTCCTTTACTAAACATGTTGTATATATTAGGGTCATCATATTCGCAGTTTGAAAAATCTACTTTAACATCATGATTTTCTTCAATGAGATTTATTGCATCTCTAATGACTGTAAGAGTTCTTAAGCCTAAAAAGTCCATTTTAAGTAGTCCTAACTCTTCAAGTTCTGTCATTGTAAACTGAGTAATGATACTATCATTATTTCTTGCCAATGGGACATATTCAGTAATAGGCAGCTTTGATATTACTACACCAGCAGCATGAGTTGAAGTATGTCTAGGTAATCCCTCTACTGCTTTTGCTAAGTCTATAAGCTCTTTTACAGATTCATCATCTTCATAAAGTTCACGTAGTTTTTTATTTATATCTAATGCTTTATCTATGGTCATACCTATAGCCATTGGAATTTGCTTAGCAATAAAGTCTACTTCTCCGTAAGGCATATTTATAGCCCTTCCTACGTCTCTAATTGCTGCCCTTGCTGCCATAGTACCAAATGTAGCTATTTGTGCTACCTTATCAGCACCATATTTAGAGATAACATAATCTATTACTTCTTCTCTTCTTTCATAGCAAAAGTCTATATCTATATCCGGCATTGACACTCTTTCAGGATTTAAAAACCTTTCAAAGATTAATCCATATTTTACAGGGTCTATGTCTATAATTCCTAATGTATAGGATACTAAACTACCTGCTGCGGAACCACGACCAGGCCCTACCATAATTCCATTGTCCTTAGCGTACTTAATAAAGTCCCAAACAATAAGAAAGTAATCTACATATCCCATCTTTTCAATGGTATTCAACTCATGTTCAAGTCGATCGATTAGCTCTTGAGTTATTTCACTATACCTTTTCTTAAGACCTTCATAGCAGAGATTTCTCAAATACTGCTGATTAGTCATTCCCTCAGGTGCACTAAATGCTGGTAAATGCAAAGTATTAAAGTCTAATTTAACATCACATCTATCTGCGATTTTTACTGTGTTTATTATAGCCCCATCAAAACCACTAAATAATTGCTCCATTTCTTCACTTGATTTTAAGTAGAATTCAGAAGAAGGAAATTTCATTCTATCTTCATCATCTATTGTCTTTCCTGTCTGGATGCATAGTAAGACATCATGAAATCTTGAATCTTCTTTGTTTATATAATGTACATCGTTTGTAGCTACTAAAGGTATGTTTGTCTCTCTGCTGAGCCTTAAAAGCTGTTGATTTAATAGTTTTTGTTCTCTCATTCCGTGGTCTTGAAGCTCAAGATAAAAATTATCTTGACCAAAAATATCATTATATATTAAAGCAGTTTGCTTAGCTTTTTCATAATCTCCATTAATTAAATATTGCTGTACTTCTCCTGCAAGACATGCACTTAGAGCAATTATACCTTTACTATATTTTCTAAGAACTGAATGATCTACTCTAGGCTTGTAATAGAAGCCGTTAATAAATCCTTCTGAAACTATTTTAATTAAATTCATGTATCCTTCATTGTTTTCTGCTAGAAGAACAAGATGATATTGGTTTTTATCTCTATTAGGATCTTTTTCGGTATACTTACCCCTTGATATATATACTTCACAACCTAATATAGGCTTAATTCCTTTTTTAACAGCAGTTTTGTAAAATTCAACTACTCCGTACATAGCTCCATGATCTGTTATAGCTATGCTGTCCATATTAAGCTCTACAGCCTTATCTATAAGCTTATTTATCCTTGAAGCTCCATCTAAAAGACTGTATTGGGTATGAACATGAAGATGCACAAATTTACTTTTTAAGGAATTATTCATATCTTCACATCCCTTTAAAATGTATAGAAATACTATGCAAGTCTGCAAGATTTGTCTGTAATTAATGAAGTACCTGAAATGCTTTTTTCGAAAATATAATAAATTATAATAACATTTCCTGAGCTGCTGCAAAAGCGATTTGTACAAATCAAGATTTCATCAATCTATTTTAAAGTTCATTAGGTCAGGTCCATTTTTAACAAATCATTTTAAAAAAATAATAAAGATAGCGAGTTTCACTACCTTTATTATAACAAAACACATATTAGTTTACAATTTTAAGTAATCAGAATAATTTTACATCATCAACAGTTCCGACAATTTTAATTGAATCTTCAGTCTCAGATAAATCTAGTATGTAGGGTATTTTCAACTTTTTTCCTGAATCATCATATAGTATTCTAACTGTAGGTCTTGCTGGATAATTCTTTTTATTAAAAACTACATACCCCTTATATCCTGTATTAAGTAATATACCTTGTCCTACTGGGTATCTAGCAATATTTTCTACGAACTTGTCAACAATTACATTATCAAATTGGCTTCCTGACACAGAAGCAATATAATCTATGGCTTCATTTGTATTTACTCTTGACTTATATACTCTATCATTTGTCAAAGCATCAAATACATCAGCAACCGCAACTATTCTGGCAAAAGGATGAATATCTTCACTTTTTAAATTCTGAGGGTAACCTTTACCGTCATATCTTTCATGATGTGATAATGCAATTATTCTAGAATCATAGCTAATGTTTTTTATGTTATTTAAAATTGCATATCCTAACGTTGTATGTTTTTTTATTTGCTCATATTCCATAATAGTAAGAGTAGAAGGCTTATTTATTATATCTGAATCTATTTTAGTTTTACCTATATCATGAAGCATTGCGCCAATACCCAAATCAATGAGCTTTTCTCTATCATATCCCAAGCTTATAGCTGTTATTAAGGATAATATGGTTACGTTTACACAATGACCATAAGTATAATCGTCTAAAGCTCTTATTTCTGAAAGATTTACTAATATGTCCTCTGCTTCTAATAGGTCATCAATTATTTTAGTAACTAAATTCCTTATATTTTCTACTTCTTTTTCGTCAAAATAACATATATTGTCCATTATTTTTTCTATGGCAAAAAAAGAACCTATTCTTAATTCTTTTCTAACAATATCATGTATTGTATTCTTATCACTTAAATCATCCCTTATATATAAGCTCCTAATTCCTAACTCCACAAGCTTATTTAAATATCTTTCCTTGATTACAACGCCCTCATCAAGTAACATATTGTCCTTGCTTGTAAATATAGGTCTTGCAGTTACCATTCCTTCTCTAACAAAATTAAGCGGCATCAATATCATAAATTGTCTCCCCTGTAAAAAACTATATTGCTATAACATACATTATACAATAACTTTTACTATAAATCGACTTTTCTTGATGATTTTATATAAATTAGGAATTTGAGCCTATATAAATTTGACGCTTTTTGTCTAAAATTATTGCTGGTCTAACTTATTCTCAATTAAGTCCATAATATCCTTAATAGCCACATCTTCATCAATACCATCTACTATTATTTTAATTTCCTCACCAGGATATACCCCTAATGCCATTATACCCATAATGCTCTTTGCATTAACTTTTTTTCCTTCCTTCTCTACAAATATTTCACTTTTATATTTACTACAAGTTCTTACAAATAATGCAGCAGGTCTTGCATGAAGACCTACACTATTTTTAATAACTGCTGTTTTAGTGATCATACTTGTTTCCTCCTCTCCCTTAATTGCTCTGCAATCTCTTCTAATTTTCTCAACCTATGGTTTACTCCTGATTTTCCAATAGCTGGAGTAAGCATCATTCCTAATTCCTTTAAACTCGCTTCCCTATGCATAAGTCTTAGTTTTGCAATATCAACTAAGTTCTCGGGTAAATTTTCAATTCCAATTACACTATCTATATATTCTATATTTTCTTTTTGCTTCTATGAAGCATTTATTTTTTTTTCTAAATTAGCTGTTTCACAGTTAACTATTCTGTTTACATTGTTTCTCACTTCTTTTAGAATTCGTATGTCTTCTAATTTAAGGAGCGCAGAGTGTGCCTCCATTATATTTAGTAGATCTACAATTTGCTCTCCTTCTTTTAAATATACTACATAGCTTTCTTTTCGCATTACTATTTTAGAATTCAGTCCAAAGGAATTTATTAGATTTGATAAATCTTCACTATGTTGCTGGCTATGCGTAACAAATTCTAAATGGTAAGTCTTTTCAGGATTACTGATAGAACCACCTCCTAAAAATGCTCCCCTTACATATGCCCTTTTGCAACATCTTTTTTCAACTAGCTTTTTAGGTATACCATAGTTTATAATATATTGTTGTTCACTATCTTTATTTAATACACCAACATCTATAAGAATTGTTTCAGCATCATTAGAATTGCTGACTATAATCAAGTAGCTATTATTCTTTTTAAGTTGTTTGTTTTTTCTAACCATTACTTCAGTATTTACATTATATAGTAGTTTAAGTAGAGAAAATATTCGTCTTGCTATAGCAGCGTTTTCAGTAGTAAATTTTAAGCTTACCCTTCCCAATCCACTAATTTGGACAGAACCACTCATTCTAATAAGTGCAGCTAATTCTGCTAATACGCAGCAATTATTTTCTATTTCTAATCTTGATAATTCATTTTTAGTTATTGATGAAAATGACATATGCTACACCTACCAAAAATATTGATACTATATTACTATATATTATTTATAGCTCTAATAATTATTTTTTTCTCATCTTCATATTTTGCTATCTGACTTGCTCTATTAATATGAACAAATAGTGCATCTATAAAGCCTTCTTTTCTCTGAGGGATGCATTCCATGCTTCTGGCTTCCATTAAAAACCAATGAACTATCTTATTTACGACTTCATCTTCTTCTCTCGTATTTCTAAAGGTGTAGTTGATCTTGCCTAAGTATTTTATGATTTTGGCCTTCACTCCACCTTCTTCAAATACTTCCCTAATTGCTGTTTCTGCTATGTCTTCATTATCTTCTACTTTTCCTTTCGGCAAAACCCAATCTCCATTATATTTTTTTAATAATAGTATTGTATTGCCAAATACTACAACCCCTCCTGCACTTACTTCATATTTCATGTTGAAAACACCCCTATGCTAAAAATCCGAAACTCATAAACTAAAGTGTATACAATTAAATTATCATATTAGGACAAATCTTTCAACAGCCCACTATCATATTATTGTCTTATTTACTAATGAATTTATTTAATATACAATTATATTAAATTACATAAAATATTATCTAGGGAGGACTCACTATGAAAATTGATATGCAATATACTATTGACATGCTTGTTAAGATTTTAAAAACTCCAAGCCCCACTGGAAACACAAGAAAAGTTATGGATGTTATAGAAGAAGAATTCAAAAAACTTAATATTGATACCTACAGAACTAAAAAAGGAGCTTTAATAGCTACTATTAAAGGTAAAAACGATGGTATACATAGAACTTTATCTGGTCATGTAGATACTTTGGGAGCAATGGTAAAAGAAATAAAGGGAAATGGAAGGCTTAAAATCACACAAATTGGAGGATACTCTTGGAATACTATTGAAGGAGAATATTGCATAGTAGAAACCTCTACTGGTAAAGAGTATTCTGGAACTATATTAACAACTAAAGCTTCTACTCACGTACATGGAGGTGAAACAAGTAAAATTGAAAGAAACGAAAACACTATAGAAATAAGATTAGATGAAAATGTAAAAAATGCAGAGGATGTAGAAAAGTTAGGTATATCTGTTGGTGATTTTGTATTTATTGATCCAAGAACTACAGTAACTGAAAGCGGATTCATTAAATCAAGACACTTAGATGATAAAGCAGGAGTTGCAGCAATTCTAGCTGTAGCTAAATATTTAAAAGATAATAATTTAACTCCAAAATATACAACTAACTTTTTTATAAGCAACTACGAAGAAGTAGGTCATGGAGCTTCTGCATCTATACCTGGAAAAACTGTTGAATTTATCGCTATAGATATGGCTGCACCTGGAGACGGGCAAACATCAGATGAGTTCAGTGTAACTATTTGTGCAAAGGATTCAGGTGGTCCATATGATTTAGAACTTAAAAATAAACTAGTTCAAATTGCAAAGGAGAATAATATCAATTATAAAATAGATATATATCCATATTATGGTTCAGATGCAGGTGCTGCTTTAAGAGCTGGAGGAGAATTTAAACATGGTTTGATTGGACCTGGAGTAGATGCTTCTCATTCTCATGAGAGGACTCATAAAGATGCTATTGAAAACACTATTAAGCTAGTTGTCAACTACTTATTGTCAGAATAATAAGTTAATAAATATCTTTTGCAAGTTAAGAATTCCTAGTCTCATCTTTATATAATTACTCTAAACTCTTGCTGTTTAATAAAGTTAATCTGGAAAAAGATTAAAGCCTTAAATATTTTTGAAGGCTAAAATATCAACTACTAAAAAAAGTATCGCAAAACTACTGAATAAGTAGTCAGCGGTACTTCTTTTTTTCTATAAGTTAAATCTAATAAGTTTTATTTGCTTATTACACGCTTACCATTTTTTATCTTCCTTTACTTAATTAACAAGTTTAATTTTATGTATTAATCAGCAAAATAAAATAAAAAGGTGATTTTATGTCTATAAATGAGAAATTTATCATAAATCTTCAAGGTAAATCTTTTGTAACTTATGAAGGGCTCTTGGATCTAGCACATCAAAAAAATCTAAAATCAATACATGTAGAGCTTGTTCAGGTGCCTACAAAAGAAAACAATATGACTGCCATATGTAAAGCAACAGTAATCAGCGATAAAGGTACTTTTATTGATTATGGTGATGCAAATCCTAGCTCAGTAAATTCTAAAATTCAGCCTCATTTAATCAGAATGGCCTCTACACGTGCAAAGGCAAGAGCTCTAAGAGATTTTACAAATGTAGGAATGACAGCAATTGAAGAAATAGACATGGATGCAGAAGTTGAATCAATAAATAATACTTATGAAGCTTCATCTTCAGACTATATCTCTAAAGAGTTTCTTACTGAAGCTCCAACAAAAAGACAGTTAGATACAATAAAAAAATTATCTGATGATTTGAAAAAAAATATTGATGTTTCAACTTTAGATAAAAAAAGTGCAGGAACACTTATTTCAAATCTATTAGAGGAAAAATATAAGAAAAATTAACTAAAGAACTACTTTTAAAAATGTTCTTAATTAAACTGCAGAAAACAAAGGGCTGAAGTCCAATGAGCAAATAAACCCATTGGCTTCAGCCTTTTTTTAATAGTACAGTACTTTTCAAGCAGCTCTACTACACATACATTTTCTTTGAACTATTCAACAGGCTTTAATTTCGCTATAAAGTGTCTTAAAACCTTTGGTTCATAAGTAAACTCATAGCCTTTTAGTTGTTCTTTTCTCTTAGCTATGTTTATTAAGGCTTGAGCTACTACATCCATATGATTATTTGTATATACTCTTCTAGGTATAGTAAGTCTTAAAAGCTCTAATGGAGATTCTAACTGCTCTCCTGTATCAGGGTCTCTTCCTAGCAAGAATGAACCAACTTCAACTCCTCTAACTCCTGCTTCAATATAAAGTTCTACACATAGTGCTTGAGCAGGAAATTGATAATATGGTATATGTGGAAGAAGCTTTTTAGCATCTACGAATACTGCATGACCTCCAGCAGGTTTTTGTATAGGGATTCCAGCTTCATCTAGCTTTTTAGCTAAATACTCTACCTGTCCAATCCTCGCTTGAAGATAAGGCTCTTCTATGGCTTCTCTAATACCTCTAGCTAGAGCTTCCATATCTCTACCTGCTAATCCGCCATAAGTTGGAAATCCTTCTATAGGAATTACCATTTGCCTTACTCCATCAAATAGGTTCTCGTCATCTTTAATAGCGACCATACCACCTATATTTACTATTCCATCTTTTTTAGCACTCATAGTAAGTCCTTCTCCATATGAGAACATTTCCCTTACTATTTCTTTAATGCTCTTATCTTTATAGCCTTCTTCTCTTTGTTTAATGAAGTAAGCGTTTTCCGCAAATCTAGCTGCATCAAAAAAAACTCTTAATCCATATTTATCAGCTATTCTTTTAACTCCTTTTATATTTTCAATTGATACAGGTTGTCCTCCTGCACTATTACAGGTAACTGTAATTAGTATGAAGGCACACTTTTCTGCACCTTTCTCTTTAATGAAAGCTTCAAGTTTTTCTAAATCGAAGTTCCCTTTAAATGGATGTTCCTTCTGAGTGTCATATGCATCTTCTATTACAAGATTTACAGCTCTTCCTCCCTTAAGTTCAATATGAGCCTTTGTAGTGTCAAAATGCATATTCCCTAGTACATATTGTCCAGGTTTAATTAATAGAGGGAATAGTATGTTTTCTGCACCTCTACCTTGATGTGTAGGTACAAAATATTTATATCCTATTACTTCTTGAACAGTTTCTTGAAGATTATAGAAATTTCTACTTCCTGCATAAGCTTCATCACCAAGCATTAATCCTGCCCATTGATTATCGCTCATGGCACCAGTTCCACTGTCAGAAAGCAAGTCAATAAATACATCCTCTGATTTCAAAGCAAATTGATTGTAACCTACCTCTTGTATTTTCCTTATTCTTTCTTCTTTAGGTATTAATCTTATATTCTCTACCATTTTAATCTTATATGGCTCTGCCATTCTTGCATAGATTTCGCTCATAAAAAAACCCCCTTCACTTTATCAGTTTGAATTGAAAGTAGTTTGAATACTTTGAAAATGTTCTACGCATAATTTAATTATTCTATAAATAATGTAGATTTCCTTTATATTTCTATTTTTTAATATTCTAGTATCTGAAAAACACTTTATGCTTTTTACTAGATAATTTTCATAAAATAAATTTATTTGATTTTTCAATTTATAGTGTTATAATTTTAAAAAATATATATTATAGGTGATTAAAATGGATGAAAGAAGAATACCCACAATTTCAAGCTACCTAAAGAGAAATATGATTAATATACCTGAGGTAATAGAAAAAGCATCAGACATAAGAGTAAATGGAAAATTAATTCGTTCATTAGTGTTTTCAACAGACGTTGCTATAATAAAAAATATCAATGCAGATGCAGTAATGGCGGTTTATCCTTTCACTCCTCAGCCAGTAATTACTCAAGCAATTATGACTGCAGCTTCTGTTCCAGTTTTTTGCGGTGTAGGCGGTGGAATCACTACTGGAAAAAGGTCAGTTAACCTTGCACTGCATGCAGAATTTCAAGGGGCTATAGGGGTGGTAGTTAATGCCCCTACTCCAAATGATGTAATAAAAGAATTAGCAGATACTATTGATATACCTGTAGTAGTGACTGTTACTACAAGTAATACTGATATTTTAGAGAGAATCAAGGCAGGAGCTGCCATATTGAACATATCTGGAGCAAGTAAAACTCCTGAAATTGTTGCTTCAATAAGAAAGGATTTTCCTGATATACCTATTATCGCAACAGGCGGCCCTAGTAATGAAAGTATATTAAGAACCATTGAAGCAGGAGCCAATGCAATAACTTATACTCCACCATCAACAGCTGAGCTTTTCTCTAAATTAATGGAAAAATACAGAGGGGAATTATAAAAAAAGAACTGAAGTCCAAATTTATCAAGACCTAATTTGAAAAAATATTGAAAAATAAAAGAGATGACATACTATACATGTATAATATGTCATCTCTTTTTTCATATATTTCTAACTTATTAAATTTGTTTTGCAACTTATGACGCACATAATATAAATATTGTGTACTAATCTTGCATAATAACTAAGACCTAAGTACACCATACATTAAAGGCATAATAATCAAATACGCACTTATTATTGCTAAAATAGTATATTGCATAGCCTTCTCTGGTTTTCTTATTGCATTAATGATACCAATAATTAAAGTTAATGGTGTAATAAAAATTGTCCATAATCCAATTATTGCAAAAAACTCTATTATTTTATCCACTTTATTCCACTCCTTTAATGAGTACTTTCGTACATAATAATCTACTTATACTCATTATTTAATGCCATCATATCATATTTCATCAAGACTTATAACTGCTTATAAATTTCAGCATAATTTATTTTAACTTGCTCTCTAAGTTCTTTGTTTTCTTCTTCAAGCCTTTTAATTTTTCTCTTTAGACTTGCTATAATAGCATCCTTATTATTGTCCATCTCTCTTTTAACTTGAAAAGGTGTAGGAACTTGGGATTGTTGTTCTCTTAATGTTTCTATTCTATGTCTGATATCTATATTATCTTATTCTTCAGTTCTTTTTGTCTTCATAACTAAATCTATAATTATCTCACTTAATGCAATGGCATTATGCCTAATATAATTCTTTTTAATATCAATGAGATTATCCTTTATTACCTTAATATTCATATCAAATAAAATCTTTTCCTCTTCTTCTGTAATAATCACTGGTTTTGCACCATCTTTAATATATTTATCTAATGTATCCTCAGGAATTTCTTCTACATTAGTTATGACATAATCAATTATACCTTGTTTAGTGTGTTTAATTATAGCTTTTACATGGTCTAAAACACTATAATTATCTGTTTCACCTGGCTGAGTCATTACATTAGTTATATATATTTTTATAGCTGTTGCCTTATAAACCTCATCAACTATATCCTCAATTAGAAGGTTCGGCATAACACTAGTATATAAGCTGCCAGGACCTAATACTATACAATCAGCATCCCTTATGGCCTCTATTGCTTCATCTACTGGTTTAGACTTCTCTGGTCTAATAAATACTCGGTCAATTCTACTTCCTATTTCCTTATTCTTAATAGGTATATTAGACTCACCTTCTATAATACTACCATCATCTAACATAGCATACAGTTTTACATCTTCCAATGTCATAGGAAGAACCTTACCAGTCACTGCAAGTACATTACTCATTTCTTTAATGGCTGTTTCAAAATTACCGTATATCTCATTCATAGCGGCAATGAAAAGATTTCCAAAGCTTTGTCCCTTAAGCATTCCTTCTGTAAATCTGTGCTGTAATAGCTTTTCCATAGCTGGTTCTGTGTTAGCAAGGGCAAGTAAACAGCTTCTTATGTCACCTGGAGGAAGCATACCTAAATCCTCTCTCAAGATTCCTGATCCCCCGCCATCATCTGCAACAGTTACAATAGCAGTTATATTTGGAGTGTACTCCTTTAAACCTCTAAGTAAAACCGAAAGTCCAGTTCCTCCTCCTATAGTTACTACTTTAGGAGAATCAATAGGACTGCTTTTTTCGTAAATTTTATATTTTGGTTTTATTCCCGTCATTTTTATTTCCCCTCTATTTTTTTTCACAATCTCGATGTGACATAATAACCCTATACCCTTTCTGCTTTAGGTCTTCATATAAAACATTTGCGATAGTCACTGAACGATGTTTCCCACCTGTGCATCCTATAGCTATTACAAGCTGACTCTTACCTTCCTTAATATAATAAGGTATTAAAAAGTCTAGCATATCTATTAGTTTATTAATAAATATATTAGTTTGCTCCCACCTCAGCACATAATCTCTTACATCCTTGTCATTTCCAGTAAGTTCTTTTAACTCTGGGACATAATACGGGTTAGGTAAAAATCTAACATCAAATACTAAGTCTGCATCAAGAGGAATTCCTTTTTTAAATCCAAAGGAAACTATAGAAACAGTTAAGTTCTTAGTTTCTTTGCCTTCTAAAAATATATTCTTTATTTCTTCTTTTAGCATAGCTGTTGTAAGGTTTGTAGTATCTATTATATAGTTAGCGTTCATTTTTACTTCTTTCAATTTTTCTCTTTCTCTTTCAATACCATCAATTATTCTACCCTCAACACTTAAAGGATGTGGTCTCCTCTGTTCTTTAAACCTTTTAATTAATACTTCATCAGAAGCATCTAAAAATAATATTTTATATTCAAAACCTGATTCTTCAAGGTCATGAAGGCTCTTGAATAAATCATTGAAAAATTGTCCTCCTCTTATGTCAACAACTACTGCAACCTGTTCAATATTTCTTTTAGAATAAAGGCATAAATCTGCAAAATCAGGCAGCAATGCGGGAGGAAGGTTGTCCATACAATAATAGCCTATGTCTTCAAGTACTCTAACAGCTTGGCTCTTTCCAGCTCCTGAAAGTCCAGTAATAATTATGAATTTCATAAAAAGCACCTCTTTCCATTAGTTGGCGGCATTTATTATTCTTTCTATACTGAGATTTGCCTCTATAGCTCTTTGTATGGCTTTCTCAACATTTCCTACATCTTCAGGTCTATGGGCATCACTGTTAATCATAAATTTCACATCTTCTTCAGCAGCAATTTTAATATATTCAACTGTTAGAAAACCATGACTAGCATTAATTTCTAGTGCTGTACCTCTTTTAGCTGCAGCCTTAGCTAATTCTCTTGTATCAATATCAACTTTAGCACCTGGATGAGTAATCAAATCTATATCATATCTATTTATTGCATTAATTACTGCTTCAGTATTTAATTTTCTAGCTTTCATTGCAGAATCCTTAGAATATTTTCCTATATAATTTAATACGAACATTTTATAGGCATCTCCTAATGACTTAGGAACAGCTCCAAAATGGAATCCAACTAGAAGTATGTCTATCATTTCTATTATTTCATCATCTACATCTATTTCCCCGTCATAACCTATTATATTAGCTTCTACTCCTAAAAGAATATTTATTTCTTTATACTCTTTATTTAATGAATCTATCTCATTTCTCATTTTAGAAAAATTTTTTCTCTTTACTCCAAAACCTGCATGTCTCGGACCATGATCACATATAGCAATCTCTTTAAGCCCCTTTTTTATGGCACTTTCAACATTTTCTCTTATTGTACCTTTACCATGACTATATATAGTATGAGTATGATAATCCCCTGTAATTTTCATTAGTAACCTCCTCTTTTCTTATATCATAACAAACCACTACTCTTCTCCCAAAATTTTAACCTCAGTTTCAAGTTTTACTCCAAACTTATCAGAAACAGTCTTCTGAACAACCTTAATTAAATTTATAACATCATTGCTCGTAGCTTCACCTACATTTACAATAAATCCGCTGTGTTTTTCTGAAACCTGCGCATCTCCCAATCTAAGGCCCTTTAATCCTGCATCTTCAATTAGTTTACCTGCAAAGTGCCCTTCAGGCCTTTTAAATACGCTGCCCGCACTTGGCAGATTAAGAGGTTGTTTTGATGTTCTCTTTTCGGTAAGTTCATCCATATATGCTTTTATATCTTCATACTTGCCTTCTTTCAATTTCATTTCTACCTGCACTACAATTAGGTTCTCATCTTGAACTCTGCTCTGTCTGTACCCAAATCTCATATCCTTATTTTCATATTCAATAAAATTGCCATCTGTATCTAAGCATAAAACCTTAGTTACTACGTCCTTCATTTCTCCTCCGTAAGCACCAGCATTCATAGCTATTGCTCCACCTAAAGAACCTGGTATGCCACTAGCAAACTCAAGTCCACTTAAAGAATATTTCAGCGCAACTTTAGATACTGCAGATAATAAGGCACCTGCCTCAGCAATTATTTTTGTACCTTCCACTTTAATTTGGCTTAAATGCTCTGAAATCTTAATTACAACACCACGTATACCTTTATCTCTAATGACTAAATTGCTTCCGTTGCCCATTACAAAGTAGTTTAACCCTTCATCTTTGCATAATTTTATTGAGTTAGCTAATTCTTCTATTGTCCCTGGAATTACAAAAACATCTACTGGTCCACCTATTTTAAAAGATGTATGCTTCTTCATAGGTTCATCAATTAAAACAACACCTTTTTCAATTATATTCTTAAACAATCTATAAACATGATTTTTATCCAACATCATCAACTCCCATACTAGCAATTTACTATTTTAGTATATCTTTTTTTATCAAAATTAACAACTAATAGCAAAATAATAAAATGTACTATCTATCATTAAGAAGCATAACCTGTCTTCTTGCTTCTTCAATAGCCTCTTCTGCAGTCTTTTCGCCTAAAATAGCCAATCTAATCTGATTCTGCAGAATTCTATCTATTTCATTCCATTCTTTATGTTTAGGCAGTGGAATAGTGTAAGATAAGCAGTCCTCTATTTTCTTCATATTAGAATCATTGATATATATATCTTCTATGGTACTCTTAACTGGAAATACACCTAATCTCTCAAGTTCTTTTTGATAATCATCTCTTGTAATAAATTTAAGAAATTTGACGCACATATCCAATTTACCCTTATCTTGCTGCTTAAAAATTCCATATGCACTAACGCTGTTGTTCAAGGATATAGGTAGTCTTCTATCTCCAATAGGGTAATTTGCTACCATGTACTCAAATCCTTCTCCTGATTGGTATTTATCTGAAAGAGTTTTTGCAGCCCAAGATCCAGTTGGAAATACTGCCACCCTTTTTTGATTAAAAAACAAGTTCCAGGTTTCATTTTCATCATAAATTCCAAACTCTTCAGGAGTGACATTATACTTTTGTTTCAAGTTCACAGCCTTTTGAAGTCCGCTTATGGCTTTTTCACCATAAAAAGCATATTCACCTTCATCGTTAACTATTTCAGCTCCATCACTTAATATTATACCCCATAAATTATAAAAATCAGGTTTAATTGGAGAAATAAACCCAAAATAGTCTAATTTCCCATCTCCATTAGCATCCCAGGTCAAAGCCTTCATTTTTTCTACAAATTCTTCATAAGTCCAGTTTCCATCTAAGGGAAGCTCCACTCCTCTTTCTCTAAATAATTCAACATTTAAAAACATTGAATATGTTGTCATCATAAAAGGTACTCCCCACATTTTCTCATCTTTAGTCACTGCACTTATAGCTAGATACTTAAATTCTTTAATCTCTTCCTTTGAAAAATATTCATTTAATGGCTCTAGTATAGATTCATCCATATATAAATAATCAGTTCCTACAGGAGCTATATCTGGAAGATTCCTTGCCTTAAGTGCTATCTCTAGCTTATTAGGTCCTTTTCTCCAATCTAATGGTACAAATTCTATATATACTCCAGGATTTTGCTTCTCAAATCGTCTAATCTTATCTTGTATCCACCCATATCTGCTTCCAGTTTTCGAATCAACTCTTGGGAAGTCCCATAGTTGAATTACTCCTTTCCATTCTTCAGACTTTGCAGTATTTAACTCTTCTATTTTTGCAGGCCTATATACAAAAACATATAAGGGCCATAAAAAAATAAACAACATTAAAACTGACGAAATGACAATCTTAAGCACCTTCTTCATACTATCACTCCTTAGAATATAAATATTCTAAGAAGATGTCCTTTATGTAACCATAATTTAATGCCTCTTGTATAAATGAAGCTTTTCTTAAGCTACTGCATAAGCAACTTGCACAAAATCAAGGGTTTCTGCAGCCTACTTAAAGCTCATTAGAGCAAGTTCTTACTTAAAGAATATCAAAATAGGACTTTCATACTCGCTATAAAAAAACCTGTTTCTACAAGATACTTAATAATCTATACATTATCCTAAATTTAAAATATAAATTATTTAGTATTCTTGCTTTCACAGGTTTTAGTAAAACCTAATTCAGTTTTAATTGTATGCTCTCATCATTTCCTTAAGCATTTCAATGAATCTTTCCCTATTTAAACCTAATGATACTTCAGCATTAGGGGGATTTCCAGTAACCCTATTCATATCAATTACTGTTCTGCCATAAGTAAGCTTGCCCTCAGTTTCTATAGCTACATAATAATTTTCTTTTTGAATTACATCAGGCTCGATTACAGCAGCTACTGCCAAGGCATCATGTATAATAGCTCCTTCTAAGCCTTCGCTTTTTTTACGGAAGTTGGCATTAAAATCTAAAAGCTCCCTTACAACATCAGATATTCTGCTTTTTATTGAACAAATGTCCTCTATTTCATTTTGATATACTATTGATTTATTTGTGGCATCCAGAGATACCATAGTTATAGGTATTCCAGATTTAAATACAATATCTGCTGCTTCTGCATCTACATATATGTTAAACTCTGCTGATGGAGTTGTATTTCCTAAGTAAGATGAACCTCCCATCAATGTTATTCTTTCAATTTTGTCTTTAATGTCTGGATATACTGTCAGTGTAATAGCTATATTTGTAAGGGGCCCAAGGCATATTAGCTGAAGCTTACCCTCACAGGCTTGTGCTTCTTCGTAAATAGTATCCCAAGCCTTTTTATTATAAACTTCTTTATTGTTTTCAGGCAATACTAATGTGCCTAAACCTGTCTTTCCATGTACCCATTCAGCAGTTTCTAGTGTTCTTATTAACGGTCTTTCTGCTCCCTTTGAAACTTTTACCTCTTTACCTATATAGCCTACTAAGTCTAGGGCATTTCTTGTAGTTCTCTCAATAGGAATATTCCCTGCTACTGTAGTTAGTACTTTTATATCCAATCTGTCTGATGAAAAAGCTAGAAATATGGCAATTGCATCATCCATACCTGGATCTGTGTCTATAATTACTGGTATCTTCATAAAATCTCTCCTCATCTAAATAATTTTATCCCCTCTTTTTTATAATAGCATAGAGGTTTTTATGAAGCAACAACCCTAGTAACTTGCTTTTTTACCATTGCTTTTTACATATTTTCAAAATTTTTAAAATGTTATTGACAACTACAGGTTACATATGTAAACTATAGTTAAGGTTACAAATGTAAACTGGAGGTAGTAAAATGGTATCAAAAATAACAGATTCAGAATTTTTAGTAATGCGTGTACTCTGGGAAGCAGGACAAGAGCTTACTATTACGCAAATAAGAGAAGCATTAGAAAAAACTACAGACTGGAACAGCTCCACAATAAAAACACTGATTAGAAGACTAGTTAATAAAGGAGCAGTTGAAGCTTCAAAGAAAGAAGTATACTATTATAAGCCCCTGATTACTGAGGCTGAATATAATAAATGCGTTACAAAAGATTTAATCGATAGACTTTATAATGGTAGTGCAAAAAACTTAGTTGCGTCTCTTATAGATAATAAGAATCTAACTGAAAAAGATATTGAAGAATTGCGAAGTATGTTTAAGGTAGGTGGAAAAAATAAATAATTTATTTATATTAGTTCTTTCCCTTTCCCTATCAGGTACTATTCTTGCATTGATATTATTTTTAATTAAACCACTAATAGAAAATAAGATATCTAAGTCTATACAGTATTATATCTGGATTATAGTTTTATTGAGATTAATAATGCCTTTTTCTCTAGAAGAAAACTTGATGAACAAAATATTTTATAACAATGATTTCCCAAGACTAGTATCTACAAATCAAAAATCATACTTATCAAATGATGAGGATTCTTTAATAATAGCAAACGCTCCAATAACTCTTGATGTAAAAGAAAAAACTGAAATCAAAACTTATAATCACAATATAGCAAATGAAAATTATTTTGTTAGCTTGATTAACATGTTTAATGACTATGCATTTTATATTTATCTATTAGGAGTTATTATTACAATAGCTATAAATACAGCTAGTTATCATAAATTCTTAAGAGAATTACTTGTCTCACTGAAAGATGTAACTGTTCAGGAAAATTTACTATTAACTTCATTGACTGAAGATAATAAAAAAATAAGACTATTTAGAAGCTCACTAGTTAATACTCCTATGTTAGTTGGTGTATTAAGTCCAAAGATAATAATTCCAAACATTAATTACAATAAAAATCAGCTTAAACATATACTATCCCATGAGCTTATACATTATAAACGTTTTGATATTGGATTAAAGTGGTTAACTATGCTAGCTACATCTATTCATTGGTTTAATCCAATGATGATATTGATTAGAAAAGAAATAAACAATATATGTGAATTATCATGTGATGAGGCTGTCATCAAAAATTTAAACAATGATGAAAAGCAAGAATATGGAGACACCTTAATATTTACTGCAGCTCAATATAGACATCCTTCAAGCAGGCTGCAAGCGACAATGTGTGCTGAGAAAAAAGCTTTAAGAAAAAGACTACTAGCTATTATGAATTATAACAAACAATCAAATCTAAAAATATTAACTTCTATACTATTATTTACAATGACTATTTTTAGTAGCCTATTTCTAGGTGCTTGTACAATTAGAACTCCTAAAGAACCCCCACAAGTCATAATAACTAACGAAACTGACTATTCACAAGCTGCATATACAATACTAAAAAATAAATGGAATGGAGAAGAAAATACCCAATATTCCTTCTATGAAACAGCTAAGAAAAATAACCTATTTTCAGACCTTCGTTTTACTACTGCTGATGAAAAAATTAAAATTGATTTCGGAAAATTCAAACCTGATTCAGTTTCTGTAAAAGTAGCTCTATTTGAAGATATCAACAGTGAAGCTCCTTTAAAAGTATTAAACGTACCTGTATATAATAATAAGGGGATATATGAGTTTAACAGTCCTTATAATATAGATTTAGATGATAATGAAGTAAAAGCAAAGTGTAAGATATTCAGTATTTCTTCTACTTGGGGAAAAAATAGCTGTGAATATATATTTGTTACAGAAACTCCTTCTTATTTTAGTAAATCAACTAATCCCGCTGAAAATAACACAATTGAAGTCAGCAAACTACAGACTGAAGCAGGCAATAGAAGTGAACTCGATTTACTTGATGTTGAAAAAGTAGCTCTTGAATTTTTAAGTTCAAAGGAATTTACTGAATACATAGATTATAGAAACGTTGAAGGAATAAATAAAAATCCTATTAGTATAAGCAATTTTAGCGATTACATAGTAGTAAAATATGGACTTAAAAACCCATATGGATACATAGAACTAAAGCTTATTCATCCGCAAAATTCTGATAATTGTAAATGGATAGTTGATAGTTATAATGTTAAAATGAGGACATATGCCGAGTAAAGCATATGTAAATATAGAAAAGGTGTTATTGCTTCAGCTTGATTTTTTATACATATTGGTTTAAAATGGAAATAGAACGTAATTTAGGTCAAAATTTATGAAAGCATAAATGAGAAGAAAATACTAAAAAAATTAAGTTGAAAAACTTTAAAATGTATCACAGTTATAATCCATTTCAGTTATATAGTATATAAAGCATATAATATTTTATGGAGGTTGTTAGATGAAAAAAATCATCTCTAAAGTTATATTATTCTCATCTAGAAACTATAAAGTCTTAATACTGTCTATTTTACTGTTCTTATCACTTTTGTATAACTTTAAGCTAAAAAGTGAATTAGACAGGTTTCTTTTAACAAGCAATATTTGGGGAACTTACAGAGTTGAAAATAGTGGTGGTCCAAATCCTGATGCTGAATACTTTGTCTTTACATATAATAATAGCTATTATAAGTATAAACAGTTTGAAGTGCTGGATAAAGGAACTTTTGAGAATATTTATGACAATGTATATATCTTAAAAAGTGAGAATACAGATGAATATATAGTATATAGTGATAAAAGATTCCACTTTTATGATAGAGAATGCAATACTGTTATACCATTCACTAAAATTTCTGATAACCCATTATTTATAAACATAAGAAGTGATCAAACAATTGGGGAATACAGCAAAATAAGAGCTAGGAACTAAATCCTAGCTCTTTCTTTTAATTTATCTTTACACTTCTGCTAACTTCTTATATTTTTCATATCTTTCCTTAGCATCTTTCTCTGCTTTTGCGAATAGCTCTTCTGCTACTTCTGGGAATGTTCGTACTAGTGATGTGTATCTTACCTCACTATTTAAGAATTCTCTAAATGAAGCAGTAGGTTCTTTAGAATCTAGGATAAATGGATTCTTTCCTTCTTTTGCTAATAATGGATTGAATCTATATAGATGCCAGTATCCTGATTCTACTGCTTTCTTAGCTTGATTTTGTGTACGACCCATTCCTTCTCTAATTCCATGATTAATACATGGAGCATATGCAATGATTAGTGATGGCCCATCATAGCTTTCTGCTTCTGTAATTGCTTTTAAGAACTGATTCTTATCAGCACCCATAGCTACTTGTGCTACATAAACATAACCATATTGTGCTGCTATCATTCCAAGGTCTTTCTTCTTAACCTTCTTACCTGAAGCTGCGAACTTAGCAACAGCTGCAGTTGGAGTAGATTTAGATGACTGACCTCCAGTATTTGAATATACTTCTGTATCAAATACTAGTACATTTACATTTTCTCCTGATGCTAGTACATGGTCTAATCCACCATATCCTATATCATATGCCCATCCGTCTCCACCGATAATCCATACAGACTTCTTAATTAGGTAATCTTTCTTATCTGCAAATTCTCTTAATATTTCATCTGCTCTTGTATTTCCAGTATTTATATCTACTAGAAGCGGAAGCATCATAGCAGCAGCTCTCTTAGATTTTTCAGCATCTTCTTTATCTTGTAACCATGCAGTAAATGCTTCATTAATCTTATCTGAAATATTTAGCTCAATTAATTCTTTAGCTAAATCTGCTAATTTATTTCTAATTTGCTTTATAGCAATTGCCATACCATAACCATATTCAGCATTGTCTTCAAATAGTGAGTTTGCCCAAGCTGGTCCCTTACCTTCTTTATTTGCACAGTAAGGAGTTGATGGTGCTGAGCCACCCCAAATTGAAGAACAACCTGTAGCATTTGCTATGATCATTCTGTCTCCAAATAATTGAGTAATAACCTTAGCATATGGTGTTTCTCCACAGCCTGCACAAGCACCTGAGAATTCAAGCAATGGTTGTGCAAATTGACTGCCTTTTACAGTTGTTAATGGCATTAAGTCATCTTTTACTTCAACAGTCATAGCATATTCCCAGTTAGGTACTTGAACTTCTACTTGCTCCTCTATTGGCTTCATAATCAATGCTTTTTCTTTAGCAGGACAGATATCAGCACAGTTTCCACATCCAGTACAATCTAATGTACTTACTTGGATACGGTACTCAAGTCCTTCTAGACCTTTTCCAATTGCCTTCTTAGTTTCAAAGGTTCTAGGTGCATTTGCCTTTTCTTGTTCATTAAGTAAGAAAGGTCTAATTGCAGCATGTGGACAAACAAATGAACATTGATTACATTGAATACATTTGTCTATTTGCCATTCAGGTACATTAACTGCGATACCACGTTTTTCATAAGCAGCAGTTCCGTGTGGGAATACTCCATCTTCAGCTCCTACGAAAGTACTTACTGGAAGTGAGTCTCCTTCTTGTCTATTCATTGGTATTAATACGTTCTTTATGAAATCAGGAACATCTTTAGAAGCAGCAGCTTCATCTTTATGCTCTGCAGATTTCCAGCTTTCAGGTACATTTACTTTAACCAATGAATTTATACCTCTATCTATAGCATCACAGTTCATCTGGACTACCTTTTCGCCTTTCTTTCCATAAGTCTTAACTACCGCATCTTTCAAATATCTAACAGCATCATCTATGTCAATTACATTAGCAAGTTTAAAGAATGCTGACTGCATAATAGTATTTGTTCTATTACCTAGTCCTAATTCTTCAGCTATCTCAGTAGCATCGATTATATAGAAATTAATATCATTTTCTGCAATATATTTCTTCATATTTGCAGGAAGTTTTTCATCTAACTCTTCAACCGACCATCTGCAGTTTAGTAAGAATGTTCCACCCTTTTTAAGTCCTTTTAATAAATCATATTGATTTACATAAGCTTGAGTTGAGCAAGAAATAAAATCAGCCTCATCAATTAAATAAGTAGATTTTATTGGTTTGTTTCCAAATCTTAAATGAGATATAGTTACTCCACCTGACTTTTTACTGTCATATGAGAAATATCCTTGAGCATATAAATCTGTATTGTCTCCAATTATCTTAATAGAATTTTTATTTGCTCCTACTGTTCCATCTGAGCCTAATCCCCAGAACTTACATCTAATAGTTCCCTTTGGAGCTGTTCTAATCTCTTCTTTTACTTCTAGTGATAAGTGAGTAACATCGTCTACTATACCTATAGTAAATCTATTAATTGGTTTTTCAGATTTTAGGTTATCAAATACAGCTTTAATTTGTGAAGGTGTAGTATCCTTTGAACCTAATCCATATCTTCCACCTATGATAAGTGGAGCATTTTCTACATCATAGAATAATGTTCTCACGTCTTGATATAAAGGTTCTCCTAATGCTCCTGGCTCCTTAGTTCTATCTAATACAGCTATTCTCTTAACTGTTTTAGGTAATACATTAAAGAAATATTTAGGTGAAAATGGTCTATATAGATGAACCTTAATTAAACCATATTTTTCTCCATGAGCATTTAGATAATCTATTGTCTCTTCTATAGTTTCGCATACTGAGCCCATAGCCACTACTATGTACTCTGCATCTTCCGCACCATAGTAATTAAATGGATGATATTCTCTTCCAGTAATCTTTGTAATCTCTTGCATATAGTTTTCAACTATATCAGGTACTGCTTCATAGAATTTATTTGCAGCTTCTTTAGCTTGGAAGAAAATATCTGGATTTTGAGCTGTTCCCTTTGTATATGGATGTTCAGGATTTAAAGCTCTGTTTCTGAACTCTCTAATCGCATCATAGTCTACTAATTTAGCAAAATCTTCGTAGTCGATTTGCTCTATCTTCTGTATTTCGTGAGATGTTCTGAATCCATCAAAGAAATGAAGGAATGGAACCCTTGATTTAATAGCACTTAAATGTGCTACTCCTCCTAAATCCATTACTTCTTGAACACTTCCAGATGCCAAAAGCGCAAATCCTGTTTGTCTAGTTGCCATTACGTCAGAATGATCTCCGAATATTGAAAGCGCATGACCAGCAACAGCACGAGCTGACACATGAAATACCCCTGGAAGAAGTTCCCCTGCTATTTTATACATATTTGGAATCATTAGTAATAAACCTTGTGAAGCAGTAAAAGTTGTAGTTAACGCACCTGCAGATAATGAACCGTGAACTGTTCCAGCAGCACCTGCTTCAGACTGCATCTCTACAACATGCACTGTTTGACCAAAAATATTTTTCTTTCCATGGGAAGCCCATTCATCAACAAGCTCTGCCATAGTAGATGATGGAGTTATAGGATAAATGCCTGCAACTTCTGTGAAAGCGTATGCAACATAGGCAGCAGCAGTATTTCCATCCATGGACTTCATAACCTTTGCCATTTCGTTACCCCCTTAAATATTTATTAAATAAAAAATACTGTATACAATGCATTCCCTACCTTAAGTATATTAAACTCTCGATATAAAGTCAATAAAGCAAAAGACTATTATTTCTTACAAAAATGTCTCAATTGACAGAAAATTAGCTTTAGATTATTGAAACAATGCTATTAAATCTTTTTTTACCTTTAGACTTCAGAAAATTAATTAATCTATCTGTAGAAAAATTCATTATTAAGTTTTCTGGCATATCAACAGATAATAATACTTCCATAGCCTTATCAAATCTTCCTACGTCAAAGGCTATATGTGAGTCACTTCCTACGGTTATCATTACTCCATGTTCCTTACATAGTCTAGCTATTTCTATACAGTTTTTAAGGCTGCCCGGCCTACTTGAAACAAAGGAGCTATTATTTATTTCAATTAACGTTCCTGTTTCCTTAGCTTTTTTTACAACTTTCTCATAGTCTAAAGGAAATGCAGGATTTCCAGGATGAGCTATTATATCAACGTTTTTATTTTCCATTGCTTTTAAAATAGCATTAGTGTTGTTATCTATTCCTCCTGATTGGATACAGGCCTCATGTAATGAGACGATGACAATATCAAGTTTTTCTAGGTGCTGGTCTGATATGTCTAAGTTACCTTCGTAGTCGAGTATATTTGCCTCCACTCCTCTAAGTATCTGAACTCCATATATTGTTTCTGGAATAACCTTTTGGTTTAAGAAGTGAAATATATTAGATGTACCTTCCATTGATGGACCATGGTCAGTTATAGCAACCATTTCTAAACCTTTATTGTTTGCTTCTCTTGCTATCTCTATCACAGTACTGTAAGCATGGCCGCTGGCAACAGTATGACAATGTGTATCAATAACGAATCGCATTAAAACAACCCCTTTTTATTGATTTTGATTATTATTGATTTTGATTATTATTACCTTGCTTTTTCAATTCATATTCCTGTTTTAGTCTTTTATCTAACTCTAAGGCTGCATTATACCCAAATTGTTTTTGTCTAGTATTTCTTGTTGCCACTTCTAGAATCATAGCAACATTTCTCCCTGGTCTAACTGGTATAGTGAGCTTCGGCACCCTTTTCCCAAGAATATCAATATATTCATCATCTAATCCTAGTCTATCATATTCCTTTTGAGGGTCCCAATCTTCCAAATGTACTACTAAATCTATTGCTTCCCACTTTTTAACTGCCCCAACTCCATATAATCTTTCAATATCTAATATACCAAGACCTCTTATTTCAAGAAAATGTCTAATTATTTCTGGAGATTCTCCAATAAGCAAATCTTCTCCTACCTTCTTAACCTGGACTGCATCATCAGCTACAAGTCTATGACCTCTTTTTACTAGCTCAAGTGCAGTTTCGCTTTTTCCTACACCACTTTCTCCTGTAATTAATATTCCCATTCCATAGACTTCTACTAAAACTCCATGCATAGTTATCTGAGGTGCTAAGGCTTCATTTAGATAATTTACCAATCTATTTGTGAATTTTGTTGTTGCCATGTCAGTTCTAAGCACATTTTTATCATATTTTTCTGCTGCCGCAATAATTTCGTCAAATACTTCAAGATTTCTTGTAACCACAACTGCTGGTATTGGATATTGAAAAATAGAATCTATTCTTCTTGCTCTAATATCCTTTTCCATACCTTGTAAAAAATGCCACTCTGCATTTCCTATTATCTGAATTCTTTTATATCCGAAATATTTAAAAAAACCAGCAAGCTGAAGCCCCAACCTATTTATTTCATTTCTAGTAATTTCAGATTTTGAGTTTTTAGACTTATGTATAAACTCTAAGTCTAAATCCTGTGCTAACTTTTCTATTGAAACTGACCTCATATACTATTCCTCCCAAGTTATTTTGCTCTAAAAAAATCATATACCTGCTGAGCAGCTAATCTGTTCATCCCTTCAATGCTTGCAAGTTCTTCTACAGTCGCATTTTTAATGTTGTCAACTGAACCAAAGGCTCTTAAAAGTGCTTTTTTTCTTTTATCACCTATTCCCTTTATATCGTCGAGTACTGATTTAATCATTTTTTTATCTCTAAGACTTCTATGATATGTTATAGCGAATCTATGAGCTTCATCCTGTATTCTAGTTATCAGCTTAAAGCTTTCACTATTTGAAGGTAAAACTATTTCTTCATCTTCATAAGTTATAGCTCTAGTTCTATGAAAATCATCCTTTACAAGCCCACAAACAGGTATATTTATCCCAAAATTTTTTAATACCTTCTTAGCTACATTTACCTGTCCCTTCCCTCCATCTATCATAATAAGGTCTGGGAACACTGAAAAGCTTTCTACAGATATTATGTTCTTCTCAATCATATCTTTTTCTTCAAGCCCTCTATTAAACCTTCTAAAAATAATTTCTTCCATACTTCCGTAATCATCTGGTCCTACAACTGTCTTTATTTTGAATCTTCTATAATCGCTTTTCTTCGGTTGTCCATTTTCAAAAACTACCATTGATCCAACAGATTCTACTCCTTGAATATTTGAAATATCAAAAGCTTCTATTCTCCTTGGCATATTAGAAAGATTTAAAGCTTCCTTCAGCTCATTTAATGCCTTTTCATTTCCTTCTATTTTTCTTTTCATTTTTTCTCCATATTTGTCTAACATATCTATAGCATTTTTTCTTACCATTTCAATTAATAGATTTTTTTCTCCTCGTTTTGGAATTTTCACATTTACCTTTGAGCCTCTCTTTTCACTAAGCCAACTAGCTACTGCATCAATGTCTTCAAATTCTTCTTCTACAAGTATTTCTTTTGGTACATATGAGGTTCCTATATAAAATTGCTTTATAAAAGAACTGATAATATCGCTTCTACTTTGATATTCAGTATCTGTTAAGATAAAATGTTCTCTTCCTGTAATCTTTCCTCCTCTTACAAAGAAAATCTGCACACAAGCCTCGTCTATTCCAGTTGCTACACCTATTATATCTTGATCCACCATAGCAGTTGTAGATACAATCTTTTGTTTTTCAAGCATTAAGTTTAAGGAGTTAATCTTGTCTCTATATTTTGCAGCATTTTCAAAATCAAGTTTTTTAGCTGCTTCCTTCATTTTATTTTCCATTATTTCTATTAGCTTTTCTTCCTTACCATTTAAAAACATAATAATCTCATCTATCATTTCCATATAATCATTTTCATCTACATCATAATAACAAGGTCCTAAACATTTTCCAATGTAATAATTAAGACAAGGTCTCTGCCTTTTTTCATTTTTATTGAAATTCATATTGCATGTTCTAAGAGGATAGAGATTATTAATAATTTCTAGAGTGTCATTTACTGCGCCAACGCTTGTATATGGGCCAAAATATTTTGCTCCATCTTTAACAATTCTTCTAGTCTTCATTACCCTTGGAAATTTCTCATTTGTAGTAATCTTTATATATGGATATTGCTTATCATCTCTCAATAAAATGTTATACTTAGGTTTATGTTTTTTTATTAAATTTGCCTCAAGTATTAAAGCTTCAACCTCAGTATCTGTAATAATGTACTCAAATTCTGCAATATTTTTAACCATTGCATTTACTTTTGGAGTATGGTTTTTAGATGATTGAAAGTACTGCCTAACTCTTTTTTTAAGTGATACTGCTTTTCCAACATATATTATCTGGTCATCCTTATCCTTCATCAGATATACTCCAGGTTTATCTGGTAATTTTTTTAATTCTTCTTCAATATTGAACATCTGCTTCACCCTTATACATATTGATAGCTGATATATAATTATAATACCACATTTGCTATTGTTTAAATTTAAAAATTGTATATAATTTAAATAGTATAAAGTTTTTCAGGAGGTAAACTATGGCACAGACTAGAAAAGCTGTAATATTCTTCTTATCTTTTTTCATCACACTTTTGGCAACATCTTTATTTTTTCAATTAATAAGCCCAGCTATAGTAGATAAAGATCAAAGTGTAATGTTTAATATCATATCTCCATTAATTGCTACTATTGGATTAGTTGTATTTATGTTATTACAAGGGCTCATAAGATATTTATTTTATAGAAAGACTCTAGTTAGCAATACTAATCTAATAACAGCTAATATATATAAATTTAGTTTCAAGGAAAGACTCCTTCCCTATTTGTTTCTTATACTCATAAATCTTGCCCCTTTTTTAGGGACAATTATTTTTAATTATACATTTTTAATTAGAATACTTATATTTATAGGTGCCATCATTATTATTGAGATTCTTTTGAAAATATCTAATAAAAAAACTAATGTATTTTTTCAGAGAAATGGTATTTTGATAACAGGCTTTGACGTAAGAATTGAAATTCCTTTTGGGATAAATATGAATATTCACAACGATTCAGCTTTTTATAACTACAATGATATCAAAGACTATATAGTACTTCCAGATCATATAGAACTTAATATAATAAATGATTATGGAAAAATTGAATTTATGGCTGATGAAGAATTGAAAAGACAAGTCACTGGCATTATGATGCAAAACAAAATACCAGTAAAGAAGGTTATGGAATAAAATAATTTGACTGGGTTGGCACTTATATACCACCCAGTCAAACTATATGAGACTTTGCTCATTTATGATTATAGCTTAAATTTTGAAATACTTCTCTTCATTTCATTTGCTAAATTACCTAAATCCTCACTAGCATTTACAATTTGCTCTATTGAAGCTATTAGCTCTTCAATAGAAGCAGAAGCCTCTTCTGTTCCAGCTGCATTTTCCTCCGCTATTGCTGATAGATTTTGTACAAGGTCTACTAATTTGCTTTTCTTCATATTCATCTCATTTACCGAATCATTAAGCTTTATAATAACTGATTTTACAATGTCAATAGCTAATGCAATATTATCAAATTTAGTCTTAGTTTCCTCAACACTATATTTTTGCTCGTCTGCTATCGCTCTTATTTCAAGCATTTGCTGTACTGCACTCTCAGAATCAGCTTTTAAGCAATTAATTAACCCTTTTATTTCTTCAGTAAAACTATTAGACTGATCTGCTAATTTTCTTATTTCCTCTGCAACTACGGCAAATCCTCTTCCAGCATCACCAGCTCTTGCTGCTTCTATTGCTGCATTAAGAGCTAATAAATTAGTCTGTTCTGATATTTTTTTAATCATCTCACTTGCAGCCTCTATTCTTTCTGCATTTTCCTTATTGCTCATAACTATTCTATTTATATTCTCTATAACTTCATTGTTTTTCTCTGTTTTTTGGATAAGTCCTCCTAGAACTACAAATCCATCTTCTTTTTGACTATCTATTTTTTCTATAGCATCATTAAGTTCTTTTGTATGCTCTTTATTTTCATCAAACAGTCTTCCGATTTCCTCAATGTAACTTGCAGATACTTCAGTATCTTTAGCCTGTTCACTTGCTCCTTTAGCTATTTCCTCCACAGCTTTAGAAACCTCATCTGAAGCTGTTGCCGTATGCTGTGTAACTGAAACAAGTTCAGATGAAGAAGTTGCTACATAATCAGAAACCTCCATAGTTTTTCTTATAATACTTTTGAAATTATCTTGTAATCTTATTAAGGCTTGGGCTATGCTGCCAATTTCATCAGTTCTTTTACTATATAATTCTACTACTTTATCTTGTTTAAAAGAAAGATTATAATTAGACAATGTTTCAATTTCTTCAGTTAAATTTCTTATATTTTTAGCTATATTATTAGAACGTGTATATAATATTAATCCTAAAATTGCGCAAGAAGATAATCCAATTATTATAATGGAATAAATATTCCTTCTTATACTATAATCTATTCTTTCAGTAGATAATCCAAGATTTAATGTGCCAACTCTTTGTCCATCTATAGTAATCGGAGCAAATACATCATATACATTGGCATTTTTGCTATTTAAGTGATATTCACGTATATAATATTCTCCATTCAAAATGCTATCAATAATTTTTTTATCTGTTAAAGCATCCCCTATAGCAAAAATCTCGCTATCACTAGTTGCTTCTATTTCCAAGTCATTATTAATAAAGTTTGCGTATATTATTCCTTCATTTTGTGATAGCTCTGTTGCTAGGTTTTGATATCCATATCTTTGAGTCATCTCATAGACCTTATCTCCTGATATTGCAACCTGAACAAATTCTCCATTTGGTGCCTTTACTGCTCCAAACTTAAAATATTTTTCCTCTTCTGAGGCCATATCTCTTCTAATATCCTCCATCATTTCTGTTTCGTCACTTCTTACAAATTTAGTTAGAGGATGGTCTTCGTCTGGTTGCCAGCCAATATCTCCTCTCACAGTAGAATATATTATTACTCTATCACTGTCATACCAATATATTTCGTCAATAGTAGATCTATTAGCTATTTCATCTAATAACTCATTGCTTAAATTTTCACGATTGGCTATAACATCATAGGCAGCTGTTCTCATATTTTCTTCTAAAATATCATTAATCGTTTTTAAAGCATACCTATTATCTTCAATTCTTTTTACAACTTGTTCTACTAATTCTTCGCTATGTACTCGCATTTCATTAGTTATACTATGTTTTAATAAATAGGATGATATCCCTCCTATAAGTAATACACCAATGCATACTGCTATTAAAGGAAAAATAGTAATTTTGCTTTTAATTGTACTTCGCTTATTTTGTTTTAAACCCATTTAAAGCACTTCCTTTCTGGTCAAAAAATTTTAGTTAGGCAAACTTAGTCAAAAATTTGATTAAGATAATGTGAAAAAAAATATACATTAGTTAATCAATTTTTCGTTTAATTCACCCTCCCGCATCATATATTTTTAGTAATCGTTTTCCTAAACTTCATAAATCGTTAGAATATCTAACTAATTACATATCAAATTTTGTGCCAACACTAAAATATAACGGAAATACATACCAGTTTCTAGCTATCATAGCACAATCTTTATGAGTAGCTGAAATAAATACCTCTACTTACAAGTTAAGTTTAAACAATCTAAAAAATAGTTTTTTCGAATTGCGCGAATAATTAAAAAATATGAAATAATTTCATAGTATGAAATTATTTCATATTTTTTAATTTTTACTTAACTTCACCTAAAAAAATAAACAGATACTCAATTTATGAGTATCTGTCCATTTTTATTTTGCTTCTGCAGGCTTTGCTAATAAAAAGGCAATATATCTAATTAATACATATAACACAATTGCAACTGCTATTATTTCCTCAAATTTAACAACATATTTTAGAAAAGCAATTGGCTTTCCTATATTTGCTAAAAATCCATTAGTCAATTTAATAGAAATCGCACTTATAACTAAAGGAAATGTAAAAGCAGAGTAACTTGGATAAAAGCTTAGTTTTAACAGCTTAGGTAATTGAATCAGTACACATAATAAAGTGAATTGAGATAAAACTGCTAATATTCCTACTATATACATATTCTTATCTTGGAATGAATTCATATATCCTGCTAGGCAAAGACTTAATGGTGCTGCAAAAATTATTATCGTAGGTAAAGCTGGCTCTGGTATTTCTTTTACTCTAAATACTCTCTTTAATACTATTGGCAGTAGAATTAAATAAGATATAATTCCAAACCAGAATAGGATTTTTCCTAAATTAGCTAGGTTAAATGTAGGTGCTGTTACACTGCCAACTACTATTCCTACATATACAATAAACCAGCTAGGAAATACTTTCTTAATATTGAAATTAAAAATATATTTTCTAGTGAAGTTAATAATTAAAACAGCATGCAACAATAACCCAATAATCCATACTCCAAATGCTATAGTTGACATAAAAGGCTTAATATAAGTAGCTAAAAGCATAATTCCCATAGACAATGTAGGAAATACACTTGCAACTACAGGATTTTCCAAATTCTCTGATACTCCCTTAGGATACTTAATAATCTTTATTAGTACTAGTACTAATATAACTGCTGATAATACTCCAAAAATGTTTCTATATAAATTTCCGTAGGATAAAACGAGATTTCCAGTAGCAGCTAAAGCTAGCATAAGTCCAGTTATTGGAATCGGTAATTTCTTCATAATTTGATTCATCTCACTGGCTCCCCTCTATTTTTCAATATTCACTTGCCCGTCTGATATAAGTCTGTCTGCTACCCATGCAGCTACTTTTCCAGTTATTTCAATGCAGTGTTTTTTTCTTTCTGGACTTTGGAAATTGTCTCCAGCCCATTGTCTAGTAATTACTCTACAGCAAGTCGAACCATATTCGCTTTTTACATAATCATGTAGTCCTGCTGCTGCTGGGAACATTTTTTCATTCATAGGCTCTCCATGTACTCTTCCGTAAGCCATTCCAAGTGCCATTTGTCCTCCACTAACTGCTCCACATAAACATCCACTTTTTCCCATTCCTATAGGAAAACCTGAAGCCATCTTTACAATATTGTTGTCATATGGATATCCTAATAATTTGTTAATAGTTTGTACTACTGCTTCTGAACAAAAAAACTCTCCTCTTGCAAAATATCCTTCAGCCTCTTTTTTTACTTCTTCAATTAACTGTTCCTTTGTCATATTAACTTCTCCTTTCTCGAAAATTATAAACTTATCTTACCTCAATCAATTTTATGTGTTAACTTTAACAATTACAAATAAATAATTTCTATAGTTTTCACTTCAATTATAGATAAATTAAATAATAAGGGACAGTTTGCTTGTTTTATATGCAACCGTCCCCACTGCTATCTAGCTTCAATACTCCTTATCAGTTCATCAATATTTGAATATGGTGCATTTAATCTCTTAGCTTTTTGAAGCTCCTCTTTAGCTAATTCAAATTGTCCCATATCATAGTAAACAATTCCTAACATATAGTGGCCATCCCTTGGAGATAGCTCTACTAAAGCCTTAGCATATTCTACTGCTTTACTATAGTTCCCTGTAATTGCTTCAGACTTTGTAGTCAGCCATAGTACTTCAATGTTAAGGCCCTTCTCTATTAGTTTTTGCTTTAAAAGCTCTTCTCCTAAACTGGCGGCTTCTTCCCAGTTCTGGTTGGCATCAAGTTCATATAGCTCTTCTATCTTTAAAAGCACATTGTTATTTCCATAATTAAATCCATAAATTAGTCCTGAAATTGTAACTACAAAGATTAATACAATAAATATGGTCCTATTTACAATCCATTTTCCTTTTCTGTTGCCTCTAACTTGAACTATTCCTGAAGCAATAAAGCCACCAATTAAACCTCCTATGTGTCCTAAATTATCTATACCTGTATTAATAAGCCCATAACCTAAATTTATAGCTAAAGTAATGAGTATGCTCCGACCGAAGTAAACTTTAAACAGATTAGGAAATTCAATTCCAAAGTATAAAAGAGCTCCTAATAAACCAAATATGGCACCTGAAGCCCCTACAGAAGGATTTATTGAAAACATAAAACTTAAAAGGCTCCCAAAAAATCCAGCTGTTAAATAAATGAATAAAAACTTAGTACGTCCATATATTGTCTCTACTATTGGTCCAACTGCATATAAAGAATAGCAGTTAACAATTAAATGTGTAATGTCTGCATGTAAAAATATTGGAGTTATAAACCTCCAGTACTCTCCTTTTAAAATATCTATGTTTACTTTAGCTCCAAAATCAATTAGTAACTTATTATAGCTTCTGCCTGTTTTTAAAGAAACTAAATTCAAAACTGCCCACATGGCTATGTTAATAGCAATTAAAATATATACCACAACAGGCTTCTGTCTATATAGTACTTCTCTTCTAATTTCCTGACTGTAAGGAACCTCATAATAATTTTGAGTATGATTAGCCCTATTATTCTCATTAAGATTTATATTGTTGTCATCCATATGCAGAAATTCCTTTCTATTATAATCAGTCTATATTAATTTACTATATAACTATATTTTATTGTTATTTAAAAGCCATTTCAACTATTATTGTGCTTACAAGTATGTCTTAAATTATGCATTTAAAATGCTATACCCCTCTAAAAAATAAAGTTAAAGGCCATAGTATATCTATTTCTTTCGTAAACTGCCAATATATTATGGAATAGCAGTTGTACTTATATCATATAATCCTATTATCAAATAATTGGGGGAATACAATGATCATCTTTATAAAAATAAAAACAATAATAGCTATTATAATAATTACCATTTTTATATTGTTAATCCTATTTTCAATATATTTTTTTAAGCAATTCGTAAACACAACTACTGTATTCATCGATGAAAATATGGAAAAGCTATTGACTTTAAAAGTACAAGAAATATTTCATACAAGGAATAAAGCAATACTTGATAGAAATCCTGACTTTCTAGACAGTTTATACGATAAAACAGTCCGCAACGGTCAATGGGCCTATGAGCATGAAATTAAAAAAATGAAATATCTACACAACTGGTCAGAAAAGCAATCAGTGAAATTTACTAAAATAGACTGTACTACGATAGTTAGAAGCATTAAGAAAAAAGGAAATGGATACACTTTAAACATACTTGCATCTACTGAATATGAATACTATTACGTAGATTCCCCAGAAGTAAAAAATATTTTTAGAATAGGTACATATCACTC
>ENA-OWOZ01000223-OWOZ01000223.1-bioreactor-metagenome-genome-assembly--contig:-NODE-223-length-80941-cov-5.550109_pt1 | contig 80941 bp, 67 predicted proteins | sample MGYA00238140_ERZ651804 | MGnify/ENA primary metagenome ERZ651804 (study PRJEB26910, sample SAMN07631232) | bioreactor metagenome | isolation source: Switchgrass digestor | place: USA: Dartmouth...
TGCATCCTTTCGTTAAGTATTTTTTGTTTAGTAGCTTATATCTTAACAGGATGTCATCTTCTTTTCAATTTGTTTTGGCATATTTTCCCACTTAATTCCCTACAGTAAATTTACTCGAACATAAACTTCCTGATGACTATAAACCTGATTTGGTTCAAGTGGATCCGTCCATTTGTGTATCCTATGTCGGACCACAATATCTGCAGAAAGAGGCTCTTGATGCATTTGTTAAAATGCATCAGGATGCTAAACAGTTGGGTTTGAATATTACAGTATACAGCGCTTACAGAAGCATAGAAACACAAGATTTGATATGGAATAATGCAATAAAAAGTGGCCGTACTCTTCAGGATGTTGACAGTTCAATTGCAAGAGCCGGGCATAGTGAACATCACACTGGCTTGTCAATTGATGTGATATCAGTTGAGAACAGTGTTGAAGAAACCGAAGAGTTCAAATGGTACAGCGAAAATGCCCATAAATATGGTTTTATCATCAGATATCCAAAAGGGAAAGAAAATATAACCGGGTACAAATATGAACCATGGCATTTAAGGTATGTAGGACCTGAAATCGCAAAGGATGTTTATGAAATGGGTATAACCTACGATGAGTATTATGTACAGGTGCTGCAGCCGCAAAAAAATCTTCAGAATATTAATAAAACACCATAAAATTATTGTTGACAAAATTCAAAGACCTTTGTATAATAAAAAAGTCGCTTGAGGGCGCAGTGAGAATAACGCGGGTGTAGTTCAATGGTAGAATTCCAGCCTTCCAAGCTGGCCGTGAGGGTTCGATTCCCTTCACCCGCTCCATTTGTGCCTGTAGCTCAGCTGGATAGAGCAACGGCCTTCTAAGCCGTGGGTCAGGGGTTCGAATCCCTTCAGGCACGCCAGTTTTTAGGATTGTTAGGGTAAGACAGCAAGTATTTACCGGCAACAGTCCTTTTTTTATGTTAAAATAAGCATTTATTTAACAAAAACATTTGCATTGTAAAATGTTCCATGATATAATAGTTTTGGTTTATTAATGATTTTGGCAGTAAAGAGTGGGTGATTCCCACTCTTTACGTTTTAAATAGAGACTATGGGCTTTCCTTCTCAAAATGTTATTCCAGTAAAGCCTTAAATGTAACGTACTTCTTTGGTGTATTCCGGCTGTAAATTTGCTTTGAGAAGATGTCAATGGCAATAACTTTTATGTTTACTGTTGCTATGATATATAAGCCTTTAGCACAGAGCCTGAGCAAAGGGTTTTTTGTGGATTTGACTTTGTCAAATCCTTTGTCATTAAGGAAAAAATACATAATGGAAAAGATTATTTTTGATTTCATGGTGAAAATGGCAAATTTTTTCACGTGGAGGTTTATAATCGAATGGCAAATAATAAAATATCAGAAACTGTAATAAATATTGCAAAACCTATTGCTGAAGGACTGGGGCTTGTACTGGTGGATGTTGAGTTTGTACGTGAAGGTAAAGACTGGTACCTTAGAGTATATATCGATAAAGACGGCGGAGTCACACTGGATGATTGTGAAGCAGTCAGCAGACCTTTAAGCGATAAATTGGACAAACTGGATCCAATCCCGCAGGCATACTTGCTTGAAGTTTCTTCTCCGGGGGTTGAAAGACCCTTTAAAACAAGCAGGGATTTTGAAAAAGCCATAGGCGAAAATGTGAGAGTAAAGCTTTATAAAGCCATAAATGGCAGGAAAACAATTGACGGAATACTTGAAAAATATGACGGCGAGACAGTTACAATATTGACTGATGAAGATGTAAGGGAAATATATCAGCTGAAGGATATATCAAAAATAAACAGAATTATTATGTTATGAAAAGATTGCTGAATTGTTTGCAATCAAATTAATCTGCTGTAAATGATGAATAAGGTTCATATATGGGGAGGCTTGAGCGATGAGTGCTGAGTTAATTCATGCATTGGAGCAAATTGAAAAAGAAAAGGGAATTGGTAAAGAAGTTCTTATTGATGCAATTGAAGCTGCTTTAATTACTGCGTATAAAAGGAATTTTGGTTCAGCAATGAATGTGGAAGTTTATATTGACAGGCTTACGGGTGATGTTCGTGTTTTCGCTCTGAAAAATATAGTTGAAAAGGTAAAGGATCCCTCAACTGAACTTTCATTGGAACAGGCAAAACAGTTTGGCGCTGACTTTGAAGTCGGCGATGTGGTTGAGGTTGAAGTTACACCGCGTAAATTCGGCAGAATCGCAGCTCAAACTGCAAAACAGGTTGTTATGCAGCGTATACGTGAAGCAGAACGCGGAATTATTTACGAAGAGTTTTCAAGTAAGGAAGAGGATATAGTATCAGGAGTTATTACCCGATTTGAAAGAAAAAATGTTATCGTTGATTTGGGCCGTACCGAAGCAATACTTCCACCCAGTGAGCAAATACCGGGAGAAGTATATAATATTCATGACAGGATTAAGGCATATGTGATAAATGTTAAAAAGACAAACAAAAGCCCGCAGATTTTTATTTCCAGAACTCATCCGGGGCTTGTAAAGAGGTTGCTGGAACTTGAAGTTCCTGAAATTCACGATGGCACCGTGGAAATTAAAACAATTGCACGTGAAGCAGGCTCCAGGACTAAAATAGCGATTTATTCGAAAAATGAAAACGTAGATCCTGTGGGTGCATGTGTCGGACAGAAAGGCAGCCGCATACGGGCCATTGTGGAAGAGCTGAGGGGCGAAATGATAGATGTTATAAAATGGAGCAGCAACCCTGAGGAATACATTGCAAGCAGCTTAAGTCCTGCAAAGGTGATCCGTGTCGATGTTGACGAAGAAAATAAGGTGGCAAGGGTTATTGTTCCGGATTTTCAGCTTTCCCTTGCAATTGGCAAGGAAGGCCAGAACGCAAGGCTTGCAGCAAAGCTTACAGGCTGGAAGATTGATATAAAGAGCGAATCACAGTTGAGAGCTCAGATAGAGCAGCAGTTATTGAATTATAATCCCGCAGAATCCGAAAAAGGAGCAGGCAACGAAATTGAATTTGAACCCGAGAGTCTTTTTATTGATGATACAGAGTTTAAAGCATAACGGGGAAAGAAATAGATTTTTGAGGTGAGTAGTAAAACTTTGCGATGATAATTGAAATGAACAGAACATGGTCTTTAAGGTAGGTGATAAGACCGATGAAGCCAAAGAAGATCCCTATGCGGCGGTGTGTGGCGTGTCATCAGATGAAAGATAAAAGGGAGTTAATACGTGTGGTTAAAAGCCCTGAGGGTGAAATATTCATTGACCCGACAGGTAAAAAGAATGGCCGTGGTGCTTATCTGTGCAAAGATACGGCATGCTTTGAAAGAGCACGTAAGCAGAAGTCATTGAACAGGGAATTTAAAACCGAAATTCCTGCTGAAATATATGAGCTGTTGGAAGAGCAGTATGGAGGGAAATAGTGACAGATAATGTCTATAATTTTATAGGTCTTGCGATGAAAGCCGGGAAGGTGGTTTCCGGTGAGGAAGGTTGTGAAAAAGCAATAAAAAGCGGAAAGGCGTTATTGGTTATAGTTTCAGAGGATGCTTCCGCAAACACCGAAAAAAAGTTTAAAAATGCCTGCCTGCATAACCGGATTTCTTTTTATACTTTTGGGGAAAAAGAAAGACTGGGTAAATGTCTGGGAAAAAATGTCCGTTCTGTTATTGCGATAACCGATGAGAATTTTTCCGGCAGGCTGATCAATTTAATAAACGAAGTAAATCAAAGTAAACACGGGGGTGGGCTGATTGAGTAAAAGAGTATTTGAACTGGCCAAGGAGTTGAATACTACCAGCAAAAGGTTAATGGAGAAATTGGAAGAAATCAATATAAAGGTAAAAAGCCATATGAGTTTGCTGGATGATGAACAACTTGACCGGTTATATGAACATATAGGCGTGGTAAACAGAAACCGTATTTCTGGTTCTGATGAAGGGAATAGTGTCGATCAGCCGGAACAACCGGGTAGTCAACTTATTCGGAAATCAATTCCAAGAATCATCAGAAAAACAGAGATTATTATTCATGATGAAGATGATTATAATGACATAAATAAGGATAAGCAAAACAAGAAAAACAAAAAGGGATATGTTCGTGCATCAAGCAGTACCGACGGTTTGCGTGCAGGATTGAAGCGTGAAGACGATGATTTAATCAGTTCGATAAGAAAGCATAAATCAGAACAGGACGAACCAAAGAAAAAAGAAGTTGAAACGAAAAAGAGTACCGAGGAAAAAAGCATTGAAGCACCAAAAGCCGTGAATATAACTGATAACGATACGGCTGAAGATACCAGCCAAAGAAGTGAAAGAATAAGAAGACCTGTGGACAGTATAATAAGTATAAAGAAGGTTTCATCGAAAAAAGACTGGGATAAACGCAAAGCGGATGAAACTGAAAAAGCAGAGGATAAAGCAACCGAAGCCGAAGTCGGGCAAAAAGAGCAAAAGGATCAAAAAGAACAACATGAGCAATATGAGAAAAAAGGTGAAACTATTACAAAAACTGACGATATAATTAAAGCTGAACCTTTACAGACTGAAAAGGAAAATATTTTGGATAGCGAGCAAAAGGAATCAATTTCTGCGGGGGCAGAGCAAAAAGAGGGACATATGCAAATTGAAACTTATAAAACTGATATGGAGCAAGTAACTAAGGACGAATCAAAAGCTAAAGAGCAAAAACCGGGAGTAAAGGCTGATACTAAGGAAATGCCTGAAAAAGCTAATGTATCAATGAATGAAGAAAAGAGAACACAGCAAAGCAGTATTATCAGTGATGCTGCTGCTAAAACCGAAAAAGAAGAAAAACAGGACATTCCTGCTGAAAGTTCTGTTTCGGCTGCCGGCAAAGAAAAAGACAAAAAGACCGAACCAGTTCATGTTTACGACAAGGATAATAATAAAGGGCAGGATAGATCAAAGAATAAAAGGCAACAGAAGTATGCTGACGGTGCCGCCCATGACAGCAGGCAAAATATAAAGGACAAGAAGCAGGACTCTGCTGACAGGCAAAAAAATTCAAACAAACCGCTTGTTATACCAAAAGCCACTATTGCACCAGGTCTTGCCGAAGAAAAGAACAACCTGCGAGGGGAAAGGCGTTCGGCAACTGTCCGGGATTTGGAGAAGGGAATAAAGCGAGAAGCCAAAAAAGAAAAAGAACAGTTAAAAAAGGATATTAAAGCAGTCCTTGGCGGAGGTATCAAGAGCAAGACAAAATACAGGAAACATCTGCATGTAGGGCATACTGCAAGTGTGTCAGACATGTATTCAGACGATTTTATTCTGGATGAATTCTACGAAGAAAAGGTTAAAGTAAAGAAAGATAAAGCAAAGAAGAAGGAAAAATATATTCCTCCAAAAGCAGTGCTTACTGAAATTAAAATACCCGAGACCATCACTGTTAAAAATCTTGCCGAGGCTCTGAAGAAAACAGTGGCTGAGGTAATTAAGAAGCTGATGAGCCTTGGTGTTATTGCAACAATGAACCAGGAAATTGATTTTGATACCGCTGCGATAGTTGGAGAGGAATTTGGCGTAAAGGTTAACAAGGAAGTTGTTGTCAGCGAGGAAGACATTTTATTCGATGATGAGGAAGATAAAGCGGAAGATCTGGTTGAAAGGGCACCTGTTGTAGTGGTAATGGGGCATGTTGACCATGGAAAGACATCGCTGCTTGATGCTATTAGGAATACAAACGTTGCAAGCAGGGAAGCAGGTGGAATTACCCAGCATATTGGAGCTTACAAGGTCAATGTTAACGGAAGGAGCATCACTTTCCTGGATACACCCGGCCATGAAGCATTTACATCAATGAGAGCACGCGGTGCCCAGGCAACTGATATTGCCATCCTGGTTGTTGCAGCCGATGACGGAGTGATGCCTCAGACAATTGAAGCCATAAACCACGCAAAAGCCGCTAATGTAAGTATAATTGTCGCAATAAATAAAATTGACAAACCCGATTCAAACCCCGACAGGGTAAAACAACAGCTTGCAGAACATGGTCTGTTGATAGAAGAATGGGGCGGGGATGTTATTGCTGTACCCGTTTCGGCAAAAACAGGTGAAAACCTTGACCTGCTGCTTGAGATGGTGCTTCTGACGGCAGACATGCTTGAGCTCAAGGCTAACCCGAACAGGCAGGCAAAGGGTATTGTTATTGAAGCCAAATTGGATAAAGGCCGTGGCCCTGTTGCTACCATTCTTGTGCAAAGAGGTACTTTGCGCATAGGAGATGCTGTTATTTCAGGTACGGCTTTTGGGCACGTACGTGCAATGACCGATGAAAACGGGAACAAGGTTGAAGCAGCCGGGCCTTCAACGCCGGTTGAGATAATCGGACTTGATGAAGTTCCCGAAGCCGGTGAAGTTTTATATGCAGTTTCAGATGAAAAAATTGCAAAACAACTTGTAGAGAAACGCAGGGCTGAGCAACGTGAACAAACAATAGGTTCTGCACGGGCAGTTGTTTCCCTTGATGATTTGTTCAACAGGATTCAGCAGGGTGAAGTAAAGGAGCTCAACCTCATAATTAAAGCTGATGTTCAGGGCTCTGTTGAAGCGGTAAAACAATCTGTTGAAAAATTAAGCAATGATGAAGTTAAAGTACAGGTTATACATGGTGGCGTTGGCTCCATTAATGAAGCCGATGTTACTCTGGCCAGTGTTTCAAATGCCATCATTATTGGATTTAATGTAAGACCGTCGCAAAATGTTTTAGACGCAGCCCAGGAGGCCGGTGTTGATATCCGCCTGTACAGGGTAATATACAATGCAATAGAGGATATTGAAAAGGCTATGAAGGGTCTTCTGGATCCAGAGTTTAAGGAAGTTATTGATGGCCATGTGGAAATCCGCAAGATCTTTAAGGCGTCAAACATTGGAACCATCGGCGGCGGATATGTAATTGACGGTAAGATTAACCGCAGTTCGGATATAAGAGTTGTACGTAACGGCATCGTTGTTTATGAAGGCAAGCTGGCTTCACTGAAGAGATTCAAGGATGATGTCCGTGAAGTTGCTCAGGGTTATGAATGTGGTATATTAATAGAGAAATTTAATGATATTAAAGAGGGAGATATTATAGAAGCATACAGAATGGTAGAAGTGGAAAGAACATGATTGTGGATGTAATTCTTTGGCGAAAGATGGTGATTACATGGACAGAACAGACAGAATAGCCGTTGAAATCCAAAAAGAAATATCTGATATAATCCGAAACAGCATAAAAGACCCGCGCATACCGCAAATGATTTCGGTAACCCGTGTAAAAGTCACAAAGGATTTACGTTATGCCAAAGTTTATATCAGTGTTTACGGCAGCGAGGAGGAAAAACAGAATGCAATGACAGCATTGAAAGGCGCTGCGGGTTTTGTCAGACGGGAAATAGGACAGAGAATACAACTACGTTACACACCTGAGATTGTTTTTGAACCCGATAATTCCATTGAACACGGAATGCATATAAGCAAGCTCATTGAGGAAACGCTGCATTCTGAAAAAGAACGAAGGGATTGAGATTTTGAAGGACTTGATTGACCTTATTCAAAAATCAAATACAATAGCTATTGTAACTCATACATCTGCAGATGGCGATGCGTTGGGGTCTTCCTTTGGTCTTGCCTTTGCTTTGGATGCAATCGGTAAGAAAGTGTCTGTTTTTCTGGGTGAGCCCGTGCCAAAAATGCTTGATTTTTTACCCGGGCAGCACTTTATCTCAGAGTATGCCGGAGAAAAATTTGATCTGTGCATTTGTCTGGACACAAGTGATATGAAAAGGCTTGGAGATCGTGATGTTATTTATTCCAATGCAATAAAAAAAATCACTGTGGATCATCATACCACAAACAATATGCAGGCAGACGGGCTGTGGATTAATGAAACGGCTTCGGCAACAGGAGAGATGGTATATAAACTGATTAAGGCTTTAAATACAAATATCAGCCGTGAAATCGCAATTAACCTGTACACAGCAATTGTAACAGACACAGGTGGTTTCAGGTACAGCAATACCACTCCCGAAAGCCACATTATTACTGCAGATTTATTATCTAAAAACATTCCTTCAGCAGATATTATAAAAAAAGTTTTTGATACCGTTTCGTATTCAAAAATGCTGCTGATGAAAAAAACATTGGATAACCTTGCTTTGTATTACAATGGAAAGGTAGCTGTTTCCTATCTTCTGTACGAGGACATAAAACTGGTGGATGCCCAAACCGATGATTTTGAAGGGCTGGTAAACGTAGGCCGTAATCTCGAGGGTGTTGAAGTTTCATTATTCTTAAGGGAAGAACAGCCGGGAAAGTTTAAGGGCAGTCTCAGGGCAAATGAATATGTTGATGTGGCACAGATAGCTTCTGTATTTGCAGGCGGAGGCCATAAAAGGGCGGCCGGGTTTTCTATTGAAGGTCATCTTGAAGAGTCAATAAGAAAAGTTTTGGACGAGATAGAAAAGGTGCTGTAGATGAACGGTTTACTGTTGGTTATAAAGCCTCCGGGTATGACTTCCTTTGATGTGGTAGCCTATCTGAGAAAGGTTTTAAAAATAAAGAAGATCGGTCATGCCGGGACTTTGGATCCTGCGGCTGGCGGTCTTCTTCCTGTTTGTATAGGAAAAGCAACCGGAGCTGTTGAATGGTTTATGGATTTCGACAAGTCATACCGTGCCGAAATGGTTTTGGGTGTGGTTACCGATACCCAGGACGCCGAAGGCAGGATTACAGAAAAAAACACTGTTACTGTGGGCGAGGAAGTCATTGTTGATACAATGACTTCGTTTGTCGGTAAATATGAACAGGTTCCGCCAATGTATTCGGCTATAAAAATTAACGGGCAGAAATTGTACAGCCTTGCAAGACAGGGTATTGAAATTCAAAGGGAACCGAGACAGGTGGAAATCTCGAAAATCAGGGTTATTGATATAAAACATCAGGATAGCACAACTGTTGTAAGATTTGATGTGGATTGCTCAAAGGGTACTTATATCCGCACACTTTGCCACGATATCGGCCAAAGGCTTGGATGCGGGGGTCATATGTCCTTTTTGATACGCACACGGGTGGGCCCTTTTTCGTTGGCAGAAGGCGTAACTCTGGAAGAAATAAAAAGGCATTGCGAAGACGGAACTTTACAGTCGGTTATCAGGCCGGTGGACATCCTGTTTCAGGGTTATAAACCGGTGACTGTGGGTGATAAGGGTTTAACGAGGTTTTTAAACGGTGCTTTTGTTAAACTGGATGATGATAAAAAATTTGAAATCAACGACACAGTTAGAGTTTATTCAAGCAGCGGCCTTTTTATCGGACTTGGGAAAATTTCAGCCACAACCGGTAAAAAAGCATTACGGGCTGAAAAACTTTTTGTTTCTGGAAATTAGCCTGGTATACGGGTATATACCCTTTGGAAAAATCTTGTATGTGACTGGCAGATAAAGGAAGGGAAAATTGTGGACGTTGTTGAAAATGAATTTTATATTCAGGATTCAAAATACTGTGGTGTAGGGCTCGGCAATTTCGACGGGCTGCATCGCGGGCACATGGCTCTTATCAATACCTTACTGGAAGAATGCCGGATTAATGATCTGCACTCGGTCGTTTATACATTTAAAAAACACCCCGAACATATTTTAAGGAAAAAACTGTTTACACCGCTGATCATGACTGTGGAACATAAAACCAGGCTTCTGGAAAAGACAGGGCTTGAATATTTATATTTCCAGGAATTTGATGAAGAATTTTCAAGAATCTCACCGGAATCGTTTGTTGAAGAGATTCTTATAAAAAAACTGAGAACCAGGCTTGTCGTGGTAGGTTTCAATTACCGTTTCGGGTACATGGGTAGGGGAGATACCGAACTTTTGAAAAAACTGGGGAAGAAATATGGTTTTAAAGTAATTGTAATCCCCCCTGTCAAGATCAGTAATGAAATTGTTAGCAGCACGTTAATCCGTAAGTATATAATGAAAGGACAAATGGAAAAAGCCTACGAGCTTTTGGGAAAACATTTTTCTGTTCCGGGCAGGGTTACTACCGGCAAAAAAATAGGCAGCACAATGGGTTTTCCGACTGCAAACATTGTTCCGGCGAAATTTCTTGTAATGCCGTCTTCGGGTGTATATATAACCCGAACCCTTTATCAGGGAAATTGGTATGACAGTGTTACAAATGTAGGCAAAAGCCCTACTATCAAGAATGACAATGAGATAACCATTGAGACGCATATGATGGGATTTGCAGGGGAACTGTACGGAGAAGATATTGAAGTGTTTTTCCTGAAGAAACTCAGGGACGAAAAACAGTTTAAAACCCGCGAAGAGCTGATTAATCAGATCAAACTCGACATAGAAAAAGCAAAAATGTATAAAAAGCACCTTTGTCTGGGATAATTCAAAGAGATTTATTATGTTCGGATAAGGGTGTTATAATTATGCGCAGGGGTAGAGTAAAACTGGTTCTTTTTTTCATAACCGTTTCGATAGCATTTCTTTGTTACAGATTATACCAGCTACAGATTGAGCAATATGATAATTTCTCAGCAGCCGCTTTCAGGCAGCGAAGCCAGATGACGCCAATCTACCACGAAAGAGGGCAGATTTTTGACAGAAACATGATTTCTTTTACCGACAGGAGCAACGAATATGTGGCGGTAATCCAACCGGCAATATTCCCAAGGGACGGGAAAATATGGGAACGGGTTGCAGAAGCATTGAACATTGACAGCGAAAGTTTTGCCAACTTTTCGGCATATAATGCATCTCCGGTAATATATCCGATAGAAGAGGATGAAGCCATGTCTTTTATTGAAAATCCTGTCAGAGGAGTTTCAATTGTCGAGCGAAAAGTAAGAACCGATAATTCAATGCCTGCGGCGCATTTAATCGGATATACCGATGAAACGGGAATGCAGGGGATGGCGGGAATTGAAAAGGCTTATCAGCATGTTCTTCGTTCTGACAGGGCTGTGTATGTATTGGCTACCACCGATGCAAGATACCAGTACCTGGAAGAATACGGCTATCAGATTATTCAGAATAAAGCCGATGAACCGCTATGCGTCAAACTCACTCTTGATTATCACATGCAGAAACTTGCCGAGGAAGTAATGGACAATATGATGGTTTCTGGTGCTGTTGCAATAGTGGATATATTAACCGGTGACATATTGGTTCTTGCCAGCCGCCCGGGATTTAATCCTCAGAATATTTCCGAATATCTGAATGATGAGAGGCAACCTCTTTTTAACAGGGCAATAGCAGGTTATACGCCGGGGTCAATTTTTAAAATTATAACAACTGCTGCAGCTCTGGAATCCAATTTCGATCCAAATGATACATTCGATTGTCCAGGATATACAATTGTTGGGGATCGGGTTTTCAAATGCTGGAACTATGATACGGGTGGTCATGGTACTTTGGACCTGGTCAGCAGTTTTGCCCAATCCTGCAACAGTTATTTTATTCATTTGGGGATTCGTCTTGGAGCAGAAAAAATGCTTGAAATGGCACGGGAGTTTGGCCTTGGAAGCATCACAGGCATCAGTGAACAGCTAATTCCGGAATATGAGGGAATACTCCCTGAGCTGAGCGAATTAACCGGTGATGGGAATGTAGCAAACCTGTCGATGGGGCAGGGAAGGATTCTGGTAACCCCGCTGCAGGCAGCAGGAATGGCTTCAATAATAGCCAATGGCGGTATTCGCCACACTTTGAATATTGTGGACTGCATTGTTAACAGTGAGGGCGAAATAATCAGAGATTTGAAAAAGAGAGAGTGGAAAAGGGTAATCTCAAGAGAAACAGCCCAAGCCCTCATGCGTATGATGGAAGCAACGGTTGAATATGGAACCGGAAAGAGGGCAGATATCGGGGGGTATGGCGGGTCGGCAGGAAAAACAGGCAGCGCTGAGTCAGGCATGTTTAATGAAGACCGTCAGATTCTTCATGCATGGTTTACAGGTTATTTTCCGTATGTAGAACCCAGGTATGCAATGTGTGTTTTTGTAGAGGACGGAACCGGGGGAGGTACTTCAGCAGCTCCTGTATTTGCTGAAATAGCAGCCAGAATTATGGAATGGGAAGAGATGAAATAAATAAAAAAACGTTAATATTGTCTTAAACGATTTTTTCAGACAAATTAAAAACCTTATCGTATTTGATGATGTAAAGAGATTATTGATGAGGTGATTATATGGGTAGAAGATTATACCGCAGCACACGGGATCGGGTTTTCGGCGGTGTGTGTTCAGGGCTTTCTGAATACGCCCAGGTTGACAAAGGGCTGTTAAGGTTCCTGGCGGCAGTAGCAATCCTGGTTACCGGTGTTTTTCCCGGATTAATTGCATATATTCTATGTGTCCTGATTATTCCAACCGAAGACGCAGTTTTTAAGGATAAAATGTATAATAATAACGAGCAGGCCGAATCAGCACCTTCAAACCCGGAAAATGCCCGCCTTATTATTGGTGTTGCCCTTATATTAATTGGATTGTTTGCCCTCGCAAAACTTGTTTTCAAATGGGTAGATTACCGCTATATAATTCCTCCGGCATTGGTTTTAATTGGTGCAGTGCTGGTATACAAAAGCAGGGGGCACTCTGAATGAGAAAAAAAAGTATTGGTTTAATTCTGATATTGATAGGTATTGCATGGATTATAGATTTAACAGGATTTATAGAGGTGGATTGGTCAAAATCAATAAAAGTGCTTTGGCCGGTTATACTTATTGCAATTGGCGTTTCAATGGTGGCAGGCAGGTATAAGTTGGTTACAAGGGTGGTATGGATTTTAACTTTTGCTGTTATCGTCGGTTATGGCATTTATCAGGAGGATGAGAATAGGTTTGAGTTTAAGAAGGAGATAACTGAATTTAAAGATGCCGGAACTGAAAAAGTACCTGCAGAAGGTGAAATACTTTTTGACAGCCAGACAGAAGAAGGCAAACTGATTATCGAACTTGGTACTGCAAAGATAAACATTGAGGACGGAAGCAAAGATTTACTTGTTAAACTGGACACAAATATCCCAAACATTGAACAGCAGCTCGCCAAAGGTAAGCAGGCTGTATTGAAATATATCAGTCAGGATTACGAAAAAAGCAATGTAGTCAGCAGTTTCGACCTTCAAATTAATCAAACCATTCCATGGGAAATGGATACAACATTATCGGTAGTTGACGGAGAACTTAATCTGAGCCAAATCCAGTTAAAAAAACTGAACCTTAAACTTGGAGTAGGAGATCTCGATCTGATCATCGGCAAACAGCAGGAGCATGCTGTAATCAATATTCAAGCCGGTGCTACGGATCTCGACATATATTTGCCGGAAGATTCAGGATTAATGGTTAAAACCGGAAATCTTCTTACAAATCTTTCATTTCATAATATCAATATGACAAGTCAGGATAATGTATATATTTCTGATAATTATGAACAGGCGGAGCGGAAAGTGGAAATGAATATTCAATCCGCAGTAAGCACGATAGAAATCTTTGCAGAATAATATATTTTCCTTCTTATTTCCTGCTTTATAAAAAAATAAATGTCTATAAAGCTTGAATTTAAGCGCTTTAGAAAAAATTGGGATAGCACGAATTGGAAAAAACCTTGCAACATGATAGAATTGGAAATATAATGTTTAATAGATTCAAAAGAAGGAGGTTTTTCCAGTGACGTATCCAATCCGTGTATTAGTTGCTGACGATAATGCTGAATTTGGTGAAATTGTTTGCGACTACCTATCAAATTATGATGATTTGGAAGTAGTAGGGAGGGCGGAAGATGGTTTGGAGGCAATAAACCTGATTGATGAAATAAATCCTAATGTGGTAATTTTAGACATTATTATGCCTCACATGGATGGATTGGCAGTATTGGAACACTACTACAAAGCGCCCGCATCTGCAAAACCCAAATTCATCATTTTATCAGCAGTAGGCCAGGATAAAATAACTCAACAGGCAGTCAATCTCGGGGCCGAATATTATATTGTTAAACCCTTCGATCTTGAGATTCTTGTGGAAAGAATCCGTCAATTAGGAAGGGGAGATGGAATTGTTACCCGTTCTGAAACATCAATGAAGACACCAAGGCCACAGCCACAGTCAGCAAAACCTGCCAGCCTTGAGAGCCGCATTACGCAAATTATGAGGGATGTCGGTGTACCGGCTCACATTAAAGGATATCAATATATGAGAGACGCAGTGATGTTAGTTATAGACGACATGGAATTGATTAGTTCGGTTACAAAAAGATTATATCCTGAACTGGCAAAAAGGTACAAAACAACACCAAGCCGTGTTGAACGCGCAATAAGGCATGCAATTGAAGTAGCATGGACCAGGGGGCAGGTAGAAACTATACATGAGCTTTTTGGATACACAATAAACACTAAAAAGGGCAAACCTACCAATTCAGAATTTATTGCAATGATTGCAGATAAACTGCGACTTGAATATAAGGTAAGTTAGATTGAAAATACAGCGAATGAAATGTAAAATTTAAGGTATCAGTGTTTGTCTGATACCTTTTTATTTTGTGGAGGTAACTTTGTATGATATTGCAGCAGGCTTTGGCCCAATCCCATGAATATGCGAAGAAGGTTATAAAAGAGGGAGATACCGTCATTGACGCCACTTGCGGAAACGGTCGTGATACGTTGTTTCTTGCCGGATTAGTCGGGAATTCGGGAAAAGTATATGCTTTTGATATACAAAATGAAGCATTGTGCCAGACCCGTAAAAGGCTTTCGGACGGTGGAGTGATTGACCGGTGCGTTTTGATTCATGACGGGCATGAAAACATGCAAAAGTATGTAAACCGACCGGTCAAACTTGTCATGTTCAACCTTGGCTACAGGCCGGGAGGAGATCATACTATTTGCACAAAGGGGGAAACAACTTTCAGGGCGGTCCAGGCAGCGTTAGAATTGCTGGAAGTTAACGGTCTAATTATTTTAGTAATATATCATGGGGGAGATTCGGGTTTTGATGAACGGGATTATTTGCTGAAAATGCTTCCTGGTCTGAATTCAGAAACTTCGGTTGTAATGATGACCAACTTTATAAATCTTCCAAATAATCCGCCCATCCTTGTATGCATTGAAAAATTAAAATAAATATAGTTATGATTAAATAAATCAGGGTAAATATTTAGTTAAGTTAACTAAAATGCAATTGTTAAAATTTTAGCAAAACTTACTTATATTATTGCAAAGCTCATTTAATTACGCTATAATTCTTAATAATTGCTATTACTATAGAGTAAAATAGTGGTATTATGTGTTTTTTATTTAATTATAAAGGACACTTTATGATAACAATTTAATATTTATGAGGTGGGTTAATAATGGCTACGATGGATAAGATTAACGACCTTTACGCCAGGAAACAAAAGGTTTCCCTGGGTGGTGGAGAAGAACGCATTAAAAAGCAGCATGAAGCAGGAAAGAAGACCGCTCGGGAAAGAATTCAAATGTTAATGGATCCCAACAGTTTTGTTGAGGTTGATGCATTTGTGGAAACACGTAGCATTGAGTTTGACATGCCAAATAAGAAGGCATTGGGCGATGGCGTTGTTACAGGCTACGGAACGATAAACGGGCGTCTTGTATTTGTCGCATCCCAGGATTTTACCGTGATAGGCGGTTCACTTGGCGAGATGCATGCAAAAAAGATTACCAAGGTTATGGATATGGCCATGAAGATGGGAGCACCGTTTATCAGTATAAATGACTCGGGTGGTGCAAGAATTGAAGAAGGTATTGACGCATTAAGCGGGTTCGGAGAAATTTTCTACAGGAATACGCTCGCTTCGGGTGTAATACCTCAGATTTCGGTTATTATGGGCCCGTGTGCAGGTGGAGCCGTATATTCTCCGGCCATTACCGATTTCATATTTATGGTTGAAAAAACCAGCCAGATGTTTATAACAGGTCCCCAGGTAATAAAAGCGGTAACCGGTGAGGACGTAACTTTTGAAGAACTGGGCGGAGCAGAAGCTCACAATACATTGAGCGGTGTTGCACATTTCAAGAGTGCTACCGAAGAAGAATGCATAAGAGATATTAAACGTCTTTTAAGTTTTATTCCTGACAATAACCTTTCTGACAGCGAACTTGTAAATTCCAACGATGATTTAAACCGTGTCATTGCGGAACTGAATACAATTATTCCCGATGACGCCAACAAACCATACGACATGAAGCAAATTATTACTTCTGTGGTTGATAATTCAGATTTTCTTGAAGTACAGGCAAGTTATGCGAGGAATATAATAATCGGTTTTGGACGCATAAACGGCAGAACCGTTGGTATTATAGCCAATCAGCCGCAGGTAAATGCGGGTGTTTTAGATGTAAATTCTTCAGATAAGGCAGCCCGTTTTGTAAGATTCTGCGATGCGTTTAACATCCCTATTGTTACATTTACGGATGTTCCGGGTTATCTGCCGGGCGTTGAACAGGAGCACAACGGAATTATCCGTCACGGTGCCAAACTACTGTACGCTTTTTCAGAAGCTACCGTACCGAAAATTAATGTTATTGTACGTAAAGCATATGGTGGTGCATACATTGCAATGAACAGCAAGCACCTTGGTGCTGATATGGTATTTGCATGGCCTACTGCCGAAATAGCGGTTATGGGACCGGATGGTGCTGCAAATATTATTTTCAAAAAAGATATTGGTCAGGCTGATGATCCGGTTAAGTTCCGTGCTGAAAAGATTCAGGAATACAGGGATAAATTCTCAAATCCATATATAGCTGCAGCCAGGGGTTATGTTGATGATGTAATTGAACCGGCCAGAACAAGAATTCATCTTGCTGCTGCGCTTGAAATGCTCACAAGCAAGAGAGAGACAAGACCGGCTAAAAAACATGGAAATATTCCGCTATAATTAATCAGCTCAACATAGGGAATTGCTCAGGCTACAACAATAGAAAGTAAATGTTAATTTGATAATAATGGAGGTATATCAGATATGAGAAAGTTTGTTATAAATGTTAATGGTAATCAATATGAAGTAGAAGTAGAAGAAGTAGGAGGAGTACAAACTGCAGCACCTGTTGCTCCGGCTGTTGCACCGGCAGCTCCCGTAACCCCGGCACCATCACCTGCTGCAGCACCCGCTCCCGCACCAAAAGCTGAAGCACCAAAGCCGGCAGCGGCACCCGCAGCATCTGCTCCTGCAGGCGCTGTAAAAGTTAATGCTCCCATACCCGGAACAATTCTTGACATTAAAGTCAATCCGGGTGACAAGGTAAAACGCGGAGATATTTTGCTTATTCTTGAAGCAATGAAGATGGAAAATGAAATATTGGCACCACAGGATGGGACTGTAGCATCAGTACACGTTTCAAAGGGATCTTCTGTCAGCAGTGGTGATTTGCTTGTATCATTAAACGGGTAAGGTATTTTCGAAATGTTGATATTTTACCACCTTACGTTCTAATAATTGGTAAAGGAGGCTTAATGCCATGGGTATAAAGATTACAGAAACCGTTCTCAGGGACGCGCACCAGTCATTAATTGCAACGAGAATGAAAACCGAAGACATGCTTCCCATAATTGAGAAGATGGATAAGGTAGGTTATCATTCATTAGAGTGCTGGGGAGGCGCCACCTTTGATGCGTGCCTCAGATTTTTAAATGAAGACCCCTGGGAGAGACTTAGAAAAATTAGGGAAAAAGCTAAGAACACTAAACTTCAGATGCTTTTGCGCGGACAGAATCTTTTAGGATATAAACACTATGCCGACGATGTAGTTGAGTATTTTGTTCAGAAAGCCGTTGCAAACGGAATTGATATAATTCGTATATTCGACGCTTTAAACGACCCGAGAAACGTTGAAGTAGCAATAAAAGCTACGAAAAAGGAAGGCGGCCATGCTCAGGGTACAGTGTGCTATACAATAAGTCCTTTCCACAGCCTTGAACAGTTTGTAAAGGATGCAAAGAAACTGGTTGATTTAGGTGCAGATTCAATTTGCATAAAAGATATGGCAGGACTTTTAACACCGTACAGGGCGTATGAGCTGGTAAAGGCGCTGAAGGAGAACATTAAAGTTCCTGTTCAGGTCCACACGCACTATACCAGTGGTGTTGCTTCAATGACATACCTGAAAGCCATTGAAGCAGGAGCTGATGTGGTAGACTGCGCTATTTCACCTCTGGCACTGGGAACAAGTCAGCCGCCTACCGAAGCGATAGTTGCTACACTTCAGGGCTCAAAATATGATACGGGATATGATCTGAAACTCCTGTCAGAAATCGCGGATCATTTCCGACCGCTGAGAGAACAGTACCTTAAATCAGGGCTTCTGGATACAAAAGTTATCGGTGTCGATATAAACACATTGCTGTATCAGGTTCCCGGCGGTATGCTTTCAAACCTTGTTTCACAGCTTAAACAGTTTGGCAAGGAGGACAAATTCCAGGAAGTTCTTGAAGAAGTACCGAGAGTTCGTGAGGATTTGGGTTATCCGCCGCTTGTTACACCTACAAGCCAGATTGTTGGAACCCAGGCCGTTATGAATGTTATTTCAGGTGAACGTTATAAAATGGTTCCAAAAGAAACAAAGGCTCTTGTTAAAGGTGAATATGGAAAAACACCGGCTCCGATAAAGGATGAAATTATTAAGAAAATTATTGGTGACGAAAAAAGAATTACATGTCGCCCTGCAGATTTAATTGAGCCTGAACTGGATAAGATAAGAAATGAGATGAAAGAATATCTTGAACAGGACGAAGATGTATTATCATATGCACTCTTCCCGCAAGTTGCCAAGAAATTCTTTGAATTCAGGAAAGCTCAAAAATATAAAATAGATCCGGATATGGTTAATTACGAAGAAAGAGTGCATCCAATTTAAATTTACATGATTAAGATTTTGCTGTTTGCATGCGTCAGCATATATTACAGAGGCGGACTACCGCCTCTTTTGTATATAATATAGTAGGTTTTTGAATATTCCTTTCATGGGAGGATATAGAAGATGATTAGTTTTAATTTTAAAAATACCGAAGGTTTTATCAAAGAACATGAAATTGAGTATCTTAAGCCATTTGTTGAAAGCGCCCATACCATGCTTCATCAGAAGAATGGCCCGGGCAATGATTTCCTTGGGTGGCTCGACCTGCCTGTCAGTTATGATAAGGATGAATTTGCGCGGATTAAGGATGCTGCAGAAAGAATCCGGAAGAACTCCGACGTTTTCATTGTAATAGGAATCGGAGGTTCGTACCTTGGTGCCAGGGCAGCCATAGAGGCGCTTTCTCATTCCTTCTACAATATGCTTCCGAAAGAAAAAAGAAACGGTCCGCAGATTTTCTTTGCAGGACATCAGATCAGCTCCACGTATCTGGCAGAACTGGTTGAACTTCTTGATGGAAAAGACGTTTCAGTAAATGTTATATCAAAATCAGGAACCACAACTGAGCCTGCCATTGCTTTCAGAATACTGAAGGCTTACATGGAGGAAAAGTACGGAAAAGACGAAGCCAGGAAGAGAATATATGCTACCACTGATAAATCCAGGGGAGCCTTAAAAACCCTTGCAGACTCTGAAGGCTATGAATGTTTTGTTATACCCGATGACGTAGGCGGGCGCTTTTCAGTGTTGACAGCAGTGGGTCTGCTTCCGATAGCAGTTGCCGGAATAGATATAGATCAAATGATGGAAGGAGCCCGATCGGGCTTTGAACTGTACCAGAAACCATTTGAGGAAAACCCGTCATATCTTTATGCCGCATGCAGGAATGCATTATATCGCAAAATGAAAACCATTGAAATAATGGTTAATTATGAGCCTTCGCTTCACTATATAACTGAATGGTGGAAACAGCTTTATGGAGAAAGTGAAGGAAAAGACGGTAAGGGAATATTTCCTGCCGGTGTTGATTTTACAACAGACCTGCATTCAATGGGGCAATATATTCAGGATGGCTTAAGAAACATATTCGAAACAGTCCTGCATGTTGATAAGTCCCGAAAAGAGATTTTTATAGGTAAAGATGACAGAGATCTGGATAAATTGAATTATATTTCCGGGAAAAGTTTGGATTATGTCAATAAAAAAGCAATGGAAGGTACAATATTGGCCCATCACGATGGCGGGGTACCCAGCCTTGTGGTTAATATACCTGAAATGACACCTTTCTATTTCGGGCAGATGGTTTATTTCTTTGAAAAGGCCTGCGGTATAAGCGGATACCTGTTGGGAGTGAATCCATTTGATCAGCCCGGAGTTGAGGCATACAAGAAAAACATGTTCGCCCTGTTGGGAAAACCGGGCTTTGAACAGGAAAGAGAATATCTGGAAAAAAGACTGTATGGATGATACAGATATGATTTACACATTACAGTCAGGTAAATTTTTGATTTACCTGACTTATTTTTATATTACAGGATATATTTTTCAAAGATAGTATTGATTAATACCAAAAATTTGATATATAATACGAGTATCGAAAGATATCTCCGTAAGTAGCATTTGAACCACTTAACTTTTTACCCGATTTGGTGATTTTTCTCTTTCTGAAATAGTAAACTATACATAGAAAACATATTAAGCGGATGCAATTTACTTATCAATAAGGAGGTTCTCTTGTGACTATTAAGGAGAAAGTAAAATCTAATTCTCTATGTTCGGAATCCAGCATTAGTAAGAAAGAAAACAAGCAAAACAGTTTACAGAGAAATCCTGTGTTTGAAAATGCTACCGGCATTGATTCCCTGAACACAGACAAAAATGACTGGATTTTTGCCCTTTCTCACGAGCTTAGAACGCCTTTGAATGTTATTTTGTCCACAATCCAGGTTGCACAGCTTAGTATGAAAAATGAACAGGACGGTGAGTACAGCAGGGTAAAAACCAAGTACCTCGACATTATGAAGCAAAACTGCTACCGCCTCCTTAAAATGGTTAACAATCTGATAGAAATCAACAGGTTGGATTCGGGCTTTTTTAATATAGATCCTAAAAATGAAGATATAGTTCATATTGTCAGGGAAATGACCCTTTCTGTTACTGAGTATGCTAAAATTAAAAATATTGATATAACATTTGAAAGTAATAGAGCAAAGCATATCATAGCAGTAGATATTTTTCAACTGGAGCGCATTATGCTTAATTTATTGTCCAACGCTATTAAGTTTACCCCTTCGAATGGAAGTATAAAAGTTACTGTAACGGTTGAAGAGGAAGAAATATTAATTTCAGTATCAGATACAGGTCCGGGAATTCCTGAGGAATATGGAAGCATGATATTTGAAAGATATTGCCAGACCGATGGCAAAAGCTTAGTGGAGAAAAAAGGGAGCGGGATGGGGTTATATCTGGTCAAAAAACTTCTGGGCAAGATGAATGGCAGGATATGGTACAGCAATAATGAAGACAAAGGCACCACTCTTACTTTTTCTCTTCCGAACACGAAAATTCCCTCAGCCAGAGCAGTAGAGGAAGACTTATCGAACGATTATGTCAAAAGCAGGACCGAATATCTCGAAATTGAATTTTCTGATATATATGTAATCTAAAATTGCTTCTTGACAACTCGCATTACTTCGTGTATAGTTTTAATTGACAACCAAGTAGAAGTATCCACTTCTCACCCTGTGTCCGGTTGATTTCAGGGTTTAAATCGTAGCAGTTAAGATGCTGTGGTTTATGCAGGTGAAGTGGTTTGCCTGCTTTTTTGTTTGCCAAAAATATGAATATATTTTAGGTATAAAAATTTAATTATATGCCCACTGAATTAAATCAAAATGGGTTCAAGAATTACGGAGGTGTTATTTATTAAAAAAGATCAAATTCAGGTGAATAATCAGATCAGGGATAAAGAAGTCAGGTTAATTGACTTTGACGGCACAATGATCGGAATTGTATCGGCCAGGGAAGCTCAAATGAAAGCTAATGAAAGAGATATGGACCTGGTTAAAATTTCACCGAATGCGAACCCCCCTGTCTGTAAGATCATGGATTATGGCAAATATTTGTATGAATTATCCAAAAAAGAAAAAGAAGCTAAAAAGAAGCAAACTAATATTTCCGTTAAGGAAATCAGACTTTCGGCCAAAATCGAGGAGCACGACTTTGCATTCAAACTCAAAAATGCAATGAAATTCCTGAAAGACGGAGACAAAGTAAAGATATCCATAAGGTTCAGAGGCAGGGAAATGCAATTCACCTCCATGGCGTATGACGTAATCGACAAGTTTGCCGAGATGATAAAGGAATACGGGAAAATGGAAAGTAAACCTTCAATGGATGGCAGAAGTATGTCGGTTATGTTTGTTCCCATTAAAGACAAGCAATAACTACCAGCAGGGTGTTATCGTAGCAGCATTTAATTAATGGCAAACTAAAGTATTAATAACGGAGGAGGTTTTATCCATGCCAAAATTAAAAACCCACAGTTCTTCAAAGAAAAGATTCAAAATAACTGGTACTGGTAAGGTAAAGCGCAATAAAGCATATAAAAGTCATATTCTTACCAAAAAGTCATCAAAGCGTAAGAGAAATCTTCGTAAATCAACTATTGCTTCGACTGCTAATGAATCAATAATAAAAGTTATGCTTCCTTACAAATGATTGGAAAGAGGGTGTGAGATATGGCAAGAGTTAAAGGTGGAGTAAGGACCAGAGCCAGGCATAAAAAAGTTTTAAAGCTTGCTAAGGGTTACTTTGGTGCAAAAAGCAAATTATATAGAATTGCAAACCAGGCAGTTATGAAGTCTCTGGTATATGCATACCGGGACAGAAGGCAAAAGAAAAGAGATTTCAGAAAACTTTGGATAACAAGAATAAATGCTGCTGCAAGGAAAAATGGTATGTCTTACAGCCGTTTTATGAACGGTCTCAGAAAATCCGGCATTGAACTGAACAGAAAAGTTCTGGCCGATATGGCCGTAAACGATGCTGCAGGTTTTGCAAAACTTGTTGAAAAAGTCAAAGGATAATAATTTTTGAAAAGGCGGCTTTTTGCCGCTTTTTTATTTTATTCAGTAACTTTTTTCATTTTTATTACAAAGTAAATAAAATGGTACCATTCCAAGCAATAAAGAGATATAATCTCATTGTAGCTAAATTTATCAAAATACCCATAAGACTCCTGCCAATATCGGTGCAGGCTGATGCGGTTTTTGATTCAGCGGGATTTAATTTCCCGCAAAGAAGAGATTATTAAAATGCTTAAGTTGCGGTTAAGATCTTTAATCATGTATTGAGTATAAAATTAATGTATTATACAATAAAAGCATGACAATGGATCGGGGAGCTTAAAGTGGCAAATATAAGTAACATTCGGGATTTTTTCATACTGATTGGTAACTACCTGGGGCTTAACGGACCTCTGGATTTTGTTTTAATGATTATTGATATCAGTATCATTTCATATATAGTTTATAAAGTCATCCAACTGGTCCGTGAAACACGTGCAATGCAGTTGGTAAAAGGTATACTGATCATTGTTGTCGGACTGAAAGCAGCACAGTTGATTGGTCTTAAAACAGTTGCCTTTATCCTTGAAGGTGCTATATCATTATTAGGCTTTTCGCTGATAGTTATATTCCAGCCAGAGCTCAGGCGCGGGCTTGAAAAAATAGGAAACAGCGGTTTTCAGAATTTTCTTATGCTTGATTATGATGAGGATCAGCTGAGAACCACAGCTTCCATTGAAGCTATTGTAAACTGTTGCGCACATTTGTCACAGGAATATATAGGTGCCTTGATAGTAATTGAAAGAAACACCAAAATTGGTGATGTGATAAATACAGGAACGCAGATGGATTCAATCATATCCTTTGAACTTTTAACGAACATTTTTACACCCAATACGCCATTACATGATGGAGCTGTAATAATCAGGAACAACAAGATAAAAGCTGCAGCCTGCTACCTTCCATTAACGGAGAACACCACACTGAGCAGAGAACTGGGAACGAGACACAGGGCTGCATTAGGAATAACTGAGGTTTCCGATGCGATATCAATTGTTGTTTCAGAGGAATCCGGGAAAATATCCTATGCACATAACGGAAATCTTACAAGAAACCTGACTCCTGATACACTGAGAAAAGCCTTGTATCGCTTTCTGCTTGACAAGAATTCGAGTAAAAAGCGTTTTTGGTTTAGAAAGGTGAAAGCTGATGAATAAAAAAATCAGTCTGAATAAATTCCTCGAGAAAGATTCTGTCTTAAAAGTTATTTCAGTATTGATTGGCATTTTAATATGGTTTATAGTACTGGACCATCAAAACCCACTCAGCGAGCGTACTATTTCAATTCCGTTAAGATCTAATTCGCAGGTACTTGATGCCAGTAATATAAGATTGGTTTCATCGACCATTCCTACCAATGTCGACGTTGTAATAAAGGGGAGAAAACAACGTCTTGATAAGGTGACAGCCAACGATTTCGAGGCATTTTTGGATTTTAGCGAAATTCAGGATACAGGAACTACAGAGCTTATGATAAATCTTCCAAAATATACAGGAGATCAGGATATTATTGTTGCCGATGTCAATCCCAAGGTTGTAAAAGTAAAGCTGGAAAACATTATCAGAAAAGAATTTCCTATTAATGTAAAATGGGTGGGTGAACTCCCGGAAGGATACGAAGTTGTAAATGTTAAGCTGAACCCCAATACTGTTATACTGCAGGATTTGGAAAGTGTAATGAACAGTGTGGAAAGTGTGGCTGTGTCGGTAGACACTGAGCAAATACTTAAAGGAGATTCAATAAATAAAAGAATTGAAGTATATAATAACAGCGGCAAGATTATATCATCCCTCGACGGCAGTGTACAGATTTCCGTTGGATATAATATTGCAAAAACCGTACCGATTTCAACCACTCTTACAGGAGAACCAAAAAACGACTACTATGTTCAGGATTATACCATCTCCCAGAACACCGTAAAAATCATGGGGAGCTATGATGTGCTAAAAGATATTGAATACATAGAAGCCGAACAGTTAAGTGTTGAAAATGTGAATGAATCCTTCCAGAAGGACTTGAACCTTATTCTTCCGGAGAATGTTCAGTTGTATAACAGCCCGGGTTTTGTAACAGCCCAGGTAAATATTCATAAATATTCTCACAGGATTATAACAATACCAAAATCATCAATTACTATTTTCGGAGGGGATGTAACCGGCCAAACAAACTACAGGATTCTTGAAGATGAAATAACCTTTAGTGTCAAAGGCCCGGCGGAAATATTGGATACGCTGGATGTAAAATCAATTAAAGGATTCGTTGATGTATCCAATACAGCCGAAGGTGTTCAACTGGTTATTGTACGTGTGTCCCTTCCATCGGGTATATATATGGAGGGCGAAGCCTTTGTGAATATTCAGGCAGAACCGGTAATAATATCGCCCACACCGTCACCGACTCCAGTTCCTGACAATGAAATAGATATAACGCCGTCACCCGTTCCTGAATCTGATAAAAACGAGGAAAGCCAGTCCGATACATAACTGCAGGGTTTACTAACTATAATATACTTGTGCACCGAAGTTTCTTTATGTTAAAATAGTTACCGATGTCGTTTTTTGGAGGTGCGTATGAATACTGGAGAAATTTTAAGTTTTTTGCCTGGCCTGCTGGGCGGTGTGGCTATATTTTTATTCGGCATGAATATGCTCAGCGAGGGACTTCAAAAAACTGCAGGCGAAAAACTTAGACATATAATCAGTATTTTGACGAATAATCCGTTAATCGGGATTTTTGTCGGTGCAATTGTGACTGCGGTTATTCAAAGCAGCAGTGCAACGACAGTTATGGTTATAGGATTTGTCAGTGCAGGTTTGATGACTTTAAAACAGTCCATCGGAGTTATAATAGGTGCAAATATCGGAACTACCGTGACTGCGTGGCTGGTGTCCATTGATATTGGTGACCTGGCTTTGCCCCTTGCGGGTATAGGTTTTATCCTTTATTTTTTCCCGAAATTAAAGAAACTGAAATATATCGGTCAGATTATTTTTTCTTTCGGACTTCTTTTTGTAGGATTAAATATAATGAGCGATATGATGGCTCCCCTTGCAAAATCCCAGGCTGTGGCAGACACAATGCTTAATGTGAGCAACAACAGGTTTCTTGGGTTGTTTATCGGGACTATTTTTACAGCCGTTATTCAAAGCAGCAGTGCTGCCATTGCAATTCTGCAAAAGCTGGCGATACAGACAACTGCTACAGGCGAACCTTTAATAACTCTTCGTGCAGCGCTTCCCATTCTGTTCGGCAGCAATATCGGGACAACGGCAACTGCTTTGCTGGCGTCAATAGGTGCCACTGTCAATGCTAAAAGGGCTGCATTAACTCATACGATATTTAACGTGGTGGGGAGTCTCATATTTATTTGGTTTATAGGACCTTTTGAACATGTTGTTTCTCTAATTATGGGCGGAACTGTCATGCCCCGTTCTATGGACACGGCGATAGCCTATTCTCATACTATTTTTAACCTTTTAAGTGCAGTTCTGTTTGCTCCGTTTATAGGGCTGCTTGCCAAATTTGTTACGCAGATATATAAAGGAAAAGGTGAGCTTGAAGACAGGGCACTTGTGTATATCGGTGACAAGGTTTCATCTCCGGCGGTTGGTTTGAATCTTGCAATGCAGGAGATGCTCAGGATGGGAAAAATAGTACAGAAAATGATTGCCTGTACCAAAGTTGTAATATTGGAGCAAAATGAATCTGTGATACAGGAAGTTGAAAAAATGGAAGATACAGTGGATATGCTCCAGAACGAAATATTGAATTACCTGTCAAAAATCATTTCTCAAAATGTGTTGAGCGAAGCCGAATCTGTCAGGTTGACCGGTTATATGCGTATGGTCCATGACCTGGAGAGAATCGGAGACCATTGCGAAAGTTCAACTATGCTTGGTCAAAGCAATATTGATAATAAGGTACAGTATTCCGAAAATGCATTGTCCGAACTTAAAGAAGTCTTTGAGAAGATTGAGTTTGTCATGAACCAGACTCTTGTTGCTCTGGAAAACAACGACAAGGAGCTGGCAAAGACAGTACTGTCTGAAGAAAATACCATGGATGACATTGAAAAAATCCTTAGAGAAAGACATTTGGAGCGCCTGAAAAATGGGGAATGCAATCCGGGCACAGCAATAACATTTGTCGAATTAATTCATACCTTGGAGCGTATGACTGACAATTGCAAAAATATTGCAGAATCAGTTATTGACGACATTAATCACAGATTGGCAGGGCATTATAATACAGACGGAACAGCATTGGAGTATAAAATACTTAAGTATTAATTTATTAGCGGGGGTAAATACAGTGACTATAGAATTAACTGATTTTCTATATCAATTGGTTAATAACCCTGCACTTGCCATAACAGTGCTTCTTACATTAGGGGTTATATTTGTCAATGGATGGACCGATGCACCTAATGCTATAGCAACTTGTGTTTCAACCAGATCATTAAGCCCCAGGGTGGCTATTATAATGGCTGCTGTATTTAACTTTTTAGGTGTGCTGGTAATGACATTTTTCAATGCAACAGTGGCGCAGACAATATACAACATGGTTGATTTCGGCGGTAATTCGCATAATGCACTGGTTTCGCTTTGCGCTGCCCTTTTTGCTATTGTTTTGTGGGCTACTGCAGCATGGTGGTTTGGTATTCCTACCAGTGAAAGCCATGCTCTGATTGCAGGCATAACCGGAGCCGCAATAGCGGTTCAGGGCGGACTTGAAGGGGTAAATCCGAGGGAATGGGTTAAAGTTATTTATGGCCTGTTTCTTTCCATGTTCATGGGTTTTATATTAGGCTGGATAATTGTAAAACTGATAGAATTTATTTTCAGTGGCTTTAACAGGAGAAAAACCACGCTGTTTTTCCAGTTTGCCCAAATCTTTGGAAGCGCAGGTATGGCATTCATGCATGGTGCCCAGGATGGACAGAAGTTTATGGGGGTTTTTCTGCTGGGCGTTTTTCTTGCCCAGGGTTATACTGATGTAACACAATTCGGCATTCCTGTCTGGCTTATATTCTTATGTTCAATAGTAATGGCATTAGGTACTTCAATCGGAGGTTACCGCATAATAAAAGCCGTGGGTATGGATATGGTCAAACTTGAAAAATACCAGGGCTTTTCCGCTGATTTGGCCGGGGCAATCAGCTTGTTCATAGCTTCGGTGTTTGGGTTGCCGGTTAGCACAACCCATACGAAAACAACTTCGATAATGGGGGTCGGAGCAGCAAAAAGGCTGTCAAACGTCAACTGGGGAATAGTGAAGGAAATGGCTAGCGCATGGATATTAACTTTCCCCGGCTGCGGTATAATAGGTTATCTTATGGCGAAGCTATTTATGGTATTGTTTTAACCTGGCAATGGTTACAGGTGGCGAATTAGATTTTTCTTTGCTGAACCGTTGGGGAAATTCTTACTTCTGATACGGAAAAATATTGGAAAGAGGTATGAATATGGCCAGAAAAAGAAGTGAAGATTATTTTGAAACTTTTGTGAAGCTTGTGGACTATTCCTGTCAGGCAGCGAATTTGCTAAACGACATAATGAGTGATTTTAATCCTGATTTGCTTCGTGAAAAAATGACCGAGATGCATGAAATTGAACATGCCGGTGATACTGAAAGACATGCAATGATCAGGAGGCTTTCAAAGGAATTTATCACTCCGATAGATCGCGAAGATATAATGCAACTGGCTGATGCAATTGACGATGTCACCGATACTATTGAAGATGTTTTGCTGCGCTTGTATATGTTTAATATACGAAGCATTAAGGATCATGCAAAAAAAATGGCTGAAATCATTGTAAAATGTTGTAATGCTTTAAAACAGGCACTGGCAGAGTTTAGGGATTTCCAAAAATCGAAAGTATTGCATGATTTATTAGTTGAGATCAATGTTCTTGAAGAAAACGGGGATAAACTTTATACCGAAGCAGTTCATTATTTATATGTAAACAGTAAAAATGTTGTTGAAATAATGGCATGGGATCAAACATATGATTATCTTGAAAACTGCTGTGATGCCTGTGAAGAAGTGGCAAATGTTGTTGAGAATATAATATTGAAGAATTCATGATATTTTGGCAAAAGAAACTTATTGCTGGTATAAATGATATTAGCGTATAATGAAAAGTGATTTACAGATGAAAAAGCACGCAGGCCGGCTACAGTTAAATTTATTGTTGTGTGGGGAGGAATCTAATTGGGCAGATTATTTGGAACCGATGGAGTTAGAGGTATTGCGAACAAAGAGTTAACATGCGAACTGGCATATCAGTTAGGAAAGGCCAGTGCTTATGTTTTGGCCGAAGAAGCGAAACTTACCCCGAAAATTGTTATAGGCAAGGATACGAGACGATCGGGAGATATGCTTGAAAAGGCACTTATTGCAGGAATTTGCTCAGCAGGAGCAGAGGCGGTATGCCTGGGAGTAATTTCAACGCCGGCGGTTGCATATTTAACTCGTTATTATAATGCAGATGCAGGAGTTGTTATATCAGCATCCCATAATCCTGCAGAATTTAACGGTATAAAATTTTTTGACAGGAATGGCTACAAACTGTCCGACAGCCTTGAAGAAAGAATTGAAGCAATAATCCTTGATAAAACAGAAGAATTGCCAAACCCTGTAGGTTGTTCTGTAGGTACTGTAACAGAACTTAAAGAAGCAAAAGAAGACTACATATCATATCTGAAAAATACAGTAAACACATCTTTCGACGGACTGAAAATAGCCATTGACTGTGCCAATGGCGCGTCATTTGAAACAGCGCCAAGAGTTTTCCGCGAATTAGGGGCAGATGTGATTGTAATAAACAATGTTCCCGACGGTGTGAATATTAATGTCAACTGTGGATCAACCCATATGGATATGCTGAGAAATACCGTACTTCAAAACAAATGTGATCTTGGCATTGCCTTTGACGGTGATGCAGACAGGGTACTGGCAGTTGATTCTGAAGGTAATTATGTTGACGGAGATAAAATCCTGGGCATTATCGGACTTGAGCTGAAAAAGCAGAACAGACTTTCAAACAATACGATTGTGGTTACTGTTATGAGCAATATCGGCTTCGACATCATGGCAAAGGAAAATGGGTTAATATTGGAGAAAACAAAAGTCGGGGACCGCTATGTCCTGGAGCAAATGCTGAAGAAGGGCCATGTGCTGGGCGGCGAGCAATCAGGTCATATTATTATGCTTGATTTCAATACCACCGGCGACGGGCAGCTTACAGCGCTTCAATTGGTGCAGATTGTAAAGAAAACCGGTAAAAGCCTATCAGAACTGGCTTCAATAATGACGGTATATCCTCAGGTTCTTAAGAACGCCAAAGTTAAGAACGAAAATAAAAACAGGTATATGGACGACCCTGAAATTGCTGCCAAATGCAAGGAGCTTGAACAGGATTTCCATGGAGAAGGCCGAGTCCTGATACGTCCATCGGGAACAGAACCCCTTGTGCGTGTAATGATTGAAGGCAAGGACTATGACTATATTGCCAGAAAAGCTGAAGAACTGGCTAACTTTATAGAACGGAAACTGGGATAAGCTCTATGTTATTTAGTAATAGAAATCACAGAAAGTATACCGGCCTTAAAGAGCAATTGCATTTTTGTAAAGTAATTAAGGAAAAACAGTTAAATAAGACAGGTATTAAAATTTGAGACGGAATTTAAATAATTACTTGTGAAGCACCGAGTCAAAATCATATGTAAAATTATATATAGATATAATAATATGGCAAAAGAAGGGAATCACCAGCCCTTCTTTTTAATTGGAGTATAAAACAACGATTTCAGAGGTGAGATTATTATGGATATAGAAATAAGAGAATACAAAAAAGATGATGTTTCAGAAGCCATCAAAATATGGAATGAAATCGTAGAAGAAGGCAATGCTTTCCCACAGATGGATCTTTTGAATGAAAACAGCGGTCATGAACTTTTTTCTGAGCAATCATTCACCGGTATTGCCTTTGATATCGGAAGCAAAGAGATTGTCGGCCTGTACATACTTCACCCGAATAACGTTGGCAGATGCGGCCATATTTGCAATGCCAGCTATGCGGTAAGAAAAGATATGAGAGGGCGGCATATTGGTGAAAAGCTTGTTATCCATTGCATAAATAAAGCAAAAGAACTGGGATTTAAAATTTTACAGTTCAATGCGGTGGTTGCGTCAAACCACCGTGCACTTCGTTTATATGAAAAACTGGGATTTATCAGGCTGGGAGTTATTCCCCGGGGTTTTTTGATGAAGGACGGTACCTATGAGGATATAATTCCACATTATCTTGTATTGTAGGAAAACTTACCGGTGATATCTCAAGGCAAACCTGTATGCGGTTTAATCCACATTTAAGGTCTATATTACTTTTATCTGTCACTGTTCATGTATAAACTCTCAGAATTGCATGATTTTTGAACTTATGAAGGTCAGGATATATAATACTAAGAGTTACTGAATCTTTACATAGGTGAATGCATCAATGTTTTTGGATACATTAAAAGAAAAATACGGGATAAAATTGAATGAGCAACAGCAACAGGCAGTCAGACATATCAACGGTCCTGCACTGATTCTGGCAGGACCGGGATCGGGCAAAACAACGGTAATCACTGTCAGAACTGCTTATCTTATTTATGAAGCCGGAGTAAATCCCGAAAGCATACTTACCCTTACTTTTAACAAGGCTGCCCAGCTGGAAATGAAAAAACGGTTTGACAATATATTTGGTGAGGGTGTTGGAGCAAAAGTCAAGTTTTTGACTTTGCATGGTTTCTCCAACGGTATAGTAAGAAAATATGAGAAAAAACATGGGAAAAACCTGACAAGGATTGAAGGAGACGACGATTCTGGCATAAATAAAAGACAGATTCTCAGAACGCTGTATCAGCAAATAAACGGGTCAAATATCAATGATGACGAACTGGATAACTTAATCAATGAAATCGGGTTTGTGAAAAACAGGATGATAAAAGAGTTTAAAGATGCCGATGTTACAACAAAAAACTTTGAACTTGTATACAAAGCATATGAGGACTACAAGAAATCCAACCTGTATATTGATTTTGACGACATGCTTACATATGCTTACTCGATCCTTAAAACATGCCCCGACATACTTCATTACTGCAGGAGTAAATACCGGTATATCCAGGTGGATGAAGGGCAGGATTTGTCCAGAATACAGTTTGAAATTTTGAAGTTGCTGGTAACTAAAGAAAACAACAATATCTTTATTGTCGCAGATGACGATCAGTCCATTTACGGTTTCAGGGGCGCAGACCCGCAATACATCCTGGATATCCGGAAAGAGTTCAGGGAATGCTCTGTATATCGCCTGGAAAAGAACTACCGTTCAACCAGGAATATAGTGGAGATAAGCAGTAAATTTATAAAAAATAATTCAAGACGGTATGATAAAAACCATGAAACAGTTAATGAACCGAAAAATGACCCGGATATAGTATATGTCCAGGACGAAAACGAACAGCTTAAGTTTATTGTGGAAACCCTGAACCGGCACATGAAGGAATGCAGAAGTACGGCTGTTCTTTACCGGAACAATATATCTTCGATTGCCATTGCGGACATGCTGGACCGGAAAGGAATCCCGTTTAAAGTAAAGCAGAGCAGACTGTTCTTCTTTAATCATTGGATGGTGCAGGATGTACTGGCTTTTTTGAAATTTGCGCTGAATCCGTTTGATGAAGAGTCTTTTTCAAGAATCTGTTTCAAAATGAATCGCTACATATCTAAAGCCATGCTGGATTATGCATTAAGCAACGATTTGCAGAAACCGGTTCTGGACAGGATTTTAAACTGTGAAGTCATAAAACCATATCAGCAAAGGGTTGCTGCAGAGCTGAAGAATGAGTTTGGAAAGTTGCTGAAAAGCCATCCTTTGCAGGTATTAAAATATATAGAGCATAATTTCAGGTATTTTGAGTCTGTAAAGCAGTACTGTGAAAAAACAGGCCTATGTTTTGATTATATTTACAGCCTTTTTGGAGTATTACTGACTGTTGCTGAAAAATGCCCGACCATACCGATGTTTTTACAACGCATGGAAGAACTGCAGAAAATGCTTGAGAATGCAGAAAGCCCTGGTTATAAAAGGGCTGTTACGCTTTCAACAATGCATTCTTCTAAAGGTCTGGAATATGATGTGGTGCTTATGGTCGATTTAACTGAAGAAGAAATTCCAGGCACAAGGGCAACAGAGCTGGTAAAACGGAAACAGGATTATTCAATACTGGAAGAAGAGCGCCGTTTATTCTATGTTGGCATGACAAGGGCAAAAGAATACCTGTATCTTGTAAGCCCTGCGGTAAAAAACCGGGGTATGGCAAAAATTTCACCTTTTATTCGCGAAGTTGCTTCTGTCATGAGTGGAAAAACAGGTGAAGCCGGGGAAGGGGTCATTGTGAACCATAAACATTTTGGGGAAGGTGTAATCGTTGCAGTAACTGAGCGAAAAGGAGAAGGAATTTTGCTGGAGGTTGATTTCGGTGGAGTAAGACGGAAGCTGGACTTTTCAATATGCATGAAGAACGGCCTGATAAGCTTTTGAATCTTAATTTTAAATCTTTCAGCGAAACCTGAAAAGCTACTATAAATATTTATTAATTGCAATCTCCATTCACAGCTGAATCATATAGTTGTAAATGGAGTTTTTTATTTGCTTAAAATATTGACTCAAATTGATTGGCGTTATATTATTATATGTAGTTAATATAAATTTAAAATAATTTAATAAAATATAAAGTGCAGCCTGATTGGATTTTGTCATACAGGAACAAGGAGGACTTTGAATGATGGAACGAAACTTGGTAAAAACTCCGTATAACCAGCCATTGGTGGAGCAGAGGGCAGATCCGTACATATATAAACATAAAGACGGGTATTATTATTTCACAGCTTCTGTACCTGAATATGACAGGATTATTTTAAGAAAATCCAAAACAATTAAGGAAATTAGAAATGCAAAAGAGCATGTAATCTGGAGAAAACACGACAGTGGTGAAATGAGCAAAAACATATGGGCTCCTGAAATACATTATTTAAATGACGCATGGTACATTTATTTTGCAGCAGGAAAAGCGGAAAACCAGTGGGATATACGGCCATATGTGCTGCAGTGTACGGATTCCGATCCTGTAAATGGTGAATGGAGAGAGCTGGGAAAGATGCAAAGCGCTGACGATGATGAGTTTTCATTTCGTGCTTTTTCTCTTGACGGGACGGTGTTTGAAAACAATGGAACATACTATTTCGTATGGGCTGAAAAAGTAGGGGTTGGCAAGAAAATTTCAAATCTGTACATAGCCGAAATGGAAAAACCATGGAAATTGAAAAGTGTGCAGGTAATGCTTTCTACGCCCGATTATGACTGGGAACGGAAAGGCTTTTGGGTTAATGAAGGGCCGGGGATATTGAAATATAATGACCACATATTTCTTACTTATTCTGCAAGTGATACCAGTGCGAATTATTGCATGGGGATGTTGTATGCCAAAAAAGATTCGGATTTGCTTGATCCTTTGTCATGGAAAAAGTCAAGGTATCCGGTTTTGGCCACAGACAGGGAAAAAGGTATTTTTGGCCCTGGCCATAACAGTTTTACAAAATCCGAAGACGGTACTAAAGACATTATGTTATTCCATGCACGGCAGTATGAGAAAATATCCGGGGATCCATTATTTGATCCGAACCGCCATACCTTGATGATGGAGATTCAGTGGAGCGATGAAGGCATGCCGGTTTTCGAGTACCGGAAACAGGTATATGGTTAAGTTAACGGAGGTTTTAAGATGAGGAAAAAAGTCATTTGGCTGGTTATTGGAATTTTACTTATAATGGCAGGGTGTGGAAAAGAAATGGCAAAGAATTATGAAGCAGCGAAGGATAAAGATGAACAACCGGTTGAAACCGTAAACGGCAATGAAGAAAAAGAAGCAATAGTAATTGATGATGACATAAAATTAACGGCAGACAATATAGTCAATTATTCTTTTAAAAATGTTTCGGTTCATGATCCTTCAATTATAGCAGCCAATGGCAGTTTTTACGTTTTCGGATCCCACCTGGCTGCAGCAAAATCAAATGACCTGATGAACTGGGATTTGATTGGCTCAGGAGTCAATGCTGCCAACCCGATAATACCAGATGCGCTGAAAGAAATGCAGGAAGCGTTTGAATGGGCTAAAACCAACACCTTTTGGGCACCAGATGTAATTCAGCTGAATGACCGGAGGTATTACATGTATTATTGCACCTGTGAAGGCAGCTCTCCGTTATCTGCTCTGGGTATTGCCGTCTCAGACAATGTTGAGGGTCCGTATAAAGACCTGGGGATCATTTTAAAATCCGGAATGGGGTTTAATATGCCAAGCGAGGACGGGAACTATTATAATGCCAATGTGCATCCGAATGTAATAGATCCATGCTTGTTCCATGATCCTGAAGGAAGGCTTTGGATGGTGTATGGATCGTATTCAGGCGGAATTTACGTTCTCGAGATGGATCCCGAAACAGGCTTTCCGCTTGAAAAAGGTTACGGGAAAAAGATTCTGGGAGGAAACCATGCACGTATTGAAGGCCCGTTCGTGTTATACAGTCCTGAAACCGAGTATTATTACCTGTTTTTGTCATTTGGCGGGCTGGATTCAAAAGGCGGTTATAATATCAGGGTTGTCCGCTCAAGAAATCCCGACGGGCCATATTACGATGCTGGCGGAAATGACATGATTAACTGTAAAGGCGCACCCGGAACATTTTTCCACGATCCTTCAATAGAAGGGTATGGCGTCAAGCTGATGGGCGGCCACCGTTTTGAATGGATTGAAGGTGAACAGTCGGTATACAGGATGGGTTATCTTTCACCCGGGCACAATTCGGCATATTATGACGAGAAGACAGGAAAGTATTTCCTGATATTTCACACAAGGTTTGAAGGCAGGGGAGAAACCCATGAAGTTCGTGTCCATCAGTTCTTTATAAACGAGGACGGATGGCCTGTTGTGGCTCCTTACAGGTATACGGGGGAGACATTGGGAACCTTTGACGAAAAGCAGGTAACAGGTGTTTATAAGTATATAAACCATGGAAAATCAATTAATAAAGAAGCAATTGTATCAGAGCTGATTCGGCTAAATGAGGATCATACAATTACAGGAGCAGTTGAGGGCAGATGGAATTTAAAAGATGATGGAACAAGTATGGAAATAATCATAGAAGGAGATGTTTACAAGGGTTTATTTAACGTGCAGTGGGATGAATATGGCAAAAAGAATGTAATGACTTTTACCGCGCTTTCGGATAAAGGTGTTGCCATATGGGGAAGCGGTATTTGGGCTATTGAATAGGAAGCCGGGTATGCTTTTAGAACCCGGTTTTTTTTATACCAGCCATAATGCTTATGATAAGCCCTCAGACCAGAAGATATTTCTGATAATGCTTGACGATGGACAATGAGAAACTTCAGCAACCGCCGGCCTTATTTCCCAGGGTATAAGAAAATCCTGACTTTCCGAAAGAAGTCGTATGTATTGAAGTGCAGGTTATATTCAGGGATTCGTCGAAAAAAACAGGTAATGATAAGTTTAATCAGGTAAAATAGTAAGGTAAAAAAGAGTAAAAATGCTTAAAAACGAGGGAAATAACCCTCGCTTTTTTATTGCCCCGAATCTTTATACCCGGTTATGTATTGTAAATATACAGATGCGCGGTACATTTCAGCAGATTTGGAATTCAGCCGGGTTTGCACGTTCCAGGAAATATTTACCGGCATTAAAATCGGATGGAAGCTGTTTTTTAAACTGTATATTACTAAAATTAAGCATAAATAATGGTAAGATTAATTATAATTTAATAGCATTGAATTTTATGGATGCCAAGATTATTATTGGAATCGCAAATAAATGCATCAATTAATGCACTAAAATGCACCATAAAATGAATGGTTAAAGAGGTAGTTAAAGATGCTCAAGTCAAAAAGGTGGAGAAGTTTTGCATTAATTGCATTGCATATAGCTGCTTTTCTTGCCGGGGCTGTAATGCTTGATCAAGAGGCTGAAGCGAAATCAGTTTTATCCACGGATGCTTACAGGGAACTGCTGAACAGGGCTAACATCGATGTCATGCCATATAAAGATTACATTAATATGTATGACATAAGCAAAAGGCCTGATGCAGAATATATAATCGAGGCGAAAGACTATGTCCGTGCAGAAAATATGGAAATACAAGAATTTGCAGATTTCGAAGGAATGCCGGGTATTTCGGTGCACACAGGGGAGAAAGGCCTGATCGAGTATGAAGTCGATATTGAAGAAGAGGGCTTTTACAACATCTCCCTTCTTTATTATCCTGTAAAGGGAAAAAGCGCAGCCATCCAGAGAGCAATATTCATCGACTGTGAACTGCCATACAGGGAACTGAGCCTTGTAGAGTTCCAGAGGATATTTGTAAATGAGCTGGATGAATGGCAGAGGGACAACAGGGGTAATGACCTGAAACCAAAACAGGTTGAAGCACCCCGGTGGATTACAGGTTTCTGTTACGACAGTGAAGGCTACGAAACCCGGGAGCTTTCTGTTTATTTTAATAAAGGCACTCATACCATTACTTTATATTCTCTAAGGGAACCAATGGTTATCCGCAGGATTATCCTGAATAACACTGATAGCATACTTCCATACAGGCAGGTTAAGGAAAAGCATGATTTGCAGGGAGCTTCGGATACTTCGGGCTATTTAGTCCGGATTGAAGCTGAAAATGCAAGCAGGAAATCCTCGCCAATGCTGTACCCGACACAGGACAGGTCTTCACCGGCTGTTTATCCGTATGATGCAAAGGAACTGAGAAATAACACTATCGGAAGCAATGGAAACTGGAAGATTGCCGGACAGTGGATAGAATGGGATTTTGAAATCCCCGAAAGCGGGTATTATTATATTTCAATGCATACCAGGCAAAATTTTGTGAGAGGCATTTATACATCAAGAAAAATATCAATCGACGGAAAAGTACCTTTTGAAGAAATGAATGACTATGGATTCAGATATGAAAGCCGCTGGAAGATGATCACACTTAATAACCAGGACGGTGAGAACTATAAATTTTATCTTGAGAAGGGAAAACACATCCTCAGAATGGAAGTTGTTCTCGGCGACTTTTCACGCATAGTAAGCAGGGTTCAGGATGTTGTGAAAAATCTTAATGCAATCTACCGCAAAGTTATCCGCATTACAGGTGTGGAACCTGATAAATACAGGGACTATCATATAGAAAAGAATATTCCGGGTATTGTGGATGAACTTGTTGCAGAAAGGGACAGTTTAATAATTGCCATGGAAGAACTCAAGGCAGTTGCGGGTAGCGCAAGTGACCGTGAGGCAGCACTGAACACTATGGTAAAACAGCTTAATTATGTAATCGAAGATGTAGAACGGCTGCCCAGGATACTTGCTTCTTTCAAAATTGACATAAGCGCGCTGGGCAACTGGATTACAGGCGTGTTGGAGCAGCCCCTTGCATTGGACGCGATATACATACATTCACCCGATGTAAAAGTGCCGAAACCGAACAATTCCCTGTGGGCCAGGATTGTCCATACAGTCAAATCTTTATTCTACTCGTTTGTAATTGATTATAACGCTATTGGCAATGTAGCAGAAAACGGGGAGGATATAAGGACAATCACCGTCTGGATTGGCTCGGGGAGGGACCAGGCAAATGTCCTTAAATCACTGATAGATGAGTCTTTCACACCCAAAACGAATATTAATGTAAACCTTGTACTGGTGGATATGGGCATGCTTTTGCAGGCCACCCTGGCAGGGCAGGGGCCGGATGTGGCTGTTCAGGTTTCAAATGATATACCTGTAAATTATGGAATGCGGAATGCAGTGGTGGATTTATCCAAATTCCCTGATCTGGCCGAAGTAACGAAACGGTTCAGGGAAAGCGCGATGGTACCGTATGAATTTGACGGCCATGTATTTGGCCTGCCTGAGACCGAAACCTGCCTTATGATGTTTTACAGAAAGGATATATTGGATGAACTGGGAATTAAAGTACCGAAAACCTGGGATGAAATGAAGTCTGCCCTTTCTGTGCTCAGCAAAAACCAGATGGATGTCGGAATGCTGCCCACAAATGTAATTCCCCAACTGGCAGAACAGGTTTTTGCGATGCTTTTGTACCAGCACGGCGGGCAGTATTACAATGAAGACGCTACGGCTTCGGCTTTGGACAGCGATACTGCCGTACGGGCATTTAAAGAGTATTGCAGGTTTTATACGGATTACAGGCTGGACAGGGAATCTCCGGTGGACCAGCGTTTCAGGACAGGGGAAGCCCCGATTGTAATAGCCGATTATACACTGTATAACCAGCTACAGGTATCAGCACCTGATATTAAGGGATTATGGGGCTTTACGATGGTTCCGGGCACGGTCAGGGAGGATGGAACGGTTGATCATACGGTAACGAGTACCGGTTCAGCGGTCATAATGACGCGGCAGACAAAAGATGAAGAGGCGGCATGGGAGTTTATTAAATGGTGGGTTTCTGCTGACACCCAGATTCAATACGGCCGTGAAATGGAAGCGTTGATGGGTGCTGCTGCACGGCATCCTACTGCAAATATAGAAGCATTCGAGAGCCTGCCATGGCCTACGGACGATTATGAAGCTTTAAAAAGCCAGTTTGAGTGGCTGAGGGGTATACCTCAGGTGCCGGGAAGTTATTATTCATGGAGAAATGTTAACAATGCCTTTTACAGGGTGGTTATATCAGAGGATAAAAACAAAATGCAGCCAAGAGAAGCACTGACCGAATATGTAAGGTATATAAATGACGAGATAACATTCAAGAGAAGGGAATTTGGACTGCCAACCGCTGAGGATTAAATAAGGGTTAGGGTGAAAAGCATGAAAACCAATGTGGGTATAGAAAAATCCGGCAGGCGGCCTTTCGGCGCTCTGTTCAAATCAACCACCAGGGAATGGTCATTAATTAACAGGATAATTAAGAATAAGGCCTCTTATGTCCTGATAGCTCCATACTTTATTCTTTTCTTTGTTTTTACGGTGTTACCCGTTGCCATGTCGATGACTTTAAGCTTTACCAGCTTCAATGTGTTGGAGCCTCCGAAATTTATAGGCTGGGGCAATTACATAAGGTTATTCCTGAATGATGATATATTCAGGATTGCTATAAAAAACACATTGATATTTGCTGTTATAACCGGGCCGATAAGCTATCTTATGTGTCTTTTATTTGCGTGGATTATCAATGAGTTTAAGGGAAAGATTAGGGCATTTATAACCCTGATCTTTTATGCGCCTTCAATTTCAGGCAATGCTTATGTTGTGTGGAATTTGATACTCAGGGGTGACAAGTACGGCATCTTGAATGGTATCCTGCTTCGTCTTGACCTGATTGATAACGCTATAATCTGGATGAAAACCGAGAAATATGTGTTAATGTTTTTAATCATCGTACAGCTCTGGCTGAGCCTCGGTACCGGATTTTTAACCTTTATTGCAGGTTTGCAGACCATTGACAAGACATTATACGAGTCAGCAGCAATAGACGGCATAAAAAACCGGTGGCAGGAACTTTGGCATATAACACTTCCTTCAATGAAACCCCAGTTGTTGTTCGGTGCGGTGATGCAGATTACCCAGTCATTCGCCGTTGCGGATATATCCGTTAATCTCGCAGGCAACCCCAGTGTCAACTATGCGGGCACAACAATTGTTACTCACCTTATGGACTATGGTTCTATAAGGTACGAAATGGGGTATGCTTCAGCGATAGCTACGGTTTTGTTTATTCTCATGGTTGGCTCGAACAAAGCGGTCCAGAGATTGCTCAGAAAGGTTGGAACCTGACATGGAGAAGGTTTGTCGCGATAAAAAATGTCATAAAAAGCCGGTTAAAAGCCGTAGAGCCCTGAACCGTTCGATGGCAGGGAATGTGACGCTGTTTGTTTTCATGGGAATTTGCGGTGTTTTCATGGCAATACCCCTGATTTTTGTAGCAAGCAATGCCTTCAAGCCTCTGGACGAGCTGTTCCGGTATCCGCCCAGGCTGTTTCCCAGAAATCCAAGCCTTGATAATTTTGCAGACCTTAGGGTACTGATGTCAAATTCATGGGTGCCGTTCAGCAGATATATCCTGAATACCATAATAATAACAGGCGGGGGAACCCTGGGGCATGTAATGGTTGCATCGATGGCCGCATATCCGTTGGCAAAACACGATTTTCCGGGAAAAAACATCTTGTTCGGTGTTGTTGTATTATCGCTGATGTTTACATGGCAGGTGACCCAGGTGCCGAACTATCTGATTATTTCCAAATTAGGGATCAACAACACTTATCTGGCTGTTATTCTGCCTGCTTTTTCATACGGCCTGGGGCTATATTTAATGAAACAGTTCATGGAGCAGATTCCTGACTCACTGATAGAGTCGGCAAGGCTGGACGGAGCAAGTGAATACAGAATTTACCGGTCGGTTATCATGCCGAATGTAAAACCTGCATGGCTTACACTGGCAGTATTACAGTTCCAGACCATGTGGGGCAATACAGGCAGCCAGTTTCTGAGGGATGAACAGTTAAAGCCGCTGCAGTACGCCTTGCTGCAGATTGTTAACAGCGGTCCTGCAAGACAGGGAGCTGCTGCGGTTGTAACCCTGATTATTGCAGTAATACCAATTACGTTCTTTGTCATATGTCAGAGCAGCATCATCGAAACCATGACTACATCCGGAATGAAGGAATAGGGAAAGAGGATGGTAAAAAGAAAAATTTGGATAATTACAATTGTTACTTTGATAATGGTAATGGACTGCGTTCCTGCAGTGGCTGTCTCAACCGTTCCGTATCATACATACAACTATGATTATTGGGGGTATATATACTACGCACCGGCGGCGTACATACCAAGTGGAAACGTTTCGGGAACCGGTGCAGGAAGCGGCCCGTTCAATAACCCGCAGGATATATTTGTGGCCGGGGACGGAAAGGTCTATGTTGCCGATACGGGTAACAACAGAATTGTGGTGTTGGACTCAAAAATGAAACTGGAGCGTATTATTGACAGCTTTCAGTACGGCGGGAAAACCGAGACATTCAGCGCACCACACGGTGTTTTTGTAACCCGTGACAACATGATGTATGTAGCAGATACTAATAATTTCAGGGTTGTGGTGCTGAACGGGGACGGTACTCTGGACAGAGTCATCAGTAATCCCACGTCCGAAGTACTTCCCGAAGATTTTGTATTTGCACCGCTGAAAGTTGTTGCCGACTATGCTGAAAGGGTGTATGTGGTTGCAAAGAACATGTTCCAGGGAATTATGGCTTTTGATGAAAACGGTAATTTCACCGGATTTACAGGCACTATAAAAGTTAACATAACCACCTATGAAAAAATATGGAGAAGGCTTTCAACAAAGAAGCAGAGAGAAAAGCAAATCCAGTTTATCCCTACAGAATTTACAGGTCTGGATATTGATAATGACGGATTTGTTTATGCGACGAATATTGACGCTGATGGGAAACAGTCGGTGAGAAAACTTAACCCGAAAGGACAGGATGTTATTAAAAAGAGTACACGCAATATAAGCGGTGAAGTACCGTTAAGCGGAGACTTATTATGGAGGATGCAGGGGGATTACGCAGGTGCTTCACGGATTGTAGATGTGGTATACCGGGGTTCGGGAATTTACTCGATACTGGATTTTACCAGGGGACGCATATTCACTTATGACGATGAAGGAAACCTGTTGTATATTTTCGGCGGAAGGGGAAGCCAGGAAGGCACTTTTAAGAATCCTGTGGCCATAGAAGCCTTAGGAGACACGATATTGGTGTTGGATTCCTACCGCGGTGAGATAATGACCTTTGATGAAACGAAATATGGAAACCTTATTAACGAAGCCGTGCGTCTGAGGTATGAAGGAGATGAGGCTGCGGCTGTAGAACTGTGGAAACAGGTATTGGAGCTGGATTCCAACTATGAACTGGCATATGTGGGTATTGGAAAATCATACCTTGCCGCGGGAGATAACAGGAAAGCTATGGAATATTTCAAGCTGGGAATGGACAGGGAATACTATTCCATTGCCTATAAAAGGTACAGGGATGATATTCTCGAGGATAACCTCGGTTACATTTTAACAGGCATTGTGGTTTTGGTGTTGGCAGGAATTACAGTTTCATGGATAAGGAAATTTAATGCAAGCATTGCGGAAAGAGGGCTGTAACATGCTGAGCAGGGAAAAATTGAAATATCCGTTTTATTGTATGTTTCATCCCTTTGACGGTTTTTATGAAGTAAGGCACAGGGAAAAGGGAAGTGTAGGAGTTGCGTTGCTGCTGGTATTCCTGTTTGGCCTGTCATATTCGATAAACAGGAGATTTGCAGGTTTTGTAGTGAATTATATTAATCCCCGTTCTGTTGACAGCCGGACCGAAGTTTTGGGGATTTTTTTCGCCGTGCTGCTTCTGGCCTGTTCCAACTGGTCCATAACAAGCCTTATGGAAGGAGAAGGCAGGTTTAAGGATATTCTTATAGTTCTGGGCTATTCCATGCTTCCGATGGTGCTTACATTTATACCAGCTACCGTCCTTTCCTGGTTTATTGCCCAGAATGAGGACGGATTGTATTACCTGTTGATCAACGTTTCGGTCATTTTTACCGTTATACTGGCGATGATTGGCATTATGACAATACATAACTACTCTTTCGGGAAAACCCTGGTAACATTGATTTTTAGCTTTATTGCACTTTTAATCATAATTTTCATCATTTTGCTGTTATTATACCTGATTCAGCAGGTTTATACATTCTTTTACAGCCTGTATACCGAAATAATTCTTAAATTATAGGTGGGCGTAATGAAAAACAGTAGAGGAAAAATTTACCTTGTATCAATTATAACGGTAACCGTTGCCATTTTGGGATATATAGCGTATATCTGCGTGCACTATTTCTTTTACATGGAGTACAAAGAATGCCTGATTGACTATGCTTACGAAGCGGGAAATGAGTTTACTCCCCTGGAAGACAAAAATCCCGTAGCTGACGGCATGGTTTTGGCTGCTGAAACCGAGTTTTTAAAACTTTATACAAACACTAAAACCACTGAGATTGCTGTATATGATAAAAGAAGCCGGGAAATTGTTTATTCAAATCCTCCTGACCGGGCGCAGGACAAAATCGCCAGTGCAAGAAACAAGACCGCGCTGAATTCCCAGCTTGCTGTGACGTATTATGACAGCACAATGACAAGGGCTACAATGTATAATTACGACTACAGTGTGGAAAGAGGACAGTTCAGGATAGAATCTCTGGAAAACGGAATCAGATACATATATTTACTGGGCAATCTGGAAAGTCCTACCGGTATTGTCCCGCCATATATAACCGCCGGAAGGCTGGAAGAAAAGGTATTGAGCAAACTGGGCGAGACAGATGCAAGAACGGTCAGGAACAGCTACAAAAAATCCGAAACCCTTGAAGGTTTTATGGAACTGACATCGGGGACAAAAGCCAGTAAAGTAGGCTTGCAGAAACTGAATAAGCTTTTTGAAGAGGCCGGTTATACCCGTGATGATTTCTATTATGACGCAGAAATGGCATCGGCCGGTGATTTTCAGGAGCCGACCACATTTACAATTCCGCTGGAATACAGGCTGATTGGAGATAAACTTCAGGTTTCTGTTCCTGCGGGTCAGATTATAGAAACCGGTACAGGCAAAATCGAAAGGATTGATCTTTTGTGCTTCTTCGGAGCAGCCGGTATGGATGAGAAAGGATATATCCTTGTACCGAATGGTTCGGGGTCGCTTATATATTTCAACAACGGAAAAAAGACAGATCGTTACATGCAATATGTTTACGGTGTGGATGAAACCGCCCAGTCATATACTGTGGTTGAGAATACTGTCAATGCAATGATGCCTGTATTCGGAATAAAGAGAGAGAACAGTGCGATATTTGCAGAAATAACCGAAGGCGACACGCTGGCGGCGATAGTTGCCGATGTATCAGGCAATATAAACAGTTATAACTATGTATACCCTTCTTTCCTGCTCAGGGGTTCAGAGAAGGTGTCGGTATTCGGAGTAACCGGCGTGTCGGCCGATTTGCCTACCCTCGAGAAGAATATATATGACATAAATTATACAGTTACATATGCTTTCCTGGAAAAAGAGAATGCCAGTTATTCGGGTATGGCAAATTATTACCGCAATGACTTGATTAAAAGAGGGGCCCTTAGTATAAAGGATGAAAAGCAGGATTCAATCCCTTTCTATCTGGACATTGTAGGTGGAGTTAAACTGCAGAAAAGCTTTCTTGGTGTACCTTACATGGGAGAATATCCAATGACCGCATTTGATGAGGCAGAAGTAATAATAGATGCTTTCCTGGAAAAGGGTATTACGAATTTAAGAGTAAATTACCTGGGATGGTTTAACGGAGGTTATTATCACGATGTGCCGGACAGAATAAAAGTTCAGAGGATATTGGGCGGAAAAAGGAAACTGGAAGAATTGAACAGGAAACTCATCGGGAACGGTGCAAGCCTTTTCGGTGATGTGGCTTTCCAGAAAGTATCATATGAGGCCGGCAATTATAACTGGAGGCTTGAGAGTTCACAGTATTATGTAGGTTATGTGGTATCCCTGGGCCGTGTTAATCCCGCTACTTTAAGGCAAACAGGAGGGCTCGGATACCATGAAACAAATTATGATGTACTTTCCCCTAAATTCCTGGTGCGTCATACAAGGAAATTTATATCCGGGATAGAAAAGGTGGATATATCGGGTATTTCCCTGCGGGATTTGGGCAGTACCGTAGCGTCGGACAAGAGAAAGAGCAACATTATTAACCGGCAGGAAGCAAAGCAGGTTATTGTGGAGCAGTTGAAAAAAATTGCGGACACAAAGGAAAACATAATGATAAATGCTGCAAATGCCTATGCCTGGGCTTTTGCCACCGACATCGAGGATGCTCCGGCAAACCACAACATGTTCTTTATTGTGGATGAAGAAATCCCGTTCTATCAGATGGTAATACATGGTTGTATTGATTATTCCGGGGCAGCTGTAAACTTAAGCCACAGTTATGATAAACAGGATTTAATTCTTCACCTGGTAGAGTTCGGGTTATCACCGAGGTTTACGCTGTCGTACAGGAATTCAAGCGATATTAAGTATTCCGGACTAAACAGCTTTTACTCAACGCAGTATCAAATTTGGCTTGAAGATGCGGCGGATATATATCACAAGGTAAATGAAGTTATGAAACATACAGCAAACAGTACCATCATCGAGCATATTGCTTATGGACCGGGAGTTAAAAGAATTACTTACGATAACGGTGTGACCGTTTATGTAAATTTCAGCGGTGAGGATGCAATTGTGGATGATGTGACTGTGCCTGCCGGGGGTTACGTCCTTAAGGGGGTCGGGGAATGAAAAAAATTAAATTAACTTTAAGGCAGAAAAGAGCTGTGACGGGAATTCTGTTCATAACGCCCTGGTTGACAGGCTTTCTGGCTTATTATGTAAGAAGCCTGATCTTAAACGTACATTTTTCATTAAGCAAGATTGAGATATTGAAAACCGGCGGTTACCGGGCAACATATACAGGGCTGGAAAATTACCGGTATGCTCTTCTTGAACATGCAACATTTAACCAGGTACTGGCAGATTCCCTCAGGGATATTTTAATTGATATACCGTTCATTATATTCTTCAGCCTGTTCATGGCCATTCTGCTGAATACAAAGTTTAAAGGACGAGCAATCGTGCGTATTATCTTTTTCCTGCCCATTCTGATGGGTTCGGGAGCTGTTCTGGAAAGCCTTGAACAGGCAACAAGGAATATTACCGGCGGTGCCAGTGTGACGATTGCAGAATTGGCTAAAACCAACGAGGTTAATATTGATTATTTTCTTTACTTATTCGAGGACTTGGGGTTACCTGAGGTATTGGTTGACTATATTACAGGTCTTGTAGCCAGAATATTTGAAGTTGTCAGGGCTTCCAGCGTGCAGATTATTATATTCCTGGCTGCGCTGCAGTCAATACCCGGTTCTCTATATGAATGCGCTAAAATTGAAGGAGCTACGGCTTATGAGACTTTCTGGAAGATTACTTTCCCGATGGTATCACCGCTGATACTGACAAATGTGGTATACACCATCGTGGATTTTTTTGTTAACAGTGAAGTTGTTGATTTGGCATATGAAGTGGCTTTTACTAATTATAATTACGGATTGAGTGCGGCGATGAGCACACTCAGTACTGCAATTGTATGCTTGATACTGGTAATTGTCTGCACCTTAATATCAAGAAAGACTTTCTATTATAACTGAAAACCTTCCATTATAACCCGAAAGGAAGATGAAATTTGAATATCAGGGATGTCAGGTTTTTTTACGGGAAAATAAATGAAACGGTGCATGATATAACTTTCAGATCAAGAACCTTAAGCCGGGTAAAATCTATTCTGCTGTCAATATTCAGAACGGTCATAATTACAGGCATGTCGTACATAATACTGGGACCCGTAATTAATATTGTTAGCAATTCATTTTTCTCCGGTTCGGATATTTATAATCCGTCTGTGTTCATGGTTCCGTTAAATCCAACACTGGAGAATTACAGAAGGGCATTTGCACGCCTGGATTACTGGAATACTCTGGGATATACGTTTTTTTATATTGTTTCTATTACAATGATGCAGATTCTCATATGTTCGATGGTGGGATACGGGTTTGCAAGGTTTGATTTTCCTTTCAAAAAAATCCTGTTTGGCTGTGTAATTGTAACAATAGTACTGCCCGCTCATGTGATTATGCTTCCGTTATACCAGCATTTCAGGAATTGGGATATTTTGGGGATTATTGAGGCTGTTACGGGAGATATGGGCAATCTGCTTTCCGGTGAAACTCCGATGTATCTTATGACGCTGTTTGGTACAGGCCTCAGGTCCGGATTGTTTATTTATATCTTCCGCCAGTTTTTCAGAGGGTTACCGAAGGAAATTGAAGAAGCGGCACTTATCGACGGTGCCGGGCCATGGTATACCTATTTCGGAATCATGCTGGTAAATGCAATGCCTGCAGTTATAACGGTAGCGGTATTTTCACTTGTCTGGCAGTATAATGATATGTTCTATGCAAGGCTGTTTTCAATGCCGGCAAGTCATATCCTTACCTTCAGGCTGTCCACTCTTCAGGCAACCGTTGAATTTGCGGACCAGGTTAAAGATCCCCTGATATCCCAGCTTGCAGTGTATGCCGGAATAACGCTTGTTCTGCTGCCAATCCTTGTTATCTATTTTATGCTGCAGAAATATTTCGTAGAGGGAATAGAAAGGAGCGGAATTGTAGGATGACACAGACTCTGAGTCTGTGAAAATAATAACAAGTTAGGAGGGATTTCTGTGAAAAAAATCTGCAAAAATTTTATCGCGGCTTTGTTAACTCTTGCCATGCTTCTGGCTTTTACAGCATGTGGCAAGCAGGAAGCAAAGGATACTACAACACAGGACACGAAAAAAGACACTGCCACGGTGAATACCGCAACCCCAACGCAACCGCCTGAAACAGATACCGATGTAAAACCGACCGAAAAACCGGCAGAAGAGGAAAATGACCCGTATCCGGCATTTGATTTCGGAGGGAGGACAATAAAAGTCGGCATCTGGTGGGATTATTACTATACCAGTAAACATACCAGCATAAGCGATGACCCGGGAATGACCAATGCTGAGACCGCGCAGATGAGGCTGGACAACGTCAGAAGGATTGAGAAGAAGTATAACTGTAAAATTGAATACGTCAACCTTGGCTGGAACGGCGTTATCGAAAGCATAAACACATCCATTGCGGCAGGTTCTCCTGAATGCGACATCTATCTTACAGACATTCAGTTTGGTATCCCGGCCGTTGCGAACGGTCTGGCTCAGAAGCTGGATGATATCGTCCCCGGGTACAGCGATTTGTTTGGTGCCCAGATTATACTGAAACCACTGGTGACCGAGGAATTGGGTGGCACATACCTGTTTGCCGAACAGGGTCTTCCTATGAGCGGCATATACATGGGTTATAACTGGACCATGATGGAAGAATTGGGACTTGAAGATCCTCAGGAACTTTACACGAAGGGGCAGTGGACATGGGAGAAATTCAGAGAGTATGCAATTGCAGGAACAAGAGATACAAATAATGACGGGACGATAGATGTTTACGGTTTCGGCGGAATATTCACAGATCTTGTCAACGGGCTTATTATGAACAATAATGGTTCGATAGCGGCAGGGAAACAGGAAGGTTTAAGCTCAAAGGCAACTGTGGAAGTACTGGACTTAATAAACCAGATATATAACATAGATAAATCTGCAAGGCCCTGGAATGGTGATGACTGGAATGACAACCTGCTGGCATGGTCTGATGGTAAGGTTATGATGTGGGCTGCGCAGGCATGGGCTTTGAAACAGGAAGCAGACGCGGCATTGTCGGCAGGTTCCGAACTGCCGTTTGAATACCGTATTGTACCGTATCCATTTGGACCAAGCAGCGATAAGAAAGTATACAGCCCGGTATCGGGTAACTGGTACATGATCCCGGTTGGAGTAAAAGAACCTTCAAAAGTATTCCAGATATTCGAAGAATTCATGAACTGGCATAAGGGGGATACCTCTTTAAGGGATGATCCTTCATGGTTTGAAAGCTGCTTCCAAAGGATTGAAGATGTAGAAATGGCCTATGAGTGCGGAAGGAATCTTAAAATGGACATATGGACCAGCCTGCCCGGATTTGATTTTGGCGCAACCATTTGGTGGCCGATTGTAGTAAATAAGGACACCACTGTATCCCAGGCAGTTGAAGCTGCAAAGCCTGTACTGCAGGATGCTCTTGACGCTTTCTGGGAGTAATGAAATTAAATAAAACCCGACAGGTTGCAATTCCATGACTTTGCAGCCTGTTCGGGTAAACATGGTCCTGCTGGGCCGGCCGGCTTTACTAGTGGAGGGAATTTCTATTATGAAGTCTTTTACTCGGATTTTATCCGTGATAATGGTATTTGGTTTATTGGCTGGCTGCAGTACAATGGATGAAACCATGAGTGAGTATGGTGACAATAGGGAAGAAGTGGCAAAGGCAGCGGATTTAACCTGGTTAAAGCTTTTTATTGAAGCCGAGGATGCAGCCTTAACAACCGGTAATGTGAGAGTGGAGAGTACACATCCGGGTTTTACGGGAAAAGGGTATTTAACCGGATTTGAGGATGACGGAGATACAGTCACATTTACCGTGCCGGTTCCGGAAGACGGTTTTTATGACCTGAATTTTATCAGTTCAGGATATGGCGGATATAAGGAGAACTATGTATATGTTGATGGGGAGCAGGTCGGAATTGCAAAGGTGTATGGGGATGATTTCCAGGACTCGGTATTAAAAAGAGTATATTTGTCAAAAGGAGAACATGAAATTAAAATGACTAAATTCTGGGGATGGATACGTTTGGATGCGTTGGAAATAACGGGATCTGCGCCGGTTAATGAGGATGTCTACAAGGTATCCTCCGAACTTGCAGATCCAAAAGCGACAGAAAGCACCAGAAAACTGATGCGGTATCTTGCAGATATGTATGGCAGCTACATAATATCAGGGCAATACTGCGACAGAGGATTTAATGGCCCTGAATTCAGGGCTATCAGGGAAGCTACGGGCAAATACCCGGCCATGCTTGGCCTGGATTTTATCGAATATACTCCGTCAAGGGCAGCCCATGGCTCTGTGGGAAAAAGCGTGGATTATGCCATTGAGTTTGCAAATGAAGGGGGCATTGTGACCTTTTGCTGGCACTGGAACGCACCCGAACCATACCTGTATAATTCTTCGGATAAACCATGGTGGAAGGGGTTTTATACCGAAGCCACGAGCATTGACTTAAAGGCTATAATGGATGGGCATGACCCGGAGGGGTATGAACTGCTGATACGGGATATTGATGTTATTGCGGGGCTGCTAAAAAAATTGCAGGATGCTGATGTGCCTGTTTTATGGAGGCCTTTGCATGAAGCAAGCGGAGGATGGTTCTGGTGGGGGGCGTCAGGTTCCGAACCGTATATTAAGTTATACAGACTGCTATTTGACCGATTAACCAATACCCATGGAATTCATAATCTGATCTGGGTATGGAACGGGCAGGATCCAAATTGGTACCCGGGGGATGAATATGTTGACGTTATAGGTATTGATATCTATCCGGGTGAAAGGGTATACAGCTCCCAATCAGCCAAATTTAATGAGATTTTGGAATGGACCGGAAAACATAAGATTATTGCCATGACCGAAAACGGATGTTTGTTTGACCCTGATCTGGTTTTCAGGGACAATGCCGTCTGGTCATACTTTGGAACATGGAACGGGGATTTTGTTATTCTGAATAAAACCTATACCCTGTCAGAGAAATATAACGAAAAACATATGTTTTATAAGGTGTATAACCATGAAAAAGTAATTACACTGGACGAATTACCTGATTTAAAGGCATATAGCAGCGAATAGAGGAGGATATATAATGAACAAGGAATATATGGAGATAATTTGCCGAATATTTCCTGGCAGGATAAGCCAAAAGGGGTTGAAGGACCGGTATGGAGATACTCTGAAAATCCGATCACAGTCAGAAATTCCATGCCCGGCGTGGCCAGAATTTTTAACAGTGCAGTAGCTCCGTATAACTGAGAATTTGTGGGTGTTTTCAGAGCCGAGCAGACCAACGGGATACCCCATTTATACCTGGGGTTCAGCAGGGATGGAATAGTGTATGGGAATTTGAAAAGGATAAAATTGAATTTTTTTTGCCTTCTTGAGCAAAATTAACACAATTGCATGCAAAAAATTCATTTTTATGGTATAATAAGTGGAACAAACGGATTTGATGGCGTACTTCACAATTTTACCAGTTAATAAGAATGATAAAAGAACGAAAGAAGGTTTGAAATCCTGTGAAACCCGACAGAAATACGGCTTTTGAACTTCTTAACAAATACAATAAAACCGACAGCTTAATTAAGCATGCCCTGGCAGTGGAAGCGGTTATGCGCCATTTTGCTGAAATTCTTGGTGAGGATCCCGAAAAATGGGGAATTATTGGCCTGGTTCATGATATTGATTATGAAATGTATCCCGACCTGCACTGCAAAAAGGCCAGGGAAATTTTAGAGGAAAATGGCTGGCCTGAAGAATATATACATGCAGTAGTAAGCCATGGCTGGGGTATATGTTCAGATGTTGAACCCGTTGAGAAAATGGAAAAGGTTTTATATACAATTGACGAGCTTACAGGATTGATTTCAGCTACTGCTTTAATGAGGCCAAGTAAAAGTATTCTTGACACCGAAGTTAAATCTGTTAAAAAGAAGTGGAAGCAAAAAAGCTTTGCGCAAGGTGTGAACAGGGAAATAATCGAACAGGGAGCAAACATGCTGGGCATGGATCTGGATTATATTATTGATGAAACAATAAAGGGCATGCGCAAGGTTGCCGATGATATCGGGCTTAAGGGGAATTTATAACATTTCCGGCTGTTAGTATTTAAAGATAATTCTTGAAAATATACTGATAATTGAATACCCTGATTGGACAGATCATCTTGATTGAGCACGCAAACAATTTTACAACTTGGGCAGGACCAGTCGAGATGATTTATTATTTATTTTTTGGTAAAATGAAAGGTATGCAGCCTACCGGCGACAATTCATGAAACCATAAATCGGTAAAAATTCATTTATGCAAGGCAGCGAACAGAATATGAAATCAGAATTGGGTGGTATTACAGGTATTAAACTTAATACTGGTTTAAAAAATGTTCTTGGCATTGACATAGGCTCTACTACCGCAAAACTGATTTTGGTGCAAAACGGGGAAATTACATGCCAGAAATATGAAAGGCATTTTTCCCAGGTCAGGCGTAAAATTCGCGAGATGATACTCGAAATTGAACCGCTGGTCGGTAATGAGCAACTTTATGTTGCAATTTCGGGTTCTGCAGGAATGGGACTTGCAGATGATGCCCAATTGCCGTTTGTGCAGGAGGTTTTTGCAACCAGTGAACTGATAAAGCAACTCCAGCCCGATACTTCTGTTGTCATAGAGCTGGGCGGTGAGGATGCAAAGATAATTTTCCTTAAGGGCTGTCCGGAGCAGCGGATGAATGGAAGCTGTGCTGGTGGTACCGGTGCATTTATAGATCAGATGGCAACATTAATGAACATGTCGGTTGATGAGCTGGACAGGCTTAGCCTTCAAAGCTCAAAAATATATCCCATTGCTTCAAGATGCGGTGTTTTCGCAAAATCGGATATCCAGCCATTGTTGAACCAGGGGGCTAACAAGGCCGATATAGCAGCGGGGATTTTCCAGGCAGTTGTGGATCAGACAATTGCAGGCCTCGCCCAGGGACGCAGGATAGAAGGAAAGGTCATGTTCCTTGGTGGCCCTGTTTACTATTGCAAGGGCTTGCGTAAAAGATTTGCAGAAACATTGAAATTAGATGAAAACAGCGCCATTTTCCCCGAATACGGACGTTTTTCGGTGGCATTGGGAGCGGCGTTGTTCGCGTCAAAACAACAGAACGGCTTATCCTATTCCGAATTAACTGAAAAGCTTGAAAATTGCGTAGGCAAAAGGCAGAATACCGTATACCTCAGACCCCTTTTTGAAAATGAAGAAAGTTTCAGTGAATTCAAAAAAAGGCATCAGAAGGCCAACGTAGAGTTTCTCGACATAAAGGACTACACGGGAAACGCTTATCTTGGTATTGATTGCGGCAGTACGACAACAAAACTTGTGTTAATATCTGACGATAAAAAAATTCTTTACTCCCATTACAGTTCAAATAAAGGCAATCCTGTTGACATAGTCAGGGAGCAGTTAACCGGAATATACAAACTTTGCGGCACCCGCATAAGGATAAAGGGTTCTGCGGTAACCGGGTATGGTGAAGACCTTATTAAACACGCATTTCATATCGATGATGGTATTGTGGAGACAATGGCACATTTTACCGCAGCAAGACATTTCAACCCAGATGTTGATTTTATCCTTGACATAGGCGGGCAGGACATAAAATGCTTTAAAATACGCAACAAAACAATAGACAGCGTCATGCTTAACGAGGCCTGCTCTTCTGGGTGCGGTTCATTCATAGAAACATTTGCAAAATCAATGGGCTATAATGTTGAAGAATTCTCAAGGCTAGGGCTCAAATCCAAAAACCCTGTGGATCTTGGAACCAGGTGTACTGTTTTTATGAATTCTTCGGTAAAACAGGCGCAAAAGGACGGAGCAGACATCTCAGATATTTCTGCGGGTCTTTCGATAAGTGTTGTCAGGAATGCACTGTATAAAGTAATCCGTGCAGGCTCTGCTGAAGAACTTGGAAGGAATATAGTTGTACAGGGAGGAACCTTTTTAAATGATGCCGTGCTTCGAAGTTTCGAGCTTGAGATTGGAAGAAATGTTATACGGCCACAGATTGCAGAATTAATGGGAGCATTTGGTGCAGCACTGCATGCAAAGTCGCTTGGTCTTGAGGAATCATCAATCATATCAGAAGATGGACTGAATAATTTTACGCATAATTCTGTTTCGACGGTATGTAAAGGATGCGGGAACAGATGCCACCTTACCGTAAATACTTTTTCGGGAAAAGAAAAATTTATCTCGGGAAACAAATGTGAGAAAGGACTGGGAAATGGGGATTCAAAAGCAGAGGAGATTCCAAACCTTCATGAGTTTAAGCGTAACAGGCTGAGAAATTTGCCTGAGGGAAAAAATATCCGCGGCACAATTGGCATCCCGCTGTCTCTTGGAATGTATGAACTGGCACCGTTCTGGCATGCGATTTTTACAAACCTGGGTTTCAGGGTGATTTTTTCAGGCTTTTCGAGCAGGGAACTTTATACAAAGGGACAGGGCAGCATACCTTCGGATACAGTGTGCTATCCTGCCAAACTGATGCACGGGCATATTGAAACGCTGCTTGAAAAGAAAACAGATTACATATTCTATCCATGCCTGACATATAATTTTGACGAAAAGACGGGGAATAACCATTACAACTGCCCGGTTGTTGCCTACTATGCGGAAGTTCTTAACGGAAACATGGAATCGCTGAAAAATACCAACTTTCTGTTTCCGTATTTGAACATCAACAACCGCAGGGAGCTGGCAAAAGAACTGTTTTCATTGTTTAAACCAAAATATCCGGATTTGACACTGAAAGAAATAAAACGGGCTGTTGATGTGGGATATAAAGAGTACATAAAGTGGATGGATGATTTACATAAAGAGGGCAGGCGTGCCATTGAATATGCAAAAGCAAATAACAGGAGGGTTCTTATACTTGCAGGAAGGCCGTACCACATTGATCCCGAAATAGGGCACGGGATAGACAAACTGGCTGTATCCCTTGGTTTTGTTGTAATAACCGAAGACAGTATAAGCGATATAATGAAACCTGAAAAAGTAGGGGTTCTTAATCAGTGGACATACCATGCAAGACTGTATAATGCTGCAGAATATGCAGGTCATCACGATTACTGTGAACTGGTACAGCTGGTTTCATTCGGGTGCGGTATTGATGCAATTACATCCGATGAGGTCAGGGCAATTTTGGAGAGACACGGAAAAATATACACACAGATAAAGATTGATGAAATAGCCAATCCCGGTGCGGTAAAAATACGGCTCAGAAGCCTGATAGGAGCATTGGAGGAAAGGAAGAAGCAAATTGGGTAAAAGAAGAGATATAGTGCTTTTTACCAGGGAGATGAAAAAGGATTATACAATTCTGGCTCCAACAATGCTGCCCCTCCATTTTAAAATGATAGCCGGAGTGTTGAATTCCTATGGGTATCATATAAATATACTTGAAACTTCAGGAAAGCATATTATTGAAAAGGGGCTTAAATACGTGCATAATGATACGTGCTATCCCGCTCTCATTGTAATAGGCCAGTTGTTGGATGCTCTTGAAAGCGGAAAGTATGATCCTGATAAAACGGCGCTTTTGCTCACACAGACAGGAGGGGGCTGCAGGGCATCCAATTATGTATCATTGCTCAGGAAAGCGGTTGCAAAAGCCGGTTATAAAAATATGCCTGTAATATCACTGAATTTTGCCGGTCTGGAAAGACACCCCGGTTTCAGGCTAACGGTGCCAATGCTTTACCGGATGCTCTATGCGGTATTGTATGGAGATTTACTGATGACTTTAAGAAACCAATGCAGGCCATATGAGATTAATAAAGGAGAAAGTGATGCTCTGGCCGGCAAATGGGCTGAAAAACTTTCAAAGGAATTAAGCAAAGGCAGCAGGATCCGCTATAAAAAAATCAAGGAAAACTATGCCGATATAGTAAGGGATTTTTCGGAAATACCGCGTAGAGAAGAAAGAAAAGTAAAGGTCGGCATAGTGGGGGAGATCTATGTAAAGTTTTCACCGATAGGGAATAACAACCTTGAGGAATTTTTAATATCGGAGGATGCTGAGCCTGTTATGCCGGGGCTTTTGGATTTTTGCCTGTACTGTGTTTATAACGGTGTGGTTGATTATAAACTTTACGGTATTCGCCGGGTAAAAGCTTTCTTTTGTAATATTCTGTACAAATATTTAATAAAGAAGCAACGGGATTTAATATGCAGTATAACTGATAACAGCAGCTTCAGGCCAATGAGCTTTTTCGAAAAGACCCGGTCTTTACCCGAAGGAGTGATAGGTCTTGGAGCAAAGATGGGAGAAGGCTGGCTTCTTACGGCAGAAATGTTTGAGCTGGCCGAGCAGGGGGTAAACGGAATAATCTGTACCCAGCCTTTTGGGTGCCTGCCAAATCATATTGCAGGGAAAGGAATGATAAAACCGTTCCAGATGAGGCATCCGGATGTGAATATTGTGGCAATAGATTATGATTCAGGTGCTTCCCGGATAAACCAGGAAAACAGGATTAAGCTGATGCTGTCTGAAGCAAAAAGCAGGGCGGGTTGATTTAGTCGCCCAAAGCCTAAATAGAATTATATAACTTTGGAATGCTGAAATCAGAAGGGGAGTAAACATTGGTATATTAGCCTTATGTGAAGTAACAGGGCAGGAATTGTTTAAGCTTTAACGGTGATTTGGTGCTCTGATTTAATACATATTAATTAATAAGGGGATGATTTTTTGGATAAGGTTCTGGAAGCGGCAAAACTTATCAAAGAGTCGAAGAATGTAGTAGTTCTCACAGGTGCAGGCGCATCCACAGAAAGCGGTATTCCCGATTTCAGATCAAACGTAGGGCCCGCCAAAAGAAAGAAAAAATATGACTATCCTTCTGAGGTGCTTCTTAGCCACAGCTTTTTTATGTCTAATACCGAAATTTTTTACGACTATTATATGAGCAACATGATTTACAGGGATGCAAAACCCAATGACTGCCATAAATCTCTTGCTGAAATGGAAAAGTATTGCAACGTTCTTGCCGTTATTACACAAAATATTGACGGGTTGCACCAGGAAGCAGGCTCTTCCGACGTTATAGAGCTGCATGGCTCAACTAAACGTAATTTCTGCATGAAATGCGGGAAAAAGTTCTCTTTGGATGATTTGTTTGAGCTGAATGAACCGGTTCCGAAATGTAATAAATGCGGTGGTTTAATAAAGCCCGATGTTGTTTTGTATGAGGAACCTTTGAATGAAAAGGATTTGACAAGAGCCATTAACCTGACCATGAAAGCAGATGTGCTTCTTGTGATAGGTACAAGCCTTGTGGTTTACCCGGCAGCGGGTTTGCTGAACTATTACAGGGGAGGTAAGCTAATTATTATAAATATTGGAGCCACCCCATTCGACAGCATGGCAAAACTGGTGATACATGACAGTGCCGGCCAGGTTATGAAAAAGATTTTAGATAACTTAAGACAGGAATAATCTGCATTCAGTTCATCACACAATTTCAGGAATTTGTCCATTATCCTGTCTTTTTCCTCGCCTTCTGCAATGACAGGCTGATAATTGTTCCTGTTTGGTTCTGATGATATCAGGGCGGGGATGATATTGCAGCTGCAGCTTATTATTTCGCCAAGCCCGGAATCGACAGTTATAATATGCTGGTATATTATTGTGTCCTTGTCCGAAGGATTGGATGAGCCGCCATAGCAGAAGTTGCCAAGACTGTAAACTATGTTTTTGCCGTTGTATTTTTCCATGCCTTGGATTACATGCGGGTGGTGGCCTATAACCAGATCAACGCCGTTATCAATAGCATAATGTGCCATTCTCTTTTGCTGTGCGTTTGGAATATAGCTTCTCATATCACCCCAGTGATAATTAGCCACTATAAAATCAACACCCTGCTCTCTCATCTCGTTGACATGCTGTACCAGCAGTTTGTTTGATTTTTCTTCGTGGCTCCAGCCCTTATAACCCAAAAAGCCGATTTGAATGCCTTTTACTTCGATAATAAAATATGTATCAAAATATGTGTATAAAATTCCTGCTTCGGTAAGAGTATTAACCGTATCTTCAAACCCCTGTTCAAGGTAGTCGAGGGTATGGTTGTTTGCAAGGGTTACTCCTTCAACACTGCCTTTTACAAGAATTTCACAGTAGGATGGTTTGCCCTTGAAACGGTATTCCTTTTCCGCCTTTTTTACAGCATTCGTAAATGTCCCCTCAAGATTTACAAAAGTAAAATCATCAGCCTCAAATACACACTTAACACCGCTAAAAAAGTATGACGGATCATTTACCTTTTCATAAACCTGGTCAAAGGTGTTCCAGGTATAAGACTCATCACTGCCTATCGTACAATCTCCTGCAAATGATAGAACGATTGTGTCAATATTGCTTTTTTCAACCTGCCCGGTGTCAGAAGGAGCAATATCTGACCGAAAAAGTGCATCGCCGGAAAATTTTGTGGAAGGTGTATCAGTATCGGTTACCGGTACATCGTCATAAACCGGCAATGTCAGCGGAGTATCATCCGACGGAGACGGTTCAGCGCTGGCAGGTTGTAACAGTTCTTCATACTGAACCGATACTGGAGAAGCAGCATCGGAACCAGATTCGAATGGTGATTCATATGCCATTGTTGACTTGCCGGCCATAAGCAGCAATGTGAGAAGCAATATAAGTAATTTTTTCATAGCTTACCCGTAAAAAGCCGGAAGCATGCAGCTGGCGGCTAACGCGCGTGTTTTGGCGCGCAGTCTGTTACGCTGTTTAATTGTCCTATAGCTATATATAGTTGTTTACCTGAAAAAAAGTACAGAAAATTTGAAGCGTATGGAATTGTTAAAACAGGATGAAACTTTTCTGTCATGTTGACATAAATGATGTGATAATGATTGTTTCGTGTTATAATAGAATAAAGTAACAAATTGTACTGGCACTTTATGCCCTCAACATTATATCTTGAGACGGGGAAGATAATAATGGGTGATTACCGGCAAAGAAGCATATCTGAACGCTTATTATGGGCCCAGTTTGATACCCTTCAGCTTGGCTCGGGGTGGGATGAAAAGGATATTTCAAAACCCCAGGTTTTAATAGAGGATGTATATGGAGACAGCCATCCGGGAAGCACACATCTTATTAAGCTGTCAGAGCAGGCGAAATATGGCGTGATTGAAGAAGGTGGTTTTGCAGCACATTTCCATGCAACAGATGTTTGCGACGGTTGTGCGCAGGGGCATAACGGAATGAACATGATTTTAGCCTCGAGGGAAGCCATTTGCGATATGGTGGAGGTCCACGGAAGTGTTGTTCCATGGGATGGAATTATACTTGCTTCATCCTGCGACAAATCGGTTCCTGCCCATTTAAAGGCTGCTGCAAGGCTTGACATACCGGCTGTCTTTATACCCGGCGGCAGCATGAGGCCGGGGCCTTATATGACAACATCCCTTGGAAATGGTGATATTTCTTTAAGGCAGAAAAAGGGGGAAATTACCGAAACAGAAATCCGCGATTATAAACTTACAGGATGCCCGTCTGAAGGAGCATGCTCATTCCTGGGGACTGCAAGCACAATGCAGTGCATGGCTGAAGCATTGGGAATGGCATTGCCCGGAAGTGCTTTAGCTCCTGCAACCATGCGCGATATCCTTTCTTTTGCCCGAAATTCGGGAAGAAAGATTATGGAACTTGTAAAAAAGAACATTACCCCGTCAAAAATTATGACCAGAGAGGCATTTATAAATGCCATCATTATTCACAGTGCCATCGGCGGTTCTACAAATGCAACAATCCACCTGCCATCAATAGCCAGAGAGCTTGGCATTATTCTTGAGCCCGAGTTGTTTGACGAAATTAATCATAAAATACCTCACATAGGAAATATTAACCCAAGCGGCAAGCATCTGACCGAATCTTTCTGGTTTGCAGGCGGTGTTCCAATGGTGCAGTTATTGCTGAAAGATTATTTGAATCTTGATGTATTAACAGTCACAGGAAAGACTCTCGGCGAAAATCTTGAAGATTTGCAGAAGGACAATTTCTTTGACAGGTATGTTGGTTACCTGGCTAATTACGGCTTAAAACGCGAAGATGTAATAATACCTGTTGAAAAGGCAACGGAGAAAGGTTCTATTGCAATCCTGAAAGGAAATATCGCACCCGAAGGTGCAGTTGTAAAATACTCTGCATGTGCTGAAAACATGAGGAAGCATAAAGGGACGGCCAGGGTATATAATTCTGAAGAAGATGCTTATACTGCGGTGGTTAACGGAGATATAAATCCCGGAGAAATTATAGTTATCAGGTATGAAGGGCCAAGGGGCAGCGGAATGCCCGAAATGCTGATGACAACCGAGGCAATTGTTTGCGACAGGAAACTGAACGGAACCGTTTCCCTTGTTACCGATGGCAGGTTTTCGGGTGCAACGAGGGGGGCTGCAATAGGGCATGTTTCTCCTGAAGCAGCTGCAGGCGGTCCGATAGCATTCATTGAAACAGGGGATATTATCGAGTATGATATAGAAAAAAGGACTCTGAATGTAGTTGGCATTAAAGGAAAAGAAGTGCCTTTGGATGAAGTGGAAAGAGTATTTAAAGAGCGGAAAGAAAAATACGGGATTATTCCTCGTCCGCCACGGAAAGGGCTTTTTAAACGGTATACCGAGTCTGCCCTTTCGGCAATGGAGGGAGCAGGGTATTAAAAAGGAGAGTCAACATGAACGCTGATTATATAACCCCGGTGGTTACGGCATTTGACAGCAAAGGCAATCTTGATACTGATGCACTGAAAGCCATATACGATCATTTAATAAACAACGGAATAAAGGATATTGTTATTCTTGGCAGTATTGGCGAGTTTTTTGCGTTATCTTCTGATGTAAAGAAAGAATTAATTAAATTTGCAGTTAAATATATAAACAACAGGGCTAAAGTAATTGCCGGCACTGCCGGAGCAAACATGGCAGAGACTGTTGAGCTTACGAAATATGCCTTTCAACATGGGGCTGATGCTGTTATAGTTATTTCACCATACTATTTCAGTTTTAATGACAACAGCGTGGAAGAGTATTATGACATAGTGGCTGAAAATTGCCCCGGGGATTTATACCTGTACAACTTTCCCGACAGGACCGGATATGATGTTTCACCAGGAGTTACGCTTAATCTTGTCAGAAAGCACAAAAATATAGTGGGATACAAGGACACATTGGCGGGAATGGACCATACAAGGGAACTGATAAAGCTGATTAAACCTGAGTTTCCGGAATTTAAAATTTATTCGGGTTTTGATGATAACTTTGCACACAATGTGTTATCCGGGGGCGATGGGTGTATTGCCGGGTTATCAAATGTATTTCCCAAACTTTGCGTATCCTGGGCAAAGGCAATTGAGGAAAACGACATGGAGAAGGTATCGGATATACAGCAGACTGTAAATATATTGATGGATATTTACAATGTCGGCAGGCCATTTGTACCATATATTAAAAAGGCTATGCAGATAACGGGCTTGCCAATCGAAGATTTCTGCACATTTCCAATGCCAAAGGTTACAGAAAGTGAAACAGAGAAAATAAGAAGCATACTGGAAAAAGCCAATATGCTTTAATCATAACAGGTACAGGGTGATTACATGTTTGAGATAAAGGAAATAAAAGCTGAGAATAAAAATGAATTATACAACCAGATAAATACTTATCTTACAGGCTTAATCGGTGATGACTCCGACTGGCTTGCAGGTATATCAAATGCATGTTCGCTTTTAAACCAAACCCTTTCAGATATTAACTGGGTGGGTTTTTACCTGTGGAAAGGAAATGAACTTGTTTTAGGACCGTTTCAGGGAAAACCGGCATGTATCAGAATAGGCCTTGGTAAAGGTGTATGCGGTACTGCTGCAAAGACAAGAGAAGTTCAGGTCGTGGAAGACGTGGAACTGTTTCCCGGGCATATTGCATGTGACAGTGCATCAAGGTCTGAAATAGTAATACCAATAATCAAAGAAGAAAAGCTTATAGGTGTTCTGGATATAGACAGCCCTATAAAAGCCCGTTTTGATAAACAGGATGCGCAGGGGTTGTCCGAATTTGTTAATATTTTAAACAAATATCTGGACTGGCCAGATACTTTTGTATAAATCTTCAGTATTCATTTTTTGAAGCTTTAATCCACAGAAGCTTTACCATACCCCAGCCAACAAGCGCGTAGATTGCCATTGCGATTATGGTGGCGGGATCAAACACAGATCTTGCTGACAGGCCTGTTGTGGATACCGGGTTGAATATGCCTGAAAAAGGTGCTATGAAAATACCCGTTATGGCATATAAAAATGATGTGAATCCACTTCTGGGATTGGCTCCAAGCAGCATGAAAATAAACCTTAGGCCCAGCAGGGTTTCAATCACTCCAAGTATATAGTAGATTATGCTTTTGGCCTTGAAATACCAGGTGGGCGTATGTTCGCGCTCTATAACTGCATTGCCTGAAGTTTGCCTTGAAAGGTGGACCACATTATCTTTTTTTTCCTGTGAAGTTTCTCTTGCATGATCCATTATCATTACCCCTTGTATAATTTATATTGTATGAAACCATGGCAGTTATTGTGTCTCGAAATATTATGTTTATTCCTTAGTATTTTCGGAAAATGGTTTATTTATTCATTCTGAAATTTCCTGCAATTATAACCGGAGGTATTAACATAGTGGTGCCAGAAATGAAAAGAAGCACAATATAAGTTTTATTCATATAATGTTATGTAGTCTTTTTTGCGGAGGTTTGTAATGCACGATTATTATGCGATGCAATCATACTCACCGGTGTATGGGTATAGCGGAATGCGTATGCCGTCCAGGAACAGCTGGCAATATTACTCTGCTCAGCAGTCGTCACCCATGATACAACAACCTCAAAGGGTTATAAGAGGGTTTGCACCATATACATACCCTCAAAATTTCATGGATGCTTTGGAACTAATACGGGAAGCTGTAAAAGGTGAAGCTGAAGACAGGGCATTTTACGAGTATTTGCTTGAAAATGCCCCTGACGATGAGGCAAGAGAGATAATCAGAGGAATACGGGATGATGAAATAAATCACTTTTTCCTGTTTGGACAGGTATACAATGTTTTGACGGGACAAACACTTACATCACAGGAAGAAGCTGAGTTTGAAGAACCTGATTCATATTGCGCGGGCATTGCAAGTGCAATTATCGGAGAACAGGATGCGGTTAAAAGGTACAGGCGAATTCTCTATGCACTTAACGACAGAGTATTAATCAACGTATTGACAGATATAATAACTGATGAAATAAGGCACGGGATACTGTACAATTATTTGTATTCCAAGGCAAAATGTTCGGTTTAGAAAATCCGTTTACATCGGGTAAGTGCTGTCTGTTAGAGTTAAAAAAGAAGGCGGAGTAAAGCTCCGCCTTCTTTATTTATTGTTTTGCGCAGTAACAGGTTTTTGAATGCCAATCAGAATCATTCCTATCAGAAGAATTATAACCCCCGATATGACGTATGAATTCATGTATTCGTCAAGAAACAGCCTTGACCAGAGCAGTGTAAACAAAACAGAGGTGTTGCTGATGATTCCTGCTGCTAGGAAGGATATTCTTTTTAAAGCTTCGGCATTAAGATAGAAACTTACACCTGTAACAAGACCAAGACCCAGTAAGGATAATATGGCCGACATATTCGTATTTCCTGTAAAATTGGAAGCAAACGGTACCGGAATAAAAGTAACCATCGAGGACAACAGGAATATTGAAAAATTCATATTTCCTGAATCGATGGAAGCAACAAGGGCTTTTTGGCTGGTAACATGAATACCGGCACCGATAGCTGCAAATATAAGCAGAATGGATGAGAGCAAGTTCCCGTTAAATAGTTCGGCCAAAGACATACCTTTCCAGCTTACTAAAAATACCCCAACCATGCAGAATATTGAAGCTGCAATTTTAACAGCGGTAATTTTTTCCCGGAATATAACAAATGCCATGATTAAAAGGAACACCGACTGGACAGGCCAGATGATAATATTGCTGTAAGCATAACCGATTCGGATGGCTATGTTTTCAAATATATAATTCATGCTCTTGCCTATAACTCCAATCCATATCCATTTATCCTTCCAATGGATTGAGATCTTTCTTCCTTTGGCTTTCATGAAAAGGGCAAGAAAAATAAAACCAAACAAAAAACGTCCGAATGTTATCAAACTGCTGGAAAACATTGAAGAAGCGGATTTAACCATTACCCCGACAAAGCTCCACAAAAGTGTTGCGATTATGATATATAAGTAGCCCATGCAGTCATCCCCAATGCATAAATATTATTCTGCCATTCAGCAAAACTAAAAGTATTATATTACGTATACAACCGGGAAGCAATTGAAAAAGTTGCTTTTCATGAACGAAAGGCATACATTTGCAACAGCGCAGGCGTGGTAATTGATTTATGAGCTGACAAAGTTGCAAGTTATACTATGGTAACTTGCAACTTTTACATGTTATTTTATTAACAGATTTTCAGGAACTGACATAAAAAGTTTTTATTAAATGTAATTCAGGATAATTTGTTTTAATAAATACCTTCATGTCAAAAGATCGTCTCTGGTATAAAATGAAGTTTATTAAAAAATAAATTTCATAAAACTATTGACATCAATTATTTAACTGTATACAATAAATCAATAATATCAGCAGATAGACTAATATTTATAAATTACAGCCTCAATTATTTTATTTTCAAAGGTATATGCTGTGTAATACAGAAGTGTATGTAAGGGGGATTGTGTATGAACAATAATGCAACCAATTGTATGACAAAAGAGCAACTGGAGCAATATTACGAGCGTTCGGCAAGTATTATTGATAGAGAAAGTTACTATAGTCCTGATTTATATGCAAAATATAATGTAAAACGAGGTCTCAGAAATGAAGACGGTACCGGAGTAGTAGTCGGACTTACAGAGATAGGTGACGTTCAAGCCTATACCTTTGAAAATGGTGTAAAGGTTCCGCAGGAAGGAAGATTGATATATCGTGGGATTGACGTATATGACCTTGTGAATGCATGTATGCAGGAAGACAGGTTTGGTTTTGAAGAATGCGCATATCTTCTTTTGTTTGGTGAACTTCCAAACCAGGAAAAACTGGATGAATTCAGAAAAGTACTGGCTTGCCACAGATACCTTCCGGATGGTTTCGTCCGCGATATAATAATGAAAGCTCCGAGTGCAAACATTATGAACAAGCTGGCAAGCACCATTCTTGTGGCTTATTCTTATGACGAGAATCCCGAGGACACCAGCGTAAAGAATCTTTTCAGGCAGAGCATGGAGATAATTGCACGAATGCCGTTGTTAGCTTCGTATGCATACCAGGCAAAATCACATTACCATAATGGCAACAGCCTTTTTATACATATGCCCGAGCCTGAACTTTCAACAGCAGAGAACATGCTGCGCTTGATACGGCCCGATTGTTCATATACACACCTTGAAGCATCAACTCTGGATATAGCGTTAATACTGCATGCAGAGCATGGCGGTGGCAATAACTCGACATTTACAAGCCATGTTGTTGCTTCTACCGGCACCGATATTTACTCATGTATTGCAGCGGCATTGGGATCGCTTAAGGGCCCGAAACACGGAGGAGCAAACCTTAAAGTAATGGAAATGATGGATGAAATTAAACGGGAAGTAAAGAATTGGGACAGTGATACACAAATAAGTGATTACCTGGTGAAAATCCTTAAAAAAGGTGCATACGATCAAAGCGGTTTGATTTATGGTATCGGGCATGCTGTATATACGCTTTCTGACCCGAGATGTGTCCTGCTGAAGAAAAAGGCTAAGGAACTGGCAAAGGCAAAAGGAAGAATGGAAGAATACATGCTGTATGAAAAAGTAGAGCATCTTGCTCCAATAGTCTTTAATGAACTGAAGAAAACCAACAAGCAAATGTGTGCAAATGTAGACTTTTATTCCGGCTTTGTATATGACATGCTTAACATTCCCACCGATATGTTTACACCAATTTTTGCAGTAGCAAGGGTAGTTGGTTTTTGTGCCCATATAATAGAAGAAAGGGTTAACGGAGGGCGGATCATAAGACCTGCATACCAGTATGTAAGAGAAAAATCTGATTATGTGCCTTTACATATGAGAAAATAATAGTATTATCGGTAAATGCGTGATCTTCAGGAAATGAAAAAGTATCTGCTTCTGCGTGTGGGGGGGGGCAGAAAGTAATATAAACGTTGCAGTAATTAATTAAATAATATGATGTATATAGGACAGACAGTTAAAAAATTATCTGTCCTGTATTTTTTTTATTAAAGTAATAAAATGAAGTAGAATGAATTGGAAATTGAACACAGGAGACATTAAAATGAAACTTGAAGATGCGGCATCAAGCAGCATCTCCTTGAAAGCAGCGTTGCGGAGTGCAGGCTGAAAAATTTCGATATTTAAAAACATATCTTGCTCATCTTATCCTGCTTATTTGATTTCGGGTGCCGGGTAATTCCAACAAACGGATTGTTGCTTTACCCTTAATTTATGGTAAAATAAGTTTGTTATACTTAAAACATTATTATTCAGAGCAGCAGTATATCTGGACAAATGACAATTTTATGTATATACGAAAAGACTAAAGATTTTCGGGGTGGACAGATTGTTTTTAAAAAGCATCGAATTACAGGGATTTAAGTCCTTTGCCGATAAAGTAGTTCTGCATATCAATAAAGGTGTAACTGCGGTAGTAGGGCCCAATGGCAGCGGTAAAAGCAATATATCTGATGCAGTCCGCTGGGTGCTTGGCGAGCAAAGTGCCAAGTCTCTGCGCGGCAGTAAAATGGAAGATGTAATTTTCGCCGGAACACAGCATCGCAAACCCGTTGGTTTTGCACAGGTGTCTCTGTTGATTGACAATTCGGACAAAACTCTTCCAATTGATTTTTCTGAAGTGACAATAACAAGGCGTGTATACCGCTCGGGTGAAAGCGAATACTTTATTAATAAAACCCCGTGCCGGCTTAAGGATATAAACGAACTTTTCATGAATACCGGTGTTGGAAAGGAAGGGTATTCCATTATTGGCCAGGGCAGAATAGACGAAATTCTCAGCACCCGCCCTGAAGACAGGCGAGCTATTTTTGAAGAAGCTGCCGGCATTATGAAGTATAAAGTCCGAAAGAAAGAAGCAGAACGCAAGCTGGAAAGCACAAGCCAAAACCTGCTTAGAATAGATGATATAATCCACGAGCTTGAATCGCAGCTGGGTCCGCTCCAGGAACAGGCCGAAACAGCCAGAAAATACCTGGAATTAAGCAATGAACTGAAAGCGCTGGAAGTTGCGCTTTATCTTGACAACATTGAAAAAAGCCGGGAAAAAATCGAAGAACTGGAGACCCAGTTTAAAAATGTTGAGAGAGACATACAGGAAGAGAGAGCCCGGCTGGAAGAAAAAATAAATGAAAACAGGGATAAAACCGAAAAGCTGGACAAGCTTAAAAAAACCCTGGAAGTTTTACGGGCTGAGCTTATTGAACTGGATAAGAATATAGATCAGCTTGACAGCCAGATTAAGCTGGATGAAGAAAAAATAAGCCATATAGAATCAAGCAATGCTGCTTCCAGCCAGGATATAGAAGAGTTGAAAGCAAGACTGAAGACGCTGGAGGCTGATATTGAAAAGAGGAACAACAGGCTTTCGGTATTGGATAAAGACAGGGAAAAATACAGGGAACTGCTTTATGAGGCAGAAGAAAAACTTAATGCAGTGCTGTCCCGGCTTGATGAAAGTGAAAAGCGCATTGAGCTGATGAAACAGGAGGTTATGGATAAACTTGATGTTTTATCAGAATGCCGTACCAGGTATAACAGCCTGAAAAATGAAAAGGAAACTTTCAATGCCAGGCAGAAAAAAATTGAAACCGAAATTAACAAGGTAATACTTGATCGGGATCAGCAGATGATGCAGCTAGAGCAGGTACAAAATGATTTGCACAGGTATAGGGAGACGCTTGAAGCTAAAAAAGCCGAGATAATACATAATGAAGAAAACTTGCAAAACCTGAAAAATGATCTGGATAAACTTCGAAAAGAGCAGAACCAATGCCTGTCCGAGCTACAGGCAGTTAAATCGCGCAGCAGAATATTAAAGGAAATGGAATCAAGCCTTGAAGGCTATAACAACAGTGTTAAGGCCATCCTTAAAGCCTGCCGTGAAAGGGAGGGGTTTGGAGACGGTATTTATGGAGCATTGGCACAGCTTATTACTGTGCGTGAGAATTTTGAAACTGCAATAGAAGTATCACTGGGCCAGGCTCTCCAGAATATAGTTACACAGGATGAATATACGGCGAAAAATGCCATTAATTATCTTAAACAGAACCATCTTGGCCGTGCCACGTTTTTGCCTGTTACTGCGATAAAAGCCCGCGTTTTGGAGCACGAGACCGTAAAGAGGCTTGAAAGGGAAAAAGGCTATTTGGGGCTTGCAAGCGACATGGTACAATGTGACCCCAAGTTTAAAGATATCATTTCTAATCTTCTGGGCAGAACGGTTGTAGTTGACAATATTGATAACGGTATTGAAATATCCAGGAGGTTCCAATACAGCTTCAGGGTGGTAACGGTAGAAGGAGAAGTTTTAAATGCAGGCGGATCCATGACGGGTGGAAGCCAGCCGGCAAAAACCTCAAGCCTTTTGTCAAGAAACCGTATTATTAAAGAACTGGATGAAAAAATTGGTGTTTTGACTTTAAAACATCAGGAGCTTGAGAAAGCCTGCCAGGACAAGACTAATGACATTATTAAAATGGAAGGGCACATTAAAGCCCTTCAAAAAGAGCATCAGGATTTGGAATTAATAGTTTTGCGTGAGGAACAACGTACTCTCTCAATAAAGGATTCAATAGAAGAGTTAAAATCCAGGCAGGATATGCTGCTGATAGAAAAGAAAGAGCTTCAGAAAAACATAGAATCCACTGAACAGGAAATCCTGCATGAAAACAACAGGATTTCCGAGATTGAACAGAGAATAGCATCGCTTAAAGCCACCATAGAAGAAAACCAGCTGAAAAGGAAAGAAGAGCAGGATGCAAGAGATGCCATTCACCAGGACATTAACAACTACAAGGTTTCGGTAAATTCCATACTTGAGAGTATGGACCAGACCCGTGAATCCATAAGGAATTTGATTGACGAGAAAAAACAGGTCGAAACAAATATTGAGAAAAGGATTCAGGAACAGATTAAAAACAAGGATCGTATTGAAGGCCTGCAATCAGAAATAGCAGTTTTAAAGGAAAAAATCAAAGAGCAAAATGAAATTAAGGCAGGAAAAAGCATAAGAATTGAAAGCCTTTCTGAAGAAGTGTCCGCTTTGGAGGAAGAAGTTTCGGGTATTGTTGAGGTGGTTTCAACCCATAACAATACGATTCAGATACTGCAGGAGCAATATAATAAGCTTGAAGTAAGGAAGACAAAGCTTGAAACAGAGCTTGAGGCAGTTCAGAACCGGCTGTGGGACGAATATGAATTAACCTATGGAACGGCACAGGAATATAAAACCGAAATTTCAAATTTAAAACAAACACAGTCGAGAATTAATGAGTTAAAAGCTGAAATACGCGAAATGGGACCGGTTAATGTATCAGCAATAGAAGATTACAGCAAAACCAAGGAAAGATACAGCTTTATGGTAAAACAGCGGGATGATCTGGTTAAATCAGAGGAAAAACTGAACCGTATAATCCGTGAGATGCTGTCGATTATGAAAAAGCAGTTCATGGAGGAATTTCAGCGCATAAACAAGAATTTCAATGAAGTGTTCAGGGAGTTGTTCGAAGGAGGAAGGGCTGAAGTAGTGCTTGAAGATCCCGAGGACGTACTGGAATGCGGCATAGAAATAATTGCCCAGCCCCCGGGGAAAAAATTGCAGAACATGATGCTTTTATCGGGTGGTGAAAGGGCAATGACTGCAATTGCGCTGCTGTTTGCGATATTAAAACTCCGCCCGGCACCTTTCTGCATTCTTGATGAGATAGAAGCATCCCTTGATGATGCGAATGTCTATAAGTTTGCTGACTATATTAAAAAGCTTGCCGATACAACGCAGTTTATAGTAATTACCCACCGGAAGGGCACAATGGAGTCATCAGACGCATTATACGGGATTACCATGCAGGAATACGGAGTGTCATCGGTTGTTTCACTAAAGCTTAGCGATGTCGACAAGGCAGTATAGAAGGATATACATGATATAATAATGTTATATTATATAAAGCGTCAATACTTTATATCAATTTCAAATAAAGGAGTTTTGCACAATGTCTTTTTTTGAGAAGCTGAAAAACGGGTTAAAGAAAACAAGGGAAAGCATTACCCAAAGGGTTGATCAACTGCTTGTTTCATTGGGTAAAATAGATGAGGAACTGTTTGAAGAACTTGAAGAAATCTTAATTACGTCAGATGTTGGTGTGGACACGACTCTGAAAATAATTGAAGATTTGAAGCAAAGGGTAAAAAATGAAAAGGTAACAGACCCCAGACAGGTAAAAGAGCTGCTGAAAGAAGAAATTACAAATATACTGGTTTCTGGCGATGCGGGCATGAAACTCGGTACAAAACCTTCTGTGATAGTAGTTGTTGGTGTTAACGGCGTCGGAAAAACCACTTCCATAGGGAAAATTTGCAATATGCTTAAGATGCAGGGGAAAAAGGTTCTGGTCGCAGCAGGCGATACATTCAGGGCAGCGGCTATAGATCAGCTTGAAATATGGGCCAAAAGAGCAGGTGTAGATATAATTAAGCATACCGAAGGTTCGGATCCGTCGGCTGTTATCTACGATGCAATTCAGGCAGCAAAAGCCAGGGGCTTTGATATAGTTGTCTGTGATACTGCCGGACGCCTGCACACTAAAAAGAACCTTATGGAAGAACTTAAAAAGCTCTTCCGGATCATTAACAGGGAACTCCCTGATGCGGATATTGAAACATTGCTTGTCCTTGATGCAACTACAGGTCAGAATGCTGTTTTACAGGCAAAGACTTTTGCCGAGGCAACCGGTGTAACGGGCCTTGTCCTTACAAAGCTTGACGGAACGGCAAAAGGCGGTATTGTTGTATCAATCAAGTCTGAACTGGACATACCGGTAAAGTTCATTGGCGTAGGCGAGAAAATAGACGATCTCCAGCCTTTCGATGCCCGGAGCTTTGCTGAAGCGTTATTTTCATAAATCTGTCCAAACTGTTGAAAGTTTCTGATTACCGCCGGATAAGAAATGATTGACAATGAAATAAAAGTTTTATAAAATAGATAAAATTTTATGAAAAGAACTAACCGATGAAATCAACGGATTTCGTGCATGGTATTGTAATATGTATAAATTAAGGAGGAATGGAGATGGCATTTATATACCCTGAAGTATCGAGAACTTTCAGTGAGTTCCTGCTTCTGCCGAATCTGACTACAAAAGATTGCACACCGTCGAGTATTGATTTGACAACGCCTCTGGTTAAACATTCAAAGGACGAAAATCCTCCTCTTAAATTGAATATACCGATTGTCAGTGCTATAATGCAGTCAGTTTCCAATGATACTCTGGCAATTGCCCTGGCAAGATGCGGAGGCCTTTCGTTTATATATGCTTCACAGCCAATAGACAGTCAGGCAGATATGGTCAGAAAGGTGAAAAAACACAAATCGGGTTTTGTTGTAAGTGACTCGAACGTTTCGTTAGATCATACGCTGAAAGACGTACTTGCGATAAAAGAGAGAACAGGCCATTCAACTATAGCCGTCACGGATGACGGTACAGCAAACGGTAAACTGCTGGGGATTGTTACCGGCAGGGATTATCGCTTAACCCGTGATCCGCTGGACAAGAAAGTAAAAGATTTCATGACACCTTTTAAGGATCTTATTGTAGGCAAGGTAGGGATAACATTAAGCGAAGCCAACGATATTATATGGGAACATAAATTGAACTGCCTGCCGATAATTGATGATGAGCAAAGGCTTCATTACCTTGTTTTCAGAAAGGACTATGATGATCATAAGGCAAATCCCGAACAGTTGCTTGACCCTAAAAAAAGGCTTATGGTCGGAGCAGGCATCAGCACCTGGGATTATAAGGAAAGGGTTCCAGAACTGATAAATGCCGAAGCCGATGTGCTTTGCGTGGATTCATCAGATGGTTTTACCGAATACCAGAGAGAAGCAATACAGTATGTAAAGTCTAATTTCCCGAATGTAAAAATCGGCGGGGGAAATGTTGTAGATAAGGAAGGCTTTATGTACCTCGTCGAATCGGGTGCTGATTTCGTGAAGGTTGGAATCGGCGGAGGTTCAATATGTATAACCAGGGAACAAAAAGGGATAGGCCGTGGACAGGCAAGTGCGGTTATTGAAGTAGCCAAGGCAAGGGACGAATATTTTGAAAAGACCGGCATCTACATTCCAATCTGCTCAGACGGAGGAATTGTGCACGATTATCATATAGTACTGGCTTTGGCAATGGGCGCAGATTTTGTCATGATGGGCCGCTATTTCGCAAGATTTGATGAAAGCCCGAATAAAAAGGTTAAACGCGGAAACAGCTATGTGAAGGAATACTGGGGTGAGGGCTCGAACAGGGCAAGGAACTGGCAGAGATATGATTTGGGCGAGAAGAGCAGCAATCTTAAGTTTGAAGAGGGAGTTGACAGCTATGTTCCATACGCCGGTAAACTTAAGGATAACCTTGATATAACTCTTTCAAAAATACGCTCCACAATGTCCAGCTGCGGCGCCAAATCTATAAAGGAACTGAACAAAAACGCACGGCTCACGATAGTTTCTTCTACAAGCATTATAGAAGGCGGAGCTCATGACGTAATTCTGAAGGAAAGTGAATATTAAAATTTTCTGATTTTAAGCAGATGATGTTAAAAGTTAAAGGGTACTGTCCAGCGTTTTATAAAACGTTGATGGTACCCTTGATTTGTTTCTGATAGGTCTGAGTTACCATTTTCAAATATATATTTCATTTCGTGGGAATATTTCAATTCCATTTGACCAATACTGATTTAAGACATGTTTTATAGGAGGTTATCTTTTTGAATTCCAGAATTCTATTTGCGAAAGAAACCGAAAATGCAAAAAACAATGAACAAACATCCGACGAAAAAATGGAGAATATAAAGGAAATGGGTTCTGTTGAGGTTCAGGAAAGGGGCAGAAACATACATTGCCTGACCATTATCGGCCAGATAGAAGGCCATATGGTACTGCCCCCGCAGAACAAAACCACAAAGTATGAGCATGTACTGCCGCAACTGGTTGCAATTGAAGACGACAATAAGATAGATGGATTGCTTCTCATATTAAATACCGTTGGAGGTGACGTTGAAGCCGGCCTCGCTATAGCAGAGATGATTTCATCAATGTCAAAGCCGACGGTGTCGCTGGTTTTAGGCGGTGGACACAGTATCGGGGTGCCAATGGCTGTTTCAACGAACTACTCTTTTATAGCACCGTCAGCCACAATGACGATACATCCGCTCAGGTTAAGCGGGATGATAATAGGTGTTCCGCAGACTTTTGAATATTTCGACAGAATGCAGGAGCGGGTTGTTGAGTTTGTTGCGAAAAACTCAAAGATCTCGAAGGATGCTTTCAGAAAATTAATGCTGAAAACCGGAGAGCTGGCAAACGATGTTGGAACGGTTTTGTTTGGGGCGGAGGCTGTGGAGCATGGTATCATAGATGAAGTCGGCGGTCTTGCTTCAGCTTTGAAGAAACTTGATTATTTAATCGAACAAAAGAAACAAAACACTGAAGGGGGACAACTGCAATGATCTACTCAATAATACCTTCGGATCAGCTGTTGTTTAATCCCGAGGACTATAAACAGGAACGGATGGAAGTCAATATTAACGGTGAGCAGGTTGTCATTCTGAAAAACAGCAATAACACTTATACAATTGAAAGGCTGATCTCAACAAACCCTAAAGCGTATCTTAACCCTGAACTTGCGCCCGGAACTGTTATTATGACAGTTACATCAAAAAAGGAGAACCCCGATGTCAAATGGGAAATCTTAAGCAATGGCTTTACCATTAATAATTAGTGGAATTTCACCATTTGCTGTATTTATCCTTATAGATTCACCCGAATCACCCGCTTTAAGTATACTCTGAACCCGCGGGTCCTGCTTCGGGTGTTTTGCCTTCTTGAGCAACAAAGCACCTGCTGAGCCATCCGCTCCCAATTGTTAAACTATTCCGGCATAGTGGTCTCCATATCCCGGGCCGCCCAGTTCCACGCTCCGGCTTACGGAGATGCAGCAAGGCTACGGGGCATGTTGCTCTGCGCCGTCAAAATCACCCGAATCACCCGCTTGAAATTCACTCGTAATATTCTGTACCTGCCGGTTGGTAAAAAGCTGGCAGGAGAAGATTAATAAAAAAATAACAGAAGCTCTTGACATTTGGTTTTTTAGTAGTAATATATTAATAACAATAATTAGCAACAGCAAACCGAATAAAGCCGGATGAAGATTGAAGGAGAGCTGCTGTCAGGGCACACCGAAGGAGTAAATCTCTCAGGTTCAAAAGACTTCAATCGGACGGACCTCTGGAGAGACCAGGTATGGCGCCGAAGGGGCAAGCCCGGAAAGGGTGTATCTCTCAGGCAAAAGGACAGAGTGTATAATGATTTTAGCAAGATGCTGAAATCTCTATTTGCCTACACTTTAGAATTTCAGAGGTCAAACAAGTTGGTTTGACTTATTTTTTTAGGAGGGGTTTTTTGTGGCAAAGATAATAGTAACAGACAAAATGGCACCGGACGGAATAGATTATTTGAAAAGCAAAGGGTTTGAGGTTGATACACCATTTGGAATTTCCCATGAAGAACTGCTTGAAATAATTGAAAATTATGATGCTATTATAGTGAGAAGTGCTACAAAAGTCAGCAAGGATGTTATTGAGCGTGCAAAGAATTTAAAGGTGGCAGGAAGAGCCGGTAACGGCGTTGATAACATTGATGTGGATGAGTGTACGAAAAGAGGTATAGCCGTAGTTAATACTCCCGAAGGAAACATTATGGCAGCTGCTGAAATGGCCGTTGCAATGGCATTTTCGATATTCCGCAATATCCCCCAGGCACATCTTGCGGCCAAGAACAAGGATTTCAGACGAAGCAAGTTTGTTGGTGAAGAACTTGAGGGTAAAACAGCAGGCATTATTGGCGTGGGAAAAATCGGGTCAATTGTTGCCAGAAAACTCCTTGGAATTGGTATGAAGGTTGTAGGGTATGATCCATATGCTGCTGATGAAAAGTTTATACAACTGGGCATCACACGCTGTGAGACATTGGAGGAGCTTCTGCAGATTTCAGATTTAATTACTCTGCATATACCTAAGAGCCCGCAGAATATGGGTTTAATCGGGGAAAAAGAACTTAAAATGTGCAAAAAAGGAGTTCGGATTGTCAATGTTGCCAGAGGCGGCATGATTGACGAAAAAGCTCTTTATGATGCAATAGTTGAAGGGCATGTTGCTGCAGCAGCGCTTGATGTTCAGGAAGTGGAACCCAACTTCACTAAGAAACCCGAAGAGCAGGATTACTGGAATCCGCTTCTTGATTTGGATAACGTAGTATTTACACCCCATCTTGGTGCCTCGACAAAAGAAGCCAGTGTAAATGTAAGTATAGGTGTTGCAAAGCTGGTTGAAGGTGTTCTGAATGGCGAGCTGGTACCCGCTGTTAATATGCCTCCGGTATCTGGGGATATAAACCAGTTGAGACCATATATCGATTTAGCCGAAAAACTGGGTAGTATCTATTACCAGGCTGAAAAAGACAGGGTTACGAAGATAGAAGTTGTATACAGCGGTGATGTTGCAAACATGGCTACAAAAGCCATAACCCTTTCGGCTGTAAAAGGATTCCTGAACAGTGCAGGAGATCCTGACGTTACTTATATAAATGCTGAACTGAAACTAAAGGAGCTTGGCGTGAAACTGGTTGAAAGCAAAAGCTCTCACATTGATAAATATACCAACCTTATTACAGTTAAATTTACCACAGCGAATAAGGATCTGGCGGTATCAGGAACGGTATTTGCCAAAGATGTTATCCGTATTGTTGACTTCTTCGGATATAAGCTTGATTTTGAACCCACACCTCATGTCATTGCTCTTCAGAACATTGACGTTCCCGGAATAATCGGAAAGGTTGGTACACTGCTTGGAGCAAATAACATTAACATAGCAGCAATGCAATGGAGCCGTAACAGAAGAGGGGAAAAGGCCGTATCATTTGTAAGCGTCGATGCTGAAATTTCTGATGATATACTGAAACAGCTGCTTAAGATCGATGGAATATTAAAAGCTTCAAGACTTAATTTTTAATTGGTCCATGTACTTATATTGCTGGATTATAATACAAAGGTCGGCTAATCAACCGACCTTTTATTATTGTCGAAAATGGTATATTATTTTATTATGCTAAAAATACTTGTATAGGATCTATAATTTAATTTTGGAGGTTTTATATGCCGGTTAAAGTAGGATGCATATCCCTTGGTTGTCCGAAAAACCTTGTGGATAGTGAAATAATGCTTGGAATGTTGGATAAAAATGATTACGAAGTTACAACAGATATGCAAAAGGCCGATGCAATTATAGTTAATACATGCGCCTTTATAGACGATGCTAAGGAAGAGGCAATTGATGCAATATTAAATGCTTCTCTGTATAAAAAAACCGGAAACCTGAAGGTACTTATCGTTACGGGCTGTATGGCTCAACGGTATAAGGATGAAATTATAAAGGAAATTCCCGAAGTTGACGCAGTTGTCGGAACGGGAAATGTTCATGAAATTCAGAATGTAATCAATGAACACATAAAAGGTAGCGGTCAAAACAGGGTTTTTGTAAATGATCCGAAAGATGTGGATTACCTTGATAATCTTCGGATGTTGTCGCAGGCGGGTGCTTCCCAGTATCTTAAAATAGCCGAAGGATGCAGTAACCATTGCACATACTGTATTATTCCATACTTGCGCGGGCCATTCAGAAGCAGAACCATTGAAAGTATTGTTAACGAGGCCCAAAACCTGGTAAATGCCGGAGCAAGGGAGCTTATCCTTATAGCCCAGGATGTCAGCAAGTACGGTGAAGACAGGTATGGTGAATACAAACTTGTTGAACTTATAAGGAAACTGTCGGATATTGAAGAGTTAAAATGGATTCGGCTGTTATACTGTTATCCTGAAAGAATAACCGATGAGCTTATTGATGAGTTCAAGCGTAACCCAAAACTATTGAAATACCTTGATATTCCGATTCAGCATGCATCGGACAGGATACTTAAAGCCATGGGGAGAAAAACCGAAAGGCAGAAATTAATTGAACTTATCAGAAAACTTCGCTCCGAAATACCGGAAATTATCCTCAGAACAACCCTGATAACCGGTTTCCCGGGTGAAACTGACGAGGATTTTGAAATCCTGAAAGATTTTATTGCAGAGTATCCTTTTGACAGGCTGGGCGTTTTTGCGTATTCCCGCGAAGAAGGCACTCCTGCTGCAAAAATGAAAAACCAGGTAGAGGAGCGGGTAAAGCACCGGCGCAGGGAGGAAATACTGTCAGTTCAAAATGATGTAGTATTGCCTCTAATAAAAAAGAGGGTTGGTAAGGTATTTGAAGTAATAGTTGAAGGCGTTGCAGACGATGGTATTTTTTATTATGGACGTTCCTATGGTGAGGCTCCTGAAATTGATCCTGTAATATACTTTACGTCGCCTGAACCTTTGGAAACAGGCTCTTTTGTTAACATAAGAATTCTGAACGTAGATCAGATGGAGCTGATCGGAGAAGTCATATCCGATTAGTCAGGCCGTAAAGAGAGGAGTGTTGCTATGAATCTTCCCAATAAGCTAACTATATTCAGGATTATATTAATACCTGTTTTTTTGATTTTAATTTTGCCTGTATATAACGGGAAAACTCTTTTTTCAATTCCTTTGGAAACAGGCAGGGTTATTGCCGCGATTATATTTGTCATAGCTTCATTTACCGATTACCTGGATGGTGCAATTGCGCGTAAGAGCAATACTGTTACCACGTTTGGAAAGTTTTTGGATCCTATCGCGGACAAACTGCTTGTAACATCAGCATTGATGGCTCTTATTCAACTGGGGGATATTTCTGCCTGGGCAGCCGTCATTATAATTGCAAGGGAATTTATTGTTTCCGGTATTCGCATCATTGCGGCAAATGACGGAGTTGTAATAGCTGCGAGCAATTTGGGAAAAGCAAAGACCTTTATTCAGATGCTGGCAATTTTCTTTATTCTTTTGCGTAATTTTCCGTTCTCGTATTTCACGGGTATTCCTGTAGGGCAGGTATTGCTTTGGATTGCGGTTATTCTGACCGTCTATTCCGGATATGATTATTTAAAGGTTAATTGGGACAGAATTATGAACTGATCACGATAAATTTGACAATTAATAAATAAATTATTGCATTCTCGAATAAAATATTATATACTCTTATCAACAGGATATATTACTAGGTAATAAATCCTGAAAACGGAAGCAGGGTGTTTTTGTTGAATAAAAGTTCGAAGGCTAAAAAGGAAAGACACAAACGACTTTTAGAGATCATAAAAGAAGATCCGTTTATGACAGATGAGGATATTGCTGAGTACCTTGAAGTCAGCGTCCCGACGGTCAGACTGGACAGACTGGAGCTGGGTATTCCTGAGCTTCGCCAAAGAATCCGCGAAGTTGCTTCATTAAATCATCAAAAAGTTAAAGCTTTGCACGCGGATGAAATTGTCGGGGAAATAGTGGAAATCAAACTTGGTGAGAGCGGTGTTTCAATTTTAGATACAACAGAGGAAATGGTATTTTCGCAATCCAAAATCGTACGTGGGCATTACATATATTCACTGGCGGAATCACTGGCCATTGCTGTTATTGATGCCGAAGTTGCCCTTGTGGGAGTGGCCAATATAAAATATAAAATCCCTGTTCACGCAGGTTCAAAGCTAATGGCAAAAGCAACTGTGAAGAGATCGCGAAACAGAAGTTATATTGTGTGGGTGTTTATCTACCACAAGCGGAATGAAGTTTTCAGGGGCAAATTCATTCTGGTATCAATTGAAGACAATAAAGCCATTGAACCCTCAGAAACATAAAACTTTAAGTCAGTCTACAAATTACAACCATCTATGGAAGGACTGAGTGCAGATGAGAATCATGGTAGACGCAATGGGTGGGGATAATGCGCCCGAAGAGATAGTAAAAGGCTGTGTTGAAGCGCTGAAATTGAAAGACGGATTTGATATTGAGCTTATCGGCATCGAAGATGAGATTAGAAAATATTTAAATAAATACAACTGCAACAGCAGCCGTATTTCGATAACGCATGCGCCGGAGGTTATATACAACGACGACAAACCTACCGAAGCCATACGTCATAAAAAAGATTCGTCGATGGTAACAGGACTTAGGAAAATACGGGATAATGAAGGTGAAATTTTTATATCAGCAGGCAGCACCGGTGCATTGCTTGCAGGAACTTTGCTGGTAGCAGGCAGAATAGAGGGTGTTTTAAGGCCTGCCCTTGCGCCTGTTGTACCGTCAATGGCCGGAGGTACTATGATTGTGGATGCAGGAATGAATACCCAATGCAGGCCGATAAATTACGTCCAGTTTGCAATTATGGGTTCTGTGTATATGCAGCAGGTTTACAAAAAAGAAAGCCCACGGGTTGGACTTGTAAATGTAGGGACCGAAGATGAAAAGGGCAATGACACTCTGCGGGAAGCTTTGGTTTTACTAAGGAAAAGCGGGTTAAATTTCATCGGAAATATTGAAGGAAGGGACATTGCCGAAGGAAAGGTTGACGTGGCTGTCTGTGACGGTTTTACCGGCAATGCAATGCTGAAAATGATGGAAGGTACGGGAAAATACTTTTTCCATCATATGAAACGAATTTTTAACAGCAGCTTCTTTTCAAAACTATCGGCTCTTTTGGTAAAAGCGCATCTGAAGAAATTAAAAGACAGCGTTGATCCTGAAACCGCGGGGGGTACACCAATACTTGGAGCGAATGGATTAATTTTTAAATGTCATGGCAACAGCGGGGCTAAGGCAATAAGAAATACCATAATAAATGCATATGGTATTTCCAGCAGCGGTTTTATCGAAAAGATTAAAGAAAGGATTTCAAGTATGGAGGTTTAATTCATGGTTGATTTTGGCATAGGCGTCCTGGGCACTGGTAAGTATCTGCCTGACAGAATTCTAACCAATGAGGATCTGGAAAAAATGGTTGATA
>ENA-OWOZ01000225-OWOZ01000225.1-bioreactor-metagenome-genome-assembly--contig:-NODE-225-length-80738-cov-4.774364_pt1 | contig 80738 bp, 64 predicted proteins | sample MGYA00238140_ERZ651804 | MGnify/ENA primary metagenome ERZ651804 (study PRJEB26910, sample SAMN07631232) | bioreactor metagenome | isolation source: Switchgrass digestor | place: USA: Dartmouth...
CCTAAGCTTGATCTTACATGGAATATGCCAAGGTTCTGGGACGGTACTGGCTATCAGTATGTAAAAGATGTCCTTTCATATATGGAAACCGAATTGAATAATGTTTATGGCGATGGAAGAAGTGTTTCAAGCCTGAATTTCAGGATTAATATATCTAACAATCAGCAGACTTTAAACGGGGATTCGGATATTCCTTCAGTACTTATAAACTATGACAAAGATACTTTAGGTTATAAAGCAAACGTTATAAATAATAATACGCCCGCTGAAGTTAAATATAATGCAGGACAGTTTAGTTTTAGCCTTATAGGAAGAAAAGATACGAATTCAAGTGTCCCGCCAGCTGAACAGTATCAGCTTCAGCATGAGAGTATATTACCGGGAACGGTATATTATATGAATATAAAGCCCATAGTAAAATCTAAAGACGGGGAAATGGTGAACGCGCTGAGGGTGGGAAGCCCTTCAATGCAGAACGGAAGTCCCCTGTACGGAACGGTGCCTTATGTTTATACTCCAATCAGATTCAGGCTCACCAGAGACGAACTTGGCAATGTATATGTAAGAATTTACAAACTGAATCAGGGTAGCCTTAGCCTGCCCAGATTGTATTACGAAGTTCAGGTATCTGATGATCCGACTATATCAGGTGACTGGTCAGTGAAAAAAACCATGGATGACAGTTATTTTACCCAGGGGCAGGAGTATGCTGTATCGGCAATAACAGGCATAAGCTTTAACAATGAATTGTATTACAAGATAGTAGTAAAATCGGATTCTAAAGTAGACAGGATAGAATCTTTGAAGATGTCTTATATAATGTCCGCGGATGCCAGCAGGCCCGGAATTCCCAAAGACCTTAAAATAGAAGGCAAAAAGCTCGATACACGTGAAGTGAAAGATCAGGACGGCACTGTTATTGGAATACAAAAAACAACTGATGTGACAATATCATGGGAAAAGCCTGCAAATTGGGATGAAATAAAAAATAATACTGATCCTAAGAAAAAATTATACTACCAGATATTACTAAATACAAATCAAACTGATCTTGATCCGAATGTAAAAATCCCTCTTGAAGCGGAAGGCGTGTATTATGGTGAATTTGCACCGGTTTACAGACTGGTAAAATTCTTCGATGCTACTTCGCCTAATGTAAAAGAAAATGGAGACAGACTGGAATATACAATAAAAGGTTTTGACCTATTTATGGGAGAAGACAGTGACGGTATAAGTGATGATAAAATAGAAAATAAAGACAATTACCCGGACTGGCTGTTGCCCAACAAGGTATATTACATTCAAATGTATACTACAGTAGGAGAAGATAATAAGGGATCAACAGACACTGAAAAAATGTCTGATAAGTCAATAACGGTAAGTTTCACAACCCTTACAGATACTGAAATGGAAGTCCCTCTTCCTAAAAATCTAAGGGTTGGCAGTAATTATGCAGAAAGTACAGGTAATCCTGACGATCCCATTATAAACCATATAGAAATATTATTTGACAAGGTAAATATAAACTGGAATAATTATACAACTGCCAACATTGAAAACTGCCATCAGTATTATGATATATACATGAGTACAAGAATAGATGTGGATTCATTTATAAAGATAGGTTCTACACAGGATACGGATGGGGACGTTAAATTCACAGGACTGGATGAAAAAAGTTCTTCTATAAAAGTTTCAATAAGCACTTTCAGCAAGCAGGATTTGGTAAACAGATTTGGTTATAAATTAAGACCGAATACTGTGTATTACTTCATGGTCAAAACCAGACTCAGCATAGACGGTCAGCCTGTTGATCTTGAATCCCTCAACAGCACAATGCTTTCGGTTGCTACAGTAAAAGGTGTTACAGAACCACCTGATGAAAACAGCAGGAGTCCTCTTGCACCGGTAGATTTTGCCATAGCAAATGATCAAGACGGTAATCCGGCTGTGACGGGGTCATCTGTTTTATTAACCTGGAAAAGAATGGAAAACGATGTGAAATATGAAATAATATGTACGTCGACATTCATATCATTGGACGAAACAGCTTCAGAATTTCCTAATGATTCTTTGTATCAGAGTTTCATACAGACCTTTGGAGGGCCGATAATCATTGATCCTTCACAAACCCCATTACAGGACGGGCTTACATATGATTCTACTACAAAGATGTGTACTTATCTGATAAATAAATGGCTTTCACCTAACAGAGTGTATTACTTCAGTATCAGGGCGGTAAACAAAAACACCGGAAATACCAGCCAGTGGATATGCATACCTGTAACAACATCTCTTATAAATGCTCCGACAGGATTGGAAGTGATTTATGACTATCAGGTGGCTTTTTCATGGACTGATACAACTATAGGCCTTACAGCGGATGATTTTGTCCTGTTTTTCAAAGGCCCAGATGATGAAAACTATAAACTACTGGAAAAGAACAGATATATCATTACTAAATACGGTTCCAAATATTATGCAAGAGTCATGAATCTGGAGGCAAACAGCATATACAGCGTGAGGGTATATAAAGGAAATATATCACAGGAACCGGAAAACCGGAAAGGACTGGTATTTGAGAAAACTGACCTTAAAACAAGGGACGGCTGCCATGAAATAGAAATAAAGTGGAAAGGTCTGGAAGGATATTCATATGAGATAGCTATGAAAGAAGATACGTCCGTGCAATATTATACTCTGGCATCATCCAACATGCAAAATTATGTAGATGATTCAAATGCGGTTCTGCCTTATCGAATTGAAAAAACATTAAATTCTGACGGAACGGTTACCTGTACATTTTATGCAAAGATAATATCAGGTCCTATAAGTATGTTGGATGGGTCTGTGCAAAACGGTCCGCTAAAATCCAATACAAAATACAACATTAAGGTCAGAGCTGTAAAAACTGATCCATTGGATGCAACTATAGTATCATATTCAAAATATATCGGGCCTGTGGATACCAGAACTGAGTTCAGTCAGGATGACTTTAACGAACATGAGGAAGATGAGCATAAAAAGGTTGTATTTCTTGACAAGATAAATAAACTGGAGAAGGGACTTTACTGGGAGGTTGCTTCCTCTGACGGCAGTTTGAACAGTATCCTTTTAAAAAGCGAGCAAATAATAGATGCAATCAGAAATACAAGAGGGAATTCGTTTGTTTTGGATATATCTTCTGTAAAATCCGGAGTAACCGGAGATGCTGTGTATGTTTCATCGAATGTAATAAATGAGCTGAACAACCAGGGGAAAAGCATGGTTATAAGGACATCCGGCGCTGAATTCATGATCAGACCCGGTTCTGTTGATACTGAAAATGATGATAACATAAAAGAACTTTATAATTATGCGGAAACAAATGACATATTTTATCAGTTCAAATTAACATATGAAAACAGAACTTTAAGAAATATACCTACAGGAACAAAGATAGTATCTAAGACGAATACTCTGGACTTAAAAGGAATTGCAAGTACCATAACGGACAAACAGTTGAAGGATGAAATATACAGAATATTATATGAAGAGAATACGGGTCTTGTAAGTAAGAGTATCAATATATTGTTAAATGTGTACGGAGATGTTTTCAACGCCAACGGAGACGAAATCTCGATAATGGATCAGCTTATCATGGAAGTGAAAGGTCAGCTGGCTGAATATCTTGGAAGCGCGATTAACATTGAAAACGGACCGACAAATTATATGTTTACATATTCGCAGATTACGAATTTCAAGCAGCCGTTGATGGCTACGCTGACATATACTCCTGATTCGGGTCAGGCTGCTCCTTATAAGCTGGACAGATTGAAAAACAAATGGGACAAAGTAGGAAGCTATATATCTTATTCTGCAAACACTTTATCATTCAATGTAAGTGAGACCGGAGAGTATGTAATTTTAAGCGAACAGCCTTCTTTTGTAGATATAAATGATGATCTTGATTTGAAAAATGATGTGGAAAAATTGGCTAAAAGATATGACATAAAGAGTGTTTTCGGAACAGGTAACAATTTATATCCGATGAGCAGTGTCAGTGTCAAGGAATGTATTTTGCTTTATGAGATGATAGCCGGCAAAGATACTGAGGATGTTGGCATGGATATTAAACAGAAAGCAAAGAAGCTTGGACTTGAAGGTATTGTCGGCACGGGTAACACCTTAAGGGATATTACAAGGCAGGAAGCTTCCGGTTTGCTGGTAAGCTTATATGCTCTTAAAACAGGAGCTAATATTGATAACTTTAAGCCTAAAGGAATAATTAATATAACAGACGAATCCGATATATCCAATAAGTATTTAAAATATGTGCAGATATCCCTTGATATCGGGTTGATGAGTACCGATGCAAACGGCAGTTTTAATCCTGCCGCTTCCATGACAAGGGCAGATATAATAAATGCATTGGCAAGGATAGTTGAGATTACGGAGATACGATAAAGGTACTGAACTGTATGAAACGGAGGAAAAAGCATGTTTAAAAATCTAAGGAGATTTTTAAGTATTTTAATAGTAGTAACATTAGTAGCACAACTATTTATGTTTAATGAGGTATTTGCCGCAAAAGATGATACACCTCAAAGTCCTCCCAGTAATCTGACGCTTAATGATGCTGTGCAGGATCCTATAGGATATAATGAGCAAGACGGCTACTACATTGATATAAAATGGGAAGTTACGTTCCCGGGTAATGCAACGGCGAGATATTGCAATATATATATTCAGGAAATTGACAAGACATCAAAAGCAAGAACGGCGGCAGTCAGAGATATCTCATGTGCGCCGGGTTCTCCGAGTTACAGCTATAGGTTAAAGAATCTGAAACCCGGAACTATATATTACATAGACGTAACGGCCTACCATTCACATTTGGATAATAACGGGAACACCTACAACAGCGATGAATCAGCTGCGTCAAACCGTCTGAAGGTAATGACTGATATTGATTTAGACGCCTATTCATATGGTACAAATCAAATTAAGATAGAATGGGATGATGTTTGGGAAGTTGGTAAAAGAATAGGGTACAAGCTTTATGTTTCGGAAGATAGCAGCTTTAACAATACGCCTCCCATATATATCAACCCGTCGATGATAGGAGAAAATGGTCCTATAAAATATAACCCCACAAGCGACAGGCTTGAGTATATACATAATGTAAGAGATGCCGGCAGGGTGTATTATGTAAAAATAGTGCCGGAAATAACGGATACGGAAATAAAGCATAATCCGGAAAGCGAAACCGTAATGGCGAGCAGTTATATTCTGGTAAAAACCACAAGAATGTCACAGACTGACTCGGGAGTTATCTGGAGGCTCGACTGGTCTCCGGTAGTAACCGGCCTTAGCAGCAGCGATATAAATGTAACATATCATATATACAGAGGCAGCAGCAGGGACAACAGTGTACCCCAGTATGTTGCAGGTACTGATGCTACCAATTACTTTATTACTGTTCCTCTTGAGGGGGAAGATAATTATTACATAATAATGGCTATTGTAACCAGGAAGTATACCGGAGAAGATGTATACCCAGGCATTAAGATACAGTCTGACAAAGTTTACATAAAAGAACAGGAGATACCTGCACAGCCTCCTGCTCCTGAAATTGTGGACCAGTTTGAAAAAGTCAACGGAGATATAATAATAAGCTACTATCAGCAATTAAAACCAAATGAGGCTACTATATTATGGAGGGTTCCTAAAAAAGGAGACGGACAGGTTGATGAGGATACCTTGTATGATATATGGCTGATAAAAGACCCAAATAATATTGATAATCCTCCTTTGGCAGACAAGATAGCATCTTCGGTTAAAATGGAATCAGACAATATGGTATATGACGGAAATACTTTGATAGGTTATAAGTATACCATAAAAAATCTTACGCCAAACACCACCTATTATTTTAAAATTGTTGCCAAGAAACAATATGTAGATTATGTAGACGGATACATACAAAATGTTGAATTATCATCTACGCCGTCAATGAAAGTAGTGATTACACCAAGTGACAGCAGTATAGAACAGCCGCTGATACCAGGCCGTCCTCCTTTAAAAGTTAAGGTGCTTCCTGGCGGCAAGCTGGCTGTTACTACAAATACTGCAACTATACAAATAAAAAATAAATGGTATGAAAAATACGTAAACGGTAAATGGACTTATGTAAACACTACAAAAACCAATGAAAACGACATACCAGAGTATGATCCTGTACAGAATCCACCTGATGACATTACGTACAGAAAAGTTGAGTATAATGAAAATGTCACCATTAATGTGGGATGTGTCGAATATGTGCCGGGCATTGACTATGATTACTTAGTTAATAATACGCCGGAAGATAAGGTTATAAATGTCCCTGTTACCGCAAATGACCCATATGAAGATCCGACTCTGAATGCACCGGATCAGGTAAATCCTCCGGTATATAATAAGCACAATGTTGACATAACATTAACCGATCTTGAACCAAATAAAACATATGTAATATGGGTAAGAGCTGCACGTAATGATTTAGGGCTTGTATCGGGACCTTCGGATCCCATTATTGTAACTACTTTGCCGGAAGTAACCACACCTTTGGTAAAACCACCGGTACCTGTGTTTAGCTTTGGTAGAGCAGGGGACACCTATGTTGATCTGGTATGGGATTTTGATCCCAGGTATAATTACTATTTAAAATACAGCACAACAGATGATGTTGATTCTGCCGGTCAGGAAATCCTGATAGAACCCTCAGAACTATTATTAAAAAGTTACTATAGGGTAGAAGGATTGAAACAAGATACGACCTACTATTTCTGGATACAGGCGGAAGCTATCAATGACGGTGTCAATAAAATAAAGTCCGAATGGAGCGATTCACTTGCAGTTAAAACATTGCCGTTGCAGCCTCCGGTCACACCTAAAGGTTTTGGAATAAAAAACTCAAAGGATGCGATCACTAAAAATTCCATAACTTACCAGTGGATACAGGAAAAAGATCTGGAATACATAATTGAAATAGCGGATAATATTGCATACACTAATTCACAGGAATTTAAAGTTGGTAAAGTATCTGAGTATACAGTTGAGGGGCTTTTATCAAACCACAGGTATTATGCAAGATTATATGCATATGATCCTGCAAAGGACCTGCGGTCTATACCAACGCAAAGTATTTCTGTAAAGACAAGCACGAGCAATGATGAGTATGATTCGGATCAGGACAGGGATAATGTAATAACCGGAGATTTTATTGAGATAGATAAGGATATTATAAATTATACATGGAATATACGAATTACGGGTGTAAACGCAGACAGATTTATAGAGTACATACAAACGGACCGTGAGATAAACTATGTGCTTGATTTAAGTGCTCCGCCTTCAAGAGTTGATAAAATTGTTATAACAATATCCGCAAAAGTGTTCAATGCTCTTGATATGCTTAAAGAAAACCTTACTATACGTACAGCGGAGAATACTTTAATAATACGATATAATATGTTTTCTGACAGGTTGGAAGAGGAAATCGCCAGAAAGTATGGCAACTTCGATTACAGATTTATAATAGAGTATCCTGTAAAAATTAATACGTCAAATATAAAAGGAATTACGTTAAAAAAGGATGTTACAGGAATTAATATAGAAGCGGTCAGCGGAAATAACTCAATGCCTGTTCAACAGCTTGGCAATCCGCTTAAAGTTGAAGTGCCTTATGACGTGAATCTTTACAAAGAAGGAAATACAACTGCGGTGATTTATAATGCCGCATATGCAAGATGGGATAAGCTGAAGACCATCGGTAGATTGTCGGGAAATAAAAACAGTATGAATCTTATATATGAGACGCTGAAGACAGGAAATTTTTCCATAGCAGAGAAAAGCAATTATTTCTTTGACGATATACAAGGAAACAAATATGAATATTCCATCAACAATGTGGCTTCACTGTATGAATTAAAGAGTGTAAATGGAAGATTCTTTGAGCCTGATAAAATTGCCACGGTTGGAGATGCTGTCAAGTTTATGCTTGATGTTCTGCAGTATGACTACTCAAACAATTATATGACAGTAGCTGCTAAAGCCAAAATCATAGAGGCCGCGGATATATATTCTGCAAATGAAGCTTGCACAAGAGAAAAAGCTATAGCTATGGTAGTAGGGGTATACGGAAAGAAAAGCGGACAGTCCAGGCTGGCTCCTACATCTCAGAACATTAACATATTCAGTGACATGAACGAGATTAGTGATGTTTATAAAGATAAAGTGCTGTTTGCCATTGAGAATGGAATGGTTACAAGAAGAGGTGGCGAAATGCTTGGACCGAAGGATCAGATAACGAGAGGAGAAATAATGGAGCTTCTTGAAAGGGCTTTGGCGTTAAACGGTGAAATTGAATAAAAAATTAAATTTTTAATATTTTGAAAATTTAATTGCCACATATGTTTACATATAACCATATACAGTGACTTGTAAAACAAATTACATGTATACCTCAATTTCAAAGGGGCAATAATTTTAGTATAAGTTCGATAACATTTTGCTGAAAAGATTTGAAATTCAAAGCTTTTAAAATCAAACCGTTTATAAGCAAAGTAGTATCGTAACTTATATACCGGAAATAAAATTCAAATCCCGCTTGAAATTAGTCTACATAAAATTGGGGGGTATGCATGAAAAAGAGGTTTGCAGCATCACTGTATATTTTTTTAATTATGTTAGTAACTCTCCTATTATTTTATGCTTATATAATAAATAACATACAAGAAGAAAGTTCAGAATTTTCAAAATATTTTAAAGATACAGGAGCCAAGTTTTTAAGCAGTGAGATTTACTGCGGCATAAAGCTTGATAATAGGTATTTAAATAAAGAAAGCATAGAAAATATAGTACTGCTATATCTGAAAAACATAGGAGCAGACTTGAGTCAGGTTAGTAAAACTGAGTATGGCGTTGAAGATGGTTTAAGCATAAAATATAAGGTTTCAATTCATGCAAATGCTATTGCTGAAATAAAAGCGGATATTAATGATGAACAAGATTTGGGATATTTAAATATTAAAATAAATCAGTATACAAATGATGAAAAACAGAATCAATATGTGAAGCGCTTAAGAAATGTATCTGATAATGAAGGTTTAGATTATAAAATCAGTACTATTATTACAGGGTATTTTGATGGTTTGTTAAAAAGCGCACAAATAGACTCAATTTATAAGAAACTGTTAAATGATGCAAATGCAAGAGATATCAATGCAATGAAAGATAAGGGCCTGGTAAGTGTAACAGCCTATTCACCTGATATAGAGAACTATATAAGAATCGGTAATAAAAAGGTAAATCTAAACTTTGCAGCAAGATATAATTCATACGAAAAACGTACATATATATGGATTGCAAATCCTGTAATTCTGACAGAGTATTAGACATATTCGATTTAGCAATACAGAGGGTTAATTATGAAAGCAAGCTATTTATTATAACTGACAAATTAATCGGATGCCAATATATAAATAGAAACCAGGCCTATACACCAGCCTGTTTGGAAAGGAAGATGCATATGTCCAAATATATCATAACAGATGCCGTACCTTTAAAAGGAAGGGTCAGGGTAAGCGGAGCAAAAAATTCCGTCCTGCCTATAATAGCTGCATCTTTGCTTACTGATGGGCAGTGTACAATACAAGATATTCCCTATCTGAGCGATGTCAGGATTATGTGCGATCTGCTCAGGTCACTCGGCGCTGACGCAGAATTCTCATGCAATAATACAAAGCTTCTAATCAAATCGAAAGGGCTGAATGAAATCTATGCACCCTATGAACTGGTAAGCAAAATGAGAGCTTCTTTCATGGTAATGGGGCCGCTGCTTGCCAGGATCGGTAAAGCGAAGATATCCTTTCCCGGAGGATGTGCCATAGGCACTAGACCTGTTGATTTGCACCTTAAAGGATTTAGTGCCATGGGAGCGGAAATACATCATGAACATGGATATATTTATGCGACTGTGAAGGATAAATTGAAAGGCGCTAATATATATCTTGATTTTCCAAGCGTAGGAGCAACAGAAAATATTATGATGGCAGCTGTTTTGGCCGATGGCCAGACAATTATAGAGAATTCAGCAATAGAACCGGAAGTAGTGGACCTCGCTAATTTTCTTACGGCTATGGGTGCAGATATAAAAGGAGCGGGGACTGATACGATTAAAATAAACGGAGTTGAAAAACTTAAAGGAACGGAATACAGTGTCATTCCTGATAGGATTGAAGCGGGCACATATATGATTGCTGCCGCTATAACACATGGAGATGTTGTTATCGATAATATAGTTCCCAATCATGTTAAACCTGTGACGGCAAAGTTAAGAGAAGCCGGTGTTGAGATTTCTGAAGAACTTTCATCTGTCAGAGTAAAATGTAATGATTGTATTAAAGCTGTTGACATAAAAACTCACCCTTATCCGGGATTTCCAACTGACATGCAGGCACAGATGACATCTTTGATGTGCATGGCTTCAGGCACGAGTATGATTATAGAAACAATATTCGAAAACAGATTCATGCATGTGGGTGAACTAAACAGAATGGGTGCAAATATAAAAATAGACGGTAGGAGCGCAATTATTGAGGGAAGGCCAAAACTTACGGGAGCCCAGGTTAAAGCTACTGATCTCCGTGCCGGAGCTGCCATGATACTTGCAGGTTTATGTGCAGACGGGATTACAGAGATAACTGATATAGAACATATTGAAAGAGGTTATGTAAATATTCATGAGAAACTCCAAAGTTTAGGCGCTAAGATTCAAAAAATTGATGATTGAAAAAAGATGCATTTGTTTATTTTATGAAATTTGGTCAATATATAACACACAGTAATATACATATATGGGATAATATAGATAAAAATTCAAATATATATGATGGGAAATAAAAAATTTTTTATTTTTTTTATCATTTCATGTAACATTTCTGTTATAATTCTGTTATAATTATTTTGTAATATTGAAATGCATTTATAACAAATCAAAATACATCATGCTGATACTTTCTTAGTATTAAACATGGTAACACATTGAGTATTGAAATCGCATTGATTAAATTATTCATGATTGCAAAGACAGCATCTTTTAATTGCTGCATGTATTAGATCAGATATCAGATTTACATATTTACATTGCAGCGTTCAGAGACTTCAGTAATCAACATTCATTTTAGGTGAGGAGAGCTTAACTGAACAGTTATAAATTCAATAAAATGTGAGTGAACTTATAATAAATATTATATAAAATGTGTCGAACTTGGGGGTACTGTATTGTGAAGAGGATATTAAAATATTTATGCATGGGAATAGTTATTGCTGCGTTGACCAGTATTCAGGTCTTTGCTGATCCGTTATCAGATCAGTTGCAGCAGCAGCAGGAACAGTTAAACAGTAGTCTTGCTGTACTCCGTGAAGCTCAGCAGAAGACACAGGCATTAGAAGAAAAAATTCAAATGCTGGATACTCAAATCCAGAATAAGATGTATGAGATAGATAAAAATAAAGAAAAAATCAATAAGACCCAATCAAATATAGAGGATATAGAAAACAAGATTAAAGAAGCAGAAGAAGATTTAAAGGAAGAACAGGAGCTATACTGCGAGAGAATAAGAGTAGTGTATGAAAACGGAGGCACATTAGGATACCTTCAGATATTATTGGAATCAAAAGGCATACAGGATTTCTTTTATAGAATAGATACTGTAAGAAGGATTTCTCAGCTTGACAGGGAAATTAAAGAGAGTCTCAATAAAAAAATGAAAGATCTTGATACTCAGAAGCAGACTCTTAAAACGGAAAAAGAAAAACTAATAGCACTGCAGGATACATTGCAGCAGGACATGGACAAGCTCAAGGCAGACAAGGCAAATGTAGAGGAATTGGTAAGACAGGCAGAAGAAGAAGAAAGCCGTTATTCAGCTCAAGTAGAAGCAGCCCAGGCTAAAGTTGCTGAAATAACGAGAAGAATCCAGCAGATCAGAGAACAGCAAATGGCAAGTTCAGGACAATCGTCTGCTTTGTCATCAAGAGGCAATAGCTCAATGGTTTATTCAGATGACAGTATTGTTTCTTATGCATTGCAGTTTTTAAATACACCATATGTATGGGGAGGAACATCACCAAGCGGATTTGATTGTTCGGGATACGTGCAATATGTATATGCTAACTTTGGCATTTATCTTCCAAGAACAACATATAGCCAGGTAAATGTAGGAACTACGGTATCACGGAGTGAACTTCAGCCTGGAGATTTAGTGTTCTTTGGTTCAGCCACCAGCCCGCATCATGTCGGTATATATATCGGCGATGGAATGTATGTGCATGCTCCTCGTACAGGAGATGTGGTTAAAATATCTCCGCTGAATAGTTACGCAATAGCAAAGAGGGTAAGATAAATTTAGTTAAATCGGATATAGAATTAAAATACCGTACATTAAAATTATCGAATTTTAATGTACGGTATTTTTTTATGTAGCATAAACTGCTTATCCATGAATATATATCTATTATATAACGCAAAACCAGGACATCATTAATTTAATATGCAGGTTTACTGTGTATTAGGTTTTACGCGTTATATATAAAATATATAAACGGGTATTAATATGAAAAAAATAATATACTTTGTTTTAAGCATGATAATAGTTATATTGGTATTGCCATTTATTATCGTGGGAGGATATAACATAAATAATTCAGAAATAAGCGTACCTAATGAAAATTCTACACGCAGTCAGGCGGATAGTGATATTAAAATTAAAGTTTACATAAATGAGCTTAATACAATAGAAGAGATGGACCTGGAAGAGTATGTAAAAGGAGTTGTGGCAGCAGAAATGCCGGCGGAATTTGAAATTGAAGCTCTTAAAGCCCAGGCAATAGCTGCAAGGACATATGCTTATGGAAGATACAAAAAAATATATATACCAGATGATGCCCTAAATAAAGGTGCGGATGTATGTACCGATCATTCCCATTGTCAGGCATGGATTTCTAAAAGCGATGCTATGAATGGATGGGACAGTATAAACGCCTACAAGTATTGGAATAAGATAGAAAATGCTGTGAACAGCACAAAGGGAGTAATAATCCTGTATAATGATGAGATTATAGACCCGGTTTTTCATTCAAACAGCGGAGGTAAGACAGAAAACGCGGAAGATGTGTGGCCAGGTGAAATCATACCCTATTTGAGAAGTGTGGAAAGCAGCGGTGAAACAGACAATGATGAGTATATTAATACTGTGAATATAGAAAAAAAGGATTTTCTGAGTAAAATAAAGGCGGCTTATCCGGATATTACTATAAATGAAAGCAGTGTTTTAAGTGATATAAAGATAATTGACTATACTGAGGGCGGCAGGGTTAATAACATCAAGATAGGAAGCGTGACTCTCAGAGGTACGGAATTTCGGGAAATATTTGACCTTAAATCCGCAAATTTCAAAATAGAATATGGTGGAGGCGAAAAAATAAAGATTACCACTTATGGCAACGGTCACGGTGTTGGGATGAGCCAGTGGGGAGCAAATTACCTGGCAAAGAATGGAGGAAGCTATGAAGAAATACTGAAGTATTACTACAAAGGGGTTGAGCTTGGAAATATAGAAGAATAGCAAGGTGTATTGCCTATAGAATGCAGACTTGTTTGCAAAGGATAATATAAATTCCCCGCCTAAGTGTATATTGCTTCCATATTGGGCAATAATAATACATGGAGGTGGGAATCTTGACTAATAATAAATTTAATTCCAGAAAGCAATTCAAAGAGAAAATACTGGAGTTAATTTACCGAAGAAAAAGTTTTTATTTTGCTGTAATTCTTTGTATTGCTTTAGTAGGGATTACTGTTGTAGCTATAACATATTATAATATTTCTACAAGTACGAATCCGAATGACAGTGAGATGCTTTATAAAGATCTGAACGATCTTGAAAGCTTAAATTCCGAACAGGCAGAATCGTCTACGACAACCCCTGATAATTTAGTCAGTGAAGAGGATAATAATAAACAGGTAGCTGATATAACCGAAAGCAATAATGATGCCGGAAAAGCAACATCCGGAAATGAAGAAACTGCAATAAATGAAGAGCAGAATAACGCCAAGGAAACAAGCACCGAAGCAAATACTGAAACAAGCGTTGTGACTGAAAAAACACTTGCATTGCCTGTTTTTGGGAAATCAATACTTGAGTTTGCTACTGATAAGATGGTTTACTCAAAGACACTTGAACAATGGAGGACACACAGCGGAATTGATATAGCTTCTGACAGAGGCACAGCGGTAAAGGCTGCTGCAGATGGAATAGTTGCTGATGTTAAGAATGACCCTAGATTTGGGGTAATGGTAATAATAGATCACCAGAATGGATTAAAAACCGTATATGCTAATTTGGCAGAAGAGAATATAGTAAATCCAAATCAGTTAATTAAACAAGGTGATGTTATAGGTAGTATTGGAGATACCGCAAGTTTGGAATCAGCAGATCCGCCCCATTTGCATTTCGAGGTCCTTAAGGATGATAAACCTGTTGACCCCGCGCAATACCTGCCAACAAGTTTGATAGATAATTAAGATATAGCTGAGCCAATATCAAAAATAAAAGGAACTGAACGTATTATACAGTTTAGTTCTTTTTTTTGTTGTTTCTTTTAATATAAATGATTCCTAATTGTTATTCATATCAGGTATATGGGCTGCATATATATGAAGTAGTGATATAACTTAAACATAGTAAAAGATTGATATACGGCAGGTTTATTAGTATTAAGGCTAAGTACTTTATTAGTACAGGTTTTCTGTAGAACAACAAAACTTAAACATATAAGGGATAAAATCGCCAAACACAAATAACACTAGAAGAATTCATGGTGAGTATTAAGTCCATTATTAAATGTATATAAGCAGAGGGGGGCGCTTGAGTGAAAGGTTATATAGAGCAGAGAGTTCTTGAACTTGCGGATTATATAATTGAAAACAAATCAACTGTAAGAGCTGCCGCAAAAAAGTTTGGTATAAGCAAAAGTACGGTACATAAGGATGTAACTGAGAGGCTTGAAATGATCAATCCTGAATTAGCAAATGAGGTCAAGGCAGTTTTGATGGAAAACAAAGCTGAGAGGCATATCAGAGGAGGACAGGCGACAAAAGCAAAATATCTGAATGAAAAAAGTAAATAAACAAAATGAAGCCGGTGTAATACCGGCTTTTTAAGTAACGCAAATATTGCAATCAGTATATTTCCCGCGATAAACTGAAATCCTTCTTGAATCACATTTCCGTATTTAAAAAGTATTAAAACAAAATGATTCTTATTGACACGAGCATTTTCACAAAATGTATAAAATGCTTAAATGCCTGATAAGGGCTGATACATATATATTCTGTCATCAGTTAAATGGTCAATATAAGATCTCTTTTTACAGTGCTAATTAATAAAAAGTTTACAAAAAGAAATATACAAATTAACATGTTGCATTATTATAATAATATGGTAATATTAATGTATGTAAATATACGCATTATTATAATTTTACAGAAAAATACAGTTAAAACTGTAAATATATTCTAAGCCAATTTCAATGTATTTAGATATTCTGCATTTAAATAAATGTATTAAAAAACGTTTAAAATATAAAAAAGTTTACACAAGAGGGAGATGTATTTCTTGAGTTTTGGACAAGATATTGGAATAGATCTTGGTACAGCCTCGGTTCTAGTTTACATAAAGGGAAAGGGTATAGTTTTAAAAGAACCTTCCGTTGTAGCGATAGACAAAAATACTAACAAATTGCTTGCTGTTGGAGAAGAAGCAAGGAGAATGCTTGGCAGGACGCCTGGCAATATAGTGGCTATACGGCCTTTGCGTGAAGGTGTAATATCTGATTATGATATGACTGAGAGAATGCTCAAATATTTCATCAACAAGGTAAACGGAAACAGAGCGTTTAGATTATTTAAGCCCAGGATCATGGTATGTGTACCCAGCGGAGTTACTGAAGTAGAAAAGAGGGCTGTGATAGATGCGGCAACGCAAGCCGGAGCCAGAAAAACATATCTTATTGAAGAACCTATATCGGCTGCTATAGGAGCAGGTATTGATATATCCAAACCATGCGGAAGTATGGTGGTTGACGTTGGAGGAGGAACTACCGATATAGCAGTTATTTCATTGGGAGGCACTGTTGTAAGTACTTCCATTAAAGTAGCCGGCGATAAATTTGATGAAGCTATAGTAAGGTATATGAGGAAAAAACATAATATAATGATTGGAGAAAGGACAGCCGAAGAGCTCAAGATCAATATAGGCACGGTCTATCCAAGAGTTCAGGAAGTATCCATGGAGATAAGAGGAAGAAACCTTGTATCAGGTTTGCCGAAAACGATTACTGTAACTTCGTCTGAAATTATGGAAGCACTTGAGGAACCGGTTTCAAGTTTGATTGAAGCCGTACATTCCATACTTGAAAGAACTCCGCCGGAACTTGCTGCGGATATAGGTGACAGGGGAATTGTACTGACCGGAGGAGGAAGCCTCATATACGGCTTGGACAAACTGCTTGAGGAAAAGACCGGTATAAATACAATTATAGCTGAAGATGCCATATCTTGTGTTGCATTGGGTACAGGAAAGGCACTTGACAATATTGAAGCGATAGAGCAAACTTTATTATCAAAGGGCCATAAAAATTAAATTCATATAGGTTAAATTAGTTGAATTTGTATTAAATTAAACTCTGAATTATGCCGATAAATAATATGTGTTAGGATAAAAAACTAAGCTTTAACAGTTTCCTTTCAGGACAGGGTGATGATATGATAAGAGGTTTGTATACCTCTGCATGGGCTATGAAAGTTAATGCCAAGCAGATGGATGTAATAACGAATAATCTGGCGAATGTAAATACAAACGCGTTTAAAAAAGATACGGTGGTATTGGAAACGTTCCCGGAGATGCTTACAAAAAAGATTAATGATATAAATAATTCAGGAAATCCTACGGGAAATATAGGAACAATGCAATTCGGAAGTGATATTGCAACGGTATATACATACTTTGATGAAGGTAATATTCAGAATACCGGAAATAATTTAGATTTTGCCATACATAATTCGAACAATTCATTTTTTACAATTCAGATTACCGACGATGAAGGAAATATAACTCAGGCTTATACAAGAGACGGTGCTTTTGCACTTGATGCAAATGGCATGCTTGTTACTAAAGACGGCAATATCGTTTTAGGAGAAAACGGACCTATCATACTTAATAGCGATAATTTTACCGTGGATGAAAACGCTAATATAATACAGAATGGTGAAATAGTTGGCAGGTTTTTAATAAGCACATTTGATGATGTTACGGTATTGACCAAGAGAGGCGGGAATTTGCTTGAAAGTACAGTTCAGCCTCAACAGCAAGCATTCAACGGAACAATATTGCAGGGAAGCCTGGAACAGTCAAACGTTAATGCCATAAAAGAAATGGTTAACATGATTAATGTATTGAGAGCATATGAAGCCAATCAAAAAATGATTACCATTCAGGATAGCACTCTTGATAAGGCTGTAAATCAGATTGGGTCAATTGGATAAGGAGGTATATACATATGATGAGAGCTCTTTGGACAGCAGGTACAGGAATGACTGCTCAGCAATTTAATGTTGACGTAATATCCAATAACTTAGCTAATGTAAATACCATTGGATATAAGAAAGAACGAGTCGAATTTAAAGATGCATTATATGAAACACTTGACAGAGCATATATCCTGGAAGGGACAGGCAGACCTACAAATTTGCAGGTCGGGCATGGAACCATAGTTAATGCTACGGTAAAAGATCATAGCGCAGGAAATTATGAAAAAACGGATAATCCACTTGATTTGGCGATAGAAGGAGAAGGGTTTTTTGCAGTACTCGGGCCAAGAGGAGAAGTTGCTTATACGAGGGACGGAAGCTTCAAAATAAGCGTATCCGATGAAGGAAGCAAGCTTACCACATCGGACGGTTATTCGGTACTTGACGATTCAGGAAATGAAATAATCCTTAATGATGTTGATATATCAAAGCTTATCGTATCAGAGTCGGGAGAGCTGAGTTACATTGACACTGACGGAAATGTAATAAATCTCGGCCAAACCATAGGAGTCGTTAAATTTCCTAACAGATATGGCTTGGAAAGTATAGGTAAAAATTTATATGCAAGTACTTCTGCTTCAGGAGCGGCTGTGCCTGATTCCGAGTTGGGAGAAAAGAGCGTAATAAATCAGGGATATCTTGAAATGTCCAATGTGCAGGTAGTTGAAGAAATGGTTAAGCTTATAGTTGCACAGCGTGCTTATGAAATTAGCTCAAAAGCTATACAGACATCGGATGATATGCTTCAGATAGCTAATAACTTAAAGAGATAGTCATATAATATAAAGGACGGTAGTAAAGACAATGTCAGTTTCTCAGATTAACTCAATGTCTTCGGCTAATAATGTTTATGAAGCCAATGCAAAATTAACTCAGGCAAGCGACAGCAGTTTTGAACAAAGGTTAGTTAAAGCGCTGGATGAAAAAAATGATGAAGAATTAAAGAAAGCTTGTCAAGACTTTGAAAGTATTGTATTGAATATAATGTTTAAGCAAATGAGAGCGACTGTAATGAAATCTGACCTTGTACCGGAAGACGCAGGGACAGAGATATTTCAGTCCATGCTTGATGAGAAGTATGTTGAAGAGGCAACTAAAAGCGGAGGCATTGGTTTGGGAGACATGCTTTATAAACAGCTTAGCAAAAAATTAAATTCTGTATATAAGCTGGAGTGAAAGATAAGATAATGTCAGGCAGAAGGGGAATTAAGGCAGTCTGCATTTCTATAATACTAATAATACTGTCAGTAATAATGTTCTTCGCGCTAAAAAGTGAAGAACATTTCTTATTTTTACGTAAAAATAAATATAATGCTGCTGTCAGTAAACAGAACACCTATACAGAGTACAAAAACGATGCGAAAGTGAACCCTCCCATATCACATCATAGCTTTACTTTTAATATGGAGGGCGGGAATCAGGTTGTAAATATGCTTGAAATCGATGCGGGAAGCAAAAATATTCATATAAAACCTGTCCTTTCTTTTGGCCAGATATTTGGGTTTGAAAAGTTAAGTTCTATTGTACAGAAAAATAAAGCATACGCAGCGGTCAATGCAGGTTTTTTCTATGGTTACGGAGAACCTGCAGGAATGGTGTTGATTGACGGCAAAATTATTGCAAAATCAACAGGAAAATATCCGGTTTTAATCATAGAAAACGGACAAGCACGGCTGGAAGTAATGGATGTATCGATATGGGTTGAAACTTCTGATAAAAGGATAGAAGTGAATAATATAAATAGACAGGGAAATACGGGAAATATTATATTATATACTCCTGAATACGGATTGGATAACAGGGTTAATGAAAACAATGTATCAGTAATAATAAAAGACGGATATATATGTGATATAGTAAATCAGCCGGGTAGTACCCCAATACCTGAGAACGGTATGCTTCTTACATACATAGGATATGAGATGGAGCAGCTAAAAGGAAAACTACCTGACATTGGTAGCACTGCTAAAGTAATAACAAACCCTGATTTTAGTGTTGACGCTAATGCATATGAATGCGGAAGCTGGCTCTTAAAAGACGGAGAAATTGTTGCGCCGGACCGGGACGAGTGGGTAGGCAATCTAAATAACCTGGATCCCAGAACAGCTGTGGGTATAAACAGCAAGGGGAAATTAATATTATTGACGGTTGACGGCAGACAGCCGGGATATAGTCTGGGGATGACGGCAAAAGGATTGGCGCAGCTTATGAAGGACAATGGCATTATTGACGCAGCCTTACTGGATGGGGGCGCATCTTCTGAGATGATTATTGATGGGAAAATAGTAAACAGTATTTCGGGCAGCGGGGATGAAAGGCCTTTGGGAGGGGCGTTGATAGTGCAGTATGATAAGTAGACATTAAATGCAATTGCATTTATTACGGCATACATTATATAATTTTTATCTATTTAAAACTACTTACTGATTTTACCGGCAGAAGATGATGTTTTTATGACCTTTAAGAAGATAAATTTTAATTTGACTGAATAAACTGAATAGTTTATACTAACAAAAATAATCCGTAATAAGGGAGGAATTTACAGTGTTGTCCAGTGATGAAATCAGAGATATATTACCTCACAGATACCCTTTTATCATGGTAGATAAAATAATCGAACTTGAGCCCGGGAAAAGAGTAGTAGGCGTTAAAAATGTCAGTTCAAACGAGTATTTTTTCCAGGGGCATTTCCCTTCCAAACAGATAATGCCCGGTGTTCTTATAGTTGAAGCCCTTGCACAGACAGCAGGTATTGCAATAGCTGTTACAGAGGAAAATAAAAACAAACTTGGTGTTTTGGCATCAATTGAGGCCATGAAATTCAAAAAGAATGTGGTACCGGGAGATGTCTTAAAGCTTGAAGCGGAGATAGTTTCTTTCAGGATGAATGTTGCGAAAGCCAGCGTGCGTGCGACTGTAGAAGGAAAGACTGCTGCTGAGGGCGAAATCAGGTTTGCTATGGTTACTGTTGAATAAAAAAATAGTAAGAGCTGTATATATGGCACATATATAGAACAGTTCTTACTATTTTATTTTTGCTTTGTAATAATTCATCAAAAGTTTTATATAAATAATGCTAAATCGTATGTTTTAGTCGCAATGATTTGCACTGTGTAATTTGATAATACAATAAAAATCAAAAATACCATACTTTAAAATACCATTCAGGCAGCAAGCTAAAGCCATGCTAGATGGCGTTTTCATTCTTGTCTGCGTATTCGATAAACAATTCACCTGCTTTTACAACATCTCCTGCACCCATTGTTATAACAACATCTCCCTCTGAAGCATTATCAAGAAGGTAAAGTGCAACATCTTTAAAGTCCGGTATATATATTGCATTTGTATTCTGGCTTTTTATTTTCTCTGCTATCGTGCTTGCATGTATTTTCCCCGTGTCTTTTTCACGTGCGGCATATATATCAGTAACAATTACTGCATGTGCATCTTTAAAGGCAACTGCAAATTCGTTGAGAAGAGCTTTGGATCTGGTGTAAGTATGGGGCTGAAAAACGCACCAAATTCGTTTAGAAGCAGTATTTTTCGCAGCAAGAAGAGTCGCTTTTATCTCGCTGGGATGATGTGCATAATCATCAATCACCGTTACTCCTCTGGCGGTACCTTTAACCTCAAAGCGTTTTTTTGCGCCTTTAAATTCATAAAGCCCGTTTTTAATGGCATCAAGGTTGCATCCAAGAGTATAGCATGCTGCAGCAGCCGCTATAGAGTTGCTGACATTATGTAAACCAGGTACATTTAGTTTTATAGCTGCCAATTCGTCACCTTTATATGTGAGTATATACGAAGCGCAGCCATTGCTGTCAAAATTAATGTTTTTTGCTGACCACTGTGCGTTTTCCTTATTAAGTCCGTATGTTATAACATTGCATTGCAGTCCTTCAAGCACATCCAGTACGTTTTTGTTGTCAGAGCAGCCTATTACATAACCGTTATTGGGTACGAGAAGTGCAAATTTGTGAAATGATTCTTTTATTTGGTTTATATCTTTGAAATAATCCAAATGGTCTGCTTCAATGTTTAATATTACGGCGAGATAGGGATGAAGCTTAAGAAAACTGTCGACGTATTCACAAGCTTCCGTTATAAAATAGTCACCATTTCCTATTCGTGTACCCCCGCCGATTATTCCGAGTTCACCGCCAATATGAATGCCAGGATCAAAGCCGGCCTTCAGCATTATTGATGCAATCATGGAAGTGGTGCTCGTTTTGCCATGAGTGCCTGATACTCCTATTGAAAAGGGATATTTTTTCATTATAAGTCCAAGCAAAGTTGCTCTTTCTATTGTAGGTATACCCATACTGCGGGCTTTTACAAGTTCCGGATTATCTTCACTTATAGCAGCTGTATAAACAACAAGATCAGGATTTTTAATATTGTTTTCGCTGTGCCCCTCGCATATTGGGATTCCTTTTTCCTGAAGCTTGTGGGTTTTGATTGTCAGATTCTGGTCCGATCCTGATATTTTATAACCCATATTCAAAAGTATCTCCGCCAGGCCGCTCATACTTGAACCGCCGATGCCGATAAAGTGTATATGTTTAACCTTCTGTGAATCCAATAAATCAAAATTATTCAATTACAACACTCCCAGTTAAGTTTATTGCATATATTCTGCTAAAATACCGTAGCTTAATAATCATTTTTGCCAAAATACACATTATATAGACTTAGTATAAATAATACATCAATTTATTTTAAAGTAAAAGCCGGCATTTATATATAAAATACCTGATTAACATTATATGATTTAACAGTTGGATATATGATAATTATATCTTAAAAGATCAGGTTGTTCCAAACCTTTAATTTAATTTGCCGTTACATTGGTTTTATCGCTGTAATTTTTTATTTTTAATGCAATTTATTTATTGTAACTTATATAGTATAATATTTTGTAATATTGAATGAATTAAATAAAACATGTTTAATAATAAGAAATGTGGTTTATTGCTTCTGAATGCAAAATCAGATGTTTTGCGGTACATATGAACATGAACTGAGGGATTAAAGTGAGTAAACTGCAAAGAAGCGAACGGATTGCTGTACTATTGAATATGATGTCGAATTCTCCCGGTAAAACATTTACCCTTGGAGAATTTACTGAGATGTTTGATTCAGCAAAATCCAGTATCAGTGATGATATAGACATATTAAGAAATATAATGGACAGATTTGATCTGGGTAAAATTGAAACAACATCGGGAGCTTCAGGCGGTGTCAAATTTATACCTTCCGTAAGCAATGAAAAGGCTGTCCGAATACTTGAGGACCTAGCTTTGGAGTTGTCCAGCAAAGACAGAATACTTCCCGGAGGCTTTATATACATGCTGGATATAATATATAATCCGCAAAAGGTATATGACATAGGCAGTTTGTTTGCTTCACATTTTTATAAATACGACATTGATTACGTTATTACAGTGGAAACCAAAGGTATTCCTCTCGCATTTTCTACTGCAAGTCGGATGGGGGTTCCTCTGGTAATTGCAAGGCATTACAGCGAAGCTGCTGACGGAGCTTCTGTAAATATAAATTATGTATCAGGCTCATCAAACAAAATACAGACTATGGTTTTATCATTAAAAGCGCTGAATAAAAATTCAAAACTTCTTTTCATAGATGATTTTATGAAAGGCGGAGGCACGGCAAAGGGCATATTGGAACTGGCAAAGCAATTTGACTGTGAGTTGTCGGGGATTGGAGTGCTGATCTCAACGCTGGAGCCTCAAAAAAAACTGGTTGATAATTATTATTCATTGCTGAACTTAAAGGGAATTAATCAGGAAAAAGGAATAATTGATATACAAATAGCAGAAAGTGTTAAAAATGCTTTCAAAAATTAATATATTACGACATTAAGGACAAGATAAATATAAAATAATAGATATTTAAAAAATATTGAGAATTTTCACAAAAAAGAAGGATATTTCGATTTTATGGCGAATAATTAAATTATGCATAATATACGGAAAGTGGGGAGATTTCATGGAAATAACAGATGTTCGCATAAGAAAAATTGATACCGAAGGTAAAATGAAGGCAGTAGTTTCAGTGACATTTGACAATGAATTCGTGGTACATGATATAAAGATTATCGAAAGCCAGAATGGAATGTTCATTGCAATGCCAAGCAGAAAAACCCCTGATGGTGAATTTAGAGATATAGCTCACCCGATTAATGCTGAAACAAGAGAAAAAATCCAAACTGCTATTCTTAGAAACTATGAAAGTCTGATCAGTGAGGCCGCTGAGACAGCTGAGGCCGGTGGAACTACTGAAAATGCTGAGAGTAGTGAAGCAAGCGAAACTAATGAGTAGAAGAGAGCACTTAGAAATAAGTGCTCTGCTTCTGTTTGATAATAAAAATAATTATTGTTTATAATGTTTATTTGTTGCGAAAATTTATAATTTTCAAGATTTGCCCTCATTCATTTTAATAGTATGAAAAGAGGGCTTTTATATTTATAATATGAATAAAATTATACTGGCAACACATATCCGATTATAAATATTGACATGCATATTGAAATATTAATGAAAAAATGAGAGAATATATTTGGCCTTGAACCGGACGTTTGACCGGGAAAACTATTGGGCAATAATTGTCTGGTAAATATGGAGGGAATATATATGGACAACCTTATGGCTGTTATATTGGCTGCAGGTGAAGGCAAAAGAATGAAATCCAAAAAATCCAAAATGTTACACAGGTTATGCGGAAAAACTTTTATAGAAAGAATTTACAGCGCAGCAAAAGATTCCGGAATAAATGATTGCATACTGGTTGTTGGACATAAGGCAGATCAGGTCATTGAATATATGGGCGACAAAGTAAAATATGTTGAACAGAAAGAGCAATTAGGAACGGGCCATGCTGTAATGCAAGCCCAGAGCTATTTTGAAAATTTTGACGGATATGTCGTAATATTATGCGGGGATACACCCCTTATTACATCTGATACTATTAAGAAAACTATAGAATACCATAAGGAAAAGGGAAACGCGGCAACTGTCATTACTGCGGAAATCGAAAATCCTTACGGTTATGGCAGAATTGTCAGAGATGATAGAGGAAATGTAGTTAAAATCGTTGAGCAAAGGGATGCAACCGAAGAAGAGAAGAATATAAGGGAAATAAACTCAGGGCTTTATTGCTTTACAGCAAGAGAGCTTGCTGAAGCTTTAAAAGGTCTTGATAATAATAATGACCAGGGAGAATACTATTTGACAGATACGATACAGATTCTTATTAAAAAGGGCTTAAAGGTTGGTGCTTTAAAAACTGATCCTGATGAGGTTATGGGCATAAATGACCGGGTTCAGCTAGCTGAAGCTTCAAATATACTTAGAAAGAAAATAGCAGAGAAACATATGAGATCCGGTGTAACCATAATTGATCCGTCTGCTGTATATATTGATGAAGATATTGAAATTGGAATAGATACGGTTATTTATCCGGGGACAATCCTTGAAGGTAATACAAAGATAGGTGAAAATTGCGTTATAGGCCCAAATACGCGTCTTATTAACGCTAAAATAGGAAATGACACCGAGGTAATCAGTTCGGTGATAATAGACAGTTCTGTTGGCAATGAGACGCGTGTAGGTCCTTTTGCTTATATCAGGCCGGAATGCACAATCGGCAACAACGTCAAAATTGGCGACTTTGTGGAAATTAAAAAATCAACCATAGGCAATAATACAAAGATACCACATCTCGCATATGTGGGAGATTCAAGCATAGGCAACCGAGTAAATATCGCCTGTGGTGTTGTGACTGTTAATTATGACGGCAAAAATAAACATAGAACTATTGTAAGTGATGATGCTTTTATTGGGTGCAATGTAAATCTGGTAGCACCAGTTACTATTGAGGAAAATGCATATATAGCTGCCGGATCAACCATTAATGAAAATGTACCGGCTAATTCTCTTGCAATAGCCCGCCAGAGACAAATAGTCAAAGAAGACTATGTTAAACTGAACAATATGAAAAAGTAAATAAATACAGAAGGAGTTTAGCAATGAATATTCATGGTAAGGATATCAAGATTTTTGCCGGCAGTTCGAACAGGGAACTTGCTGAAGAGATAGCAAAAAAGATAGGTCTTTATGTTGGAAAAGCAACTGTCGGCAAATTTAGTGATGGTGAGACACAGATAAATATCGGTGAGGTTGTAAGAGGATCTGATGTATATCTGATTCAATCCATATCTGATCCTGTAAATGATAATCTTGTTGAATTGCTCATTATGCTTGATGCTTTAAAGAGGGCATCTGCGGGCAGAATAACTGCAGTTATACCTTACTTCGGGTATGCGAGACAGGACAGAAAAGCAAGAGCAAGAGATCCTATATCGGCAAAACTGGTTGCAAATCTTATAACCGTCGCCGGTGCGGACAGAGTATTGACGATGGATTTACATGCTCCACAGCTTCAAGGTTTCTTTGATATACAGGTGGATCATCTTCAGGGATATCCGATTTTAACTAAATACTATAAAGATAAATTTGGTTCAATGGAAGATATTATAATTGTTTCACCTGATGTAGGAAGCGTGGGACGATGCAGAAAGTTTGCAGAACACTTGGATGTACCTATAGCCATAATAGATAAGAGGCGTCCGAAAGCGAATGTATGTGAAGTTGTGAATATAATCGGAGATGTTAAGGATAAGAAAGTAATACTTGTGGATGACCTAATAGACACAGCAGGAACTATTGTAAATGCCGCTAAAGCGCTTCTTGACAGAGGTGCTGCTGAAATATATGCATGCTGTACGCATGCTGTCCTGTCCGGCCCTGCTATAGAAAGGATAAAACAGTCTGATATAAAGGAACTTGTTGTTTTAAATACTATACGTTTAACTCCTGAAAAGGCGATTGACAAAATAAAAGTTCTGTCAGTTGCGGAAATATTTGCGGAAGCGATTGAGAGGATATATGGGGATAAGTCTATCAGTACGCTTTTTGAAAAAGAGAAATAAGAAAAATACCGATGAGGTGCTGGGTTTGGAAGACTTGCGTGTGGTTATAGGATTAGGCAATCCGGAGGACAAGTATAGAAATACACGTCATAATATAGGATTTGAAGTTATAAATTATCTCTCGATAAAGCACGATATAAATATTACAAAGTTAAAACATAAAGCTTTAATAGGTGACGGTTACATTGGAGACAGCAGAGTTCTGCTGGTTAAGCCGCAAACCTTTATGAACAACAGCGGTGAATGCGTTGAAGATATATTGAACTGGTATAAGATACCTACTGAGAACATTATTTTAATTTATGATGATATAGATCTTGACGTTGGGAAAATAAGGATAAGGCCCAGAGGAAGTGCGGGAACTCATAATGGAATGAGATCAGTGCTTTATCATGTACGTACTGAGGAAATACCCCGCATAAGGATAGGAATAGGGAAGCCGCCTGAAGGATGGCCTCTTGCGGAATATGTATTGGGGCGTTTCACACCTCAGGAAATCGATATTATGAAAAATTGCATAGTGACTGCCGCTGATGCGGTTGAATGCATTATAAAATACGATATAGAAAAAGCTATGAACAGTTATAATAAATAAACTTTCAGGGAAAAAGCATATGGAGTTTTTGACCAAACCTTTACTGCAAATAAATGAGTATAAAGAGGCATTGGATGCAGTTAAAAATTATAAAATGCCTGTAAGTATAACAGGGCCTTCTGATTCACAGAAGGCTCACATTTGTCATGCTATTTGTTCCCATGCCGGCATTAAAGCTGTATATATTTCGTATAATGAGATGCAGGCCAGAAAATTATATGATGATTTTGCATTATTTTACGGAAGCAACGCCGTTTTTTTCCCTTCAAAAGATATTACCCTTTACGATATAGAAGCTAAAAGCCATGACACGATATACGAGAGAATTGCAGCTTTAGAGAGAATCATAGAAGGCAGATACAATGTGATAATAATACCAGCTGAAGCAATGATACAGAAGCTGATACCTGCAGACAAATTTCTCAAATGTATAATTAATATTTCAGAGGGTGAAAGGATAGATCTGCAAGGACTTATCCAGAAGCTTATATCTACAGGTTACGAGAGGACATCGACGGTTGAGGGCAAAGGTCAGTTTGCTGTAAGGGGAGGGATAATAGATATTTTTGCTGTAAATTATACCTCTCCGATACGAATTGAGCTATTTGATGATGAAGTAGATTCCATAAGAAAGTTCGATATTATAACTCAGCGCTCTATTGATAAACTGAAAGAAATAAAAGTGATGCCTGCCCGGGAGATGATCTATACTCCGGAAGAAAGAGAAGAAATTATCAGGAATATTAAAAAAGATCTAAAAACTGCTATTGCAAGAGCTAAAAAAGATAATCAGTACTGCAGGAATTTGAGTGATAAAATACATGCTGATATAGAAGCTATTGAAAACAGCTATTATTTCCCGGGAATTGACAGATATACATCCAATATTATAAAAAATCCTTCAACCATTCTGGATTATTTGCAAAGGGGAACGGTGATATTTGTAGACGAGCCGTTAAGAATGGAGCAGAGGATTAAAAATATAATACTTGAACATCAGGAATTGTGCAAGAACTTCATTGAAAGGGCTGCTATGCTTCCTGACAGTGCGGATATACTTTTTGACGAAAACGATATATATAAATATATAGACAGAGCACAAAGTATTTCTCTGTTTACTTTGCCGTCAAACAGCGAGCGTCTGATAAAAAGCAGGGTATTTTCCGTACCGTGCCGTCAGCTAAATTCATATGAAAATCACATGGACCTGCTTATTGAAGATATAAAAAGGTGGAAGAAAAACAGCTATAGGACCGTTGTTCTTGCAGGAACCCGCGGTAAAGGTGAAAGGCTGGAAGAGGTTCTTAAAGCAAAAGATATAGAGTGCAGCTATATAGAGAGTCCGGAGAATGAAATTCTTCCCGGACAGGTTGTTATAACAAGGGGGAGCCTTGTCAGGGGTTTTGAGTATCCGACTGCAAAATTTGCTGTGGTCAGCGACAGGGAGCTTTTTGGATATGATAGAAGGCTGAAGAGGGCTGCAAGAAAAAAGAAAGGTAGAAAAATAGAAGCTTTTACAGATCTTAATGTGGGAGATCTGGTAGTGCATGAAACTTATGGAATAGGTCAGTATGAAGGCATACATAAGCTTGAAGTAGACGGTGTAAAAAGTGATTATCTGAAGATAAGATATCAACAGGGGGATTACCTTTATATACCCGCCAATCAAATGGACTCCATTCAAAAATATATCGGCTCAGAGGGTCGGACTCCCAAGCTGAGTAAACTTGGAGGAACTGATTGGGTAAAAACTAAAGCAAAAGTTAAAGAATCATTAAAGAAGCTTGCATTTGAGCTTGTTGAGCTTTATGCGAAAAGGCAGGCAATGAAAGGGCATGCATACTCAAAGGATACGGTTTGGCAGAGCCAGTTTGAAGAATTATTTCCTTATGAAGAAACTGATGACCAGATTAAATGCATTCAGGAAATAAAGCAGGATATGGAATCAGAAAGACCTATGGACCGGCTGCTGTGCGGTGATGTCGGGTTTGGAAAAACAGAGGTTGCAATGAGAGCCATATTTAAAGCAGTAATGGACGGAAAGCAGGTGGCATATCTTGTTCCTACAACTATACTGGCTCAGCAGCATTATCATACTTTCAGGCAGAGAATGGCTGATTTCCCGATTACCGTAGATGTTATAAGCCGTTTCAGAACCGCATCTGAACAGAAGAAAATTCTAAAGAATTTAAAATCGGGGAATATAGATATTTTAATAGGTACTCACAGACTATTGCAAAAAGATGTGGAATTTAAAGATCTGGGTTTGCTGGTAATTGATGAAGAGCAAAGATTTGGAGTAGAACATAAAGAGAAAGTTAAAAATATGTATCCCAATATTGATGTGCTCACACTTACAGCAACTCCAATACCGCGTACATTGCATATGTCGCTTTCAGGAATCCGTGACATCAGCACCATAGAGGAACCTCCTGAAGAAAGATACCCCGTACAGACTTATGTAATGGAATACAATCAGGAGATAATCAAGGACGCAATTTTGCGTGAGATGGCAAGAAAAGGACAGGTTTTTTATCTATATAACAGAGTCAGAACTATTTATATGAAAGCTTCTGAGCTTCATAATCTGGTGCCTGAAGCCAGAATAGCGGTTGCTCATGGTCAGATGAATGAAAAAGAGCTGGAAGATGTTATGATGGACTTTATAAACGGAGAAAGCGATATTCTTGTCTGCACTACGATTATTGAGTCAGGTCTTGATATGCCAAACGTAAATACAATTATAGTTGAAGACTCTGACAGGATGGGTTTGTCTCAGCTGTATCAGATAAGAGGAAGAGTCGGCCGTTCAAATAAACTTGGATACGCATATATTACCTACAAAAAAGATAAGGTATTGGCAGAAGCTGCAGAAAAACGTCTTCAAGCTATAAAAGAGTTTACGGAATTCGGATCAGGGTTTAAAATTGCAATGAGGGACCTTGAGATAAGAGGAGCAGGTAATTTGTTAGGGCCTGAACAGCATGGACATATGGAAACCGTCGGGTATGATATGTACTGCAAATTGCTTGATGAAGCTGTAAGAGAAATAAAGGGTGAAGAGATACAAAGAAGAGAAACAGAAGTAACGATTGATATAAATATCAGTGCATATATAGACGATGAATATATTAACGACGAAAAGCAAAAGCTTGATATGTATAAGAGAATTGCTTCAATACAGGATGAAGAAGATGTATCAGACATTCAGGATGAGCTTATCGACAGGTATGGGGATATTCCGGATGAAGTAAACAATTTGATCAATATAGCTCTTATAAAATCTATGGCGTCAAGATGTAATTTTGCTTCAGTTCAGCAAAAAGATAATTCTGTAATTTTCCAGTACGCTAAAGGAGCAAAAGTGAACCTGGAAGTGCTCAGCAAGTTAATGGACAAGTATAAGCGCAAGCTTATGTTTACAGCAAGTGCTTCACCTTATATTACATATAAAATTACAAATGTAGCAAAAAGTGATTTAATAGAAAATATTAAAATTCTGTTACAGGACATAAATAAATTGCAGTAGGAGAAATTATCTAATATAATTAGTATATACATTAACATAAGGCAAGCTTATTAATATATTACGGGGTGAGGAGAGAAAATTTAATGAAAAAAGGTGCGATAATAGTAGTAATAGTTGTTGCAGTCTTAATTATCGCTGCAGCAATAGGAATACCTTTGTATATGTACAATCAGAATAATTACGTTGCAAAGGTTGGCGATGCTAAAATAACGGAAGCTGAATATAAGTTCTATCTTATGAATTTTAAAGAAAATGTAGAAAGTTTGGTTGGGGTTAGCGGAAGTGATTCCGATACGATTAAATCATTCTGGAAAAGCAAAGCTAATACAGATGGTGAGACATGGGAAGAATATGCAAAAAAATACACCCTTGACCAGCTCAAAAAAAATAAAGTTATGCTTGCAAAAGCAAAAGAAAAAAATATAACTCTTACTAAGGATGAAAAAAATAATATAAAAGAAGAGATTGATAATGTGGTAACACAATATTACGGAGGCAAAAGAGTAGAAGCTGACAAGGCATATAAAAGCAATTATGGAGTAAATCTGAGCCAATATGAAACGATAGCGAAAGAAAAAACATTAATTGAAAAATATCAATCTAAAGTATATTCAGAACTGGCAGATGAAATAACCGATGATGAAATAAGTCAAGCATATAACGAAGATCCAAAACAATATGATAAAATTAGCGTAAGGCATATTTTATATTTGACAGTGGATCTTACAACAGGTGAATCTCTTACTGAAGGTGAAGTAAATGAGGCATCTGAAAAAGCAAATGCTATGAAAGCAAAAGTGTTAGCCGGTGAAGATATGGCTAAGCTTGCAAAAGAAAACTCTCAGGATCCGTATGTAGAAGAGAATGAGGGACTTGTTATATACGATAAGTATGGAATATATGACAAGAATGGGAATTTAACCGCAACATTTGCATCCAGTGGATATGATTATGGCGAGAGTTTCTATGAGTGGGCGAAGGATAAAAAAGTGGGAGATGTAGAAATTATAGAGACTATGTTCGGTTATCATGTAATGAAGGTGGAGAACAGAGTCACTCAAACTTTGGATGAAGTAAAAGGTCATATTAAAGATGAATTTATCCAGAGTAAGTTTGAAAGCAAACTCGAGGAATGGATGAAGGATACAAAGTATACACTTGTTATGAATGATGAAGTATATAATAAAATTAAAATAATAGAATAATAATTATCAATCAGCAAAATGAAAGCAGATCGATTTTCGGTCTGCTTTTTTCTTTCTAAAATTGGTTTAAAGATAACACAAATACCTACAATGTATAAAACTCCAATAAAAAAACAATACTAAAATTGCACGGATATATAAACTAATTAAGGAGGTAACGTAAATTGAAAGCTACTGGTATAGTTAGAAGGATAGACGATTTAGGAAGGGTAGTTATCCCGAAAGAGATAAGAAAAACATTAAGGATACGCGAAGGCGATCCGCTTGAAATATTTACTGACAGAGAAGGAGAAGTTATACTCAAGAAATATTCACCTATAGGTGAATTGAGTGATTTCGCGGCTCAGTATGCGGAAACATTGCACAAAACCAGTGGACATATAACATGTATAGCCGACAGGGACTCTATAATTGCAGTTTCAGGCATATCAAAAAAAGATTTTCTTGAAAAGCCTTTAAGTCCGGAAGTTGAAAGGATTATAGAGGAAAAGAATACCCTGGTGGTAAAATCACCGGAAGATAAATCTATTTCAATAGTAGCAGATGAAAACGGAGAGAGAAAATATACTGCACAGGTAGTTTCAACAATCATTTCAGAAGGTGATCCAATAGGAGCGGTTATGCTGTTATCAACAGAACCTAATGTACGCATGGGCGAAGTTGAAGCGAAACTTGCGCAATCAGCTGCCAGCTTCCTGGGTAAACAAATGGAGCAATAATACTTATCAGCCGGAAATGAAATATGCGAAATAGGCATCAAATATAGAGGCATGAATAAAGAATGATATATATAGCACTAATTATATAACAAATGTAATGTTATGGTTTATACAACATATGAATATGATTGTTATATTTTAATTAAGGATATAATGAAAAGATTAGTGCGAAACATATATTTATTAATTATTCATGCCTTTATACTCAATCTTTTAAATTTGTGTGGCGGCATAAATATTATGATTATTTGAATTTGTTTGATTAAGCTAAATTTATATATAGTTGATTTATCTCTCATTGCTGACTAATATAAAAATATTAATATACATTTCCAGGTAAACTGTAAATGCTGCTACATATACTATTGTGCTTTGCTGTCAATACAAATCCATATGAATTCCTGTAACTCTATATACAAAATCATAGGAATGTAAATATATAGATTAATAATAAAATATACAAACGGGTCAAAATTGTGTTAATGGAGAGTCATAACATTGAGAAAAAAGAAAAGCTTTTTAAGCGGTGTTATACTGCTTGCTACCGCAACTATCATTGTTAAGCTGGTTGGTTTTGTATATAGAGTAGTTCTCACCAATATTCCGGGATATGGCGATGAAGGCAATGGAATATATGGCTCGGGATTTCAGGTATACTTGCTGCTTTATGCCCTGTCTACTACAGGATTCCCTTCTGCTATTGCCAAGCTTGTTGCTGAGACTACCGCCAAAGGAGATTGGAGAGGGGCACATAAAATTTTTAAAGTGTCCTTTTGGATGCTCTTTATTTCAGGAATTATGATTTCGTCAGTTTTTCTGACCTTCTCGAAACATATAGCCAGGATGATAGGGAATCCCAGAGCGGCGTATACCATGGCCGCAATTTCCCCAACTATTTTCTTTGTGTCAATTATGGCAGTATTCAGGGGATACTTTCAGGGCCTTCAGGACATGACTCCTCAGGCATACTCACAGATAATTGAACAGGTAGCCAAAACGGTTTTTACGTTATTTCTTGCATTAAAATTGCTGCCGTATGGTGTAGAACTGAGTGCGGCAGGAGCCACTTTCGGTACAACTATGGGTGCTGCTGTAGGTGCTGTCTATCTTTGTATTTTATATAAGGTCAGAAAGGTAAACATATGGAAAAATATTAACAGACACTGCAGAGCCGGATACAATGCAAGCACATTAAGTATACTGTCCAAACTGATAAAGATTGCACTTCCGATATCATTAGGTGCCGTAATACTTACTGTAACTAATATTATAGATCTTGGCACAGTTATGACAGGGCTGTCTAAGGCAGGTTTTGATTATAATACTGCAAACAGGTTATATGGTATATTAACCGGTAAGTGCTATGTACTAACTCACTTCCCCACATCTATATTTGCTGCATTATCAACAGGACTGGTACCGGCAATTGCAGCTTCAATGGCTGTAAAAAATTATAAATCAGCTACTGAAAAAATAATGCTGTCGATAAAAATGACCATTCTTTTGGGAGTTCCATCATCTGTAGGTATGGCAGTGATGGCCGATCCGATTATTAAAATGTTGTTTCCAGGCTCAAGTGAAGGAGCATATTTGTTGACCATAAGTTCGTTTACCATAATATTTGCCGGCCTTACCCAGACATTATCCGGTATATTGCAAGGTTTAGGCAAGGCTGTCATACCCGCGTTGAGTCTGCTGACAGGAGCTGTTATTAAAATTGCCATGAACTATTATCTTGTATCTCAGCCTTCTATAAATATAAAAGGAGCAGTTTACGGTACTATGGCATGTTATATTGTATCAAGCATAATATGTATGCTGGCGCTAAAAATAAAATTCAGGTTGAAGTTGGGAATAATTGATCTTATAATAAAACCAGTGGCTGCATCATTAGTTATGGGAATATGTGCACGATATTTATATGTATATTTGATGCAAAACACTATGAATATTTATATATCTACAATATGTGTAATCCTGAGTGCAATAATAGTTTATATTGTGGAATTGCTGATTATGGGAGGAATTACTTCTAAAGAAATATCGGTATTGCCTTTTGGCAACAATATTAACAAAAGGCTTTACCGTTTAAAATTACTAAGGAGATAGAGTTATGGAACTAAAAGAAAAGTATACCCTGAATGATCTTGTTGACATAATGAGGCTCCTAAGAAGCCCTGAGGGGTGCCCATGGGACAGGGAGCAGACTCACCAGAGCCTTAAAAAATACCTGATAGAAGAAACATATGAAGTGCTTGAAGCTATCGACATGAAAGATGATAAAAAGATATATGATGAGTTGGGAGATTTACTGCTTCAGATAGTATTTCATGCACAAATTGCAGATGAAGAAGGGCGTTTTAATATAGATGATGTAATAACTGTAGTATGCCGGAAAATGATAATGAGACATACGCATGTTTTTGGAAATGACCATGCTGATACAGCGGATCAGGTAGTTGACAACTGGGAATCGCTAAAAAAGAAGGAAAAAGGTATTACAAATCACACGGACGTACTTAAAGATGTGCCCTCAAATCTGCCTGCCTTAATGAGAAGCTATAAGGTTCAGCAGAAAGCTGCCCAGGTCGGTTTTGACTGGGATAACATTGAAGATGTTATAAATAAGGTAGAAGAAGAAATATCTGAAATAAAAGATGTATATAAGAGTAAAAATGTGGAAAGAATAACTGATGAGATAGGTGATGCGCTTTTTGCGCTGGTCAATCTTGCAAGATTTTTAGGAATCCAGCCTGAGCTTGCTTTGACCGGTACGATAAATAAATTTATAAAAAGATTTGAATTTATCGAAAAGGAGGCTATGTCTAAAGGTAAAAGACTGGAAGACATGCAGCTGAGCGAAATGGATGAGTTATGGAACAAGGCAAAAACTGAGATTGAAGTAAAGCAGTCATAAATTAAAGGACTATGTTGTTTATATTAACATTTGTAAAAGTTTGACTGTATTAATATGTACTATAATCTATGTTTTAACCGTTGAGGCAAATAACACTTAAATTACTAATAAGCAGAGTGTTTATGGGTAATAATATAACACATAGGAGGAAGTTATATGAATAAAGCAGAATTAATTAATAGTATGGCTGAAAAAACCGGGCTACCCAAAAAGGAAGCTGAAAAAGCTTTAAATGCCTTTATGGAAAGCGTTGAGGAAGCTTTAAAAAACGGGGACAAGATACAGCTGGTTGGATTTGGATCTTTTGAGGTCAAAGACAGAGCTGAAAGAAAAGGTAGAAATCCTCAGACCAAGGAAGAGATCACCATACCGGCTTCGAGAGTACCGGTGTTTAAGGTTGGTAAAGCTTTAAAAGATGCTGTTAACTAATATGGTAAACAAGTTCATAATGAAGTTCTGAAAATAAATACAAAAGGCTTCTTAATTGAAGCCTTTTGTATTGTCAGAAATTATAATGATATATATAATAGGATAAACGGGAACTACATAAAGCATGGCATATGTTTAGTATAAAAAGTATATGATTCTGAAGCTAATAATTAATAATAAAAATTGATGCGGAACATGTAGAAAAGGGAGGGATATGTATGAGAATTGATAAATACCTTAAAGTGTCCAGGCTGATAAAGAGAAGGACTCTGGCAAGTGAAGCATGTGAAAAGGAAAAGGTTAAGATAAACGGAAAGATAGCCAAACCGAGTTCGGATGTCAAGGTCGGAGATATAATTGAGATCAGTATAGGTGCTAACACCACTACTGTTGAAGTTACTTCTGTGAATGAGCATGCAACCAAAGAAAGTGCTAAAGAGATGTATATAATAAAATAGTGAATATGTCTTATATGCAAAAGGGCTGTTGCGAGATAAATTGATTTCGCTTCAGCCCTTTAAATTTATAGTACAAGGCTTTTTCATAAAACAACCGGCACTATTTATTAAACAAGTATACGAATTATTCCATGAGTACATGCATATTTATTCTATAAGAATAAAATAAGGGGGCTCTTTAATGATGGAGGATAAAAAAACAGGCAGACCAAAGGTACAAAATCTTATTTTGGAAAACAGAGAAAAACTGAGCATTTCCGGCGTTATTGACGTTGAGAGTTTCAATGATGAATATGTTATTGCCAATACAGAGCTAGGAACACTTATTGTCAGGGGTGAAGGATTACATATAAGCAAGCTCAATCTGGACAGTTCAGAATTAAATATCGAAGGGGAAATATACAGCTGTGAATATAGCGATAGCGAAGGTTCAAAATCCAAGGGTTTTTTCAGCAGGATGTTCAGGTAGAAAGCCGGTGATTAGTAGTGCCAGAAACCAGTGTAAATCAGGCTTATATATTTGCTTGCTCAGTGGTGGGAGGTATAATCGCGGCTCTGTTATATGATTTGTTCAGAATAAAGAGAAAAACTATTAAAACAGGTATTATAGCAACTTACATAGAAGATTTTATTTATTGGGTACTGGTATCCATAATTATGTTCTTGCTGCTGTATTTCAGCAATGACGGTGAGATAAGAGGATTTATTTTTTTAGGGGCGCTGCTGGGAGTTGTATTATATGTTTTACTCCTTAGCAGAATTGTAACCGGACTGATTTTATTTATAATAAAAATAATAAAAAAAGTTATAAAACTTATAATAAAAATTTTATCTATATTAATATTTACTCCGCTAAAATTTATTCTAAATATCATATTAAAACCATTTAAGTTTATTTTCAAAAAACTTAAAAGGCTAATAAAGCATTTGGCACAAAAAAGAAAAACTTCTGTGGCTCGACAGAATATATTTAAAAAGATTTTTAGAAATGTAAGAAAAAAATTCTAATGTTATGCAGGATTTTCTAAAGTAATATAGAATATATTCAATACAATATCAATTTAAAGCGCCTATATACTGTACATATTACTAACTTTACATAATGCAAGTCTTGTTTAAGAAATTGATAAATGATATATCAACTACTTATTAATATAGCAAATGAAGGTTACAATGCAATAATCTATTGTATTTGGACTGAATACAATGGTATTTAATAAAGAAATTTTCAGGGAGAATTTTAAATGAAACAAAAGAAAAAAGTATTTAGGTTCGGTATATTAATTTTTATAGTAGGTACGGCTTTTTTTGTCCGTACGGTATTCAGCCAGCAAAATATGATAGATAAAAAATTGGCCGAACTTAATGATGTACAGGCAAAGATCGAAGAGATAGAAAAGGAAAACGGCAGACTTGAACAGGAAAAGGATTCTCTGTTCACAGATGAAAATATGGAGAAAATTGCACGAGAAAAGCTCGGGATGGTAAAACCGGGGGAAAAGATCTTTGTTGATATAGGTAATTAGTAAGTTATATCATTTCTTACGACAGCCGGTCTTTTTTCAGCACAGGATTATGTATTTGCTAATATAATAAAATATGCTTAATTTTTTAACGGGTATTTTGCAGATAATTTTAATTTGCTGTAAAATTGTTGTAACAAAAATGTTAATGTTTGCATATGCATAAAACAGCTTGACTTAAGTATTTATATACTATATAATCGAATTACTTTATATCATTTTAAGGAGGATTTCCAGGTTTATGCCGGTTAGTGTAGGTGACATAGTTGAAGGAAAAGTTTCGGGAATTACGAATTTCGGAGCTTTTATCCAATTGCCTGATGGAGAAACAGGTTTGGTTCACATCTCAGAGATTGCAGAAGAATATGTAAAAGACATAAAAAATCATCTTAAAGAAAGTCAATCAGTAAAAGTAAAGGTATTAGCTGTAGATAAAAACGGAAAAGTAAGTTTATCCATTAAGAAAGCACAGGAGAATAAGCCTCAGACAAGATCGGCAAAACCTATTGATATAGATTGGAACAGAAATACATCTGACAATATGACTTTTGAGCAAAGATTGTCGAAGTTCATGAAAGACAGTGATGAGAAGCTTAATGATTTGAAACGCAATTTTGAATCAAAGCGTGGCAGCGGCTATAGAAGGTCCGCTCAGTTCTGGTCTTGAGTAGAATGTTTTTGATAAATGCTGCTTATTTGATAGTGTAGCATAATTAATTAGTGAATATACTTTAATTAATCAGGGACACATGGAAAAACAAGCTGTTGTGTCCTTTTTGAGTTTATAATACAAAAACGCATATGTGGGAAAGAAAAGTGTCTTAGAAGAAAAAGTTGCTATAATAAATTTAATAAAAATACTTGAAAAAATATATATACGGTGTTATACTAATTAAGCGTTGAAGCGGTAATAGTTTGTGAGCACAGTATTTGTGTATTAATATTTATCACAGTTTAAAGCTAATACCGTATAACAATTGTTAATGCTCGAGTGGCGGAACTGGCAGACGCCCGGGACTTAAAATCCCGTGAGGCTTACCCCTCGTACCGGTTCGATTCCGGTCTCGAGCACCAATTTAATTTTAGTTCAGCAAAATGCTGAAAGATATGCAGGTGTACGGCAAAGGGTACACCATTAGTTTTTAAAGAAGTGGTAAAAACTACTTGAAAAAAGAACTTGCAAAATCATTAGAATTGTGCTACACTATATTAGCGCAAGAGAAAAGGAAATAAAATTTATTTATCGCGGGGTGGAGCAGCTGGTAGCTCGTCGGGCTCATAACCCGAAGGTCGAAGGTTCAAATCCTTCCCCCGCAACCACCAAAAATACGGCCGCAATAAATTGCGGCTTTAGTTATGTGCGGATTTTGTTTAAACATATTATATCTTTACATAGCAATATTTTGGCAAAAAACATATCATGAATTAAAATCTTGATTGATTTGGGCAACCACAGCTTTTTGTATTTAGTATTAGAGCTTGGACAGCTTCGCTCCGACATATCTCCCGCTTAATCAATAGATAAGTGAGAATTTATTTCATATTTCATTGTTCCCTTTGTGATTGGATAATAGCATTATTTAACATAATATTAGACTTATACTGTTATTTGCACTGGCAGTACAGCAACATTATATTATATATATGGAGTTGTATATTGGTATTGTGTTATAATATTAAAAAATTAATGGTGCGGGAAACATATCTATTAGAATCAACCAGTAGAAAAACATAGGTAAAAAATATCTGAAAGATTATGATATAAATGTATGCTGCGGCACTGCAGTTGAACTAGTAAACATGAGATGAATTTGAGCTTTTACAGCTTTGCAGTTTGCTTTGATAGTGATTATAAGAGATTGCTGCAAACGGTGTTATAGTATTTTGAAACTCTAAAGTAGATAACATAGGTGGAGAGTTTATGGTACAAAATTCATACAAAAAAAACGAAGGTAGTTTAAATTATAAAATAATCTCCAGATTCGGTCCGTACATATCATTAATTCTGTTAATCATAACCTTTGTTGCTTTGATTGAATTAAAGCATCCTTACTATTTCATGCAAGACGATAACAGGGATTATTACCTTCCCATGTTTGTCCATAGTTACAGAAGTCTTTTAAATGGAGAAATAGCCCAATACAATTTTCATCAGTTTACAGGGTATCCCATACTTGGCTGCGGGCAATCAGGAGCCTTGTATCCGTTTATGTATCTGTCAGTTTTTATAAGCGACTTATTATTTAATCATTATTTTGCCGCTATAGATATATATGTACTTATACACCTTATAATAGGTGCTGTTGGTTTGAATTATTTCTTAAGAACACTTGGAATTGATAAGAGAAGTTCGTTTTTATGTGCCCTTGCATGGCCCTTAAGCGGTTTTGTATTTCAGGTAAGCAATTCATGGGTGGTTATTTCAGGTGTTTGCGCATATCTGCCCTGGATTCTATGTTTTAGTTATAAATTTTTTAAAGATCTTAAAAAAACCGATTTTATCATTTTGGCTATATTTAAGGTGGCATTTTTCTATGTAGGTTTTTATCAATATTTTGTATACCTTTTAATATTTGATGCAATAATGATACTGCTTATGGTAATAAGCGGCCTGGCAAATAAAGGTGTAAAAATATGGAAGCTGATCATTTACTATATTGCAAACTCCATATCTGTTTTGATACTTTCACTTCCTTTATTTTTGTCTGTATTCCATGCATCGTCAATATCAGCGGAAAGAGCTACGGCTATGGGATGGGAGGAATACTCATCACAGTTTTATGATATTCGCCAATGGCTTTGGGGAGTGTTCTATCCTTTTAATAAGACAAATGGTTCAGATTTATTCTGGCATCTGAATTTGAAAAACTTATCTCACATCGGATACATATGCCTGATTTTTATAGTATTTGGACTTATATATCAGTTCTTCATTAAAAAGAAAGATATTAACAGAAAACATATATGGGTTTTTGCGGCATTAGCGCTTATTTCATTGCTTTGGTCAAGCAATAAGGCTGTAATGTACTTAATATATAAGATACCCATATTAAACAGGTTCAGATGGCCCTTTAAGCTTCAGTTGTTTACAGGTTTCTTTATGATTTGCGTAGCATCTGTCGGGCTTTATATGCTCTTCAGGTATATTTTGAAAAATAATATTATAAAAAGAGTAGTATTTATTTCATTGATACTGTTACAAATTTTGAATTTTTATTGTCTTTATGCTTTGACACCGCAAAAATCATTCGCATACCATTCAGACGAGCTGCCTTTAAAAGATGAATTAGTAAGCAAGCTGACAAATGGAAGAGTGATAACATTGGCACCTAATCCGGAGGGCAAGGAAGATTATACCTTTTTCAGCAATTTTTGCTTCAAGTCGGCTAAGATGCTGGGGTTTAATTATGCAACGCTATGGGGAGCATATCACTTTGCGGGATATGATCCTCTGATTTCAAGCGAAATTGATGATGTCTGCCTGGGCCTAAATCATAGCGCAATTTATTACAATAAGGATATTCCATTCGATTATTTACGAAAATGGGGTGTAAGATGGTATATTACACCAAAGGGTTTGGATGATGATTATTTGGGTCAGTATTTGATACGTGTATATGAAGACGATAAAAGAATAATTTATTATGATATGTACGCAAAACCATTTTTATACTGGAATGATGACTCAGATGAAAATATAGAATATGAGATAGAGACAAATTCCATTAAAATTAAAGTTGATAATTCTGACAGCAGCAAAGTACTAAATATGAATTTCATATATAATTCGTCTTTTAAATGCAAAGTTGACGGAAAGGATGCTGAAATAACAAAGAACAGTGATAATCAAATGTCATTATATTTATCTCCGGGACGTCATAATATAGTAGTTAAATATAGCAATCCGTATTTTAAACTTGGGATTGTAGTTGCAGGATGTTTTGTGTTTGCAGTCATATCGGGTTTAATAATATATACTTATGTAAACCGTAAAAAGTCCACTGTTTAAAATATAGGAAAATGGTTTTAGTTCCAAAGCATTAAAGATAGAAAACTAAGGGTATAAAGCTGTAAAACTAATTAGCGCAAAAAATACTGTTTTTATGTATTGTAGTTGAAAATTATGCGAATAAGCATTATACTATAATTGTAATGGTAAAAATTGATTATTTTTGTAAGCTAAATAATGTTCAAATATAGTTAACATAAAATAACAGATAAGAAGCAGAATAAAATTGATTTCCATAGCTTGTTTTTATGATATCAGTATTTGAAATACTAATGTTAATTACTAAAGATTTGAGGTATGAGTTATGGCTGATAAAAGGTATTTAGTTGAACATGGCCTTAAGTTCAAAGATTCACTTAGGTCATACTCAGAGAACGTTGCTCTTGATAATCAAATTACTGATCAACAAGCTATTAAGGAAGCCATTGAAGAATTATTATTATATGATGATGAATTAAATAATGAACGTTTTGTTCTGAATAAGTTAGATGAAAATCAGCGTGCTGAAAGGCGACGCTATGTGAGAGCAGCATATATGCAAAAAATAGAATGCAATAGTATGGCCGATGATTTGGAATCAGAACCTGTCATGTTGCAAAAGCCAATAACGTTCATGATCATTGATATATCAATGGGAGGTATCGGTGTAATATCTGATTATGAACTTGAAGTAGGCAAGGTTCTGGCATTTAAGATAAAGTTTGACCACTTCTCATATGATATAAGATGTCAGGTAGTTTATTGCTTTGAACACGAAGGTAAATACAGAGCTGGCTTAAAGCTGGTAAAAGGAGATAAACAGTTTATAAAGCATCTGAAGATTATGGTAGCCAGAATAACATTGCAGAATAAATATGATGTACAAAAAGATGAAAAATAAACTATGGAAATTCCATAAACACTTATACATAAGCACAGGTATGACAACTAAGAAGAACTTGTGCTTTTATTTTTTTGACGTTACTGCAGAATAATCATGATCAATTGTAATAACTGAGTGATATGATTTATTAATTTCATGGATTTTTTCCGTGATTGTATTTATTAAATCTTCATCTTTGCAATGGAAATTATACGGAATTAAGATATCGAAGATTAAATTGGAGTGGCTGACACCCCATACTACGCGGAAGTCATGTATACTGATTTTGTCTGATATCTTTTTAACTATATCTTCCACCTGGGATTTCAATTCATTTGTCTTCGGGTCATTAGTAACAACGGGGTCAAGATGTATTACCAGATGAATACCTTCATCTTTTAGAAAATCTCGTTCTATATTATCAATAATATCATGGCTTACCATGATATCCTGTTCTGCCGGAACCTCGCAATGAACTGATGCGAAGCATTTACCTTCGCCATAGCTGTGTACCGTAAGATCATGCAGCCCGATAATACCGTTATAACTTAATATTTTTTTATAAATTTTTTCTACCAATTCATTTGACGGAGCCATGCCAAGAAGAAGGCTGATAGTATCCATTATAAGCTTGAATCCGGATATCATTATGAATAGAGCTACAAGAACGCCTATATAGCCGTCAAGATTATATCCGGTTAAACTTGAGATAATTATTGCAACCAGAACAGCAGATGTTGAAAGGATATCGTTTCTGCTGTCATAAGATGTGGCCACAAGTGTGGATGAATTAATAATTTTGCCAATTTTCCTGAAGAACATGAATTGCCAAAGTTTAATTAAAATAGAAGCTGTTAATACCGATATTGAAATAATGCTGAAAACGGTTTTCTGAGGATGTATGATTTTATTTACCGAACTTTGAATCAGCTCAAAACCTAAAAAGGATACGATAAAGGATACGATCAGGCCGGCGATATACTCCATTCTTGCATGTCCATATGGATGTTCTGCATCCGCCGGTTTTCCTGTTATTTTAAAACCAATGAGTGTAATCAAAGAGGAACCAGAATCTGATAGATTGTTAACGGCATCTGCTATAATTGATATGCTGTTAAAAAGCAAGCCGGCGGTTATTTTTATTCGAAATAAAATCATATTGGTTGCGATACCTACAATGCCTGAAAGTTTGCCATACCGTTCGCGTACTTGCGGATTTGAAGTATCTTTGCTGTTTCTGATAAATAGTTTTATTAATAAGTTTGTCAAAATAACACCTCAATTCATGTTTTTAATTTAACTTGTTGTGCTAGTTGGTTTTGTTCCAAGCCTTATTTATAAAAATACCTATTATTATCTAAATTGCGTTCAAATATTTAAAACAGCGGCGCAAAGAGCTTCAGGAAAAATTGCAGCAATTTTATATACCAGGGCCTTGCTTTCCATTTATCAAGTTCAATTTCCTCGGACACTTCAAAGGTATCCATTATGTCTTTTCTGATATCTTTAAGTACCGGCGCCCCGCATATCCATACACCGTTTTCATAATGCAGATAGAAACTCCGGTAGTCCATGTTGATACTTCCTGTTACCGCATGATCGTCATCACTTATAATAGTTTTAGCATGAATATAGCCAGGTGTATATTCATATACACGGACACCTGCTTCAAGGAGCCTTCCGTAAGTGGAGCGCGTAACCATGTGTACGTACCAGTGATCCGGTATTTTGGGAGTTATAATCCTGACGTCAATTCCGCTCATCGCTGCCATGCATAATACATCCGTCATTGAATCATCAACAACCAGATAAGGGGTAGTGATATATACATATTCCTTTGCATTGGTAATAAGCTGATAGTACATGGCTTCAGCCGGATTATGAGGATTGTTGACCGGCCCGTCTGAGAACGGCTGGTAAAATCCATCACCTTCAACGTTAATTGTGGGTTTATATTTGTAATAGTCCTCCTGAGTTCCGGTTTCAATTTCCCACATCTGTAAAAATGTCACCGTAAGACTCCAGACAGCATCTCCTTCAAGCCTGATTGCAGTATCTTTCCAATGGCCGTATTTCTTGTATAAATTAGCATATTCATCTGCTATATTTGTACCTCCGGTATAACCAATATTTCCGTCTATTACCGCTATTTTCTGATGATTTCGGTAATTAATATAAAGCCGTGATATATATTTATGCACTGGATTGAAAGATGCGACTTTTATATTTTCGCTTTCAAGCTTTTTATTTAAATTGTTCGGCGCTGTAATTATACTTCCTAAATCATCATACAGCAACCTTACTTCTACACCTTCACTGGCTTTGCGTTTTAGTATATCATGTATTCTGTCCCATAGCTGCCCTTCTCCGATTATAAAATATTCAAGAAAAATGAAGCGTTCTGCTTTTTCAAGATCGGATATCATTTCATCAAATTGCAATTCACCCAGTTTATAATATTTGCTTTTTGTGTTTTTATAAAGGGGGAAGCCTTCCTGTTGGAGGTATCTGCTGATTTTTCTCCTTGTTGGGTGAGCTTTCTCCAGTTCATCCTGAACATCAGGATTTTTTTCAAGCCATTTCATTTCTCTCAGAAGGGTTTTCAGGGTTTTCTGGCTTTTTAAAGCATATGTTCCGGTCCTGCCCCAAAAAATATAGAGCAAAAACCCAAATACAGGCAATATTAAAATAATAATCAGCCATGCAAGGGTATATGAGGAAAGCTTATTTCTAACAACCAGTACACAGACTTTTACCAGGCTTACAAATTGCAGAAATAAATATATGTATACTGAATTTTGTTTTAATAATAATACCAGCAAAGCAAGCAACACAAGTTGTGACAATACAGCTAATGCTACTACGGCTATACGCAATATGCCGGCTAATTTTATTTCAGGTTTTTTACTGATACTCATCACACCTTATGCGTTAAATACAATATTTGTTTAATAATAATACACTATATATTTTTATCATGCAAATTTGTTTTTAATGCAGTATAAACAATTACAAAGCCAGCAAATATATTAAGAGAGAGCCTGAAAAGCTCTCTCTTATATAGCTTGTATGTCAGTCTATTGTTATTATTTATTAATTCTGCGTTTTACGAACTTAACAATTTCCACTATAGGAATAATCGATATTGCAAGGCCTGAGGCTATTAAAAAGTATGCAGGTGAAAGGGAAGTTAGCTCAAATACCGTATTTACTCCTGGTACATAAATCACCAGCAAGGTTAATATGAATGATAGTATCATGGCACCGGTTAAAAATATATTATGCGTCTTTAATGTGAAAATGGAATTTGTTCTTGAACGCATGTTCAGGGAGTGGAATACTTCACATGCAGACAATGTAAGGAATGCCATGGTCATAGCCCTGATATGGTATTGCTCGTTTAGTCTAAATGAATAATTATTTCCGATAAAGTATGATATTAATGTTAAAGCAGCTACTAAAATACCCTGGTATATTACATCAGCACCCAATCCATTAGAGAAAATTCCTTCTTTTGAGCTACGTGGCTTTTTCTCCATAATATCAGGTTCAGCATCTTCCATCCCCAATGCAATGGCAGGCAGTGAATCTGTTATAAGGTTAATCCACAATACGTGTATAGGAGAGAAAAGGCTGAAATTCATTATTGTTGCCGTAAACATAGATACAACTTCGCTGAGGTTGGATGACAACAGGAATTGTATAGCTTTTCGTATGTTGTCGTAAATTCTGCGTCCTTCTTCTACGGCATAAACAATAGTAGCAAAATTGTCATCTGCCAGAACCATATCGGATACATTCTTAGTAACATCCGTTCCGGTGATGCCCATACCAACACCTATATCCGCGGATTTCAGTGCAGGAGCATCGTTGACTCCGTCCCCTGTCATTGCGGTAATCTTGCCGAGTTTCTTCCATGCCCTTACTATGCGTACTTTATGCTCAGGCTGAACACGTGCGTATACTGAATAATTTGTTATGTTTTTCTCAAATTCCTCATCGGATATTTTAGAAAGTTCAGCGCCAGTTAATGCCTGACTTTCGTCTGATATAATACCCAGCTCTTTGGCTATTGCTACAGCCGTATCTTTGTGGTCCCCTGTAATCATAATAGGTCTTATTCCGGCTTTGCGGCATTTTTTAATTGCCGCTTTAACTTCAGGGCGAACAGGGTCAATCATGCCTGTAAGACCAACAAAGGTTAGTTCTTTCTCCAGATTTTCAGGAGAAGTGTCGGAGGGCAAGGAATCTAAATATTTCATTGATGCGCCTAATACACGAAGGGCTTTATGGGCCATTTTTTTGTTTTCTTCAAGTATACGGCGTCTATGTTCATCTGTTATAGGTATAATTTTACCCTCATCTGTAAGTATGGTTGTACACTGTTTCAGCAGTTCATCAGGAGCACCTTTTGTATATTGAATGAATTTTCCGCTATTATCTTTATGAACAGTGGACATCATCTTACGCGTTGAATCAAATGGTGCTTCTGCTACACGAGGGAATTCTTTTTCCAGTTCATTTTTGTTTAATCCGGAATCAAGGGCAAACCTGACTAATGCACTTTCGGTAGGTTCACCGATAACTTCGCCGCTTTCGCTTGACAGTGATGCGTCATTACATAAAGCCATTGCTGCGGCAAGCTGATGTTTATCGCCAAAAGTGTCTACAACTGTCATTTTATTCTGAGTCAGTGTACCGGTTTTATCAGAACAGATAACTTCGGTACATCCCAATGTTTCAACCGCAGTAAGCCTTCTTATTATCGCATTACGTTTGGACATTTTAGTTACGCCGATTGACAGTACGACAGTTACAACTGCTACCAATCCTTCAGGAATTGCGGCAACAGCCAAGCTAATTGCTGTAAGGAACATCTCTAAAACATGTTCACCTTTGAAACCGCCGTTTTCCAGAACGCCAAATACGAATATAAATAAACATATACCTAATACGGCTACACTGAGAATACGGCTTAAACCGCCAAGTTTTTTCTGGAGAGGTGTTTTTTCATTATCAGTATTTGAAATAATATCAGCTATTTTACCCATTTCAGTTGACATTCCGGTATTAACGACCACACCTTCGCCACGTCCGTATACTACATTAGTACCCATATATGCCATGTTGCTGCGGTCGCCGAGAGGAATATCATCCTGGTTCCTTAAAGGAAGGGTATCACTTGTTTTTTCCGTGGGTACGGATTCACCTGTAAGTGAAGCTTCTTCAATTTTCAGGCTTGATGCCTCTATAAGCCTCATGTCTGCAGGAACTGCATCTCCTGCTTCTAAAAGGACAATGTCACCTGGGACAATTTCTTCTGATTTTATTTGAAGGATTTGACCGTTTCTTCTGACTTTTGAATAGGGAGAAGCCATTCTTTGCAATGCTTCTATTGCTTTTTCTGCTTTTCCTTCCTGAACAACACCCAAAATTGAGTTGAGTATAACAACTGCCAATATGATGATTGTGTCTTCAATTTCACCAACCACACCGGAAATAATTGACGCTGCTATAAGAACAAGTACCATCGGGTCGGTTAACTGTTCTATGATTTTTGCAGCAAGTGATTTTTTCCTGCCTTCATTAAGCTTATTTTTACCGTGCTTTTCAAGCCTTTGTTTGGCCTGAGATGAATCAAGACCGTTTTTTGTAGAATCCTGAGATTCCAAAACAGTATTGACCTCTTCTAAATAGTGTTTCATTTACCAGCATCCTTTCATTTAATCATAATAAAATATTCAAACAATGAGATAAAGCCGGTACATTAGCATTTAGCATTACGAATACATACATACTTTAAACCCATTGTTAGCAGCACAAGTCATTTAATCATTTATTTTATGCCGTTGCTGCATTGTTTATATAACGTATTTTTGCCTTTTTATTTACAATTAGTTTAACATGATATATTATAATAAGAAACCAATAGTTATGGTTAAGTGTCCGGATTTTACACAAATTTTAAAAAGTGGGGTAAATATAAACAGATTGATCTGAATGTGCATATATGGGGTGATTATTAATGTCAAAGCCTGAATTAACTAAACAGCTTATAGCGCAAACTCTAAAACGATTAATGAAAAATACTCCCCTGGATAAAATCAGTATCCAGGATATTGTTAGGGAGTGCGGGCTTAATCGCAAAACATTTTACTATCACTTTCAGGATAAACAGGCTCTTATCAGCTGGATATTTGAAACCGAATTCGGCAGCCTGAAAGACTTAAATCAGGATAATACTATTATTGATGAGCTTATTGAGCATTTATATGAAAACAAGGATTTTTATGTTGCGGTATTTAACTCTGACATACAAAATAATCTCCGGGAGCATATTTTTAAAATTGCATATAATTCATTTACGTCAAAAGTGCTTGCAATGATCGGAAACCGCCGCATGGAACCTGAAGACATTGAAATGATATCTAATTATTTTTCCAATGCGGTATTGGGGTCTATTACACAATGGGCAAGAGAAGGAATGAAAACTCCACTTGATGAATATATTCATAATTTTTATCGCATAACTGATGAATGTCTGACCTTTATTATTGATAAGTATGCAAAGAAACATAACTGATTAAGCCTAATAACAGGTTGTTTCTTATGGAAATTTGGTAACAGCTTTAATAATTCATTTATAATTATTAAAGTTAGAATCTTCCCGAAATAGAAAGATAAGAGAAGTTAAAATGTAAAGTTTATATTTCAATAATGATTTTTATATTGCATAAGAATGGTATTATGGATATAATTAAAGTAAATATAGCACAAAAAAATGTTATGAAATAAAAAGAAATTTGTAAATTATACATAAAAACAAGGTAAGTATTTCTAATTCATAAAATAAATTTACATATATTGAGAATCTAAAAATGTAAACCAAATGCTTCCGGTGCAGAAATGTATTTTTAATCAAATCCATTGATCAGATTTGCTCATTAACATCTTATAAAAAATTAGCACATAATTTTTGATAAGCTATGTTTGCAATAAATTTATAATAAATAAAAATATAAAAAATATGAGGTGATTAAATGAGAAAAGTATTAGCATTATTTTTATGTCTTGTTTTATGCTTGGGACTTGCATCTCCTATTGCATTAGCAGATGATGATGCATTTACTCTGACAGTAGATCAGGGTAGCTGTACGGTACGTGAGAATGAATTTACTATCACAGGAATAGTTAACAGGGATGCTACGGTATCTGTCGCTGTCAGTGGTGCAGCAGTAGGAAAGGTAGAAGCCAAAGCTAATGAAAAATTTACTGTAACAGTAAAGCTTAATAATGGTGATAACAAAGTTAGAGTATCTGCTATGGACGCAGATTTTAACCTCAGCAATAATAAGGACATGACAATAAGAGTGGTACCAAATGCTCCTTACTTGTATATTGATCAGGTACCAAATATGGATATTACAATTCCTGAATATTTTCTTGATGATTACATTGATTCAACTGGCGAATTTTTGTATACGCTTTCAGGAACAATGGATAAACCCGGTCAGGTAAGAGTAATAATAAACGATGACAACAAGAATGCGCAATATGTATATACTTCCGGTCCGGAAAACAAGTGGTCATTTACTTTTGATCTTGATAAAGGTAACTACAGTTTCTATGTAAGTCCTACTTCCAGTGCCGGTGCTAATGGAACTTCATACAAATTGTGGGTAAGCCTTACAGATGATGGAAAAGTTGATAAAGATCCTCCGACAATTACAGCTTTCAGCGGGAAGAATGAAACAGTTAAAAGCCCGGAATACACTATTACAGGAACTATAAGTGAACCGGGATATGTACAGTATAAATTGAACGGTGTAGGCTGGACTAAAGTAGAGTGCGATGAAAACAACAACTTTACTGTTACACTTACATTGAAAGAATGGGATAATGATATAAGATTCCAGGCTGTGGATTTAGCTAATAATGAGAGCACAAAGACTACACAGATAAAAGTTACATATGAAGTTGATTATGAGCCACCTGTACTGGAGCTCGATAAGAAAGACGAAACCGTTAAAGCAGCAGCATATACTTTAACAGGATCTCTGGACGAAGCCGGTAAAGTAATTGTTACTCTCAATGGCGGTGAGCCTTTTGAAGTTGTAGTTAATTCAAAAACTTTTGCGTTTACAACAAACCTTACACTTAAAGAAGGGGAAAACACCATAAAAGTTGTTCCTGTTGACGAAGCAGGAAATGAAGGAGAAGCAAAAGAAATAAAAGTTACTTACAAAGCTCAGCCTGATATAATGGGAACGCTTGATAAAAGACCTTCAACGCAGATTGCGGTTATGATAAACGGCAAGTATGTTGACTTTAAAGATACTCCACCGTCAATCATAAACAGCAGAACCATGGTACCTATGCGTGCTATATTTGAAATCTTCGGCTGCGAAATAGAATGGAATGACGCTACAAAGACTGTTACCGCAACAAAAGACGGAAAGACAATAAAACTTACTATAAACAGTCCGACCGCATATATAGACGGCAAATCATACACATTGGACGCACCTGCAACTATAGTTAACTCAAGGACATTGGTTCCGTTAAGATTCATATCAGAAGCGCTTAATGCAACAGTTACATGGGATGACGCAACAAAAACAGCTATAATTACAACTGAATAATATAATATAATATAATATATATTAAAGCAGAGAGACTCATGTCTTTCTGCTTTTTTTGACGAAAATTTTACATGACTGTTTAAAATTATACTCCTTTATTGTATAATTAAATATAAAATTACGTTAATCTACTGTATTTTTATGATTTGATTCTCCAAAAGAGAGATTCGAATCTGTAAAGATGCAGTATGATTTATCGTAATATAAAAATTAAATAATAAAGGTGGCATAATATGAAGAAAAAGTGTATATCTTTTATATTGCTTGCATTTATCATTACAACTTCAGTTTTAGTCTTACCTGGTTCAAAAATTAATGCAGCAGATGATATTAATATAACAAGTGAAGGATCAGGTTCTATTAAAGTTATACAGGATACTTCAGCTAAGCCAGATGCGCTAAATAATGCTTTATTGGATAAATTAAAAGAAGAGCAAAATGTTTATGGATGTATAAATATTTTGGGAGACAGTATCTCAGAAGGTTATGCTGTAGATTATGAAGATGAGTATGTAACATTACTGTTTAAAAAAATATTTGAGTTATTGGGAGTCGAAGATACTGAGACAGATATAAACATGCCGGATGTGGGAACCGAGTATTTCAAGTATGGCGGAGATTATTCCTATGGGTTTAGCGGTCCTATAAGGAAATCCCTGATACTTAAACCAAATGCTACAATAACATTTACCGGTGATTTTAAATATGTAGATGTTTGGTATAAAAGAACTCCGGACTCCGGTTCTATTGAAATTTATAAAAACAATGTGCTTCAGAAGACATTGGATTTATCAGGAGAAGAGGGCATTGTTACAACTTATCCTTCTCAAACCATAGAACGGGGAGAAGGGGTGTATACAATAAAATGTGTCGGTGCGCCTGTTGAGATACTGGGAGTAATAAGACTGAACAGTGAACCGGGATCAACTATATACTGCAACAGAATGGCATTATCTGCGACAGCAACATCTGATTACATATATGAGCCTATATTAGAAAGCATTTATACTATAGGAAGTCTGAACAATTCAAAGAAAAATCTCTTTATCATAGCTTTGGGTACTAATGACATGTTTAATAAACAGAAAGCATCACCCGTTGCTATGTATGTAGAAAATATGAGGACCATAGCAAAATATTTAATGGATCGCGGACAAGATGTTATCTTATATTGGCCTCCAACAGCGGACCCGGAAATATATGAACCAAGGTATGGATTTTATGGAACCTATAAAGAAGCTTTATATGGATTAGCGGAAGAACTTAATGTTCCAGTTATAGATGTCTCCGTATCAAATCCCACATCAGGGGAGAGTTATTATGATGGGCTTCATCCTAATGCATACGGCCATAAATTATACTACCAGGATTTTTTAGATGTAATATTGAAACAAGTACCGCAATTAAAATATGCAAAAATACGCAGATTGATTATGTAAGTACAGTAAATAGGAGAAATAGCTTTGAGTAAAAATCCGAGCATAACAGGGAATAAATACAAGTTTCCGGTTGAACGAAGAAAACATAAAAGAATAGCTCTCGATGCGACCGTTAACAGCTTTATCCTTAATGGCAGCAAAATAAGAGAGAAGTTACAAATTATCAATATATCAAAAGAGGGAATATGTTTCCTGACATCATATGATATTAAAGTAGGGGATTTAATAGAGGTATACGTTTATATACCGGGTTCGATCAGTATACCCATAATGGTACGGATAATATGGAGAGGATACAGGGACGAATCTTACGCCTACGGTGGTCAGATTATTGCTATTAATGAATTGTACAGGGGTGTTTTAAATTCATATATTGAGAAAAATTTATAAAAATAGGGTATATATTTGTGAGCTGTCCGTTTTAATTTAATGGGCAGCTTTTTTATAAGAATATTATTATTTAATATGTTAAAAAGTACTTGTAAATGATATAATAAAAAATTAGTCAGTACATTATACAAAAGATTGGTTAAGACGTAGAACATTCATTTAATAGTAAAATGTTTATTATATATTATGTGTTTTATAAAAATCCAATATTTAAGATGCGGGTGTATGTAAGCAGAAGCTATGCTTTCGTATCTTAACGTACATAAGATACTATAATATGATATATTTAATCAGGAATGTACTGCAGGATTAAATACTTATACTTAATATAGAAAACAGGAGGTTTTAAAATGCAATTATTTGATTTGAATGGAAAAAACGCAGTTATTCTGGGCGGAGGTGGAGTGCTCGGAACAGCAATGGCAAAAGGGCTTGCAGATGCAGGAGCTAGTGTGGCTGTATGTGACCTCAGACTGGAGAATGCGGAGCAAACTGTAAAGATGATAAATGCTGCTGATAAAAATTTAAAAGCATATAAGTTAAATGCAACTGATGTGGAAGACCTGAAAAGGGTTTGTGATGCTATAGTAAGAGATTTTGGTAGTATAGATATTCTCATCAATGCAGTGGGCGGAAATATGAAAGAAGCAACAACCGATGCCACAAGAACTTTTTTTGACCTGCCTGGTGAAGCAATTCAGAAGGTAGTAAATCTGAATCTTATGGCGGGAGCTGTGCTGCCCTCCCAGATATTCGGAAAAGTAATGGTTGAAAACCCAAATGGAGGAGTAATTATTAATATATCTTCAATGAATGCATTCAGACCTCTGACACGTATACCAGGCTATTCAGCAGCGAAAGCAGCTGTCAGCAACTTCACGCAATGGCTTGCTACTGATATTGCACGTGAATATAAAGGTAAAGTCAGGGTTAATGCAATAGCTCCTGGATTCTTTTTAACGGATCAGAACAGATTTTTGCTTACTGATGAAAAAACCGGCGAACTTACCCAAAGAGGTAAAACCATATTGGAACACACCCCCATGGGAAGGTTTGGAGAACCGGAAGATCTTATTGGAACTCTTGTTTGGCTTGCTTCTGACGCGTCAAAATTTGTTACAGGTATAGTAGTTCCGGTAGACGGTGGATTCTCTGCTTTTTCAGGAGTTTGATCCTGTTGATTCCGAATATTATGAGAGATTTAACTAAATTATGTATTAAATATACCAGAGGTGATAACAATGAAAATGACATTCAGGTGGTATGGGGATGATGACAAGGTAACACTTGAGAATATAAGGCAAATACCGGGTATGAAGGGTATAGTCTCAGCTATATATGATGTACCTGTTGGAGAGGTATGGTCTCTTGAAAAAATAATGGCGCTAAAAAATAAAATAGAATCTTATGGCCTGGAGCTTTCAGTAATAGAAAGCGTTCCTGTACATGAAGACATAAAAATGGGACTGCCTACCAGAGACAGGTATATTGAAAACTATGCTCAAACTTTAAGGAATCTTGCTAAAGCTGGAGTATATGTAGTTTGCTATAATTTCATGCCCGTTTTTGATTGGACCCGTTCTAATTTAGACTATGAACTTCCGGATGGTTCTAAAGCTTTGATTTATGACGAACCAACTGTCCAGAAGATGAATCCGCTGGTCGGAGATTTATCTCTTCCCGGATGGGATGCCAGTTATACAAAGGATGAAATGAAAGCTATTCTTGAAAAATATCAGAGTATTTCGGAAGAAGATTTATGGAGCAACCTGGAGTATTTCCTTAAAGGCGTAATTCCGGTTGCGGAAGAGGTTGGTATAAAAATGGCAATACATCCCGATGATCCACCATGGTCCATATTCGGCCTTCCAAGGATAATTACCAATAAGGAAAACCTTGAGAGGTTTATTAATCTCGTAGACAGTCCGAGCAACGGTATAACTCTTTGCTCAGGTTCTTTGGGAGTAAGTAGGGAAAATGATATACCGGAGCTGATCAGATATTTTGGCAAAAAAGGACGTATTCACTTTGCTCATATAAGAAACATAAAAATAACCGGTGAAAAGTGCTTTGAAGAATCTTCACACCGCAGTGAAGACGGCTCACTTGATGTATATGAAATAGTAAAAGCTTATTATGATATAGGTTTTGACGGACCGTTCAGACCGGATCATGGTAGAATGATATGGGGTGAAACGGGAAGACCGGGATACGGACTTTATGACAGAGCCCTTGGAGCTGTTTATATAAACGGTATTTATGAAGCATTAGTCAGATCCTCTAAATAAAAAACTGAGTAAAAATAAATGTAATGCACTTTTATAGTAAATGCTATATCTGATTTAGCATGTATGTAAAAGTGCATTTTTATTTAATGAGATTAAATCAAAATATCTTTGTTATTTGATATATAGTTATTTTATGAACAATAGAAGCGCATTATATCTTTGTATTTTATAAAGATAGAATTTACTTTAAGTATAATAAGCATTAATTTAAGAAGTTAACTTGTTGTGATAGTTGGTTTTATTCCATAAATCCGAGTATGATGCCAAGACCTTGTAAATTCAGCCGCTAGGATAAAACAACTGGAACCATGGATGAAGTTATTAAAATAGAAGTTCTATGTAATATGACTGATATGATATAATTAAATATATAGCATAAATATATAGCATATAAAGTATTTTGTAAAATGCTGTTTTTAAGTATCATATAAACATCAATCTTAACGAGGTATATTTATGAAGAAAAAGTTATTGCTTTTGGCATCTGCTTTAATTATGATGTTAAGTTTGTCCGGCTGTGTTCCAGGTGATGGAACGTCCAACGCAGGTAACCCGGCAGGACTTTTGTGGGGGATATGGCATGGATGGATAGCACCTGTATCGCTGATTATAAGTATATTTAAACCGGAGATTAGCATATACGAATCAGCTAACTCAGGATGGTGGTATGATTTAGGATATTACGCGGCTATTATCAGCGGGTTTGGAGGTTTATCCCTCATAAGAAAGAAAAGCAAAAAATAGGCAGATTTATATAAAACAAAATGTGTAAAAAGTAAAATTTGCTATTGACTTTACGTTAATTCGTTGCTACAATAATAAAGCACGTTGAGCAAGAGATTAGCTGATACTTTAAATAATTAGTTCATTAACTTTTGCTGACAATGTGATATAATATGGCGGCATAGCTCAGTTGGCCAGAGCATTCGGTTCATACCCGAAGTGTCGTTGGTTCAAATCCGACTGCCGCTACCACTTTGAAGTTTGAGGTGGGAAGTTAGAGGTTAAATATGGGCTGGTTATTAGTTGTATTACTTAGGTTTAGCTTCTAACATCTCACCTCAAACTTTCAATAGGGCCCATTGGTCAAGCGGTCTAAGACACCGCCCTTTCACGGCGGTAACAGGGGTTCGAGTCCCCTATGGGTCACCATAAGAAGTAGGAAGTGAGAAGTTGGAGACCGGAATTAAAATTTCCGCAGGAATTTTTTAATACGGTATCCAGCTTCCCGCATCCGACGATAATTGATATGGGCGCTTAGCTCAGCTGGGAGAGCATCTGCCTTACAAGCAGGGGGTCATAGGTTCGAGCCCTATAGTGCCCACCAAACAAAAAGCATCAGAAGTATTTCTGATGCTTTTTGTTTTTTATCCAATGCATTTCTCATGAGCCAAATCTATTTTGATTCAAAAATTAAAATTCCTAAAAAATCACATGACTAAATACAACATATTATTATGTCTTTTCTGCGTATTACAAGTTTAACTATACGTTGAACAAAATTTACAATACCGTCTTAAAGTCAGGTAAATGTATTTCTTTGAAGATAAATGTCAAAATGATTTTTATAGAAATAACAGGAATTGACAAACTATATTTGCCTTATGAATTATAATCAGTTTTGTATTTTATGATAATGTCTGTAAATTAACCTCTGGCGGTTTTTTACAGCTTACACGTTTGTATGCAGCTCTCGGAATACGGGTAATTTTATACCTGTTTCCGGGTATCAGGTGAATCATAAAGGGGGAAAACAAAAGATGAAACCGGCTGTTTTTCCAAATGGCAAGGTTGAGGAAATAGGAAGAAATTACGGAAGGACTGCAAATAACAAAACTGTTATAAATCTGTTTACTGTAGACAACTTTTTATTTGCAGCATTATTTTTCTTATTTGGAAGGGCAACATTAATGGATGGGCTTATGCCTTTTGCAGTTTCAGCATATGGTGCTGCTTTTGCACTGAAGACTAATAAATTACTGCTGGCTGCCTCAATAACATTGGGATTGATAAGCAAGGGAAATGTACAGTATATATATATATCGCTTTCAGGCATACTTCTGTTAAGTATTATCAAATTATTATTTTCTAATGCAGCTAAAAAACAGAAAAGACTCAAATATGCCGCGGCTTCTGCTATAAGCACCGCATTGCCTGAATTCATTATGGTATATATGCAAGGTTTTTTGCTATATGACTTGTTTATGTGCATATTTCATATAATTATTACGTTTTTATTGGTTTTGCTTATCAGCAAGGCATTTTTATCCATTGAAGAGAACAGTCTGAAAAATGTGTACAGTAATGAGGAAGCTTTATGCCTTGGGGTTACCGTTGCTATTGCCTTAACAGGATTAACAGGTATACAAATATTTGATATTTCCGTAAAGGCTGTCACATGTATATTAATTATCCTTCTTGCCGGGAACAGAAGAGGTGTTTCCATGGGAGCCGCTACAGGAGTCATGATCGGTTTTGTAATAAGTATGTCATCCTCTAAACCGCCGGTGCTTATCGGGGTATATGGTATATGCGGGCTGCTTTGCGGCGTGTTTAACATAATTGGCAGGATTGGATCGGGCATTGCTTTTATATCTGGTAATTTTTTATTAACGCTGTATATAAACGGTTCTACAGAAACGCTAATTTATTTTAAAGAAATTTTGTGCAGCATAATTATATTTTTATTAATTCCTCAAAGGCTTATAAACAGATTCGCGTTGAAATTTGCCGGGCTTGGCATTAACGATGAAGAAATTGTTCATGCTTCATATATTAAGGATATAACAATAAAAAAATTAAATAAGTTTTCCAAAGCATTTTTGGAATTATCCAAAACTTTTGGGGAGATATCAGAGACAAGCATTGTTACTGACAAGAGCGATATATCAACACTGTTTGACAGAGTAGCGGACAGGATATGCAAGGATTGCAGCCTGTGCGGTCATTGCTGGGAACGCAATTTTTATGAAACTTATCAGTTAATGTTTAAAATAGTTGAAACACTTGATTCCAAGGGAAGAATAGATCAGGAAGACGTTCCTGTGGATTTTATCAACAAATGCAGCAGAATTAATGATTTCATTGATGCAGTTAATAATGTATATGAGTTATTTAAAATAGATATGGTATGGAAAAACAGGCTTGGAGAAAGCAGAGGGCTGGTTTCACAGCAGCTTTACGGATTATCCAAAGTCATATCGAACCTTGCGGCGGATATTGACATTGATGTGAAATTTAAAAGCGAAATGGAAAGACGTTTAATAAGCGAATTGGCTCAAAACGGTATAAATGTGGAAAGCGTATATGTTACAGAAAACAAATACGGAAAGTATGAAATTCAGATAAAGCATAAAGGATGTGGATATAAACGCAACTGTATAAACGTTATTGCCGGCATACTTACTAATCTTACAGGCAGAAAAATGGCTAAGGATGAAAGCAGTTGCTGCATGGATAAAAGAACGGGTTATTGTGAAGTTAAATTTTTGGAAGAGGAGCGTTTTAGTGTAACAACAGGAATAGCAAGATTGCCGAAACATGGTTCTATGGTTTCAGGGGACAATTATTCCTTTATGAATGCGGGCAATGGTAAATACCTGGTAGCCCTTAGCGACGGAATGGGTTCCGGGCAAAAAGCTGCAACCCAAAGCAAAACAGCTATAAGTCTTTTGGAACAATTCATGGATGCCGGATTCGACAAAGATACGGCAGTAAATTTGATAAATTCAATACTTGTTTTAAAATCAAGCGATGAATCCTTCACAACCATTGACCTTACTATAGTAGACTTATATGACGGTGAGGCAGAGTTTCTGAAAATAGGAGCGGTACCAACTTTTGTAAAAAGAGAGGATGCTATTGAGACGATCAGAACTGTCTCTCTGCCTGCCGGGATATTCAGCAATATCAATACCGAGTTGGTTCATAAGAAGATAGACAGCGGTAACTTTATTATTATGATGACTGACGGCATAATTGATGCTTTTAAAAAAGAAGGGAGATATGAGGATAATCTTATAAATTTTATAAGGGATATTAAAACAATAAATCCTCAGGTAATAGCAGATATGATTTTGGATGAGGCATATCGCTTAAGTAAGGGTATACCCGAAGATGACATGACTGTTTTGGTAGCAAAGGTTTGGAAAAAAATATAACAAGCTGTCAGCGCATGTATAAATAACTCAATGTTATCATAAACTACCTCTGATTAATGAATGTTTCAAGATTGTAAATATGTATTATTCCTGATTCAGATCAAAACATATTGAGATTGGAGGTTTAATATGACAAGCAATAGCTATAAAAGAGTTGTTGTTATCAAAGATATTGAATCAAATTTAATTGAAGAGGCTATATTTATATTAAAAAGCGATAAAAAAAGTGATGGTGCTGCAGCTTCGCAAGAGAAAAACAAATATATAGATAACAAATATCTGTTAAGAGAAGCTGAATACATAATAAACAGTTTTCTTAAACAAAGTGAAATAAGTTACCCAACAAAAAATGCAAAAAAGGATATCATAAAAAGGAATAAAAACAATTACAGAATAAATGTATTAATTAACACCGGTATAATTTTATGTGTTGTGCTTTTAGCTTTCTTAATTATCAAGCTTATTTAATAAGTTAAAATGAAGTTGACTTGTTGTGTTAGTTGATTTTATTCCAGAAAACCGAGTTGCGATGGTAAGATCCTGTAAATTCAGCTGCTACGAATTCAAACTCACATAATAATTTTGAATTTATATATTTGCTCCGTAACAGAATATGTTTATAGTAGCGGAGCACAACAATTAATAGAGTGCATTTTTAACATATATGAAAATCTGGATATTAGTTATGTTAAAAAGCACCAGGTAATTATTTTGTTCAAACAGTGAGTCCGCTTAACTTAGGCTTGGATTAACAGATGATGTGAACTTCTCCACTAGGTTTCTTCCACAAAACGACTAGCACAATGGATTAAGTTATATATGGATTAACGAATATTTTCAGTACAGGATTATAATGTTTCTTTATTGCAAAACTGTGCATACAGCTAATATTGAAGCCAGTTAACAACCAGGCAGGCTTCTTTTTTATTTGATAATTATGAAAAGCTATATATTTAAAAAAAATAAAAAATTAGATATAATATATATTCAAGACTTAGAATAAGTCTCTTGCCTGAAAAGGAGGAGAAATATAAATAATGCGATTGAAAATACTTGATATATTATTGATGCCAAAAAGCTTTTACAGCAGGATCAAAGATAAAAAATCAACGCTGATATTGGGCATATTGCTGGTAGGTATTATAAATACCGTTTCCTCATTGAATAGTAAATCAATATTAAACTCTAAGAGTTTTACTTTACAAAATATAGTACTGATATGTGTTTTTATAATAGCCTTTGGTTTAATAGATGTTTTTTTCTTTTCAAAACCTCTTTCCGATATTTTCAATCATTTCACAAAATCAAAGGATATAGATAAGAATGAAACATTGGTTAAAGTAATGAAAATATATATAACAGCTCATCTGACTATGCTGATATATTTAACGGTAAGCTTTATATCATTGTTATTTCCTGTATTGCTCAATAATATTTTATGGGGATTTTTTATAATTCTATTTAATATTATTATTCCGGTTTGGTTTTCAGCTATAATTACCAGGGGCTTAAACGTTATTTATACAATACAGGAAGTCTACAGAGGCTTGATTTTTATAGCTGTATATCTATGGGGATTTTTAGAGGGCAGTGCCATAGGATATATGTTTGATGTATTAATGAATAGGTTTATATCATAATGTGTTTTTAAAGTGTGCAAAAACTCCGCAAATACGGTTGAAAAAACGTTTAATCCTGCTATAATATAAAAGGTAGCAGATGCTGTTAATACAGTAGCATTAAGCTATGGCATATTATTTTCTTATTTAACTGAAATAAAAATAAGTATCAAATAATATGTAATATGTCCCGGTGGCCTAATGGATAAGGCAGCAGATTCCGGTTCTGCTGATATGGGTTCGATTCCTGTCCGGGACGCCACAAAAACAAGAGGACACTTAAGATTTGGTATCTTGATTGACTCTTGTTTTTTATGTAATTAGCCGGTATTAATCCGGTTAATATTTATAAAACTTAATGAGATTTATTTGATTAAATAGAAAAAATTACATATAAACGATGATTTTATTCAATGCAAGAAATACTTACCGTCATTGACAAAAAACTTATCATTATGTTATATTAATATATAAATGTATTAAATTTCTTAACGGAAGGAGGATATTATGAAAGCTACAGGAATGGTAAGAAAGGTAGATGAACTTGGAAGAATAGTACTTCCCATTGAGCTGAGAAAAACACTTGACATAGAAATAAAAGACCCGCTCGAAATCTTTGTTGATGAAGATACTATTATTCTTAAGAGATATTTACCTGGATGCGTTTTCTGTGGAGATATCAACGACACAGAGTTATTCAAAGGCAAGAATGTATGTGAAAAATGCAGAGAAGAAATGAGACAGAATACTTAATACGAATCATAAAAATAAAAGCAACAAAAAAGGAGTATCGAAATGAAACTCTTTTTTTGTTGCTTTTTTTATTTTACACAGACTTTACAAAATCCGGTATGCTTTCTTTACAAAGCAGTTCTACAATAAGTACACAAACAGGAAAGGATGATTTAAATGAGAATTAAAAATGTTATTAGGTTTACCGCAGTAATAACAATAATGGTAATAGCATTTGCCGGCTGCGGAAGTAATTCAGGCTCATATATAACTGTAATCTCTCGTGAAGATGGTTCCGGGACAAGAACGGCAGTGGGAGGCAACCAGGCTCGTATGCCGGATGGATTATTAAAAGGTGCCAGAACCTTCACAGAGAATATTACCTTTAAAACAGGATAAGGAAATATAGCCGCAGTAAAAAATCAGCAAATTTTTTTAACCACTGTTGTATTTTTATGCATTGTAATGTATAATTATAAAAAATGATTGGAGGGGTTAGCATGGATCTCAAAAGTATTATTGAACTGGATAAAAAATATTATATGAATACTTTCGGAGACAGAGTCCCTGTTTCTTTTAAATATGGCAAAGGTATAAATCTATGGGGCACGGATGATAAGAAGTATTATGATTTTATGAGCGGCATAGCTGTCAGCGCATTGGGGCATGCCCATCCGAAGCTTGTAAAAGCTGTAAGCGAGCAGGCAGTACAGCTTATACATTGTTCAAATCTTTATTATATAGAAAACCAGGCTAAATTGGCTAAGGAACTTGTTGAAAACTCATGTGCTGACAGGGTGTTTTTTGCGAACAGCGGAGCGGAGGCCAATGAAGGGGCGATAAAGCTTGCAAGAATATATTACAAGAAAAAGGGTCAGGAAGATAAATATGAGATTATCACCCTGACAAATTCATTTCATGGTAGAACCCTGGCAACAGTGGCAGCAACAGGACAACCTAAATACCAAAAGCCATATCAACCTCTGATGCCTTTATTCAAGCATGTTCCTATGAATAATTTAGAAGAGCTGAAAAAGGCGGTAAACAGCAAAACATGCGCCATATTGCTTGAAGCTATACAAGGTGAAAGTGGAGTTCATCCCGCAAATTACGAGTTTATTAAAGACGTAAAAAAGATATGCAGTGAAAATGACATACTGCTGATATTCGACGAAGTGCAATGCGGTATGGGCAGAACCGGCAAAATGTTTGGTTTTGAACATTATGATGTGGAACCTGATATATTCACATTGGCGAAAGGCCTTGGCGGAGGAGTCCCAATCGGAGCGGTACTGGCAAAAGAAAAGATAGCTAAGGCGTTTGAACCTGGAGATCATGGCTCTACATTCGGAGGAAATCCTCTTGCATGTGCTGCAGGACTTGCCGTAATGGAAGCCATAAAGGAAGAAAACCTCATTGAGAATGCGGCAAAAATGGGTGAATATTTTAATCAAAAACTTACCGGCCTGGCTGAAAAACATCCGGTAATATCGGAAGTCCGCGGGAAAGGCCTCATGATAGGGGTAGAATTTAAAGAAGAAATAGCTGTAGAAGTAAAGAATAAATGCTTTGATAAGGGTTATCTGGTAGGAAGCGTTGGAACAAATATAATAAGAATCCTGCCGCCTCTGATAATTACTACCGAAGATATTGACGGTATGGTTTCAACTTTGGATGAAGTATTAAGTTATTTAAATAGATAAGGAGAAAAAATATGAGATCTGTTCTTGTTTTGGAAGATGGTGTTTACTTCTCCGGTGAAGCGTTCGGCAGAGAGGGTGAAACCATCGGAGAAGTAGTTTTTAATACAAGTATGACCGGTTATCAGGAAATTTTAACAGATCCGTCCTATAACGGCCAGATGGTAGTTATGACTTACCCTCTTATAGGGAATTACGGATATAACTCAGATGATTTTGAGTCATATAAGACTCACGTTCAGGGATTTATAGTAAAGGAATTATGTGATAATCCCAGTAATTGGAGATGTAAGGGCGATTTAAACGAGTATTTTATTCAAAATAATATCATTGGTATAAAGGGAATTGACACACGGGAATTGACCCAGCATATAAGAAGCCATGGCAGCATGATGGGGATTATCTCTACTGAATGTGGTAATATAGACGTTTTGCTTAAGAAAATTAAAGAGTATAAAAAGATAAAACGCGATTTAGTGGGAGAAGTAACTGTAAAAAAGCCGGTTCATGAAAAGGGGAACGGGAAAAAGGTAGTTGTACTTGATTTCGGGACAAAATATAACATAATACGTTCACTTAAGAAGAGAGACTGTGATATTGTAATACTTCCTGCATATTCGACTGTCGAAGAAATCATGAATTATGAACCTGACGGTATACTTCTTTCAAACGGACCCGGGGATCCAAAGGATATACCTGAAATAATTGAAACTGTTAAAGCTTTGATTGGGAAAAAACCTATTCTTGGTATATGTCTTGGACATCAGTTGCTGGGACTGGCGCTCGGATGCGATACTTACAAGCTTAAATTCGGACATCATGGAGGCAATCATGCCGTAAAGGATTGCATAACAGGAAGATGCTATATAACTTCGCAAAACCATAACTATGCTCTCGACAAGAATTTTAAATCTGAAATTATTATAACGTATGTAAATATTAATGACGGAACCATTGAAGGGTTTAAGCATAAAACATTGCCGGTATTAAGTGTTCAGTTTCATCCTGAAGCATCTCAGGGCCCCCAGGATATGGCACAAATTTTTGATGAATTTATAGATATGATGAAATAATCAAGACGGTACCATATGCGGAGTAATAAAAGTATTGAAAAATAAGTTGTATTATGCAGTATAAAATGGAGGTTAATATGCCGAAAAGAAATGATATTAAAAAAGTTCTTGTTATAGGGTCGGGGCCTATTATTATAGGTCAGGCCGCTGAATTTGACTATTCAGGTACTCAGGCGTGTAAAGCGCTGAAAGAAGAAGGGATTGAGGTAGTTCTGGTCAACAGCAATCCTGCTACCATAATGACTGATATGGAAACAGCTGACAGGATATATATAGAACCCATAACTCTCGAATATGTAAAAAAAATTATATATAAAGAAAAACCTGACGGTATACTGGCTGCATTAGGCGGGCAAACGGGGCTGAATATGGCTGTTAGACTTGCACAGGACGGAATTTTGGATGAAATGGGTATAGAATTATTGGGAACTTCTCTTGAATCGATTAAAAAAGCTGAAGACAGGGAGCTTTTTAAAATTACCATGCAGGAAATAAATGAAAAAGTCCCTTTCAGCACTATTGTTACAAATTTAGATGATGCCGTAGCATTTGCAGAAGAGGTTGGGTTCCCAATAATTATTCGTCCTGCATATACTCTCGGAGGCACAGGTGGAGGTATTGCGCATGATTTAGATGAATTTAAGTATATATGCAGTAAGGGATTGGCACAAAGCATGATACACCAGGTATTGCTGGAACAAAGTGTTGAAGGGTGGAAAGAAATAGAGTATGAGGTTGTCAGGGACGGAGCGGATAACTGTATCGTTATATGTAATATGGAAAATATCGACCCTGTAGGGATACATACCGGTGACAGCATAGTTGTGGCTCCGACCCAGACTTTGTCTGATGTAGAGTGCCAGATGCTTAGAAGTGCATCCATTAAAATTATACGTGCCCTTGATATAAAAGGCGGCTGTAATATTCAATTTGCATTAAATCCCAACAGCTTTGAATATGTTGTTATCGAGGTAAATCCAAGAGTAAGCCGTTCAAGTGCCCTTGCATCGAAAGCTACAGGATACCCGATTGCGCGTATTACTGCAAAAATTGCAATCGGACTGAATCTCGATGAAATCAAGAATCCTGTAACCAAAAACACATACGCTTGCTTTGAACCCTCTATTGATTATGTAGTTACAAAAGTTCCGAGATGGCCATTCGACAAATTCTCAACAGCGGACAGAACCCTTGGAACACAGATGAAAGCAACAGGAGAGGTCATGGCAATAGGAAGGACCTTTGAAGAGTCTTTGCTAAAAGCTATAGATTCATTGGACATTAAAATGAATTATCAATTGGGTCTGCAGCTTTTTGAAAACAAGACGAAAGAAGAGCTTCTTAAAATTATCAAAACGCCCAGTGATGAAAGGATATTTGCTGTGTGCAAGGCTCTTCAAAAAGGAGTGGAAAGTTCAGAAATTGCAAAGATAACCAAGATAGATATGTTCTTTATAAGCAAGCTTGAGAACATAGTAAAATTAGCAGAGGAAATAAAAAATGCCGGTATAGCGTGGCTTGATTACAATCTATATACAAAAGCAAAAAAAGCGGGTTTTGGAGATTCCTATATCGCTAATCTCGTAAATGTACCTCTTGACACGATACTTGATTTGAGAAGGAAATATCCGATAAGCCCTGTATATAAAATGGTTGACACCTGTGCAGGTGAGTTTGAGGCTGTTACACCCTATTATTATTCTACATACGAAAACAAAGACGATGTCATTCCGACAGATACCAAAAAAGTAGTGGTAATAGGCTCCGGGCCTATAAGAATCGGACAGGGCATAGAATTTGACTATTGCAGTGTCCACTCTGTCAGGACATTAAAAGAAATGGGAATAGAGTCCATCATAGTTAATAACAACCCTGAAACTGTCAGTACTGACTTTGACACATCAGACAAGCTGTACTTTGAACCGCTGACTGCGGAATGTGTGCTTGATGTTATAGAAAAAGAAAAACCAATCGGTGTGATTGTGCAGTTCGGAGGACAGACGGCAATAAATCTGGCGGGGACTCTACAGAAGGAAGGTGTTAATATACTTGGAACTTCCGTAGAGGATATAGATACTGCCGAAGACAGGGACAAATTCTTAAAATTACTGGAAGAACTTGATATACCAATTCCTGCCGGAGACACCGCTTTTTCAGTAGAGCATGCAAAGGAGATAGCTGAAAAGATAGGTTATCCTGTGTTGGTAAGACCTTCATATGTTCTTGGCGGAAGAGCCATGGAGATAGTACATGATGATAAATCCCTGCAGGAATATATGAGCCTTGCTGTTGAGATATCAACGGAACATCCTGTGCTGATAGACAGATATATTACAGGAAGAGAGATTGAAGTGGATGGGATATGCGACGGAAATGAGGTAATCATACCGGGCATAATGGAGCATATAGAAAGGGCAGGTGTGCATTCAGGAGACAGTATAGCGGTTTATCCGGTTATAAATTTAGACAGTAAAACAAAAGAGACAATAGTTGATTATACTAAAAAGCTGGCGAAAGCGCTGAAAATAAAAGGCTTGTTTAATATACAGTTTGTTATGGACCAAAATGGCAAGGTTTATGTAATAGAAGTAAATCCCCGAGCCAGCAGGACAGTACCCATGATGAGCAAGATTACCGGTATACCGATGGTAAATGTAGCAACAAGGTTAATTATGGGGAGTACACTTAGCGAACTGGGCTATGCTTCAGGTTTGGCGAAAGAGTCGGAATTTTATGCGGTAAAAGCGCCGGTATTTTCATTTGCCAAGCTGACAACAGTAGATACATTCCTGGGGCCGGAAATGAAATCAACCGGTGAAGTAATGGGCGTTGACAAAGATTTCCATAAAGCTTTATTCAAAGCACTAACAGCGTCAGGAATCAAAATACCTTCAGGAGGAACGGTACTGTTTTCCATTGCTGACAGAGATAAAGAGAAAGCTGTTGATATTGCCCGCAAACTTATGGGTTTAGGATACAGGCTGGTTGGTACGGAGGGTACCTATTCAGCTATGAAGCGGTCAGGCATTGATATTGATAAAATACCTAAAGAGGATGTGGTTGACAATATCAGGAACGGAAAGATAAATATGGTATTAAATACTCCAAACAGAGGTAAGATTCCTGATAAATTTGGATTTGTTCTGAGAAGAACTTCAATGGAATATAATATTCCTTGCATAACTTCTTTAGACACAATTAACGCAATGCTTGAGGTACTTAGCCGATCAATAAACGAAAAAGATACGGAAATTTATTCGTTGGATAAATATTGTAAAAGACAGATATGAGCTAAAGCTGATATTTGAGGAAATGCTAAAAGAAATAAACTGCTTAAATAATCAATACCAAGTGCTATAAACAGAGCACATGATCTCATTAATAAAAAAAGACGGAGGTATTCACATGAAACATTTAATTAGCCTTCATGACTTGTCCCTTGAGGATTTTGAAAAAATATTCAGATTATCGGAAAAACTTAAAAGGCAGTTAAAAGAAGGAGTTCAGCATCAACTCCTTAAAGGGAAGACACTGGGAATGATATTTGCCAAATCTTCAACCCGAACCAGGGTATCTTTTGAAGTGGGGATGTATCAATTGGGAGGATATCCTCTCTTCCTTAGTTCTAATGATATACAGCTGGGGAGAGGTGAAACAATATATGACACTGCAAATGTATTGTCGAGATATATTGACGGAATAATGATAAGAACATTTGATCACAGCGATGTTGTACAGCTTGCAGAGTACGGGAACATACCCGTTATTAACGGTCTTACTGACCTTATGCATCCATGCCAGGTACTGGCTGATTTGTTCACTATATACGAAAATAAAGGGAAACTTCAGGGCTTAAAGCTTGCGTATATAGGAGACGGGAATAATGTAGCCCATTCACTTCTTCATGGCTGTGTAAAAGTCGGCATGGACATCACAGTAGCATCACCGGAGGGCTTTGACTGTGATGAAAATATCGTAGATGAAGCGAGAAAAGATGCATCGGTTTCAGGTTCAAAAATTATACTGACAAGGGATCCTGAAGAGGCTGCTAAAAATGCTGATATTATTTATACGGATACCTGGGTAAGCATGGGGCAGGAAGCAGAAAAAGAAAAGAGAGTAGCGATATTTAAAGATTATCAGGTAAATTCTGAGCTTTTTGCAAAAGCAAAAGAAGATGCGATATTTTTGCATTGCCTGCCTGCATATAGGGGATATGAGGTTACGGAAGAAGTTATTGACGGTCCTCAGTCTTTAGTATTTGATGAAGCTGAAAACAGATTACATGTGCAAAAAGCAATCATGGCAATTCTTATGGGGTGACAAAATGGATAATTCTTTCATAATAAGAAGAGCAACGGAAGAGGATGCCGGTTCAATAAAATCTATTATCAGCGAAGCTTTCCGGAAATACAAGAATGATGCAGGTATTGAAGGAAATATGGAAGCTTTGGATGAATCAATAGAAGATATAAAGAATGCGATAAAAAACAGCTATGTATATATAGCGCTTTTCAATGAAATACCGGTAGGTACGATACGTGTATCTATTAATTCTGATAATACTGCGTATATAAGCAGATTTGGAGTAAGATTGGATTATCATAATATAGGTATAGGGAAATCCCTGATTAGTCTGGTTGATGAACTTCTTATTTCTAAAGGTATAAAGACCGCATATTTATATACCGCTTCAACCTATGCCGAACTTGTGAGGTTTTATTACGGACGTGGATTCTATATAGATTCTACAACTAAAGACAGAGGATATATAAGAGCCCTGATGGTGAAAAATATTAAAAATAAAAAGGACTGATTTTTACAGTTGCAATAATCAATCCTTTTTCTATACATATAAAAAAGACAGATGTATGATTAATTCATACGCCTGTCTTTTACATATGTGCTTCCTTCGATTCTTTTTGCCATTTTTTTAAGTTCTGCTGCAATTTCTCCGGCCTGAATGGCATTTTCAATTTTTCTATGCTCATTTGTTACGATTGCAATAGATATCGTCATTATAGGATAATCTTTGATTTTTCCCGTTCTGCTTACTGTTGTTATATAACCCTTTTCTTTGTCCTGCTCTGAATACAAAGAGGGTATCTTTTTATCAAATTCAGTGATTATACTATCACATATCGCTATGTCGTGTTCAGGTGTGGTAACGATAACAAAGTCATCACCGCCGATATGTCCTATAAAGTCATCGGGTGATCCGAATGCATGTACACTGTCGGTAATTATGTCTGCAGTCATCTTTATTGCACGATCTCCGCTTATAAAACCGTATACATCATTGTAAGCTTTGAAATTATCCAGATCGGCGTATAATACAGAAAATATTATATCTTTTGATATCCTTCGATTAATTTCTGCCTGAATTTCGAGGTTGCCTTGCAGACCTGTAAGAGGATTTGCATAACGGTTTCTGTCTATACGTCTGAGAGTATTGCGTACTCTGCTTAACAGTTCACGATGGTTAAAAGGTTTTATTATATAATCATCCGCACCTAGTTCAAGACCGGTAAGTTTATCATCTTCATTATCCTGGCCGGTAAGAATGATAATCGGCATAAGATTATTACTCTCGTCCTCCCTTAATATACGACAAACTTCGAAGCCATCCATTTCGGGCATGACAATATCAAGCAACACAAGATCCGGTTTCTCCTCTTTGACTTTCTGTATACCTTCGAGACCTGATGTTGCAGTTACAACTTCATAACCATTTTCCTCCAGTATACTTGTTATCATGCAGAGCATTAGCTTTGTATCATCAATAACAAGAATTTTCTTTTTAAACATAAAGACACTCCTGATGCAAAAATGCATCTTTTAATATTTACTATAAATGCAGTTATTATTTCATATTATTTGAATATTACGTTATAGCTGTTACAAAAAGAATCAAATTTAGTAAAATCAGCAGGAGACAGAATTTAAATCTGCTCCTTGCTGTGATAAGGTATCTTTTCTTTCATTATCATTGTGCCAATACCTTTGTATGTGAATATTTCAAGAAGTAAGCAATGAGGTATTCTACCGTCAATAATGTGGGTACGTCCCACTCCTTTTTCAATGGCATCTATGCAACCAAGAACCTTTGGTATCATACCGCCTTGAATAACTTTCTTATTAATTAAATCATATACTTCCTGAAGTGTCAATGCAGGAATTATTTCATTGCTGTCTTTTGATGATTTAACTCCTTCTACATCAGTGAGCAATATTAATTTTTCAGCTTTTAAGGCAGCAGCTATTTCGCCTGCAACAGTATCTGCATTAATATTGTAACTTTTACCGTCAGGGCCTACTCCGATCGGAGCTACAACTGGTATATATTCATCTTTACACAGGAGTTCCAATACTCTGGAATTTATTTTTGTTATTTTGCCAACATAGCCCATATCAGTATCAGAACCGTCAGCATTTAGTTTTTCGCATTCAATCAAATTACCGTCTATGCCACAGATTCCGATTGCCTTACCGCCCTTTAAATTTAAGAGAGAAACTATTTCCTTGTTTGTTTTGCCTGCCAGCACCATTTGAACTACTTCCATGGTCTCTGAATCTGTAACACGCAATCCGTTTACAAATTCACTTTTAATATTGAGCTTATCCAATGCACTATTTATTTCAGGACCTCCTCCGTGAACCACAATAGGATTCATACCAATATATTTCAACAGAGTTATGTCTTCCATAACGGAATTTTTCAGTTCGTCATTTATCATTGCATTTCCGCCGTATTTAATAACTACGGTTTTACCATATAATTTTTGTATATAAGGCAATGCTTCTATTAAAATTCCGGCTTTTTTGATTAATACTTCCATAGAATTTTTCAATTATTATTCCCCCTTTAACAGATATATTTTATAATTATACATTCAAATGTATAAAAATTCAACATATTCAATAACTTTATTTTGTTTATATAGGAATTATAGTATAGTATTTACAGTATTTATGCTTAAGTAGGGTTTTACCTTAATTTTACTGCATATATCAGATGATTATGCAATATAGACAAATTGAAAAATAAAATTTTGTTGAAAAATATACTGGTTGTGTAGTATGAATTAATGTTATAGTTATAACATTGTTTATTATAATTTACAGGAGGTCAAAAAATGGCTGGCTTAAAGCTAAAAAATGTATATAAAGTTTATCCCGGTGGGGTTACTGCAGTAAGTGATTTCAATTTAAATATTGAAGATAAAGAATTTATTGTATTCGTTGGCCCTTCAGGATGCGGAAAAAGTACAACTTTGAGAATGATTGCGGGACTTGAAGAAATTACTGAAGGCGAAATATATATAGGAACAAGGCTTATAAATGATGTTCCTCCAAAGGACAGAGACATTGCGATGGTTTTCCAGAACTATGCTCTGTATCCTCACATGACAGTGTTCGACAATATGGCATTTGGTTTGAAATTAAGAAAAACACCAAAAGAAGAAATAAAAAGAAGAGTACATGAAGCTGCAAGAATACTTGAAATAGAGCATCTGTTAGACAGAAGACCTACAGCTCTTTCTGGAGGACAGAAACAGAGGGTTGCTCTTGGACGTGCTATTGTCCGTAACCCACAGGTATTCCTTATGGACGAACCGTTATCAAACCTTGACGCAAAGTTAAGGGTTCAGATGAGAACTGAGATCAGCAGACTTCATCAAAAACTTCAAACAACATTCATATACGTTACACATGACCAGACCGAAGCTATGACAATGGCGGACAGAATCGTTGTTATGAAGGACGGTTTCATCCAGCAGGTTGATGCTCCTCAGGTACTTTATGAAAAGCCGGCTAATGTATTCGTTGCAGGCTTTATAGGAAGCCCTCAGATGAATTTCATAAATGCAGATGTTGAATTAAGAGGAGAAGAAATTCATCTGGTATTCGGAAGAAACGATATAAAGCTTCCTGAAGGAAAAGCTAAGAAACTTATGGCTGCTGGTTATGTAGATAAAAACGTTATAATAGGTATCAGACCCGAAAATATACGTGATGAAGAGATATATTTACAGTCAATGCCGGATGATATTATAGACGCAAAGGTAGAAATAGTAGAAATGCTCGGTTCTGAAACTCTCTTGTATCTCAAGGTTGACGGTACAAAAGGTACGGTAACAGCAAAAGTCAGCCCGAATTCAAAAGTAAGGCCTGGCGATGAAATTAAAGTGGCTATAAATGCAAATAAGATTCATGTATTTGACAGAGAAACAGAAAAAACAATTATCAACTAATATATGTACAAATATAAAGGGAAGATTAAAATCTTTCCCTTTTTGTTTTTTAGTGTATAATATAATTATTAATGTTTAATTTTATGTTTATTATGCACTTGGAAGGGGTGTTACACCTTGAAGATTCTCCAGAATGCGGTAGAGCAAATAAGAGAAGTTATAAATGCTGATATCGGAGTTATAGATGAAACCGGAGTAGTATTAGCCTGTTCAAATGAGAATATGATAGGAAAAACCGACCCCAATATAGAGGAAATACTGCAATATGAGAACAATTTTTTATTCATAGGGGATATCGGATACCATAAAGTTTATTTAAGAAACAAACTGGATTTGATAGTGTTTATAAAATGCAGAGATATTGACCGGTACAAGTACCTTTCTCTTATAGCTTTGCATATTGGAAACCTCAAAGCCTGCTATGATGAAAAATATGATAAAGAGAATTTTATAAAAAATATCCTGCTTGATAATATACTTCCCGGAGATATATTGTTAAAAGCAAAAGAACTACATCTGGCAAATGATATTAACAGAGTGGTAATGCTTATAAAGATTCCTAAAACAAGAGACACACATATACTTGATGTCATGCAGAGCCTTTTCCCGAATAAATCTAAAGACTTTGTAATAATGCTTGATGATGAAAGTATAGTTTTAATAAAGGAATTGAGAAATGAGAAAGAATGCAAAGAAGTCAATAAGATAGCAAAAGTTATCGTTGATACGCTAAATACCGAACTGATGATAAAAGTCAATATAGGAATAGGAACAATTGTAGATAATATCAGAGATATAGGGCGTTCTTTCAAAGAAGCTAAAACAGCTTTGCTCGTCGGGGGTATATTTGAAAATGATAAAACCATTGTTAACTATAACAGCTTGGGAATTGGCCGTTTGATATATCAGCTCCCTCCAACATTATGTAAACTTTTTCTTGATGAAGTATTTAAGAATGATTCATTTGAAACATTTGATCAGGAAACTTTTATTACCATACAGAAATTCTTTGAAAACAATCTTAATATCAGCGAAGCTTCGAGGCAGTTATATATTCACAGGAATACGCTGGAATACAGGTTAAAAAAGATAGAAAAAGCTACAGGGCTTGATCTGAAGAAATTTGATGATGCCATTATACTGAAAGTTGCCTTGATGGTCAAAAAGTATCTTAATTTCAGCGGAAGCGATGTGTATAATCAAATGTAAATAATTTATAAAAATGGCATAAAAGTATATAGCAATAAATCATGCAAAATGATAAAATAAATCATATATTCTATTTATAATCATATGTCAAATCTACGGAATACACTTGTTTTTTCGTAATTAGTAATGTCTTGATAAAAATTGCAAATAGTAAAATAAGTAGTTAATAATTACTATATGGAGAGAGCTAAAGTGATTAAATTTAAAAATGTTACAAAAAGGTATGATAACGGTACTGTCGCATTAAAAAATGTTGATATTTCCATAGAAAAAGGTGAGTTTGTCTTTATTATAGGAGCAAGCGGCTCAGGCAAGTCAACGTTTATGAAGCTGACTATGAGAGAAGAGGTAGCAACAAAAGGGGAAATATATGTCAATGGCTATCAATTATCTGCGATGAGCAGAAAAAACGTGCCTTATCTTAGAAGAAGCATAGGCATAGTATTTCAGGATTTCAGACTGTTGCCGGAAAAGACTGTATATGAAAATGTAGCATTTGCTATGCGTATAACAGAAGCACAGTCAAAAGATATAAAGAGACAGGTGCCTACTGTACTGACTCTTGTAGGCTTAAATAAAAAAGCAAATATGTACCCAAGGCAATTATCAGGTGGTGAACAGCAGAGAGTGGCATTGGCAAGAGCATTGGTAAATAAGCCTGCACTGCTTATAGCCGATGAGCCTACGGGAAACCTTGATCCTGACACATCATGGGAAATAATGAAGCTGCTTGAGGAGATAAACCAAAGAGGCACAACCGTTGTTGTTGCTACACATGACAAAAGTATTGTTGACAGGATGAAAAAGAGAGTTATAGAGCTTGATAACGGTGTAGTATTAAGAGATCAGGAGAAAGGACTTTACGAGGATGAAAATAAGAACTACTAAATATATATTAAAAGAAGGACTTATAAATTCATATAGAAATATACTGATGTCATTGGCTTCTGTCAGCATTGTTGCTGCTACATTGATTATATTTGGAGTATTCTTTCTTTTAATCGCAAATTTTAACTATAATCTGAACATAGTAAAAAGTCAGCCTGAAATGGTGGCATATTGTGAAGTTGATCTTGATGGCGCATCAATAGCAAAGGTTGAGCAGGAATTATTAAAAAACGAGAAAATTGAAAGTTTTATTAAGGTTTCAAAAGAGGAATATTATCAAAATCTTAAAAAGATGTTCAAAGATGATGCGGATTTGCTTAAGGGAATGGAAGACAGGATGCCCATATCATATATAATCAAGGTGAAGGACCTGACCCAAAGCAAGGAAGTAAAAACGGAATTAGAGAAAATTAAAGGTATAAGCAGTGTTAATTATTCACAGGATATAATAAATATTCTTACTAAAGTATCTCATTGGATGAAGATTATCAGTGCTATACTTACTATTGTGCTTTTAATAGTATGCATGCTTATAATTGCAAATACCATAAGGATTACTGTATATGCAAGAAGAAGAGAAATAAATATCATGAAGTATATTGGAGCCACAGACTGGTTCATTCGTTGGCCGTTTATAGTTGAAGGAGCAATAATATCGATAGTAGGAGCCCTTATTGCATTTGCTGTAGTTGCATATGGGTATTCTGTCCTGTCAGGAGGAATCAATTCGGACATATCAAAGAGCAGCAATATGTTCTATCTTTTAAGAATAGATGAGGTTGCTCTGAGAATATTGGGAGTTTACCTCCTTATAGGAGTAACTGTTGGAGTTCTTGGTAGTGCAATGTCTTTGAGGAAACACTTAAATGTATAACTAAAACTATGACTTAGATGAATGCTCTTAAACACCAAGGCTTCATTATTGTTAAGTCCATAAAATAGATGACAATAAACCCGGCCTTATCCGGGTTTATTATTGCTTTAATTAACATATTTATATATTAATATATTTTTAATAATATAAAGCTAAATAATATGCTTATATTATGATATTTAATCAGTGAGTTTCGGGAGGAATTTGTAATTGCGTGCCAAAAAGATATTGAGAACATTAAGATTTATATTTATTTTAGCGTTTATATCATTTTTTACTTTTACGGGGACTTTATTTTGCCTTTCTTATTTTAATGACGGATATAAAATAACGATAGATAAAGATGAAGTAAGTTATGAAAGTGTGCAAAAGATTAATGATATAATAAATATCTTGGGAAGTGCATATTACGAAAAGGTGGATAAAGACAAGCTTCTGGAAGGAGCTGCAGCAGGCATGGCTGCTGCGCTGGATGATCCATACACTGTTTATTTTACCAAGGAAGAAATGCAAAAATTTACCGAACAGACAGAAGGCAATTATGTGGGAGTGGGTTTTACCGTTACTATGGACGTTGATGGAATATTAAAGGTAGTTGATGAATATGAAGATTCACCTGCACAAAAGGCAGGCATACTCCCCGGAGATAAAATTATACGCGTTGATGATAAGGATGTTACTACTATAAATGACAGTGATGCTATAATATCAATGATTAAGGGAGAAGAAAACACTAATGTAAAGATAACAGTATATAGACCCTCTGAACAAAGGTCTATAGATTTTATTGTCACACGGCAAAAAATAAATATAAAGAATATTGAAAGCGAAGTTTTGGAGGGCAATATAGGATATATAAGGATTATAACCTTTGATGATGATATAAGCAATGAATTCCATTCACATCTTCATGCCCTATTAGCAAAAGGTATTAAAAGCTTAATAATTGACGTCCGCGACAATCCCGGAGGATCATATGACCAGGTGGTTAAAATAGCAGATACCATACTGCCTGAAGGTGTAATAGTTTATATGGAAGACAGGTACGGCAACAGAGAAGAGGAGTTATCAGATGCTAATCAGATTGATCTGCCGATTGCGGTTTTGATTAATGAAAACAGCGCAAGTGCGTCAGAAATTCTGGCGGGAGCATTAAAGGACCATAATAAAGCAGTCCTTGTAGGAGTTAAAACCTACGGAAAGGGATTAGTGCAAAACCTTTATGAATTTCCGGATGGTTCAGGGCTTAAATATACCATGGCAAAATACTATACACCGTCAAATGTATGTATTCAGGGAGTTGGAATAGAACCGAATTACGAAATAAAATCTCTTTCCAAATACGAAGGTAAATCTGCATCTGACATACCAAAAAATGAAGATGTACAGTTACTGAAGGCTATAGATTTGATAAGGCCCAATTAATTATTCAGTAATTGATTTCCACATACCAAGCCTCAAGGAAAAATGCAGCTATGAATCACATTTATAGAAGTATGTTAAATATATGTATAAAAATATTTGAATATACATAAACTACTTCTCGGAGGTGGAAGTAAGTGGATAGTATAAATGAAAAGCTAAAAATTGAAGCTGCTCAGGAATTGGGCCTTCTGGAAAAGGTAATGAAACATGGGTGGAAGAGCCTTTCTGCGAAAGAGACAGGCAAAATTGGCGGTATGGTAACTAAAAAAAAGAGGTTAATTCAGGCATTGAATGAACAAAATGCCTGATTTATATATATTCTAAACTGTGTTTACAGCAAAAAATTCATTAAAATATGATATGATTTTTGCATACTGTGTTTAATGTGGGGGGAATAGTTATCTACGGTGATTTTGCATCAATATATGACAGATTAATGTATGATGTTGAGTATAGTAAATGGGCTGATTACATAGAAGCCATATTTAAAAAATATAATAAAAAGCCTCAGACTGTGGTAGATTTAGGCTGCGGCACGGGCAGCATGTGCATAGAGTTGACTAAAAGAGGATATGAAATGATAGGAATCGATCTTTCTGTGGACATGCTGTCATGTGCAAGAGATAAATCTGAAAGAGAACACTGTGATATTCTTTTTCTTAATCAGGACATTGCGAAATTTGAATTGTATGGAACAGTTGATGCTGCAATCAGCATTATGGACAGTGTAAACTACCTTACGCTAAAAAGCGATCTTAATAGCTTTTTTAAGTTGGTATACAACTATTTAAACCCTGAAGGATTGCTTATTTTTGATATAAATACCGAATATAAGTTAAAAAACATATTGGGTAACAATACTTATTATGAAATAGATGACGATGTTTCATATATTTGGTGTAACAATTATGACCGAAAGAAAAAGATATGCCAGTTTGATCTGACTTTTTTCGTTAAGGAAAACGAGCTTTACAGAAGGTATGATGAAACTCATTTTGAAAGGGCATATTCCGTTGATGAAATCAAAAAATCTTTAAATAAATCCGGGCTTAAATTGCTGGCGATTTGTAATGAATTAAGTTTTTCGCCGCCGGTTAAAAACAGCGAAAGATTGTTTTTTATATGCCAAAAATAAAATTTACTCTGTTTTATGTATGCTGCAAATATACAATGTAAACTTATGAAAAATTTCTTGCATTTTGTCTACGGCTCAATTTTGAGTCATTTGAGTAGTTGTGCGGACATGATGTAAGATTTTTTTATGATTTTATATAAAGATGGTAGTATTTATTATGTATATTTCAATCTCTATTTGCAATAATAAAAACAAAATAATATAAATAAAACACAATATATTGAGACAAACATGTAACAATATCCGGTTAAATATTTAAATGAGTTCGGATTGCGTTGACAAGCCGTTTAGTGTTGTGATAAACTAAAAAAGGTTTAGTTGAAAGCGTTTTAGTTAAAAGCGTTCGGTTTGACTAGATCAGTATCAATTTCAGGAGGAGTACAATGATGGAAAGAGGAAGAGTAAAGTGGTTTAATGCTGAGAAAGGTTTCGGTTTTATCGAAAGAGAAGGCGGAAAAGACGTATTCGTTCATTTTTCAGCAATAAACATGGAAGGCTACAAAACACTTGAAGAAGGAGCGGAAGTTGAATTTGAGGTTGTGGAAGGCGCTAAAGGCCCACAAGCAGCTGATGTTCATAAAGTTCAATAATTAAGTAATAAGATATTACTTTAATATATATTGAAGTAGCCAGCAATCACCCCGGTGTATAACAACACCGGGGTTTTCAAGTATATAGTAGTTATTTACATAAAACATATAATATTAGTATGTAAATAAAGCACAACCAACTGTTGAATTTAGCCGAAAATAAATAAACTGTAATATGAACACCCGGTGGAAAAATAATGAATATAAAGAATGGACAGATTTATATAAACAGTAATTTATATGAGGTGACTTATGAAAGATTATATAATCAGAGCTACAGCTGCTAATGGTACCATATTAGGATTTGCAGCGGTTACAACAAATACGGTGCAAACTGCAAAAGATATGCATGATACATCTCCGGTAGCGTCAGCGGCGTTGGGAAGGACTTTAACTGTTGCATCAATAATGGGATGTATGTTAAAAAACGAAAAAGACACAATTACAATACAGATAAAGGGAGATGGCCCTTTAGGAGGCATAATAGCGGTAACAACAAGTGATTCTAAAGTAAGAGGATATGTATATAACCCCCATGTATATTTACCCCTGAGCGAAAAGGGAAAGCTCGATGTAGGTAGTGCGGTAGGAAGAAAAGGATATCTGAATGTAATAAAGGATCTGGGGCTTAGGGAACCATACATAGGTTATGTAAATCTTGTTTCCGGTGAAATAGCGGAAGATATGGCATATTACATGACATATTCTGAACAGATCCCCTCTGTTGTTTCATTAGGAGTATTGATAAATCCCGACGGCAATATTTCCAATGCCGGTGGATTTGTAATACAGGCAATGCCGGGAGCTCAGGATGACATAATAGAACGTATAGAAAAAAATGTTTTGGCTATGCCTCCGGTTACAACTTTGCTGTCTGAAGGCAATACTCCTGAAACAATACTGCAGAAGGCTTTTGATGGTGAAGACTATAAAATTATAGATTCTGTTGACTGTGAATATAAATGCAATTGCAGCAGGGAAAGAATGGAAAGGAATCTGATCAGTCTTGGCAAAGACGAAATTCTCGACATTATTAATGAACAGCATGAAGCTCAGCTGGAGTGCCATTTCTGCAATAAGAAGTATCATTTTACCGAGGAGGAGCTAAAGTCACTCATTAAAGAGAAATAGCAATGTATTGAGTTTGAAATTATATAATTTCATAATAAACCTGTAATGTTAATAGAATTAGCATTTAAAAGATAAAGAGAGTTAGTGATAAATAAATCGCTGCAAAAGATATTTTAAGTATTGACTTTAATCACTTATTTCTGTATACTATGTATTGTTCCTCAAACGGAGCAGTACTACGGGCGCTTAGCTCAGCTGGGAGAGCATCTGCCTTACAAGCAGGGGGTCATAGGTTCGAGCCCTATAGTGCCCAC